>Ga0247835_1003550_pt1 | contig 14686 bp, 9 predicted proteins | sample LaCtaG_3_FD_189912 | JGI IMG/M metagenome (GOLD analysis project Ga0247835, IMG submission 189912) | Freshwater microbial communities from meromictic Lake La Cruz, Castile-La Mancha, Spain - LaCruzMarch2015_13.5m | ecosystem: Environmental > Aquatic > Freshwater > Lake | place: Spain: Castile-La... | reverse complement strand
TTAAAACACTAGTATAACCTAAACTAGTGTTACAAATATCAATAATATTTTTGTCAATAATAACGCCACGTCCATTTTGATTCAGTTTTAAATTAAGTATAGCATTTGTAAATAATTTTTTATATTTATCAGGTGTCGAAAAATAATAGGCTATCAAAGAAATAGAATCAGCTTTAGCTTCACCATCATATTTTAGTTTGTTTCTAGATCTTGATTTAATTTTTGTTTTTGATCGTCTATTTGATCGTCTATTTGATCGTCTATTTGATCGTCTATTCGACCTTGTTTTTCTTTTATTCTTTCTTTTTATAATAGAGTTTAATATGTTATACATTTTATTAATTAAAATATTTTTTATTTTAATTATCATTATCATTTAGTTATTGTTTAGTAACCTAAAAAATATTTTATATACGTATAAATTCTTGTGAATATAGTGCTATTATCACTTCCAATTTCATTCCATTCTATAATTGAATATGTATCTCCCATAGATAAATTACAACTTGAACAAATAGGTCTTAAATTTTCAATATTTGCTTTACCATGTTTACTTTCAGGTATTATATGACCTGCATGAAAATTTGTAACTGATATTATATTTTTACACCATATTATATAACATTTATGTTCATAACATTTACCAAAATATTGTAACCATGTTTGATCTCTAATTGCTTTTCTAATTTGTTTCTTTTTATATTTACGTTTATGTTTATTTTCATGATTATTATTTTGTTGATTAATCATAATATCTTTAATTTATAGTACTTAGATTTTTAAATTAAAAATTGAGTATAAATATATTTATACAAAATAATTTTGTTTAAACATAAATGCTAGACAAAATATATTTTGGAAAAGTGAGTCTTTTAAATCTGCTGAATATGCTAATTCTTTATTTTTTTTATATTCTAAGTATTTAACAATATCATCAAATTCTTCTAAGTCATAAAAATGTTTGATAGAATTTGTGTATATAATATCTGTATCATCAAAACTCCAAATTACTTTATCTTTATTCATTTCAGAATGAAGTATTTCAGTTAATTCTTTTTTAATATCATCACTTGTTAAATCAGATTCACAAGCAAATCGATCTTGTTTACTCATTCCTTTTTCTTTATCTTTATTAGATGAACTATATTTACTATAAATAAATTCACATTTTATAGGCGAAATCATGTTTAAAATTGATCCTTGTGTAATATTTCCTTCACCATCTTTAATTATATTTAAAAATAATATTCTAGAAATATCCATTTTTTTTAATTTTTTACTTTCAGGATACATCTTTGCCATAAAAGAATTCATATTATATAATAGAATGTCTTTTAATAATTCTTTTCGTAAAGTAAGTATATTTTTTGTATCAAAATAATAAGATAATTTTTGATTCTGAAAAGGATTTAACAAATGTAGTCTATACCAAGTTTTTCCCAGCATAAGAGCATACATTATTATTTGTATAAGAGCATTATCTGTCCAATTTCTATCTTGACTAGCTTTAATTTCATAAAAAGATGTTGTTTTTCCATCAGAATCTTCAGTTGATGCATCTGCAACTCCAGCTATCCAAGGCATTCTCAAGTTAGGTTGTATTTTCAATTTTCCAGAACTTGAATTTGGCTTCATTAAAATAGCTTTTGGTTTTAATTTATGCCAATATGTTTTTAAATTTGCCACGAGTCCATCTGATAATTTCATAAATATTTTATTTGAAAGAGCAATATGTAACTGACTATATAAATAAATCCCATCAAATTGATTTTTCTCATCAAAAATATTTGATGATATAAATTGTTTATATCTTTTTTCTGAAGATATAATTCTTCCTATAATATGGGTATAAAATGGATGCTTTTTAACATCATGTTGATGAGGAGAAGGCCATTTACAAATCCATGTTGAAGTTATCAAATTTTCAATAAGAACACCAACAAAACAACGTTCTTCTTCAGTTGCAATTGGTATTAATCTATAATTTACATCTTCATCAAATATTTTAGAAAAATTAAATTGTTTAACATGCTCTCTAAGTTTAATTCGTGTATCATATTTTATAACTGATGCACGAATAATTTCAGTTGGACAATGTTCAATATCAATATAATCTTGAAACTTAAATTCTTTTAATATCTTACCATCTCTAATTTTTTCTTTATTTGGTATTGGACATTTTTCAAATAAACTCAGGCACCGAGTGTATTTATCAGTATAACTTGGTACATACATGATAACTTTCTTTTTTGCACGTGTTAAAGCAACTGTAATTAAATTTACAACAACATCATCTGATAAATGTACAAATGCACGTTCTAAAGGAAATGTCAAAAATACAATTACATAATCACGTTCTAAACCTTTTGAAGAATGAGCTGTACTTAAAAAATAATTTTCAGTTTCTTGTTTTTTATGATTTGAATTTACATTAAATCCAGTTTCAGAAAGAAACATTCTTAAACGCGCAATGTCCCCCATAGCACCTTTAACAGTAATTGCAGATGAAAATGTAATAATCATTACTTCTTCAGGTGTATGTTGTTTTAAAAATCCGGTTAATTCTTCATGAATATGTGTATATGAATTAAAACGTTTCCATTCAATATCAGATTTTGAAACTGTATTACTAGATGTCCATTTCGATATTTTATCTTTAAATTCTGGGTAATGAATACTCAAAGCTGATTTTAAAGTATTTAAATTCTCGATAGGTACACGTGGTGTATCTGTCATATATATTTTATAAATATCTTCGGAATCAGGACGCATCATATAATACCAAAGTAAAGATTCTCTAGCTTCTTTTATTACAGACTGAAAAATATCTCCGGCAAAGACAAATTTTGTATTTGGATAAAAATATTCAAGTATATCTAAAACTATTTTTTCTAAATCTTGACATTCATCAACTAGTATTACTTTTGGTTGGAATTCTGGTTTATGTTTAAATTCTTTATTAAATATTAATTCATATACAAATTTGCGTTTACCTTCGAAATTTGGTAAATCCATATATGGGTATCCTCCTATTTTCGCAAGTTCATAAACTAAACTGTCAAAAGTGCGTACTGATATTTTTGAAGATATTCCATACAACTTCAATTTTCTTTTCATTTCATTTTTAATAGAAATATTAAAAGAAATAAACATAACATCAGTTGGTTTAAATAAATTTTTAATTATACTATTTATAACCATTCCCAAAAGCATTGTACTTTTTCCTGCTCCAAAAATACCTTGAATTACATATCGTGTATGTTTAAATTCTAAAAAAGCGTCTATAACTTGTTTTTGCTCTTTTCTCCAAGGAAAATTTAAAACATCTATATATTTACTCAATCTTTTAATATATTCTTCTTTATTTTTAAGCGAATGATATGCTCCAATTTCTTTTAAAATTTCTTGCATTTCTTTCACTTTCATAATTTTAATATCTTCTATATTCTTTTCAACTAGAGTAGCCATAACAAAAATATACTAATATAATAGACTTAAAAATCAATTTTTTAAACTTAAATATGTATTTTAACCTTTGGTCTCCAGATTTTTGATTATATTTTTTCTTAACCTAAAATCAAGGTTAAGAAAATTTTTATGACGTAAATTTACATCAAAATTGAGACTAAATGTTAAAATAGTTTCATTACTCTTATCAGAATTAAACCTGATTTTAATCTAAATATTTTTCTTAATATGTGTGGACTGTACATAATAGGGTATATTATAATTAATATATCTTTCATAATATTAAAAATTATTACTAATTTAAAAAGTTAAAATCATAGTTTAAACATGATATCAATAATATTAATAACTTCTTTATCTTATTTATTTTACAAGATTGATGTCCATAATATTATATTTAATAGTTTAGAAAGAAAATATAGAAAATGGCAAAAAATCAATAATCTTGTATCTTCTCGTTATGAGACATCTTTAGAAGTATATAAAATAAGTATTACCATGGTTTGTAAAGCAATTTACATATCATTGTTACAATATATAAATAATTCTGTTAAACAGATAGATAAAAATATATATGAAATAAACTATGTAATAGAAGGAATATTTTACAAAATGATTGTAATTCCTAAAAAAGGTCCACATCCTATTTTACAAATTAGAAATGAAAATCATGTTGATATAACTGATAATATATTACCATATTATGGACCATGTCATGACTGGCATTCTATAACAGTTATACCACAATTTTTTAAATGTAAAACGTTGATATTTGATATGAGTGATGGCACAGAAAAAACTTTTGGAGAATTAGAATATATAGATCTAAACTCTTGAAGTATATATAATCGATGGCAAAAAAATGATACTAAAGTGATAAAGGAGATAATGTCCAGTCTCCAGATTTTTGATTGCATTTTTTCTTAACCTAAAATCAAGGTTAAGAAAACATTTTTGATGTAAATTTATATCATTTTTGGAGACTAACGGTTAATAATTAAAATTTATATAATGATAATTATATTCTATACATTTATTTCTGTATTTATCACAAGTATCTTTTACAGCATCATACCATGTATATTGTTTTTTTTTATTTCTATTATTAAACATCAATTGTTCTAAATTATTATTACAAATATCTGAAAAATTAGTGTATATAAAATGACTATATGTAAAAAGATAAGATGTTATTTTTAATATTGCAACTATATGATCAACAGATTTATTATTTACTGTTCCATTTATAAAACCCTTACACAATAAAGAATCTTCTCGTCTTTCCATATTCTGTTTTTCAAGTTCTAAATCTAATAAATTTTGTCTTTCTATATTAGATAATTTAGAATAGTTAATAGAATTTATATAAGATTGTTTCCAATTTTGAAAATCTTTAATTTTATTTTCGCGATTTGTCATAATTTTTATTTTTTTTAAATGTAATTTATGTTCAATATTTTTTCTAAATAATAAAAAATTTGTCCATCCTTTGTATTTTATAGTAACATAATTTAAAATAGTATTTTTTTTATAGAGTGTTATATTCTTCTTGAAAAAATTATTATATTTAATTTCACAAGGAAATTTTAAAAGTTCGTTTAATTCTAATTTATAGTAATTTAAACAGTCTGTCTTTGATATTTTATTAAATCGTAATAAACAATGTGTATTACATTTATCTAAATACACTTTACAAATTGGACATATCATACATGATTCAATTAACAATGAATATCTTCGAGGTTCAATTAATTTATTATTTATAAAGAGAGATATATTACCATAATCTCTTTTTAATATATTAAACCATATTTTTTGATCACTTAAAATATCTTTAAATTCAGTACATGTTTGATACGTATTCCAAATTTCATATAAAGTTAAATAACTACAAATTTCAGGTATTAAATAAAAAATATTTAGAATATTAAATTCTAATGTATTTTCAGTTATAATCGATTTTTTTTTAATTATAGTTTTTATATTGCAATTAGTACATATTTTATAACGTTTATTAGGCATATCTATATTACTATTACATTTTTTACAAGTAATTAAAACCATTTTTATTATGTAATATAATTTTATAAATTAATATTTACAATACTAATCAAATTTATATAAAATTAAGCTTAAAAATATTATATAAATATAATATTTTCATTACTTATTACTTATTACTAATTACTTATTTCATTTTATTTTTACAACAAACACATAATAATCCAGAATCTAAAGCTTCTTTAGCTTTAATTTCTGCTTCTGCTTTCTTTTCATCAGAAATTTCTTTATATTTTTTATATATTTCTTGTTGTTCAGGATTTTTACTTTTTTTAATATCCTTCCACATATTTTGAGCTTCTACATGTATTAATTTTTTTAAAACTTTATTAACTGTATTTCCAGCTTCTATTAATCGTTTTCTAATATTTTCTTTTTCATCTTGTAGAAAATAATAATAAGCTTGTTTTGGTCTGTCCATTGCTTTTTTAACTCTAGATTCTTGTCTTTCACGAGCTTTAGCTTCTCGTTTCAGTTTTTTTTCAAATTTTTTTTGTTTTTCTTCTTCAGCTTTATTTGGATTTCTCATTTTAAACTTTTTATCTTCTAATAAACGTCTGAAATTATTTTGGTTATTAAATTCAGTCCAATTATTTAAATATTCTGGATATGAAGAAAGAAATTCTTCGATAAAAGTGCTATAAATTTGTTTAATAGGTTCGGTTTTCTTTATCAATTTAATATTTGGTATATTAATTTTGATAATATCACTTGTATCTAAATGATTTTCAGTTGTCATATTCTATTTTTATCTTAAAATAATGTTTAAATAATTCAATTTTTTATAATTTTAAAAAAATGTATTAATAATAAATGTCATTTCGTATACAAAATTTTAATACACAAAATATCTTAGTAAATGAAGCAGTTAATGCAGTAAACTATGAATTGGCTATGAACGGGTTTGATGGTTCTACTGGACCTACTGGACCTTCTGGTGGTGGTTCTGGAACTGGTTATACTGGACCTACCGGACCTTCTGGATCTGGTTCTGGATCTGGTTCTACCGGTCCTACTGGACATACTGGACCTACCGGAACTTTTGGCGGGTTTGTTTATAATTCTATTCTTCCAGCAACTGGTTATATACCTTCAAGTAATCAATCTATAACTATCACAGGAAATCCATATTTTAATAACACAGTTATAAAATTAGGTGGTGTAGATTTAGGATCTCCTGATAATCCTTTTGCTAATATATGGGCTGGAACTATGCAAGTTTCTTATGATACTATTTATATTGGAGGTGTTCCTATAAGTTCTGATCCATCAAAAAATGAAATTATATTACCAAACACATTAATTAATGGAATAAATCCTGGAACACTTAAAATTATAGGATCTACTACAGGATATACAGGTTTTACAGGAGCTGGTGGTTTAGTTGCTTCTTTAAATATATTAGATCCAAATCCTGCTGTAGGCGATTGTTTTATAGTACAACCAAATGGACCATGGTATAATCCTGCTCATATAGTAGCATGTTCTGCTATTACAGGATTTTTAGGACCAACTGGTCCCATATGGGTAGATTGTGGACAAATACAAGGACCACAAGGAAATGATGGAGGAACAGGTTATACAGGATATACAGGATATACAGGTCCAGCAGGAGTTGCTGCGAATACAGGTTCAACAGGTTCTACAGGTTATACAGGATATACTGGTTTACCAGGATCAGCAACTAACACAGGTGCGACAGGTTATACAGGTGTAACAGGTTATACAGGATATACTGGTTTACCAGGATCAGCAACTAATACAGGTGCGACAGGTTATACAGGTCGTACAGGATATACAGGTTATACTGGTTTACCAGGAGCAGCAACTAACACAGGTGCAACAGGATATACAGGTTATACAGGAGCTCAAGGTACTATAGGTTTTACAGGACCACAAGGTAACACAGGAGCTCAAGGTAATGCAGGAACTCAAGGTACTACAGGACCTCAAGGTAATGCAGGATCTCAAGGTAATACTGGTGCTATAGGCTCTACAGGTCCACAAGGTGATATAGGCGCTCAAGGTGTAACAGGATTTACAGGTTACACAGGTGCTCAAGGTAATGTCGGAACTCAAGGTTCTACAGGACCTCAAGGTGATACAGGAGCTCAAGGTGTTACCGGTTATACAGGAGCTCAAGGTAATGTAGGAGAACAAGGTGCTACTGGTTATACAGGTTCACAAGGTAATACAGGGTATACTGGTTATACTGGATACACAGGATATACAGGCTATACAGGGTATACAGGATATACTGGTATGACAGGTTATACAGGTTATACAGGATATACAGGGTATACAGGATATACAGGTAGAACTGGTTTTACGGGTTTTACAGGTTACACAGGTTATACAGGATATACAGGATATACAGGCTTTACAGGATACACAGGTTATACTGGATACACAGGATACACAGGTTATACAGGTTATACAGGTTATACAGGTTATACTGGTATGACAGGTTATACTGGATACACAGGATACACAGGCTATACAGGCTATACTGGTTATACTGGATACACAGGTTATACAGGTTATACAGGTTATACTGGATACACAGGATATACTGGTGTGACAGGTTATACAGGTTATACAGGATATACAGGGTATACAGGTGGAACTGGTTTTACGGGTTTTACAGGTTACACAGGTTATACAGGATACACAGGATACACAGGATATACTGGTGTGACAGGTTATACAGGTTATACAGGATACACAGGGTATACAGGATATACAGGTAGAACTGGTTTTACAGGTTTTACAGGTTACACAGGATATACAGGCTATACAGGATATACAGGATATACAGGATATACAGGTTATACTGGCTTCACAGGATATACAGGATATACAGGTTATACTGGCTTCACAGGTTACACAGGTTATACAGGATATACAGGCTACACAGGTTACACAGGATATACAGGATATACAGGTCTTCCTGGAGAAGCAACTAATACAGGTTCAACAGGATATACAGGTAGAACTGGTTTTACAGGTTTTACAGGTTACACAGGATATACAGGATATACAGGATACACAGGATACACAGGATACACAGGATACACAGGATGGACTGGTTACACAGGATATACAGGGTATACAGGATACACAGGATACACCGGATACACTGGCTACACAGGATATACAGGATATACAGGATATACAGGATATACAGGATACACAGGATTTACAGGATACACAGGTTACACAGGATACACAGGATACACCGGCTATACAGGATACACAGGATTTACAGGATACACAGGTTACACAGGATACACAGGATACACAGGTTACACAGGATATACAGGTTACACAGGATACACAGGTTATACAGGATATACAGGTCGTACAGGGTATACAGGATTTACGGGATATACTGGATATACTGGATATACAGGATATACAGGATATACAGGATATACAGGTCTTCCTGGAGAAGCAACTAATACAGGAGCAACAGGATGGACGGGTTACACCGGATACACTGGCTACACAGGATTTACAGGATATACAGGATATACAGGATATACAGGTCGTACAGGGTATACAGGATTTACGGGATATACTGGATATACCGGCTATACAGGATATACAGGATATTCAGGATACACAGGATACACAGGTTACACAGGATATACAGGTTATACAGGATATACAGGCCGAACTGGTTATACAGGATATACAGGATACACGGGATACACGGGATACACAGGATATACAGGTTATACAGGTTATACAGGATTTACAGGGTATACTGGATATACAGGATATACAGGATGGACAGGTTATACAGGTTATACAGGATTTACAGGGTATACTGGATATACAGGATATACAGGTTATACCGGATATACAGGTCCAGGAGGAGAAGCAACATCTACAGGAGCAACAGGATATACAGGATACACAGGTTATACAGGATATACAGGATGGACAGGTTATACAGGTTATACAGGATATACAGGATATACAGGATATACAGGATGGACAGGATATACAGGATATACAGGTTATACCGGATGGACAGGTTATACAGGATATACAGGATATACAGGTTATACAGGTGCACCAGGGCTAGCTACAAATACAGGTTCTACAGGTTCTACAGGATATACAGGATACACGGGTTATACAGGATACACAGGTTATACAGGTTATACAGGTTATACAGGATACACAGGTTATACAGGATATACAGGTTATACAGGTTATACAGGATACACTGGTCCAGCAGGAGACGCAACTAATACAGGAGCAACAGGATCAACAGGATATACGGGATATACAGGATATACAGGATATACAGGATATACAGGTCTTCCAGGTGCTGCAACTAATACAGGTGCAACAGGATGGACAGGTTACACAGGATATACTGGCTACACAGGATTTACAGGATATACAGGATATACGGGATATACAGGTCGTACAGGTTATACAGGATACACAGGATACACAGGTTATACAGGATATACAGGTTATACAGGATATACAGGTCTTCCAGGTGCTGCAACAAATACAGGTTCAACAGGATATACAGGATATACAGGTTATACAGGATATACAGGTCTTCCAGGTGTCGCAACAAATACAGGTTCAACAGGATGGACAGGTTATACAGGATATACAGGTTATACAGGATGGACAGGTGTAACAGGATATACAGGATATACAGGATATACAGGTTTCACAGGTTTTACAGGGTATACAGGTGTAACAGGATACACAGGATACACAGGATATACAGGTGTAACAGGATACACAGGATACACAGGTGTAACAGGATATACAGGATATACAGGATATACAGGATACACAGGATACACAGGTCTTCCAGGTTCTGCAACAAATACAGGCTCAACAGGATATACAGGTTACACAGGATATACAGGTTATACGGGTTATACTGGGTATACAGGATTTACTGGATATACCGGATACACAGGATATACAGGATATACAGGTTATACGGGTTATACGGGTTATACCGGTTATACCGGTTATACAGGTCTTCCAGGAGAAGCGACAAATACAGGTTCAACAGGATATACAGGATATACAGGTTATACAGGATATACAGGTTACACAGGATATACAGGATATACAGGATATACAGGTTATACAGGTTACACAGGATATACAGGAGCACCAGGAGAATCGACAAATACAGGTTCAACCGGTTCAACGGGTTATACAGGTTATACAGGATACACAGGATACACGGGTTATACAGGATACACAGGATACACGGGTTATACAGGACCTCAAGGTGTGACAGGATATACAGGATATACAGGTTATACAGGTTACACAGGATATACGGGTTATACAGGGTATACAGGACGAACAGGTTATACAGGTTATACAGGATATACAGGATATACAGGATATACAGGTCTTCCAGGTGTTGCAACAAATACAGGTTCAACAGGATATACAGGTTACACAGGATATACGGGATACACCGGATATACAGGTTACACAGGATATACTGGATATACAGGATATACAGGTTACACAGGAAGTCAAGGTAACACAGGATATACAGGATATACAGGATATACAGGATACACAGGCTATACAGGCTATACAGGACTTCCAGGTGTTGCAACAAATACAGGTTCAACAGGATTTACAGGATATACAGGTTATACTGGATATACAGGTAGTACAGGATATACAGGATTTACAGGATATACAGGCTATACAGGTTATACAGGTTACACAGGTTACACAGGATATACAGGAGTTACAGGATATACAGGATATACAGGTTATACAGGTTACACAGGTTATACAGGTTTCACAGGATATACGGGATACACAGGATATACAGGATATACAGGTTATACAGGACTTCCAGGTTCTTCGACAAATACAGGTTCAACAGGATACACAGGTTATACAGGTTTTACAGGATACACGGGTTATACAGGTTTTACAGGATACACAGGTTATACAGGTTTTACCGGATATACAGGATATACAGGAAGTACAGGTTCAACAGGATACACAGGATATACAGGGTATACAGGATACACAGGTCTTCCAGGATCAGCAACAAATACCGGATCAACAGGACGTACAGGTTCAACAGGATATACAGGATATACAGGATATACAGGTTTTACAGGATACACGGGTTATACAGGTTTTACCGGATATACAGGATATACAGGATATACAGGACGTACAGGATATACAGGGTATACAGGGTATACAGGATATACAGGACTTCCTGGAAGCGCGTCTAATACAGGAACTACAGGATATACAGGATATACAGGTTATACAGGATATACGGGATCTCAAGGAGCTACAGGAACTCCAGGAGAAGCAACAAATACAGGTTCAACAGGATATACAGGGTATACAGGATATACAGGATTACCGGGATCAGCAAGTAGTACAGGATCAACAGGATACACAGGATATACAGGTTACACAGGATTACCAGGAGCAGCAAGTAATACAGGATCTACAGGATATACTGGTTACACAGGATATACAGGTTATACAGGTCTACCAGGAGTAGCAACAAATACAGGTTCAACAGGATATACAGGATATACAGGGTATACAGGTCTTCCTGGTTCAGCAAGTAATACAGGAGCTACGGGAGATACTGGATACACAGGATATACAGGATATACAGGAGCACCAGGAAATGCAACTAATACAGGTGCAACAGGTCCACAAGGTCCGAATGGATTTATTACCTCTAATGGTGCTGGATTTGGGACTAATGTATTACCAAATGTTGCTTCTAGAAATTCACAGAATTTTGGTTTTGGATCAAATATTTTAACAAATTCATCCGGTTATATTAATTGTTGTGCTTTTGGATATTTAGCTTTGTATCAAAATACAGGAAGTACTAATTGTGCTTTTGGAAATAATACATGTCAAGGTGGAACAGGTTTTGAAAATTGCTCATTTGGACATCAGTCATTATTTTTCATGACATCAGGATCTCGAAATTGTACTTATGGAGTTAGCTCAGGGATAAGAAATACATCTGGAACTTATAACTGTGCTTTTGGTTGGGGTGCATTATATGATAATACAACTGGTTCTAATAATGTAGTTGTTGGGGCTCAAGAACTAACAATAGCTACTTCATATACTAATATTATTGCAATTGGACATTTTTCTCAAACGTATCTTGCAAGCAGTAGTAATTCTATAAGAATAGGTAATAACGTAATTTCGAGTGCAACAATAAATGTTGGATGGACAGTAACTAGTGATAGAAGAGTAAAAGAAAATATCACAGATAATAATCTTGGTTTAGATTTTATTGATAAATTGAGACCGGTATCATATAATAGAAAAAATGATGAAGATAAAAAAACAGAATACGGGTTAATTGCTCAAGAGGTAGAAGAAACGTTAGAAAATATAGGAGTGAGTAACACAAATATGATAATTAAAGATAGAGAAGGAACATATGGTTTAAGATACAATGATTTAATTTCGATACTAATAACATCAGTTCAAGAATTAAAAAATAAATGTGAATTACAACAACAAAGAATTGATAGACAAGATGAAATAATTGCAAAATTACTAGAGAAATTTAATTAAATTAATTTATAGCTTGATTTTAAACTAATATAGTTTAAAAACTAACATGTTATTTTTGCTAATTCTTTGCTAAATTCTTGACTTGTATTCATATCTGATATTTGTATTCCTAAACTTTTTGCTTTTCCATAAAGTTTCTTATGTATTTCATCATTATCTATATCACCATTAAGTTCAAAATATTTTACCATAAAATCTATTTGTTCTAAAAGCGCAGGCTGAATCATACCTATCAATTTCAAAGCATTTGGATCTTTAACAATATTTCCATCTTTATCTTTATATTTAAATATTTTCCTAGAAATATCATAACAGGCATATATAACACTGCCATCTTCTAAAGTTAAAATATGATTTTTAACAAAATTAGCTACATCTTTCATACCATTATTTAGATATTTATCTGTAAATTTAGAAGATATTTTGTTATTAATTTCCTGTTGAGAAAGAAATAACTTAAGTTCAATATTAGAAGTTATAATATTTGAATTTGTAGTTGTAGGTTTATCAATAGCTTTAGAAGCGAGTCTTTCAAGTTTATTTTGAAGTTCTTGTATTTGTTCTTTATAATCAAATTTTTGTTTATCTAATCTATCTTCATACTCGATTTTTTGTTTATTTAATAATATTTCAATAAGTTTTTCATAGTCTATTTTCTTTTTTCAAATTCTTCTCTATACTCATTTTTGTACTCGTTTTTATTTTTTTCAAGTTCTTCTTTGTATTCTTGTGATTGTTTTAATAATAATTGTTCATATTCTGTCTTAATTTGTTGTTTAAATTCTGTTATTTTTTTCATAACAATTATTGTAATGAGAAGATAAACTTTTTTTAGCGCTAAAATTTTTAGCACAATATATACATTCAAATTTTATATTTAATTCTATATTATTAGTAAGATGCAACTGTTGTTTTAAACAGTATTTTGCTGTTTTTTATGAATATTTAAAGAACTTACTGTTTTGAAAGTTGTATTACAATACTCGCAGTTTATCATTATTTATATTACTAATAAGCTTTTAAATTATATTTTACAAAATTTCTGACTATTTTACAAAATTTCTGACTATTTTACATTTAATGTAAAATATTTTACATTTATTGTAAAATCTAAAATATCTCTGCCAAAAATTTTTGAAATACTTTAGATGATGAAAAAATAAACTATAAATTGTATTTTAATAATTCTTTCCGCATTTTTAAAATTAAATTTGTTTTTTAAAAAGTTTTAGAACCGATTTAACACACACACAAAAGTTGTGTGTGTGTTAAATTATTTTCAAAAAATTTATTTTAATTAAATCGAAAAGCTTTTTATTTCTAAAGCTTTTCGATTTAAAAATATGATCATATAAAAATCAACCCGAATAACAAATTATATCTATAGACTTTAATTTTTAAACTAAAAACATAGTTTAAAAACATAGTTTAAAAACATAGTTTAAAAACATAGTTTAAAAACATAGTTTAAAAACATTAATAGAAATATTATTTTTCTCTGTAATGATGTTACATATGTAAAGAATTAGATAAACTGAAACATTGTGTTGTTTAA
>Ga0247835_1003533_pt1 | contig 14728 bp, 14 predicted proteins | sample LaCtaG_3_FD_189912 | JGI IMG/M metagenome (GOLD analysis project Ga0247835, IMG submission 189912) | Freshwater microbial communities from meromictic Lake La Cruz, Castile-La Mancha, Spain - LaCruzMarch2015_13.5m | ecosystem: Environmental > Aquatic > Freshwater > Lake | place: Spain: Castile-La... | reverse complement strand
ACTCCTTTAACAGTTGATTAAAGTGGAGGTATTTTATTTTTGAGTTCAATTGCTATTCTTTCTGAAACAATACAATTATCAGCAAATCTTGCTCCAAACATTAAAATTATTCCTACCAATATTCCTCTCCATACTCCGCTTGTATATTTATTTATTGATTCAATTTCCATATTACTGGTAATAATGCGGTTAAACATAATATTATATTATATTATCTTTAACCTATTTATGCTTTCTTTTTTCTATTATATATCCTCTTCTTTTTTGCAGTAGGTTCCAAAATTTCTTCTTCATCTACTTTTATTACTTCTTCATCTACTTTTATTACTTCTTCATCTACTTTGATTACTTCTTCATCTACTTTGATTACTTCTTCATCTACTTTGATTACTTCTTCTTCATCTACTTTTACTTCTTCTTCATCTACTTTCACTTCTTCTTCATCTACTTTTACTTCTTCTTCATCTACTTTCATTTCTTCTTCTTCATCTACTTTTACTTCTTCTTCATCTACTTTCATTTCTTCTTCTTCATCTACTTTTACTTCTTCTTCATCTACTTTTACTTCTTCTTCATCTACTTTTACTTCTTCTTCATCATCTACTTTCAATTCTTCTCTCAAATTATTATCGTAAATAATATTATTTTCTTCTTTATCATTTAAATCTAAATTTTCAATATTAAACCCTATATTTTGATTATTTTCTATAATAGAATCACAAGATTTATTAATACCAGAAAATATATTATTTAAATCATTATCTAATAATTTAGGATTATATATTTTATCTGGTTTTGATTTAAATAATTTTAGCATATTTGAAACTTTATGAACGTTTTTTTTAAATACTGTTTTAAGTGAACTTTTCTCTATTTCAGATTTTTCTGATAGTGTATTTAAAGTTGATACTGATAATTTTGTATTATCATATTTAATTTCAGGTTTTACTATCGAATTGAAATTTTCAAAATTAATAATGGATTCGCTAGCTAATTCTAAGTTTGAGAGCTCACTACTATTTTCACTATTGGTTTCAGAACCAATTGATATTTTAATATCTTTTAACAAAACACTATCAATATCATTTTTAACAAGTTCATCTATTAATTCTTTTTTCTTATTTTTACTAACCTCAACTGTATCATCAAATTTAATATCATTATTTATATGAGTATAAATAAGTTGAATTTTATTACTAAATCGTTTTAAGTATTTTGTATGCATTTTATGAAAAAATTCAATATATGTAATAAACATTAATACTTTTTCTTTCATAACATTTATATTAAAATTAAATGTTGTAATAAAATTATCAATATTTAAACCAATATTCTGTTTTGTTTTATGTAATAATAATTCATTTTCTTTATTATTAATTAATGAAATAATAATACCTAATAAATTTAATATATTATCGTGTATATCTAACATTAATTCAAATTTATATTCTTTAAATGGTTCTAGATCTTTATAAATTGGATAATTATTAATTTTTATAAGTTCTATAGCTCTTTTATCATTAATATTTTTTGAAATATAGTCAACAATAATTTTATGTAATTTAAAATATTCACAATACATTCTATTATTAATAGCCAAAAAGAGACGCTTCATATCATCATATTCAATATCTATTAATTTACTTTGAAAATGAAATGAATCTAATCCAAAAACAAAGATATCACTTTTATTATTGTTAATAAATTCGGAATAAATCTGGTGAAGCTTGTCAATTCTTATTTGTAATATATCGAAAACATTTTTTACAGTTGTTCTTATAGAAATTATGTTATTAAAATCACTTTTTAATTTGACAATTCTTGATTCCATAATAAATTATAATATTTTATTTTTAATAGTATTATATAATATAATATAATTATATTATATTATGGAAGATAATTTTGAATTAACAGATGAATTAGATTTACATACTAATTCTATAGAATGGACACCAGAACATGAGATTATTTTGATTGAATGGGCAGATAAAGCTATGTGTTATAGATGGCTACATGGAAAAGCAAATGCAATGTTTTCTGCGTTAAATGCATGGTATACTATTCCAGTAATTATAATATCAACACTTACAGGAACCGCTAATTTTGCTCAAGACCGTGTTCCAATAGAATATCAAAGTTTCTTTGTTATGGTTGTAGGTGGGTTCAATATTTTAGCTGGAATTATAACAACAATTCAACAATTTCTCAAAATAACACAATTAAATGAAGCTCATAGAGTTAGTAGTATTGCATGGGATAAATTTTATAGAAATATAAAAATTGAATTAGCCAAACATCCTAATGAGAGGATTGACCCAACACAAATGCTTAAAATGAGTAAAGAAGAATTTGACAGATTAATTGAAACAAGTCCAAATATACCTGAAAAAATAATAGTTCAATTTAAAACTAATTTCTCTAATCAAGAAACATTTGATAAAATAATTAAACCTGAAATATGTGATATTTTAATTCCTACAATAGAATATAGAAATCCTTGGTATACAGATGAAAATCGTGCTAAAGATTTAAATGAAAATATAAAACTTCAATTAATAAAACATACTAGAATAAAAAAACAAAATGAATTAAATAAGAAAATGGTGAATGATTTCATTAATCTATTTATTAATCTAAATAATCGTGAGCCGATGGAGAGTGAAATAATTGATAATTTAAAGGAAAAAATGGACCCAGAAATTATAAAAAAAATGCTTGATGAAAATAAAAATATGTCTATTAAATTTAAATCAGGTGATTCTAATGGGACGGATGTTGTATAATTATACCTACACTGTTGGATAATCATTTGGTAAAACTAAAATACATATAATCATAAAAATATAAAATAAAATATATACACCATAAACATCTTCAGTAATTCCATAAAATTTTAATACCTGAGTTAAACTATAAAAAATTATAATTGATAATCCGATTAGTGTAATTGCGTTCATATAATATTATTTAAGATTATTTAATAATATAATATCCTAAAATATACTACATTCTTTATTTGCTCCTATTTTTGAATTATCAACATAATGATATGTTAGTGGAACTTGTTGATTATATTCTTTTAATACTAACAATGGTGCATCTGATAAAAAAGAACCATCATCTAATTCAATATTGTTTAAATAAGCACTATCATATGTTTTACTCCATAAACCATCATGATCTGATATTCTCAATGTTAATATTTCTCTTTTATTATCGAGCATTTCATCTTTGATCATTTCTTTTTTTATTATAGAATCATCGTTTAATTCATTTGGTGTATTTTCTATAAATTTAGTTGTTCCTGTAAATAGAGCAAATCGTACTACTCCTCCTTTATTATAATTGTCATTTAAACATTCTTTAATTGCGTTATTAAAATTTGTAAAATAAAAATATGGTCCTAAAATTGCTTTTTTATCTTTTGCACTCTCTCCAAATATGTTTACAAATTTCATTTTATTCTCTGTAGATTTTCCTACATAACCTATAACTGGTAATTCAAATGTTTCGTTTTTTTCATTATATAAATAACACATTGTCTCATTATTGATTACAAAAGAAATAGTATTTTTATCTATAGGAGTATTACATACATTCTTTTGATTAACAATTTCATCAATCAAAGCAAGCCGAATTGAATTTGACAAATAAATTTCATCCAATAAAATTTTACATTTCGTAACGTCAAAAAATAAATATAAATCAGATTCATACTCGTAAAACCCATTAAATTCAATATCATTTTTAAACTTATCAAAATTAGTTGTTTCTAATATACCAGACAAAAATACTTTTGAATATGGAACTAAACTTTGATTGTTAAATAAGGTATATTTGGGTAATTTTGGAAAAGATAATACATTATAAAGAGTATTTGTTAATAAATATTGTAAAAATGGAAATTTTCCATTTGTATTTACATTATATACACATAAATTAATATTATGATATTCTGCTGCATTATTAATATTATCAATATCTGTAGTTAAAATATGTTTTACACCATAATTATAATATAGTGGTTTTTCTGGGGTATAATCCACATTATCCATATTATAATTATATTAATCACTATTTTTTTAAATTGAATTATTATTTATCTATTTTTCTTTTAATTGTTTCTTTTACTTGCTCTTCACGACTATCCATAATATGATTTGCGATTTCTTCAGCTATTTTTGGCTCGCTTTTATAGTAATTTTGTAATGCTGAAAGTAATGTTTTAGCATTTATTGGCTTCTTAATTTTACTCTTTTTATACACTAAAGCACCTCCGTTTATATCAAAACAGTCAATTGTATGTGATTTCATAACTGTTACTAAATTTTCTGTTAATAATTTTTTTTTATTTATTCTATCTTTTATTTGAGCTTTAAATTCTGATATTTCAGTATCTATTTTAATCCATTCCTTAATATTATTAACTAGCTGTTCTTTTGATTCCATTAATTATTACTTATATTTAATATTTATATTGTTAATTATTAATAATTATATTGTGCAGTATTTTACGTGTCTTCCACATAAATTCTCAGAACTAATTTTGCATCCACAATGTTTACCTTTATTTGGACCTGTTTTTAATATTTGAATGCATCCCAATAATTCTTTATCTTCTGTGTTTGTATCGACTTGAGTATTTATTTGTAATAACCCGATCACACCATTTTCTACAGATTTATTTTTTGAAACCTTTGCTATTTCTTTCATCTTTTGTTTTTCCTCTTTTAATTTTAGTTTCTCTAATTCTTTTGCGACTTTAGCTTCATCTTTTATCTTTTGTTTTGCAGCTTTTTCGAATTGTTTAACTTTTTCTTTTCCTTCAGTCTTATATTGGTTAATCATTAATTTTTTATGTGAATAACAATAGCATTTTTCATCATTATAAGTAATCGGTTGTGATGGGTTGTTAGGATTATATAATTGTATTGTTGTTGCGTAACCAATATTACATGTCTTATATTTTTTATTTATTTCTGTTTTTGGTTTTGTTTCATCAAATATTGGATTATTAATTTGATATTTACATTTTTCATAATTATTATTATTATAAACTTCTTTAGCATTTGGAACAAAACAGTTAACACCATTTACTTTTTTAACTCCACTTTCTGTATAATATGGTAATAATTCATTTTGTGTTTTACGACAATAAGGACATCTAATTTGGTTTGTTTGTAATTTATTTGAACTCTCCATATTATTAAACTTTTGTTTATGATTTAATAAATCATTGTAAAGAGGAATATAATTAAATTTGTGACCACACTTCATTGTTACATAATTATTGATTAATATTTCATTAGTTATTAAACATTTATTTGTATCATCATTATTTATACTTTCATCTTCATCAATATCAAGCGATTTATATAATTCATCATAAAAATCTATACCTCCTTCTATATTGTATTTGTTCATAATATATTATATTTTGTGTAATATCTTTATATTTTTTATATTTAATCATATATATGTCGCCGCCTGAAGTCTGGGGTCCTGCTGTATGGACATTATTTCATACTCTATCTGAAAAATTAAATCCTAATGCATATAATCAAGTTTCTGGGTCACTATTTACAATGATTGTTCAAATTTGTAGAGTTTTACCTTGTCCAGAATGTTCAAAGGATGCTAGCGGGTTTTTAGCAAAAATAAATATGAATAATTATAAAACAAAGGATGAGTTTAAAAATATGTTGTATTTATTTCATAACTGGGTAAATGCCAAAAAACGTAAACCTTTATTTAATTATGCTAATTTAGAAAGATATTCTAATGCAAATCTATCTTTTGTTATAAAAGATTTCATATCAAAATATAATACTAAGGGTAATATGAAATTATTATCAGAAACATTTCAAAGAAGCTTTGTTCTTAGAAATTTTAAATCATGGATAAATGCATTTGGAAGAGCTTTTATTCCAGTTAGTATCCCACGACCAATTATTAGTATAAGAGAAACTCCTATTGAAGAAACTCCTATTAAAGAAGTTACAACTGTTGAAGAAACTCCTATTGAAGAAACTCCTATTAAAGAAGTTACAACTGTTGAAGAAGTTACAACTGTTGAAGAAACTCCTATTGAAGAAACTCTTATTGAAGAAACTCTTATTGAAGAAACTCTTATTGAAGAAACTCTTATTGAAGAAACTCTTATTGAAGAAACTCCTATTGAAGAAACTCTTATTGAAGAAACTCCTATTGAAGAAACTCCTGTTAAACATGAGTAAAAATAAAATTTAGTTAATAATATTTAAATTTTATTCTATTTATTATAGTTCGCTTACCAGTGTCCCGTCCTTAAAAACGGAACATTTAAATGTTTGTTTACTAGGTTGGTAACAGACTTCTCTATTGCTTGAAACTTCATTGAAAAATAAATATTTACCAGAACCACCAGCATACATGAGAGTAACAATTAATGCTGATGATGTGGCGCCTAATAATACATTCAAGAATAATTCGCCAACCTGGATTACACATTTCTTGTAAATCTTAATAAACATATCTATAAAAAAGTATGTAAGTAAAGATATAAATACCCAGTAATTTACATCACTATTACTGAACATTGGGAAACATAAATACATTATAGTAAATGCAAAAACAAATGCACTAAATGTAGGATTACCATATTTACTATATTGAATAGATGTGCAAATTGTTCTATCATTTACAATTGGTTCAGCACCGGCCATCATATAAACATAACTTCTAAGGACACAACAACCTATTAAAAATCCTAAATAGATCAAACCTTTGAAGTTTTGAAATATAAATGACATACTTGTTATACTTGTTGCAAGAATAATTGGAGAGAAAAAACTAAACCATACAATAGCTGTAAATGGTTGAAATAACTGTAATGGAGTATCTTGAACGCCACCAGTTTTTGTTATTAAATTAGTTGACATTTATATTACTAATGTATATTTTTTATAATATTTTTCATTATTATATATTTTATATTACTATTTATCTAAAATTAAATTAAAAACATCGCTAATATGTTCAATTGAATGAAACTTAATTCCATCTATTATTTTGTTATCTTTATATTTTTCCATAATTTTTTCAAAGTCTTTTTCATTTTCTTTTGGAAATATAAATTCTTTGATTCCTGATTTGATTGAATGTATTATTTTTTCTTGAAGACCGCCGATTTCTGTTAATAATAAACCAAAATGTGTTTCTCCTGTTATTCCAAAATAATTTTTAATTTTTATCTCGTTTAATAAGCTATAAATTAGTACTGTAAATGCTGTAGTTGCCGAAGGTCCGTCCTTTTTAGTACTAATGTCAGGACAGTGAATATGTATTCCATAAACAATATTATTCTTAACGTCGTTATATTTTTCAATTAAATATTTCTGTCTTTCAAAACTGGTTAAATTCCATGCATTCGTTAAACTAACGCTAATTGACTCTTTCATAACATCTCCCATTGATCCGGTTAGTGTTAAGTGTAAAAATTTGTTGGATGGAATAAAATTTGCTTGAAGAGGTAGAACTCCTCCCTGAGACAATTGATTCGCCCATAATGCATTTATCACACCTACTTTACTTTCATTGTGAATTTTGTAAATTTTTACTTCTCTTTTATCCTTAAAATATTTAGTTTTAATATCATGTATACTTATTTCAATTGGTAACTCATATTCTTTATCATTATTTTTTAATACATCCAAATTTATCTCTCCAACAATTTCAAAAAGAATTTCTTTAAGCTTTCTAACACCAGATTCACACGTGTATTCATCAATAATAAATTTCAAAACATCATCATTAAAATATATCATATCTTCTAATCCCATCTTCTTGTATACATCTGTTAAAATATGTGTATTACAAATTATTAATTTATCTTCCAACGAGAGATTATTAAATTTAATTCTATGAATGCGGTCTAATAAAATCTTATCAATTGCATCTACATCATTATAAGATAGAATAAATAATGCCTTTGATAGATCTAAATCAATACCTGTAAAATATTTATCTTGAAAACAGTCATTCTGTGCTGGATCTAATAAGTGCGTTAATATACCAACAATTTCCTTACCGTGTTCAGTGCGACTAATTTTGTCTACTTCGTCGATAAATATAATAGGATTCATACATTTCTTATCAATCAAAATTTGAACAATAGACCCCCAAGTACTACCTACATAAGTGTAGTTGTGTCCGTGCAAAGTACTACCATTACTATCCCCTCCCATTTGTATCATAGCAAATGGTCTTGAATTTCCCTTATCATCTTTTAAACAATCGGAGAGACCACGTTTTGCTAATGAAGTTTTTCCTACACCTGGTGGGCCTTCAAAGCCAAAACAGTACCCATCTTGTTCGCCATTAATCCATTGTCCAATTATTCTCTCTATTTGTGTTTTAGCCTTATCATGTCCATAAACTGCTTTATCTAGAGTTACCTTTACATCTGACATATAATGAGTAACATTTTTCATATTTGTATTTATTTTTTGAATATCTGTTTTGATTTCATTATTCGTAAAAACGGGATTTATATTTGTAACTTGATTAAATTCAATGACTATTTCATTTATAATGATTTCATTTATAATGATTTTATCTACATCTTCCTCTTGATGAATATATGCATCAATAATATCAATAGAGCGACTTAATAATCCATCTTTATTTAAATGTGAATATTTTGTGCATTTTTTATTATGTTTTTTAAGAATTTCATCAAGAGTTTTATTATTTGCAAGTAATTTAGTTTTATCACACGTAGATAAATATTCTTTAATTTTTTCTAGTTGGTGAGTTTTAGAAGTAGAACCTTCTTTTCCTTGGATTTTTTTGATATGTTTCAAAATTTCAATACTAGTATATTTATCCTTTATTTTTATATCTGGAAATATTTTATCAATATTGTATTTTTTATGCAAATCCTTAAAATTAGTTCTCACCATGTCCATTATATTTAAAATAGGTTCTTTTTTATAAACCCCAAATGGAATTTTTAATAATCCATCTAAATATTGCCGTGCTTTGGTGCCAGAATCCTCAGACTTTGCCTTTACTTCTTTAAGTTTCATCATTGCTTTTTCTTTAACAGTATCTGATACTTTTAATAAACATATTTGTTGTTCTAACGGTATTTTATTAATATCAAAATTAGATAAATCATTTGTATATTGAATGGTCTTTTTCAATGCTTGTTTAAAAGATTGTTTAATATTCCATGGAAAGCTATCAAATAATATAGTTTGATGTTGAGTATCGACGTTTCCATTAGAATCATTAGAGAGAAGATCATATAATAGATATGCCATATATTGATTTTCATAGTTTGATGAACGTATTAATAAATTAATTAATGTATTTCTTTTAATGTACATATCATCAGTTATGAAGTCTTTTACAGCTTGAGAAATTTGTTTTTGTTTTAAAATAGTATTTTGTGTAGTAATTCCTGCGAATTTTCCATAAAAATCTCCATAATTATCATTTATCAAAAAATCTTTTAACATTAATGATGATAAATATTTGTCGAATATATCTAATTTGAAGTCATTGTCATTTGGAATGTTCTCTTTAATTTTTTTAATTTTTCTTGTTATGTATTTATTATTTAAAAAATCAATTACAATATCATCAACTATTCCATAAACTAATAAGCTTTTTTTAAGCGGAATAGAATGAATATAAATCTTTATACCATATACTTTCATATGAAATTGTTTGTAAGCAGAGCATACATCAAAACAACTCAAATTAGTGGTTGTATCATCAATATCATCATTTTTTTTTGTATCCTCTTTTTTTGATATTACCTTATAGCTAGTTGGGTGAAAATATTTTTTTAATAACTCAAATTTATGATATTCATTTTCATCTGTCGTTATTTTATTGTTATTTCCAAAACATATTAATAATAAGTCTTCCAAATTTTCTGTTCCATAATTTTTTAAAAGAATGGATAATTCATTATTTATTGTCTGTAGACAATTAATGATACTATCTGTTGCAGATATTTTAAGAGATGTTACGTGTTCTATTTTTTTACTGAGTTCTCCCAATTTGTCTATACAAATACTTATATCACTTATTCCTAAAATATCTAAAATTTTATTCTTTTGAACATGAATAATTGTTTTCTGAATTAAGTCCTTAAAGAAATCAATCTTTCTCTCTAGTAATGGTAATACGTCATTAGTAGATTTTTGATTTAGTTCTTTTTTAACTCCAATATTTTTATCAGTCATTATATATTATATTATTCTATATTTATATTTTTATTTTCTAAACTATATTTGCTTTAAGTTATTTTATTGTTAAATTGATTACTTATAATGATATATAATATGTAATAACATATAATAATACTATTTAAATGTAATATCATATAAAATATAAGCAACCATGGGTGTGGTGTATTACTTTAGTCACATTATTAAAAACCACAGCAATATCATAAGCAAGTTGTCATCTAATACAATAAAAGTTGATAATCTTTACTTGGATTGTAATTCAATTATTTATGATTCATTTTATAAAATGGATGTAAATAATATTACCGAAACAATCGCAAATGCTATTATATCAAAAGTAATTCAGACTATCAGTGAATATATTAATTTATTAAAGCCTACAAACAGTGTTTTTATTGCTTTTGATGGTGTAGCACCTGTTGCCAAGTTAGACCAACAACGTTCCAGACGTTTTAAGTCTCTATACCAAACGTCTATTTCTAGGTCATTTTTTAAGTCTACCGAACAAGATCCATGGAACACAACTGCCATCACTCCTGGAACGGTATTTATGAAGATACTTGATGAAAGAATAACAAAATCATTTAATAATCCATCAATGTTTAATTTATCTTCGCTCATTGTTTCAGGGAGTAATGAACATGGAGAAGGAGAGCATAAAATATTTCAGCATATCAGAAATTATCCAGTAGAGCATAGTACAAAAAATACCATTATTTATGGTCTTGATGCTGACCTTATTATGCTTTCGATAAATCATCTTCCAATTGCACCAAATATTTATTTATTCAGAGAGACGCCTGAGTTTATTAAATCAATTAATTCAGAATTAGAACCAAATGAGAATTATGTGTTAGATATTCCTGAATTAAGCAAAACTATTATTCTTGATATGAATAATGGTAATGAATTGACAACAGTTCAAGAAAAGAACAGTGTATATGATTATATTTTATTATGTTTTTTCCTTGGAAATGATTTTATGCCACATTTTCCAGCAGTTAATATAAGAACAGGTGGTGTTGATAAAATGTTGCAAGCATATAAAGCAACTATTGGTGGAACAAATGAGAACTTGACCGATGGAAAGGTAATTAATTGGAAAAATGTAAGAAAATTGGTGCAATTTTTAGCGGATAATGAGCATGAATTTTTGAAAAAGGAACATAAAATTCGTGATAGAAGGGAAAAGAATAAAATGCCAGATATAACTCCTCAAGAAAAGCTGGATGAATTCATTAATATACCATCATATGAACGCTCAGTAGAAAAATATATTAACCCTTATAAAGATAATTGGCAAAAACGTTATTACAAATGTCTTTTTGATGTAGAAATTGACGAGGAAAGACTAAAACAGATATGTACAAACTATCTAGAAGGTCTTGAATGGACTATGAAATACTACACAACTGGCTGTCCAGATTGGAGATGGTCTTATAATTATAATTATCCGCCTTTGCTAACAGACCTTATTCGTTATATTCCATATTTTAATACAGAATTTGTAGGAGCAAAGCCCGACCAACCAGTTTCAGATTTGGTTCAATTATGTTATGTTCTTCCTAGACAAAGTTTACAGTTTCTGCCTGAAACTCTATATAAGGCATTAATTAGAGATAAGTTGCATTTATATGGGTTAGACTGTGAGTTTCATTGGGCATACTGTAAATATTTTTGGGAAGCTCATCCAAATCTGCCCTATATAGATGTAAATGAGCTAGAAAAATTTGTTAAAAATAATAAGTAGATTGTTTAGTTCTTTAAATATATAAATTAATATATTTAAAAAACAACTTAAATGCGCCAATATTGAATTTATTTAAGTTGTTTTAGTAAATATATAATTAGAATACTTAAAGAAAGCATATTTTACTACAACCATGTAGTATAAAGTTGAAAAAAGTCAAAAAGTCTTCAAGGGAATGAAATCGTTTTTAAAATGGGGAAAGTATTTTGACTTTTTTAAAATGGACAAAAATAAATGTCCAAAAAAAATATCTGAAAATACTCTTACTGACAAAATTTTCCACCTTACCATTTTAAAAATTATCGTCACAAATTAAACTAATTATTTTTATTTTATTATGATAAAATTTTTATTATTTTTAGAAAAAAGGATTTAGGCATTTTTTTATTATCATTATATTACAGAAAATGATAACTAAAAATGCCAAAAAAAATGCCGAAAATTTTGTATGTAATTTATGTGACTTTAAATGTAGCAAATTATCAAATTATTTAAAACATAAAATTACACTAAAACATTTAATTAATGAAAATGATAACAAAATGATAATAAATGATAATTCTTCAGTTATTGAAAATTGTATACACCAATATAAATGTGAATGTGGAAATATTTATAAATATCCATCAGGTCTTTCACGGCATAAAAAATGCTGTTTTCAAAAAGAATTACCAACTGACACTGAGAATAATTTGAATGTTAATAAAAATGAATTGAATAAGGATGACATAATTTTAATGCTTATAAAGGAAAATAGTGATTTTAAATCAATTATTTTAGAACATCAAAACATGATGATGAAAGTAATTGAAAATGGAACTCACAATACTACAAATACTACAAATACTACAAATAATACTAATTCTCACAACAAAGCCTTTAATTTAAACTTCTTCTTAAATGAGACCTGCAAAAATGCTATGAATATTAACGACTTTATTGATTCAATTAAGCTTCAGTTATCTGATTTTATGAATATTGGAGAAGTCGGTTATATACAAGGTATTTCTAATATCATTGTTAAGAAGCTAAATGATTTAGATGAAACTATTAGACCTATACATTGTACAGACCAAAAGAGAGAAACGTTTTATATAAAAGACGAAAATATATGGGAAAAAGAAGAAGAAGACCTTAAGAAGATAAGAAAAATGATAAATAAAGTAGCTTATAAAAATGAAAGACTGATGTCATCTTATAAAAATAAATATCCAGATTACAATGACTATGAATCTAAACGGTCCGACCAATATAGCAAATTTGTTATTGAAGCACTAGGTGGCGAAGGTGATAATAATAAAGAAAAGGAAAACAAAATTATAAAACACATATCAAGGGCTACAGTTATAAAAAATAATAAACTTATGTAAATAATATATTCAATAAAAGAAATCCCTAAAACCCTTAGAATATATCATTTTTTAAGATTTAAATTTAAAGCTTAAACCTTAATAATTTAAAAAGATAATGCCAAAAGAAAATATAGACTATTCTAATACGATAATATATAAGATTTGTTGTAGTGATTTTTCTATTACAGATTTGTATGTTGGTCATACAACTAATTTTGTTACACCTTTGCACATTTAAAACGCCGATTTTAAGGCAGGTAATTTTTTAGTTTCCGTGTTCTATTTGATGGTTTCTTTACATATTTTTCTGTTATATTATATGCTCCCTTAAATATATTTTCATATTTTTCCTTTGGTATATCTTTTATAACCTTTTCTATATTTTCTTTTAATTTTTCGTGTGTTAATCCATCTAACTTTTGTAATCTTGACTTTAACATACTGAAATAATTTTCAATTGAATTGGTAAAATGTTGATATGGAACTGCATATAATATATTATTATGTTTATTCACTAATTCTTTTATTCTTTCGTTTCTATGACTACTCGCATTATCTAAAATAATTAATTTATTTTTGAACTTTGTAGTTATATATTTCTCTAAAAACTCAATTAATCTATCAGTATTTATTCCACTTTTTTCATATAACTCCCAACCTAAAACTCCTTTGGTAGAAATAGCAAATATTCCAGTATATTTTTTGAATACTTCTTGACTTTGTGTTTTTATTACACATCTTTTACCAAGTTCATTATAACAATGATTTCGTTTTTGTAATGATTTTATACTTGTTTCGTCAATACAAATAATGTCTTCCATTTTATATTTTTTAACTTCATCATAAAACTCTTTAATTTTCTTATTTATATCAATGTCCTTACCAAAACGCTTATTTGGTTCGTGTCTAATTCTTGTAATTTTCAAAGTAATATTATTATCATTTACTATTCGGTTCAAATGAAAACGACTTAATGTTAATGTAGGATATTTTTCTTTTAGTTTTTCAAGTAAATCCTGCATCGTAATAGTTTTATTTTTCTTTATTTCATCTAATATAAACTTTACTTGGTCTTTATGAACTTTATACGCAACTGGTTTTCTATTGTGTCTTTTTATTTCACCATTTTCATTATATTTATCAACCCATCTTAACAAACTTCGTGCAGAACATTTGAATATTTTACACACTTCTTCCTGTGTTTTGTCTTCTGTTAAATAATATTCAACCGCAGATAATTTATAATCTTCGCTTTTATGAGTAGGCATTATATTATATAATAATTATATTATATGATATAAAAATTTGGAATAAAAAAATGTTTATAATTAATTATATTTATACTAAAATTATGTGCTAATAAATGAATGTTAATAATT
>Ga0247835_1003508_pt1 | contig 14803 bp, 12 predicted proteins | sample LaCtaG_3_FD_189912 | JGI IMG/M metagenome (GOLD analysis project Ga0247835, IMG submission 189912) | Freshwater microbial communities from meromictic Lake La Cruz, Castile-La Mancha, Spain - LaCruzMarch2015_13.5m | ecosystem: Environmental > Aquatic > Freshwater > Lake | place: Spain: Castile-La... | reverse complement strand
TCTTGGCCAGCCTTGGGCATGTTTCCTGGGAATCGGATCCCGTACTGGCGCAACACTGCCGGGTCGGCAAGGTGCACGCTTGGTGCCTTCTCAACACTGGATCCGTACGTCTTGGCGACGGCATCAAGGCCGTCCTTCTTTGCTTCTTCGCCAATCTGCGCAGCCTTCAGGACCAACGCGTCGTAGCGGGCCTGCGCGGTGGCGTCGCGGACAACGGCGTCGCGCACCTCGTCCATGGAGGATGGTTCGTGTGCAGCCTGCGCTTCGGTGATGCGCCAGATGATGAGATCATCGTTTGGAGTCTTGACCACTGGCCCAATGACGCCCGATTGCACCGGGAGTCGGCCGTCCTTATTGAAGTCGCGGAGCTCTTTCGCGAGCTCGCCGAGACGCATCGGTTGTCCAAATTCCTGTGTAGTGGTCTTGCCAAGCACCGGATGACTGTCGATGTCCGATGCGGTGAACCAGGCGTCGCCAGTACTGACGACGGCGGGCGCTGGGATCGAGAACTTCTGTGCAAGCTCCGAAGCAAGCGTTGCAAGTGCGGGCTGCCGTGTCTTCCAATCGGCTGGCAGCTTGTAGATGCCACCTTCGACGGGAATGTCCTTGAGCGAAATACGCGACCAGTCACGCACAGCGCTGCTGGCGCGCTCCATGCGATCCTTGAGGAGGCGACGCTCCACAGCCTCGCGCACTTTTGCTGCGTAGGCTTCGTAACTTGGCGCTGGCTTATCCGGGGTGAGATCTGCAGCAGCGACGCCGAAGGCACCGGGATTCTTGCGGAATTCTTTGCGAAGTTCAACGGCACCAAGCGCCGGATCTGCGGCCAGTCCGCGGATCACGTCGCCGGCTGGAATGACGATCCATTCCAACTTGGCGCGATCGGCAAACTTGTAGCCAATACCACCGGGACCGGCGCCAAGAACGCTGGTCTTACCTTTCTCAAAGGTAGCGGTGAGTTGATCAGCCGTTGGCGAGCCAACCGGAACCACATCACCCACGGTGTTCGCATCAATCGGAACCACATCGCAGGAAACATCGGTGAGGAGTTCGCGTGCCGCGAGGCGTGTGCGTGCTTCCGAGAGTCGACCCGCTCCAATATTCAGGCTGATGAGTCGTTCCACGCCGCGCAGATTGGCGAGGGTTTGCAGTACGACCTGTGGTTGCTGGCGCGAACTTGCGCACAGGCGACCGAGCAGTTCATCGGGTTGCATACGCGATTGCACGGCTGCGCCGTCCAAGTAACTGCGACCATCGGCGATGCCGCCAATCATGCCGCTGTCCTGTGCTTCCTTCACCAAGAGCCACCAATGCTCTGGGTTCTTGGCGAGGCCAAGTTGCGTGCTCATCTGGTCACGCAGCATTTCAAGAACGGCGAGTTGACCACGCAGATTCTCTAGGTCACCGAGTGTGAGCGTGGAGCCGTCAGAGGTGGTTGCCCACACGGAGGACGGCTTCGCATTGACTCGGCTGCATTGCGTCACAGCGCTGGGTGCGAGGAACACCACCAGCAGCAGCATGCTGACGACGGCGAGGATCTGCTTGTTGTAGTTTTGCAGGTGTTTCATCATGGCGGGTTGCGAGTCTACGGGAACGGCAGCAAAAAAGACCAGAGCGTGCCATTGAGGTGGCACGCTCCGGTGAATTACAAACTTTATTGAGCGGAGGCACCAGCCCTCAGCCCACTCTGATCAGCGATAGAACTCGACGATCAGGTTGGTGTTGACATCGAACGGAATCTGGTCCGAAGTCGGCATCGCCAAGATCTTGGCGCGGAGTTCAGCTGGGTTCACTTCGATCCAACCTGGGATCTGGTGGCCCTGCAGGCTCTCCATTTGCTCGCGGCAGACCTTCTGCAGCTTCTCCTTGATGGTGATGACATCACCGACCTTCATGGAGAAACTTGGACGGTCGACCTTGGCGCCGTTGACGCGAACGCTTCCGTGTGCCACGAGCTGACGTGCCGCCCAGATGGAGCGGACGAAGCCGGAGCGACGAACCACGTTGTCGAGGCGACGCTCGAGGAGCTGCATGAGCACCTCTCCGGTGTTGCCCTTGGTGTGACCAGCTTCTTCCATGTAACGGCGGAACTGACGCTCCAGCACGTTGTAGTGGTAGCGAAGCTTCTGCTTTTCGTCCTTGCGGATGCCGTATGGCTTCGCGCGCTTGCCACGGGCACCGTGAGGTCCCGGCGGCGTCAATGCGCGCTTAGAAGTGTGCTTTGGCAGATCGGCGATTGGAACGCCGACGCGTCGGGAGAGTTTGACCTTGGGACCGAGATAGCGAGCCATTCGTTGTCCTACATTGCTTCGAGTTTCGTCAGACAGCGTGTCCGACGACCCCAACGCTCACGCGGTGGGGAACGGGGCAGTAGACCACAAACCGCTGTTTCACGCAATAGTCGGTGCGACGATCCGCGGGAAGGATTCTCGGACGCGCGGGGATCGGCTCGGGAATGCCAGTAACACGCGCTAATTCAGTACGCGCGGCGTTCGTCGCCCCGGCGCCAGTTCAGGAATGCGGTGTTCAGCACCTTGTAGCCGCCTGGGGTGGGGTATTCGCCCGTGAAATACCAGTCTCCGGTGAATCGCGGCATGGCGGCATGCAGACCCGGAACGCTCTGGTATAGCACGTCGAGGCGCCCGCGCCATGCCAAGCCCGGCGTGCGAATCAGGTCCGCCACTTTGGCGCTCAGTTCGTCAAGGGTGAATGGGTCGTAGATGGCGCGGACTTCATTGCGCATGCGGTCCGCTGGAAGTTCGGCCTGTGCGCGGCATCGAGCCTCCACTTCGTCCAAGACTCGGTCCATCCGCCGCTCTGCAAGCAGCGCGATGGCGGCCTCAAACGCAATGAACCGGCCGAGCTGGCTCATATCAATGCCGTAGCAATCGGGATACAGAATTGGCGGCGCGCTGCTCGCCACCACAATGCGCGCCGGCTCCAACTTGGTCAGCATGGTGACGATGGATTCGCGCAAGGTAGTGCCGCGGACGATCGAATCATCAATCACTACCAGCGTGTCGCCGGGATTGAGTGTTCCGCGCGTGATGTCATACACATGATTGACAAGGTCTTTGCGCGTGCGATCGGAAGTGATGAACGTCCGAAGCTTCTGGTCCTTGGTGGCCACCTTCTCCGCGCGAATACGTGGATTCACTAAGCGCTGCACATCCTTCTCGGTGGCCTTGCCAGCTTGGACCAACGCCCAGAGTTCCTTTGCGCCGCGATCGGTCACCAGGCGTTCGAGTTCCTGAAGTAAGCCCAAATACGCAGTTTCGCTGGTGTTTGGAATAAACCCAAACACGGTGTGCTCAACATCCCAGTTGATGGAGTCAAGCACGCGAAGCGCAAGATTGCGGCCAAGCGCCTTGCGTTCCTCGTAAATATCAGGATCGTTTCCGCGGCTGAAATAGATGCGTTCGAAGGTGCACTGCCGCTCCGGTGCAGGTGGAAGAATGCGTTCCACCGAGTGCTTGCCGTCAGCCTTCATGATCAGCGCATGTCCTGGCGTCAGCTCTTGAACATCACTAGGCCGAACGCCAAAGACCGCAGCAAGAGCGGGGCGTTCGCTTGCCACAGCAATGGTCTCAGCCGTCTCCACCCAGAATGCAGGGCGAATACCGTTGGCGTCACGAAGCACGAAAGCGTCACCATTACCGATGATTCCGCCCAGGACATAGCCGCCGTCGAAACCTTCGGTGGCGTTGCGCAAGATGCGCGCGATATCAAGTTCCTGCGAGATCACCGAAGCAAGTTCGCGGCCTTCTAAATTCCGGAAGCTGCCGGGGCCCGCGGTGGATGCCAAGAACTCATGCTCGCGATCGATGAAGTGACCGATCTTCTCCAAGATCACGCCGGTGTCCGCGTCGCCAACCGGATTGATTCCAAGTTGCACCAGGCGCCGGAAGATCTCCCCTGAATTGGTGAGATTGAAGTTGCCGGCAAGGGCAAGGTTGCGGCTGGCGATGTTGCTGCGGCGCAGGTACGGATGGCAGAGATTGCTGCCCGCCCCGGAGTGCGTTCCGTAGCGCAGATGGCCAAGCATCAGTTCGCCCAAGAATGGAATGCGGCGCTTCAGTTCGGTGGGATGCAGGCGCCGCAGGTCTTCTGGCTCCAGCTTTGAGGCGGGACCCATGGCTTCGCCGAAGACGCGCTCAATGGGCGACCGCTTGGCGGAGCGGATGCGGTCGATGAACGGTTCGCCGGCGGGCATGTCACGCTTCACTACGGCGATGCCTGCACCGTCTTGCCCGCGGTTGTGTTGCTTCTCCATCAGGAGATAGAGGCGGCGCAGCGCCCAGAGCGGATCGCCAAGTTCGGATTGAAACCATTCCAACGGCTTCTTCAGCCGGATCAGCGCAAGACCGCATTCGTGGGTGAGTCGATCGCTCATGGGTTCATTCGGGAACATGAAGCGTAGTCGCGCGAGGCGGAGCGCGGAGGCAAGCGTTCACGGCGTATTGAGAGGGCGCTGTACTGGTGCTTCGGCGGCGCAGCACCGGCGCTTCATGAGCGCTTCACCCGCCGAACAGCGTGGCATGATGCAGTCGGGGCGCGGGCGTGAGTACCGCGGCCGGTTCATCTTGCGCGGAGATCATCAAGCGCGCATGCAGTTCCGGCGCGTGCTCGGCGTACATACGAGCGACCAACTTCGGACAGTTGCATTGTCGCGAGAGGTGCAGCAGTACCAGCGCAGCAACGGGCTGGACACGATCAACAGCGCGCGCAAGTTGCAGTGCTTCTTCGTTTGAAAGATGACCGCGACCATTCATGATGCGATCGATGAGAAATGGTGGGCGATTGGAAGCGCGCTGCATCGCAGGGTCGTAGTTACTTTCAAGAAGCAGAATGTCCGCACCGGTCAGAAACTCTTCGAGCCGTGGCGAAGTGCGTCCGCAATCCGTTGCATGCGCGACGCAGCGGTTGCCAACCGAAATACGGAATGCTGTTGACCCAAGCGAATCGTGCGGCATAGGGAATGGTTCGAAGCGAATGCCGCAAGCGTCAAAGCCGCCAGTGAATTCATCAAACCACGCGCGGTCGTAACCCATGGAGTGCACGGTGGCGCCGTGGCGGTCGCGGACCAAGAGCCGCGGGCCAGTCAGGCCGCCGATCGCTCGTTTCCAACCGGAATTCAAGTGGTCGGTGTCTGGATGCGTGAGCACCACGGTGCGCACCGACGCTGGGCTGAACCCGCGGAGTTCCATCCGTCGGCGCGTTTCGCGCGGGGAGAAGCCTGAATCAAGCAGAACGATTCCACTTGGCCCTTCCACAACCACGCAGTTTCCTGAGCTTCCGGAGCCGAGGACACAGATGCGCAGGGATTGCTCGGCGTGGATATTCATGGAACGCCGTGACTGGCGAAGGGAACGGTGTTAGTCAACATCAATCGCCGCATGCCCGCGCCGCGCGCGACCGGAGCCATGGCAGATGCCGCGCTTCGATGCCTTGATGAACGCGATGTATTCATCAACCACAGGATCGCCAGCGCGTGCTTCCAGTAGCGGCATCGCTTGCTGCGGCGCGCAGTCGGATCGATAGAGCATCTTGAACACCCAGCGCGTGGTCTCAATGGTTTCGCGCGTGGCGCCGGAGCGACGCAGCCCAATCAGATTGACGCTCGCGGCAACATCGATCGATGTGCAGATGAACCACGGCGGCAGTGCATTGGTCACGCCGGAGCAACCGCTGATAAACGACCCGCGTCCCGCGCGCGCAAACTGATGCATGGCGGCAAGGCCACCGATGATCACTTTGTCAGCAACCTCAACATGCCCGCCGAGCACAGAACCAGAACCAATGATGCAATTGTTGGCAACCACGCCATCGTGCCCAAGGTGAGTGTTGGTCATCCAATAGTTGCCATCACCGATGCGCGTCGGGTCCGCGGTCTTGCCGCGATGCACCGTGGTGCCTTCGCGGAAGGTGTTGCGGCTACCGATGACGCACCCCGCGCCGCCCTTCGACGCGTCAAAGCCAATATCTTGCGGCGCAAAGCCAAGGCACACGCTCGGGTACAGGACATTTCGGTCGCCGAGTTCAATCGGGCCATTCACGATGGCGTTGGCGATCAAAGTGCAGTCTGCGCCGATCTTGACCGGGCCAACCGTCCCAAGGACGAGGCATCCGGGGCCGATGGTGGTGCGAGCCCCGATCTCCACATCACCCTCAACGACCGCCGTGCGGTGGATGATGGCGTCGGGGTGGATGCGGGTACCGGTCTGTGTTGCGGGTTGCGGGCACATCATGCGGGAAGTGTAGGGGCAGGGCGCGGCGGTTAGGCTTCAAATTCATGGAAGGCACGGCGCCAGAATTTGTGGTGGAACAGTTGGGGCGCATGGCCTACGCCGATGCGCTTGAAGTGCAGCGCGCCCGTCACGCGGCCCTTGTTGAGGGTCGGGCGGCGGGGGCTCCGCATCGGGTGCTGGTGGTGGAGCATCCGGCGGTGATTACCGTCACTCGGCGTGTGGGAGCCGCGGGGCACGTGCTTGCTGATGAGGCGCGTCTTGCGGCGGCAGGGATCTCGCTTTGCCAGACTGATCGTGGCGGTGATGTCACGTACCACGGACCGGGGCAGGTGGTCATCTATCCAATCGTTGACTTGCAACGATTACATCTTGGCATCCATGCATACATTCGCGCGCTCGAGGAGGCGGCCATTCGCACATGCGCTGCGTGGGGCATCGGTTGTCACCGTGAGGGCGGAGCGACTGGTGTGTGGGTGGATAGTGGCGCCCCGAGCGCTGGTGATCTGCAGGAGGGCGCGGTGGCATCCACCTCTCGAAAGATCGCAGCGATTGGCGTTCGGGTTTCGCGCTCAGCAACGCTGCACGGCATGGCACTCAACGTCCATCCAGAACTCTCGCACTTCGACATGATTGTCCCGTGCGGATTGCACGGCCGCCGCGTGACAAGCATGCGCGAAGTCCTTGCTGCGGCGTGCCCACCGAGCCAGGACGTGGCATTGCGCTTAGCAGAGGAAGTGATTTCTGCGCTCAATGGTCGGTAGATGCGGTTGTCGTTCGATCAGCGCGACAGCCCAGGTCGCATCGTCAATCACTGATACACCATCGATCACTCATCCTTGAGCGACAGTTCCTTGATGAGTTCCGGGGTCAGGTCGATGGTCTCTGGGTAATGCAAGAAGGTTCGAACCTGCACCTGCAACATGGCATCAGCTGGGCTGTTGCTTGTGAAGGGCTGGCTGGTTGGCACGAAGCGCAGCACAATGTCAACCTTGTTGCGATCGGCAACCACGTCGGTTGCGGCGGTCATTTCGCGGTAGGCCTTCTCGATTTGCTCTGCTTGCAACTTGCCGAGTTTCTCGGCGATCTCCTTGCGCCATGCTTCGACTTCCTTGAAGAAGCCCTCAACTTCTTGGCGACCACCCTCAAAGCCCGGGGCCTTGGGGTCGACATCCTTGTACTTGGTTTCGAGTTCGGTATAGCGCTTGCGGAAGTCCTCGTCCTTGCTCTTGGCGGTCTCTTCGAGGCGCTTGCGCTCGTCTTCAAAGCGCTCGCTCTTGAGTAGGAGCTTCATGATCTTGTCGCTGCCGACCGCTCCGATGGACCATGCCTTTGCAGTGGCTTGCTCGCCGAATGCAAGGTGACCTTCAACATTGCGCAGCGTGAGATTGGTGTCTTTGCCCGTGAGAATCACCGCATCGGCTGGACCCAAATCCGAAGGCGTTGGCTCTGGCACAGCCGATGCGTTGCGCTCGGCGCCGCGCAGGAAACTCATAGCGGCGATACCAGCGAGGGCGGAATAAACGATGACGCGTTCTGTGTTGCGCATGGATGGAGTTTCTTAGTCGCCTTGATCAAGGATGGCCATGAAGGCCTCCTGTGGGATCGACACCGAGCCGATCTGCTTCATTCGCTTCTTACCGGCCTTCTGCTTCTCAAGCAGTTTGCGCTTACGGCTGATGTCGCCACCGTAGCACTTCGCAATGACGTTCTTGCGCATTGACTTGATGCTCTCACGAGCGATGATCTTGCCGCCGATGGCAGCCTGCAGCGGAATTTCAAACTGATGGCGATCGATCTGCCCCTTCAGTTTCGCCAAGATCGACCGGCTGCGTTGGTCCGCATTTTCGCGGTGGCAAATCATGGCGAGCGCCTCAACGGCATCGCCATTCACCAAGATCTGTACCTTCACCAGGTTGTCTGCGCGGAAGGCGATGATTTCATAATCCATCGTGCCGTAGCCGCGAGTCACGCTCTTCAACTTGTCGTAGAAGTCATAAATGATTTCTGCAAGCGGCAGTTCATAGATGAGCATCTGCCGATCTTCACCGATCGCCATTTGGCTCTGGAAGCAGCCGCGGCGAGCGTCGCAGAGTTTCATCAAGTCGCCGATGTTGTCATTGGGGCAGATGATTTCAATCTTGACGATTGGTTCGCGGATCTCAGCAACCACTCCCATGTCGGGAAGGTCAGCAGGGTTGTGAATTTCAACGAGCGTCCCATCAAGTTTCATCACTTGGTAGCTGACGGTCGGCGCAGTCTGGATGATGTTGACGCCGCCCTCACGTTCGAGGCGCTCTTGCACGATGTCCATGTGCAGGAGACCCAAGAAGCCAACGCGGAATCCGAAGCCGAGTGCTTCGCTGTGCTGCACTTCATAGGTGAAGCTGGCATCATTGATGTGCAGCTTCTCCATCGCTTCGCGCAGGCTTTCAAAGTCGGCGCGCTTGCCGGTGCCTTCGTCGTCGGTGGCGGGGTAGAAATCGCAATACACCATCTGCTTTGGCTCTTCGTAGCCTTCAAGCGCTTCTGTTGCCGGGTCATTGTCGAGCGTGATGGTGTCACCAACGCGGACTTCAGCGAGGCTCTTGATACCAGCGCAGACGTAACCCACCTGCGCGAAAGTCAGGGCCTTCATCTTCTGCGGGAACGGCGTATTGCGCCCCAGTTCGATCGCATTGAAGGTACGACCGGTTCCCATCATGCGGAACTTGTCGCCGTGCTTGATCTGGCCGTCGAAGACGCGGATGTACAACACGACGCCTTTGTAGTCGTCGTACTTGCAGTCAAAGACCAGGGCGCGCAGTTGGCGCATCTTCTCCGCGGGTGGCGGAGGCAGGCGCTCAACGATGCGGTCGAGGAGTTCATGAATTCCCTGGCCGGTCTTGGCGCTCACGGGCAAGCAGTCTTCAGCAGGCAAACCAAGAACCTGCTCAATTTCCATCGCCACCTTGTCAGGATTGGCGGCTGGCAAGTCGATCTTATTGATGACCGGAATCAGCGTCAGGTTGTTGCCGACCGCGAGGTATGCGTTGGCCACGGTCTGCGCTTGCACGCCTTGCGTGGAGTCAACTACCAACACGGCGCCTTCACACGCCTTGAGGGCGCGGCTCACTTCGTAGGTGAAGTCAACGTGGCCGGGGGTATCGATGAAGTTGAGTTCGTAGTCCTCATCCTTGTAGCGATGGGTCACCGTAACGGCGGAGGCCTTGATGGTGATGCCGCGTTCGCGCTCAAGATCCATGGAGTCCAACATCTGCGCGCGCGCCTCACGGGCGCTGACGGCCTTGGTGGCTTGGAGGAGGCGATCTGCAAGGGTGCTCTTGCCGTGGTCGATGTGGGCGATGATGGAGAAATTGCGGATGCGCACGTCGGGCTCTGGGCTTGGCTCCCCGGGACGCAGTGGTGCGGCGGGGAAAGTCCTGAAGTCTAGCGCAGCGCGCGGTGACCTGAACCGCATTCCGGGCAAGTGCCGGGGGCGCCAAGCGGGCCCGGTGGCCCCAGGAGATGCCCGCAGGCAAGGCAGGTCGGATACCCACGAGCGGAGAGTGCCGCACGCACGAAGGGGAGGTAGCCCCCCATGGCCACCATGAATGCAACGTGCTGGACGTACAGGTAGACCGCTAGGAGCACCATGCCAACGTAGAACCATCCATCCACACCGGTTGGAATGCCATTCACTGATTGCAGTCCACCTTGGGCAATCAGTAGCGCAATCACCAGGAGTGGAAACGGGAGAACAGAAATTCCGAAAAACGTCCAGCAGGCGGACCAGTCGCGGAGCATGCGAAGGTTGGCATCCCAGTGGATACACACCTGCTCTTGCCACGAGAGGCGGAGCGACGAGTCATGAAATTGCGGCCACCAGTTCCAGTTGACCGGCGCTGGTACCGGTGATTGCGCTGGTACCGGTGGTACCGGTGGTTGCGGTGGTACCGGCGGTGGTGTGTTCATCGCACGGGAGTGGTTGCGGCAGGCGCGCTCGGTGCAGCGGCTGGCTTTGATTGATCGGGCTTGGCCGCGGTTGGCGCCGGCTGCGGTTCTGTAGGCGGATGGGTCATCTTGCCGCCCGCGGTTTCAAGAGTGAATTGACCATCGGCGCCCTTGACGCACCGCGCGCTGATGGTGTCGACGGCGGGCGTGTCCGGAGCGAGGGTCAACACGTCGCCTTCCGAGTTCCAAATCCCAGAGTGCTCGGTGATGCCAGTAGCTGGACCCGTGCGTCGCCATTCGTAGCGGCCATTTTCAAACACCAAGAGTTCTTCAGTGGCAGCGACCCATGCGCCCAACATGTCATCCGCGGGGATGTGTGGGGGGGTGGCAAGCCAGCGGAAGTCGGTCATGCCTTCGCGATGCAGTTCGGTGACGCCATCGTCCTTCTGCAGCGTGACACGGTGTCGAGTGCCCGTCTTGACGCGGTATGGCTCCAGGTCAAAGAACACGTAGTTGGTGCGGCGCCATGCGCCCACTTCAACCGGACGCTTGAAGCGGTCCTGCGAGACCCAGACGCGGTACGCGCCGTTTGCATCCAAGCGCATCAGTTCCACGCCGTTGCTCCACCAGCCGTCGACACGCTCCGGCTTGGCTGGGTCGAAATCCAGCGGAATGTCAGAGACCTGCTTTGCATTCTGCGCAAGCGCCGTGGATGGCGCGCACATTGCCAGCGCAAGCATCGCCGTCGCCATGCTTGGCAGCAGGGCGGCGTGCATGGAGAGGTTGCGGAAGGAGAAGGCGAGGCGGGGCTTCGTCTGCATGGCAGAAGCCTATACGGAGGAAATCCGGGGACGGATCGACTGATTTTGTGCGGAATTGCCGTTAGCTACGGATCACGGGCAAGATCACCTTGCGCTCGATATCCGAGGTTGGCTGCACGACCAAGTCGTAGCCATCGCTCCCAACAACGGTGCAGCGAACCAGTTCGCCGGGCGCCAGTTTTTCGCGGGAGAGCACGTAGGTCAGCGCGTCGATCTGCGGCGCTTGGTGGTAGCAACGCCCCACATGCAGGATGCCGCCTTCGCTCACGCCCGGCGTAGCGCGGCCAGCGGTGGCGCCAGCGGCGGGACCGTCAACCAGTACATCGAATTGCACGCGCTGTTCAGCCTGGTAGGCGGCGTTCTCAAACGCAACTTCCTGTTGAGCCAGCATGAGTTCGCGTTCGCGTTCGGCCTTGACTTCGTCGGGAACATGAAGGGCAGGGTCTGCGTCCATGGTTCCAGCAGGCGTGCCATCTTCCGGTGAGTACTTGAAGACGCCCATGGCATCAAAGCCAAACTCTTGCACAAACTCCAGCAGTTCTTCATGATCCGCCTGCGTCTCGCCAGGGAATCCAGTGATGAAGGTGGTTCGAATGGCGATGCCCGGAACGCGGTCGCGCAATTTCTCAAGGAGTTCCGCCTGCTGACGCTTGGATGTGTGACGACGCATCGAAGTGAGCATCGAATCACTCATGTGTTGCAGCGGCATGTCGATGTACTTGACCACATTATCAAGTGATGCCATGGCATCGATCATTTCATCGGTGAAGTTGGACGGATACGCGTACATCAAGCGTGCCCAGCCGGCGCCGTGTTCGCGCACTGCGCCGTCCACTGCGCGCAACATGCCAACCAGGCCTTCGTTGTAGCCAATATCGTTGCCGAAACTGGTGGTGTCTTGACCGATCAGATTCAGTTCAAACGCGCCATCAGCAAGCAGCGCGCGCGCTTCGGAAACGATGGTTTCCACCGGCTTGGAACGCATCTTGCCACGAATGGACGGAATGGTGCAGAACGCGCAGCGTTGGTTGCAGCCTTCGCTGACGCGCAGGTATGCCCAGTGGCGCGGGGTGAGTCGGAATCGATTTGAGTCATCCTCAAAGTAGCCGATGCCTTTGCCGTCCTTGCCATTCACAGTGAGTCCGGTGGTGGCGATGCCGCGTTCGGCGGCGGCTTGCAGCGCGTTGCCGGCAATCCAGTAGCGGGGTGCATCAGTGCCGGCGGTGCCGGGACCAGCGTTGGCTTCGCGCGCGGCGCGGCCGCTCACAGCATCCATGATGTGGTCACGATCAAAGACACCAATCATGGCGTCGATACCAGGTGCCCACTCCAGCATCTTGGCGCGGTGGCGCTGCACAAGGCAGCCAGCCACGACGACGCGCTTCACAGTGCCAGCGCGTTTGCGTTCGAGTGCTTCTTGAATGACTTCCAGACTTTCGTCCTTGGACGCTTCAAGAAAGCCGCAGGTGTTGATGACGATGGCGTCGGCTGCATCGTGGTCGGAGACCAACTTGATGCCGCCAGCGGCCAAGACGCCGAGCATCTTCTCGCTGTCAACAAGGTTCTTCGGGCAGCCGAGGCTGACGAATGCGACGGAGCGAATGGAGTCATCGGAAGCGGTCATCGAAGGGGCGATTCTAGGCAGTTCCGCTCAGGACGCGAAGTGTGCCAACATGGTGCGCCATTCCCCGTAGCGGTATGGGACGTCATGCGCGTCGTGGAGGGCGCGGAGGCGGCCGAGGGTGCGTTCTGAGAGGTCTTCCTGCCACCCAGCGGCGCGGGGGTCACAGAAGTAGATCCGGCACCCGAGCGGGCGCACGGCATGCACTCCGCAGCGTCCGTTGTCTAAGAATGGGCAGTCGCCGCGCATGGCGGCGGCGCGGACCGCGGCTGCGTCCGGCACCATTCCGGAGCCGCGCAGGCACCAGGCGGCTTCGATGCCGGTGACGTACAGGCGGTGACCGTACTCCTCAAAGCGGCAGCAGCGGCCGCTGGCGTTGCAGACCGGGCGCAAGGTTTCCGTCTCGGTAGCAACAACGCCGTAGATGGCGCGCAGTTCTGCGTCGATGGCTGGGTTCCATGCCGCCTCGCTCCACCGTGCGGCGAGTTCGGCGGCATCGGGAGGGAGCGCAGCGAAAGGATCAGCTGCGCCGGAATTCACCGCGGCCAGCTCCCACCTTCGGCTTTGTCACGCTCAAGCGCAACGCGGATTTGCAGGTAGTCATGCACCGGTCCCTTGTCCATGCCGGGGCACGGGACGTGTTTCTTGGTGTCTTCCCACGCCTTGCGGCTGCGCAGGTTGCCATCCCAGAATGGCCACGTGCGGCATTGCTCGGGGCGTGCTTCGTATAGACCGCACACGGCTTTGCCGGGGATTGAATTGCGATCGAGGAAGATGCAATCGTTGCCGAACTCGGTGGTCTTCTCGCGGAGTGAGCGCTGCTTTCCGACCTTGCGCGCGTAGCGCTCCAGGAATTCAGCAAGCGGGAGATTGAGTTTCTCCGCCATCGCGCGGCCTTCATCGGGCGTGAAGAGCACAACGCCCTCTGGGCCCGTGCAGCAGTTGCCGCACATGGTGCATTCAAACTGGAGTCCGTCGCGATACCAAGGTTCACCCTTGCCGCGTGCGATTGATGGTTCAGGCATGGAGAGAGAGTCTACGAGTTACATCGGTACCGGCAGCGGTGGGGCATCCAATTAGTTGCGAACGCATGGCGCGTCGTGTCTGCCCGCCGCTAGCACAACGCCCCCGGCGCAGGGCCGAGGGCGTTGGAAGTTTCATGCAGTGGAGGCTGGCTTTAGTCGCCGGGCTCTTCGTCGGCCACGAGTTCGCTTGCGCCTTCAACGGCGGTGCGCAGTGACTCGTTCAGATCAGCAAGGGTTTCTTGGCTGATGGTGGTGGCGTACGCCGGGCTCTCTGCTCCGAGTTCCTCGGCCTCATCGCGCGCCTCGGCCAAGAAGGCCTCGTCGCTCGTCTCGTCGCCTTCTGGAACATCCACAAGCTTGGCAACGCGAATGCGCTGGTAGGAGTGGAAGCCCGTTCCGGCTGGAATGAGGTGACCCAGGATGACGTTCTCCTTGAGACCGCGGAGCTCGTCCGTGGCGCCTGCAAGGGCGGCCTCGGTGAGAACCTTGGTGGTCTCCTGGAAGCTTGCGCCCGACAGGAAACTCTCGCTCTGCAGCGAAGCCTTGGTGATGCCGAGCAGCAACGTCTTGTACGTGGCTGGCTTTGGCTTCTTGGTCTTCGCTTCCTTGCCGCCCTTGTCCTTGGCAAGCGCGTTGGCTTCCTTGATGTCTTCCTTGGAGAACAGACTTCCAATGAGGAGCGAGGTATCGCCTGAGTCCTCGATGCGCAACATGCCGCTGAGGTTCTCGTTGCGCTGCTTGAGGTCGAAGCGTTCGACGACTTGGTTCGGCAGGAAGTCGCTATCACCAGGGGTGGTGACGCGCACCTTGCTCAACATCTGTCGCAGGATGGTTTCGATGTGCTTGTCGGAGATCACCACGCCCTGCGCGCGATACACATTCTGCACCTCGTCCAGCATGTAGCTGTACAGGGCTTCTTCGCCCTTGATGCGCAGGATGTCAGCAGGAACCTGTGGACCTTCGGTGAGCGGATCGCCCGACACCACGCTGTCGCCCGTATGGACGCGCAGGTGCTTGCCCTGCGGAACGTGATGATCGAACTCTTCGCCCGAGTCAGAGATGACGCGGATGGTCATCTTGCCCTTGCGCTTGTCACTCAGAAGTTCCACGCGTCCGCCGATTTCGGCAAGCACAGCGGGGTCCTTCGGATTACGAGCT
>Ga0247835_1003507_pt1 | contig 14804 bp, 14 predicted proteins | sample LaCtaG_3_FD_189912 | JGI IMG/M metagenome (GOLD analysis project Ga0247835, IMG submission 189912) | Freshwater microbial communities from meromictic Lake La Cruz, Castile-La Mancha, Spain - LaCruzMarch2015_13.5m | ecosystem: Environmental > Aquatic > Freshwater > Lake | place: Spain: Castile-La... | reverse complement strand
GTCCGCGACGGTGGGATGGAAGGGTTTACCGACAAGCAGCGGCTCTCCGTGCTTTGGTCCAGCGAGTTCCGGCCGATTCTGGAACAGGTCAAATCTCGCGCGGGGAACAGCGTGGGGATGGGGCCGAATCAGTAGAGCCGGGGAGTCACGCGAAAGCGCGAAGGAGGACTTAAGAGGGGGTTTGAGGGGGGTCGGACCATTTTCCGTGTTCGCGAATGAGGTCGATGAGGCGGTCGACCGCTTCGCCCGCGGGGATGTTGAATTTTACCGGCGTTTTGCCCACGTAGAGGTTGATCTTTCCGGGGGCTCCGCCCACGTAACCGAAGTCCGCGTCCGCCATCTCGCCGGGTCCGTTCACAATGCAGCCCATGATGGCAATTTTTACGCCCTTGAGGTGCGATGTCGCCGCCTTGATGCGGGCGGTGGTTTCCTGGAGATTGAAAAGCGTTCGGCCGCAGGATGGGCATGCGACGTAGTCGGTCTTGAAGATTCGTACTCCTGCGGCCTGGAGGATGTTGTAGGCGAGACGAATGGACTGGCCCGGCGCCGATTCTCCCCGAACAAGGACGGCATCGCCGATTCCATCGCACAGCAACGCGCCGAGATGGATGCTCGCCTCGAGCAATGAATCGAGGAACGGACGTCCTTCCGATCCGACCGGTACCGGTTGCAGCGTGTCTTTGAGGAGGATGAGATGTCTCGAACCAAGCGCGGCGGCGAGTGAGCGGAAACCTGCGATCACCGGAATCTCCGGATCGTCCGGCAGCGTGACCAAACGGTCCTGCGGATCTTCGAGCAGGCGGCGAATGGCGTTCGCATCTCGCGGGTCGACCTCGATCACCCCTGCGTTTTCCAAGACGATCTCCGGCACGTAGTCGCCAAGCCGGTCCAGTTTGTGCGCAAGGGCGTCAAAGGTGTCGCGCCGAACCACGATGCGGACCGTTTCCGTGCCACCGACGGGAACGCCCGCAACGTCGATGCACCGCGTCGGACGGCGGTTGTATTCCTCGGGAACGGAGAGGTTCGCGGACCACGAATCGTCCGCAAATGGAAAATCCCGCAGCGCGCGGGCGACCGGAATCTCATGAACAGAATCCTCCGTCAGCGAAACGCGAACGGTGTCGCCGATTCCCTCGCTGAGCAGGGTTCCCATGCCAATGGCACTCTTGATCCGCCCGTCCTCGCCGTCGCCGGCCTCCGTGACGCCGAGGTGGATGGGATAGTTCCAGTCCGACCCCAGTGCCTCCAAACGGCGGACGAGGAGTCGGTACGCCGAGATCATCACTTTGGGATTCGAGGACTTCATCGAAAAGATGAAGTCGTGGTAATCCTGCTCGCGGGCGATCCGGGCGAACTCCAACGCGCTCTCCACCATCCCGAGCGGCGTGTCACCGTGGCGGTTCATGATGCGGTCGCTCAGGCTTCCGTGATTGGTGCCGATTCGCATCGCGATCCCGCGTTGCTTGCAAAGGAGCACCAACGGGGAAAAACGCTCGCGGATGCGCTGGATTTCCGCCGCATACTCCTCGTCGGTGTATTCGCGGGTGGCGAATTTTTTGGAGTCCGCATAGTTGCCGGGATTGATCCGTACCTTCTCGACCCATTTTGCAGCCTCCATTGCGGCGTCGGGCTTGAAATGGATGTCGGCCACGAGGGGGACCGCGCATCCTCTCGCGAGCAGGCCCGCTTTGATGTGTTCCAAGTTGCGGGCGTCTTTGACCGTTGGCGCGGTGATGCGGACGATCTCACATCCCACCTCAACCAAACCAAGCGTCTCCGCAATGCACGCCTCGGTGTCCATGGTGTCGGACGTCAGCATCGACTGCACGCGAACCGGATGGTCTCCTCCGACGCCGACGGACCCCACGTAAACGGCGCGAGTGAGGCGGCGAAGACCGGAGGGAGCGGCGACGTTCATTCCGGCTTCGCGGGCTGCGGGGGCGCGGGGACGGCGGTTGGAGTGAAGCGCAACTCCTGCGCTGCCGGTTGCGGCTGTTTTGGCACCTTCCACGGCAAATCCAGGACGTCGTAGAACGTCACGTACAGCATGAATCCGATGATCAGCAACGCGAAACCGGACTGCACGATCTCGAGCACGCGGACGTTGATGGGGCGGCGGGAAAGCGCCTCAATGATTGCCAGCGTGATGTGTCCGCCATCCAGCACGGGAATGGGCAGCAGATTGATCAAAGCGAGGTTCACGTTCAAAATCACGCTGAACCAAAGCGCGAGCCGCCAACCGTCCGGCGCCTCGAAGAGCTGATAATAAAGCCGCATGATCCCGACCGGACCGCTCAGGTGTTCCGCCTTGATGCCCGAACGCGGCTCGAGGACGGCGGAAATTGTCTCCCACATGGTCATCACGCTGTCGCGAACCTGTTGGAACGGATTGGGATGCGCGAGCGTGGTCATGCCGCGGTCGTCCCACGTGACCCCGATGCGCGGAATGGTGTCTCCCTCCGGCACGCGCGGCGTCACGTTAAAATGCTTCTCCACCCCATCGCGGCGCACCGTGAGATCGATGGCCTGTCCCGGCTTCGACTTCAACACATCGCTCAGCGCGCCCATGCTGCGGAGGGGGATACCGTCCGCTGCGACGACGAGATCGCTGGGTTTCAGTCCGATCTCTGCCGCGGGGCTGTTCGGTGCCACCTTCGCAATCATGGGAGTCATCGCCGGATAAACCGCAATTTGACGCAGGTTTCGCCGACCCAATCCCTCGCGGTCGGGCGTCATGGTTTCGACCACGGCGGTGTGGACCTTCCCATCCCGCACGTACTCGACCGTGACAAACGGCGTCTCGCTCCGTGCGATATTCCAGATGATGCTCTGGTTGATATTGCCCATCCCGCCGAACCGGCTCACGGGCTGGGCATTGACGGACAGAATGCGATCGCCCGGCTGCAGGCCCGCCGCAGCAGCGGGACCACCTTCCTGCACATAACCGATCGTCGTCGTCGTTTCCATTTCGCTGACCGGCCGACCGATCAGCCAAATGAGGACGGCAAAAACAAAGGCCAGTCCGATGCTAAAAATGGGCCCCGCCGCGGCGACGATGATTTTATCCAACGTCGAGATGGGCGGCAACTGCGAGCGATCGGACTCCACCTTGCCCTCCATGGCCTCCATGGGAGCCAACTGCGGAAGCGCGACGTAGCCGCCCGCCGGGATGCTACCCAGAATGAATTCCACGCCGCCGATCTTCTTCTTCCAAAGCGGCTTCCCCATCCAAACGGCAAACTTTTCCACCACCAACCCCCGCCAGCGCGCCGCGAGAAAGTGACCAAGTTCGTGCACCACGATCAACAGATTGAAGATCAGCAAAACCTCGAGACAGATGAACAGGAATTTCAGTACGCCAAGAACCGTCATGGGAAAGCCGGAACATCCCCCGATCATGGGAAAATAGCAACCCACGAAAGCCACCCCTCCCCTCGGGCCCTCACCCTCTTCTCCCTCATTTCGCGCCTTCGTGTCTTTGCGTGACCTAATACCGCCGCAGCAGCGTGTCGCGCCGGAAATGCACGTCGTCCGTCTCCGGATAATCCAAAGTATAGTGCAGCCCCCGACTTTCCTTCCGCGCCTGGGCACAATCCACGATCAACGCCGCCACGGTCGCGAGATTGCGGAGCTCCAACAAATCGGTCGTCACCGTGAAGTTCCAATAAAAATCCTGAATCTCCGCCTGCAGGTTGCGAAGCCGCGTCGCTGCGCGCTGCAGACGCTTGTCCGTTCGAACAATACCAACGTAATCCCACATCAGGCGCCGGATTTCGTCCCAGTTGTGATAAATCACGACAAGCTCATCGACATCCGTCACCTTCCCCGGACGCCATTCCGGCAGGACGAAATCCTGGGGCGGACGCACCTTGCGCTGGGTGAGCTCAAAACAGCGGTGGGCCATCACAAGGGCCTCGAGGAGCGAATTGCTCGCCAGCCGGTTGGCACCATGCAACCCGGTGCAGGCAACCTCCCCGATGGCGTACAATCCGCGCAGCGACGTCTCACCGGACATGTCGGTCTTTACCCCGCCGCACTGGTAATGCGCCGCGGGAACGACCGGAATCGGCTCCCGCGTGATGTCGATTCCAAGACGCAAACACGTTTCGTAAATGGTCGGAAACCGCTCCTTCACGAACTCCGCGGGCTTCTGGGTGATGTCCAGGAACACGCATTTTTCCCCACTCCGCTTCATCTCCGCATCGATCGCTCGCGCTACGACATCACGGGGCGCGAGCGATTTTAGCGGATGATATTTTTCCATGAACGCCTTCCCGCGGGCATTGATGAGAACCCCGCCTTCCCCGCGCAGGGCCTCCGTGACCAGGAAGGATTTCTCGGTCGGATGAAACAGGCAGGTCGGATGAAACTGCACAAACTCCATGTTCGCGATCGTCGCCCCCGCACGCCACGCCATCGCCACCCCGTCGCCGGTCGCGATGTCGGGATTCGTCGAATACAAATACACTTTCCCACATCCGCCAGTGGCCAGGACGTTGATGTCCGACCGAAGCGTCAGAATTTCACCGGTCGATTCATCGAGGACGTACACCCCGACACACGAGTTCTGCGTGGCATAGCCGAGTTTCCCCGTCGTGAGAAAGTCCACCGCCATGTGGTTTTCGAACACCTGGATCTGCGGATGCCGGGCGACGGATTCCAGCAGCGTGCGTTCGATTTCCTTCCCGGTGGAATCCTGAAAATGGAGCACGCGCCGCTTCGAGTGACCGCCTTCGCGCCCGAGGTCGAGTTCGCGGTGGCCATTCCCGGAATCGCGCTCATCGAAATGCATCCCGAGTTCCATGAGTTCGCGGACACGCGTCGGCCCCTCGGTCACAATGGTTCGGACCACCTCCTCGTCGCACAACCCCGCCCCCGCTTCGAGGGTGTCGCGCAAGTGGAGATCAAAGGAATCCTCGATGCTGGTGACGCACGCCACCCCGCCCTGCGCCCACGACGTGTTGGACTCGGACTTCCCCCGCTTCGTGATCACCGCCACCGTGCCGATCTCGGCCGCCTTGAGCGCGAAGGACAAACCAGCGATGCCGCTGCCGATGACGATGAACTGGAATTCCTTCACGGTTTGAAACTCAAGTGATCAATCAGCCGTGCTTTGCCAAGAAAAACAGAAACCGCCACGGTGAAAGGATGGTCGAGTCGGCGAACGGGGGCGAGTGTTTCCGTATCCACCACCTCCGCGTAGTCCAACCGGGCGCCGGGAATCCGATCGATCGATCGCCGCAAAGCCACGACAACCTTCGCCGCGGAACGCTCCCCGGTCTCCACTCGTTTGCCGCAGTCCTGAAGCGCCGCCTGGATGCGCGGCGCGACGGCCCGCTCTTCCGGCGTGAGGTATTGATTCCGGGAGCTCAGCGCAAGCCCGTCCGACTCGCGAACCGTCGGATGTTCGACGATCTTCACCCGGAAGTTCAGATCCCGCACCATCCGACGCAGAATCGCCAGTTGCTGGAAATCCTTCTCGCCGAAAATCGCGACGTCGGGGTCGACGAGGTGGAACAATTTGGTACACACGGTGCAAACCCCGCGGAAATGCCCGGGCCGGGCCGAACCGCAAAGAAAACGCGAAAGGGAACCTTCCTCGACGAATACGGAGGCTTCGACCGGGTACATTTCCGCCACTGATGGAAGAAAAATCGCGTCCGCGCCGTGATCCGCACAAATCTTTCGGTCGTGAGCGACGGGGCGCGGGTAGGCCTCGAAATCTTCGTCGGGACCAAACTGGGTCGGATTCACGAAGATCGAAACGACGACGGTTCCGTTTCGACCCGCCCGTTTGCGCGCGTCGGCGATGAGTGCGGCGTGCCCGCGGTGAAGCGCGCCCATCGTCGGAACAAGAACGACAGGCGATGGGGCCGTGCGGCGAAAGCGGGCCAGTGAGGCAAGGCTCGAGAGCAATCGCACCGGCGGCCTGCGCGAGACGGTCCCGGATTTCTCCGCCGTCTTCATCGGGCGAACCGCCAACGTGGGACCCAGAACACAACAAACACCGAAAACGGATTTTGAACCACGAAGAGCACGAAGAACAGGAAGTTCAGAACAGGGATGCAGCCAAACCCGATTTTTTCAGATCAGATCCACCAACTAGCCCCTTCGTGTCCTTCGTGCCCTTCGTGGTGACTTTCAATCGCGGCGTTCGGGCTGACACCACTACGAAGGACTGACCGCCGGGCTCGCCTCTGCGGCAGGCGGTGCGGCAGGCGATTCTGCCGGTACGGCAACCGGGGACTCAGACGGGATCGCCGGAGAATTTGAAGCGGATCCTTCCGGAACCGCTGGAGCCACCGCCGCGGGCATCAACTTGCGTTCGACCGCGCTCGGACCCGATGAACGCTTGGCCAGGATGATCGCGAGCAGCAGCGAGATCACAAAGAAGGCAATCCCGAGATACACGGTGGCTTTGCTGAGGACGTTCGACGTCTGCGCGCCGAAGAAGTTATCCGTCATGCCTCCCCCAAACGCGGCGCCAAGCCCCTCGCTGCGAGGACGCTGCATGAGCGCCAGCGTCACGAGCAACAAACACACAATCACGTGCACCGTGATGAGAAACCCAGTCAGAATCGCCATAAATGCAAAAGGGGATTTTACGACCAGTCTTCCAGTTGTCCAGCGACAACCGATAACCCTAAATCCCGCAGTTCAAACCCAAGAAATGGTCAGATCCACCATGAAGTTCATGAAGGACTTGAAGGGACAGAGGAATAGACGGCTCAGAAAATTGGCCCGCAACTTCACCCAAAAGGGGAAGACCCGTGGAGCCCGGGAACATGCCTCATTCATTCCTCTTCATGATCTTCAAGTGCTTCATGGTAATTCAAGCTGCGGTTTATAGGATAACCGATAACCGATAACCGATAAGAGTGGCAGGGGCTGGCAGCCCCTTTCACGTCCTCGTCGAAACACTTGACCCCCTCCCCCGCTTGGCCGAAGCTCCCGATTCCGTAAAACTCAATCCACGTGGAACTAAAAGAAATCCGTCAGCTCATCGACCTGATGAAAAAGAATGGCCTCTCCGTCTTCAAGATGGAGAAGGAGGGCTTCAAAATCACTTTAAAAACCGATGCCGCGCCGCATTCGGGGTCGGTGCAGTTCCCCTCCTTTGCGTACAACGCCGGGGCTCCATCCAACGCCCCGACACTGGCTCCCTCATCCATCGGAGCCCCCGAACCAGAAGCCGTTCCGCTCCGCGAAATCACGGCTCCCATGGTCGGGACGTTCTACACGTCGCCTTCCCCCGACTCCCCTCCGTATGTCCAGGTGGGTCAGGAAGTAACGCCCGACACGGTGGTTTGCATCGTCGAAGCGATGAAGGTGATGAACGAAATCAAGTCCGAGGTTTCCGGCATCGTCGCCGAGGTGGCCGCTGAGGACGGCAAACCGGTGCAATTTGGTCAACCGCTGTTCCGGCTGCGCTAAGCGCCCCGGCTTGAACTGATCGCAATGGCGATCCCACTTCCACTTCCGCCCGTTTTCCTGGTGCAGACCCCGATTGCGCGCGCCATCCGTTTCGAAAGCATCCCATGTTCAGCAAGATTCTGATCGCCAACCGCGGGGAAATTGCCCTCCGCATCATCCGCGCCTGCAAGGAACTCGGAATCAAAAGCGTTGCCGTTTATTCGGAGGCTGATGTGGATTCGCTGCATGTGCAACTCGCCGACGAATCGATCTGCATTGGCGGCGCCCCCAGCTCCGAGAGCTATCTTAAAATCGACCGCATCCTGAGCGCGGCGGAGATTGCCGACGTGGACGCGATTCACCCCGGCTACGGATTCCTCGCGGAGAACGCGCACTTCGCGGAAGTCTGCGCGAGCTGCAACATCAAATTCATCGGTCCCACCGCGCAGGCGATCCGATTGATGGGTGATAAAAACGTCGCCCGTGATACCGCGCGGAAGGTCGGCGTGCCCGTCAGCCCAGGCAGCGACGGAACAATCGACGACGAAAAAGAGGCCCTGCGGCTCGCCAAGAAAATCGGTTATCCCGTGATGATCAAGGCCGTCGCCGGCGGTGGCGGACGCGGCATGCGCATTGCCCGCAACGAAGGAAGCCTCGTCCAGGGCTTCCACGCCGCCCGAATGGAAGCCGATAAGGCTTTCGGCAACGGCAGCGTTTACATCGAAAAGTTCATCGAGAATCCGCACCACATCGAGTTCCAACTCTTCGGCGACGAACACGGACGCGTCGTCCATCTCGGCGAACGCGATTGTTCGATTCAGCGTCGCAACCAAAAGATCGTCGAGGAATGCCCCTCTCCGCTCATGACCCCCGAACTGCGCAAGCGCATGGGCGACGCGTCGATCAAGCTCGCGGAATACGTCGGCTACACGAACGCCGGTACGATCGAGTATCTCGTCGACGACGCGGGGGAGTTTTATTTCATGGAAATGAACACCCGCATCCAGGTGGAACATCCCGTGACGGAGGAGGTCTACGGATGCGATCTCGTCAAACAGCAGATCCAGGTCGCAGCGGGCGAACATCTGTCCGACTACGTCGTCAATGCGGTGCCGCGTCACCACGCGATCGAGTGTCGCATCAACGCGGAAGATCCGGCTAAAAACTTCGCCCCGTGCCCGGGAACGATCGATCTTTACTACGCCCCCGGTGGACGTGGCATCCGGGTGGATTCGCACGCGTACGCGAAGTACACTATCCCGCCGAACTACGATTCGATGATCGGCAAGCTTATCGCAACGGCTTCGTCCCGCGCCGCGTGCATCCAACGCATGCGCCGCGCGCTCGGTGAGTATCTTCTCGTGGGCATCAAGACCACGATCCCGTTCCAGCAAGCGATCCTCGCAAGCGCGGAATTCCGGGATGGAAAGTATCACACGGGCTTCGTCGAAGCGATGCTCCAGGCGGGGCCGGTTCCCTTTCCTCCCACCCGGTGAAAATCGCAGACGCCCGGCTCTACGGTATCGTCGATCTGGCATACGTCGCTCCCGGCGACGCCGAATCGATGCTGGGCGAACTGATTGCAGGCGGCATTGACGTCGTTCAATTCCGCGCCAAGGAGCACCCGCCGGAATCGTTGATCCCTCTCGCGTGTCGCCTCGCCGCGCTCGCCCGTGCGGCCGGGGTCCCGTTTGTGGTTAATGATCACCCGGAACTCGCCGTGGCCTGTAACGCCGACGCGGTGCATGTGGGTCAGGATGATCTCTCCATCGCGGAAGCGAGGGAACGAACCGGCGGGTCCATGTGGGTGGGTCGCTCCACGCATTCGCTGGCGCAAGCGGAAGCCGCGCAGGGGGAGGGAGCGGACTACATCGGCTTTGGACCTCTGTTCGCAACACCGACGAAGCCGGACTATTCCCCGATCGGAATGGCGGACATCCGCGAAGCGCACGCCCGCGTGCGCGTCCCCATTTTTTGCATCGGGGGAATCAAGCCCGAAAACCTGCCCGACGTGCTCGCGGCAGGCGCCCACCGCGTGGTCATTGTCTCCGGACTCCTGCTCGCCGAATCCCCCCGGGAGACGACGCGGCGGTGCCGTGGAATTCTAGATGCGTTCGTGCCGTCGCTTTCGGCATCGCGTCTGGGTTAAGGCGCGCTGTCCGAGACAAAAACGATTGTTGGTTCCGTCAGTTTCCCGCTTTTCCCGAGTCCGCCCAAAACTGTCCGAAAACGGAGGGGATTTCCCGCATCGCCGTTCGCAAGCTCCACCCTTGTTCCCGGAGCTCAAGATCGAGTTGCGGATCGTTCTCCGGAGGCGCCTCAAGGACCCGCTCGACGATTTTCCGATAACGGGCAAAACGATCGGCATGGGGATGCCGCTCGTCGGTCCAGTGGCGAACGAGACGCTCTCGATAAATTGCCTTCTTCCAGAGGATGCGACCGTACTCCAGTTTTGCCAACTCGTCGTAGTTACTGAATTCGGTTTGCTTGGTCTCCATGGGTCAACCCCGTCTCCACGGCCCATTTCGCATGGGCAAAATCTCGCGGTTCCCCCCTCGCCAGCTTCGGGACGAGTAAATCGTCCACTGATGGCACGACAACGCGGAGTAGTCCGTATTCTTTCGTGGAAGATCGTCCCTCCCAATCGTCCGGAAGATGATCGAGGGCACGTTTGGGCATAATGTTTACATGCCACCCATGCTCAATTTCGAATTCGCTACCTATGATGGCGTCGTAGCACATTTCGATGACCTCCTCGTCGTTCGAAATAGGATCCACATCCATGCTGGCTTCAGGGAGGGGGCAATCCTTTCCAGCCTGGCAGGCATGCCACAAAAGAGCGCCTGAACCGATTAGGATCAAGGACGCTTCTCGTGAAAGCCCGGACGCAACGTCCTCCAGCCAGCTTTCGACTTGGTGAGGATATTGCAGTTCCCTACGCGGCATATCACCTGCAAGTAACATTTGAGACTCGGAGGAACGAGCGTTTTGTGTTCGCTCCTCCATTGGACGGCAACACGGGAAACGGGACAGGGTCCAAAGCGTGACATTGGCATTTGAGCGCTTACGGGGCCGTGGTCTCCTGACCACGGGAAGGCGGGCTGCAATCAGATCCTTGCTTTGGTTGAGATCGGCGGCAATCCAGCCTCTTCAGCTTTTGTGGACCACCGCTTCTTCCCGGGATTCCCGGCGCAGGCCGATCGAGTCGCCAATGACAATCTGCATGCGGCGGTAGTCGCGCGGAGCCAACTCCACACTCACCGTTTGCTCCTGCGCCAACACCTTAAAGCGGACCACCGGCCCCGCATCATGCATGGAAATGACGGTACCTTCGAGTTCGTGCGGACCCTCTGCAACCGGCGCCACCACCCATTCGTGCGGCCGCACATAAATGGATTGCCCACCGAGCGCCACACGATCTACCTCGCCCAAAAACTCGTGCACAAACTCACTCGCCGGCCGCTCGTATACTTCGCGCGGCGTGCCGATTTGCTCGATTTTTCCGTGGTTGAGAACGACGACGACGTCCGCAAGTTCCAGCGCTTCTTCCTGATCGTGTGTGACGAACAGGCTTGTGATGTGAAGCGTGTCGTGAAATTCCCGCAACCAGTGGCGAAGCTCCTTGCGAACCTTGGCATCCAAAGCACCAAAGGGCTCGTCCAGCAGCAGCACGCTGGGATCGACCGCCAGCGCACGCGCGAGGGCCACCCGCTGACGCTGCCCGCCCGAGATCTGATTCGGCCGCCGATTGCCCAAACCTTCCAGACGCACCAACCCGAGCAACTCTTCGACCCTCGCACGGATGACGTCCGCATTCGGCCGGTCCTTCCGTTTCCGCACGCTCATGCCGAACGCGATGTTGTCGGCCACCGTCATGTGGCGGAAAAGCGCGTACTGTTGGAAAACGAAACCCACCTTGCGTTTGGCCGGGGTGAGCGCCGTCACATCGCGTCCTTCAAAGATGACGCGACCGGCGTCGGGCGATTCGAGCCCTGCGATCACTCGAAGCAGCGTCGTTTTCCCGGATCCCGACGGTCCCAGGAGCGCGACCAGTTTACCGGACGGAATCTCCAGAGTGACGTCATGGAGTGCCGCGAAGTGGTTGAATTCTTTGCTGACGTGCTGGATTTCGATGTTCATCGCAAGACGGGATTTGCGGCAACCAACGGAACGGAGACCGGGAGGCCGGATTCATTGCCCTGACGCTGCACACGGGCCTCGATGATTACCTTGATCACAAGAGTGAGCAGTGCCAGCAGAGCAAGGACCGCAGCGAACGAGAACGCCGCCACCGTTTGGTACTCATTGTATAAATTCTCGATCTGGAGCGGCATCGTGTTCGTCTGTCCACGGATCATTCCCGAGACCACCGAGACCGCGCCAAATTCGCCCATGGATCGCGCATTGCACAGGATAATCCCGTAGATCAGCGCCCAGCGAATCTTCGGGATCGTCACCTTCCAGAAGATCTGAAACCCGTTCGCTCCGAGGGTCAGCGCCGCCTGCTCTTCGTCGTTTCCCTGCGATTGCATGAGCGGGATAACCTCGCGCGCGACGAATGGAAACGTCACAAACAGCGTGGCCAGAACGATGCCGGGGAGGGCGTAGATGACTTTGAAATCGTGCTCAAAGAGGAAGGGTCCGAAGAACCCGTTTCGCCCGAACAACAAGACGAAAACGAGTCCGGCAACAACTGGGGAAACGGCAAACGGAAGGTCGATCAACGTGATCAGGAGGTTTTTCCCGCGGAACCGGAACTGCGTGATCGCCCAAGCCGCTGCCAGCCCGAAGACGGTGTTGAGCGGAACCACAATCGCCGCGACCAATGCAGTCAGCCAGATGGCGTGGAGACCGTCGGGGTCCGAAAGTGACTTCAGAAACAGCCCGAACCCCTTCTCGAACGCCGCCATGAAGACATAGACCAGGGGAACCAGCAGGAAGAGGACAAGGAACCCGAGAGCGAGCGTGATGAGGATGGCCCGCAGCCACAGCGGATCTTGGAGTCCGCGGCGGCTCGGCTTTCCACCGCTCGTGCGTAAACTGACCGTTGCCGCCATATCAGACTCCGTGGGACCTCCGGGAGGCCCATGCCTGCATGGCGTTGATCGTGAGCAAGAGGGCGAAGGAGACGCACAGCATCACGACCGCCAACGACGTCGCGCCCGAATAATCGTACTGTTCGAGTTTCGTGATGATCAGCAGCGGGGTGATTTCACTGATCATGGGCATATTGCCTGCAATGAAGACGACCGACCCGTACTCGCCGACGGCGCGGGCGAATGCGAGGGCAACGCCTGTAATCACCGCCGGAGTGAGCTCGGGTAGCACGACGCGCGTGATCGTTTTCCAACGACCAGCCCCGAGGCTCGCTGCGGCTTCTTCCGCGTCCGACTCCAAGTCCTCAAGAACCGGCTGGACCGTGCGAACAACGAAAGGCAGGCCGATAAAGGTCAATGCTACGAAGATACCAAGCGGCGTGAACGCGATCTTGATGCCGTTTTCTGCAAGTCCGTCGGGAGGGAAAAACCGACCGATCCATCCGTCCGCCACCAGGGCACTGCCGATCCAACCCGTTGGGGCAAACATGGATCCGATCCAGCCCTTCGGCGCATAGAGCGTGGCCAGCGAAATTCCCGCGACAGCGGTCGGCAACGCAAACGGGAGATCCACCAGAGAATCCACCACTTTCTTAAAGGGGAAGCGGTACCGCACGAGGACCCACGCAACAATCAGGCCGAAGAAACCGTTCACCAGCGCAGCCGCAAGCGAGATGCCAAACGTGAGTTTATACGACGCGATGGCACGAGGGTCGAACGCCGACGCGATGAAGTGATCGAATCCCGTCGTGGCCGTTTTCACGAAGATCCCGGCGAGCGGGATCAGGACAAGCAGACTCAGGTACGCGACGGTGAATCCGAGCGTGAGTCCGAAGCCGGGCAGGAGTTGACGGTGCTTGAGCATCTAGATTCCGTTCGCGAACGCGATAAACTCTCGGAATCGTTCCATGATCGCAAGCAAAGCCGCCTCGGCCGCCTGAATTTGTCGTACCCGGTCCAGGGTTCCCGGGGTTTCGAAAACGATTTCGAACGGCTCCGGACGCAGACCGGACGCCGCCGACAGGATCCCCTCGTAGCCCCGATAAATGATCCCCCGCTCCGCTTCGAAACCGTCGATCCGCGAGGACTGGCTCCGCGGGACGTACCTCGAAGCCGCAGCGAGGGCGGGCTCCAGTAATGCCGCGCTCAAGACCTTGCCACGCACGAACCCGTAAGCCCCGTCGGCCGTGTCATCGGTGTGCAGGGCCACAAGGCCGTCGAAGCGATGCGTCAGCAGCTCGCGCTCAATCAAACGGACCTCCGGCAGCGCCGACCCAATCCAAAACTCGCGATTCAAATCCTTCCCGCTGCGCGAAAAACGGGTCCCATCCTCCAATCCGGTTGGGTTGCACAACGGATAAAACGTGAGTTCGTATCCGGTGGCCAACGCAGGCCGCGCCGTCAGCGCGCCCGCCAAACGCGCCAGCGCCAGCCCCCCCTCGGGTTCGTCCCCATGAATCACCGCAAACAACCCAAGCCGCATGGTGACCGATCCCGGACCCCGAAACGTGTACCGCGGAATACTGTACGTCTCGCCCCCATGGACAAAACGACCCAGCGTCTCCCGACTCCATCGACGCTCGGACTGCGAAATTTCGTCAAAGCGGGAAAGCAGCCTTCGAATCTCCCCTGGTGCGGCCTCCGCGGCGCTGTCTGACTCCCCTTCGATCGGGCGACCCGGGCGGCTTAACCCGAGGCGTTCGATCGACGACTTCAAAAAGCTCATTTCAAAAAAGGGTCCGGCAGCCGTCCCCCCCCGGGAGCGGCTGCCGGATTCTTTGCTTCCTCCCTTACTTCGCCCCCTGCGGAAGATAGATCTTATCAAACACGCCGCCGTCCGCGAAAAACTTCGCCTGCGCCTTCGCCCAGCCGCCGAATTCCTTGTCGACCGTTACCAGTTCAATCTTCGGGAACTGCGAGGCATACTTCGCCGCGACCTCCGCGTTGCGGGGGCGATAGAAGTTCTTTGCAGCAAGCTCCTGACCCTCAACAGTATACAAACCCTCCAGATAAGCCTTCGCGATCTCCGCATTCCCCTTCTTCGCGGCAACCTTCTCGACCACCGCCACCGGAGGCTCCGCCAGGATGCTCAACGACGGAACCACCGTCTCGAACTGACCCGGAAACTCCTTCTGCGAAAGAAACGCTTCGTTTTCCCAGGCAATCAAGACATCGCCGATGCCCCGCTGGGCGAATGTGGAAAGCGAACCGCGGGCGCCGGAGTCGAGCACGGGGACATTTTTGAAAATCTGACCCAAAAACTCCGTCGTCTTCGCCTCATCACCGCCAAACTTC
>Ga0247835_1003500_pt1 | contig 14832 bp, 13 predicted proteins | sample LaCtaG_3_FD_189912 | JGI IMG/M metagenome (GOLD analysis project Ga0247835, IMG submission 189912) | Freshwater microbial communities from meromictic Lake La Cruz, Castile-La Mancha, Spain - LaCruzMarch2015_13.5m | ecosystem: Environmental > Aquatic > Freshwater > Lake | place: Spain: Castile-La... | reverse complement strand
CCATTAGATCCCAAGCGAGATATCGAAATTGGCATCCATATTGAAAATGTTTACAATTTATCCCTGAAAGATAAAACATTTAACGCTGAGGGTTGGTTTTGGCTGAAGTGGCCGGAAGCGGTGCAGGAAATAATTACCAAAAACAAAATACCTATTCTAGAAATTGTTGAATTAGTGAATCAAGTGGAAACCTGGGATTCCAATATTCAATTAGATAGCAATGAACCAGAACTTCAGGCTGATGGAAATAGGTTGCAACTGTTGCGTTTTTCAGCGAAATTTTACGACGACGCTCAGAATCTCAAGCGCTTTCCCTTTGAAACCCTTGAATTACCGATCACGGTTGAAACCAGGCCCACCATATTTTCAATGGCCGATCAAGCAATCAGCCTCTATCCAAAACTTGGCACCACAGGGGTTTTAGGCCAATATGCAGGCCTTAATGGCTTTGAGCTGCAGGGTTCATCTTTAACTAAATCAATTTATGCTTATAGCACTAACTTTGGCGAAAGCAATGGCGAAAAGGGAGGTGAATTTAGCCGAGTTGATTACACCGTTAACTACGCAACGGAATTTTGGCCCTCTTTTTACCAATATATAATGCCCTGGCTTGCTGTGATGGCAATGTTAATTTTAGCGCCCAACCTTGAGGGTAAATTCACGGAATTGCGATTAGCGATTCCTTCCACCGCCCTTTTAACCCTGGTGTTTTTGCAACTTGGCACAAGCTCAGATTTGCCAAAACTCAGCTATATCACCTTCATCGATCAGCTCTATCTGTTTGGATATATTGCTTCCATAGTTCTTTTCGCCCTATTTGTTTGGGGCAGCAACTTATACGAAACTGCTCCAGCAGAACAGCAGCAAACTGTTATGTTAAAAATAAATCGAATAGATCTTATCTACCAAATCAGTGTTATTGCTGGCAGTGGTTTAATCGCCGTTTCCGCCTCTCTCTAGGATTCCCCTAGCCAGGTTTTATGCCATGGAACTTTCCTACCGTCCCCGCCGGCTCCGGCGCACCCCTGCCCTGCGGGCAATGGTGCGGGAAACCCAGCTAAGCCCCGCTGATTTCATATATCCCCTTTTTGTGCATGAAGGGGCAACCAATGAAGCGATCGGTGCCATGCCCGGCTGCCAGCGCTGGAGTTTGGATGGCTTAATCCATGAGGTGGGTAGAGCTTGGGAATTAGGCATCCGCTGTGTGGTGTTATTTCCCAAGGTGGCCGATGGCCTTAAAACTGAAGCTGGCAGTGAATCCTTCAATGCTGGCGGCCTAATCCCCAGGGCAATCAAACGCATAAAGGAAGTGCATCCCGCCATGACGGTGATGACCGATGTTGCCCTCGATCCCTATTCCTGCGATGGCCACGACGGCATTGTTAGCCAAGAGGGAATTGTGCTGAACGATGAAACCGTTGAAATTCTCTGCCGCCAGGCGGTTACCCAAGCCATGGCCGGTGCCGATCTAATTGGCCCCAGCGACATGATGGATGGCCGGGTGGGGGCGATTCGTGAAGCCCTAGATGCTGAGGGTTTTGAACATGTGGGCATCATTAGTTACACCGCTAAATACGCCTCCGCCTACTACGGCCCCTTCCGCGAAGCCCTAGATTCAGCCCCGCGGAGCACCACAGCCAAGCCGATCCCAACTAATAAATCCACTTACCAAATGGATCCCGCCAATGGCCGGGAAGCCCTTACCGAAGCACTGCTGGATGAACAGGAGGGTGCCGATATCTTGATGGTGAAGCCAGGCTTGGCCTACCTAGACATCGTTCATAGGTTGCGGGCAGAAACCGAACTACCAATCGCTGCCTACAACGTAAGTGGGGAATACGCCATGGTTAAAGCCGCCGCCGAACGCGGTTGGATCGATGAAAAAGCCGTGGTGCTCGAAACTTTGCTTTGTTTCAAGCGGGCCGGTGCTGATTTAATCCTCACTTATCACGCCTGCGACGCAGCAACATGGCTCCGCCAAGGCTGATCTTTTTTGTTGGTTGGGTTTATGCCCCCTGGGGGGCTGCCGCCACCTGCGCACTGATCGCCATGCGACTGCTTTTTATCGACCAGTTCAGTGAGCACAGCCATGGCTGGGGCTTGATCGGTAATGGCGCCATCTGCTTCAGCATTGGTTGTGTTTGCAAGGTGTCTTGGGGGTTAGCCAAGCTCAGCAAAGCCGCCCCCCAGCAACGTTGATGCCATGAACCGCCAGGTGCTGCGTTTACTTGTGAGCCTCCCCTGGGTAGCGGCCCTTGTGGTGTTGCTGGCGGTTGTGAAATTGGCTGACCAGCGCAGCAAAGTGCATTGGGGGCTGCTGGGCAGCGGCCTGATTTGCTTCAGCATCGGCTGCTTAGCTCGCACCAGCTTGGGTTTACACAACCTGCGCTCGGCTGAGGATCAAAAGTGACCGCAGCCATCCTGGTGGCGGCAAGCCTTGGCTTGGCAATGGTGGGGCCATTAGCGCAAATACAAGCAAAAGCTCCTGCAGCTTCTGCTGCCCTATTGCGTCAACTAGGGCAGCTAGAGCGGGAATTAGGCCAGCTAGATAGGGCCCTTGGGGAAATACCAAACAGCAAAGAAACCAGCCTTGCCTCCTTAGCTGATGCCCCGGCCGGCAGTTTACTAGCGCCAGCCAATTCAGCCATTCCAAATCAAGCCGATGCACTAACGATTCGCCAGGAACTGCACCTCACCCTGGCCCAAGCACAAGAACTGGCTTTGATAAATGATTTAGCCCTAAAGGAACGCCAAGCCCAAATAAACGAAAGCCAAGGGTATGTGCAAAGTGCCAAGGGTTTATTTGCACCAACCATCGGCTTTCGGGCCCGCGGTGGTTACAGCCAACAAAGCCAATATAATTTCGCTCCCCAAAACAACTTTTCGCTTTATCCCGAATACAGCAGCGTTAGCCAAGCAAATGGCAGCAGCATCAAAACCTATGCCCCCAGTGCCAGCTTTCGAGTTACAAGCGATGGCTGGAATGCACTCACCACTGGTTTTGCTGATATTTCGGCTGGCCTACGGCTTGATTACAACCTTTTAGATCTCAGCCGTGGTCCCACCCTGGCGGCAAGGCAAGCCCAACGCCAAGAAGCGATTGCTCGCTATGGCGATCAACTGCGGGCCACCCAATTAGCGGTGAGCAGCAGCTTTTACAGATTGCAACTAGCTCAACAGTTGGTGCGGATTCGCGAAGCGGTGCTCGCAAACGACCTAGTAATCCAAAGCCAGGTAAAGGCCCTTAAGCAGGCAGGCCTAGTGCCCCGGCTCGATCAATACCGCATCGAAGCCCGTAGCCAGGAGGGCAAACGACGCCTATTGCAAGCAATGGCTGATCGCCGCAGCAGCCAGCGGGAACTTTCCAACCTGCTCAACGTTGCCTTCAACACCACCATCAGCGCCGCCGGGCCCATCAATCTGCAACCCCCCTGGCCCCTCAGCCTCGAAAACACCCTGGTGCAGGGCTTCTATCAAAATCCCCAGTTGCTAGCCCTAAAAGCGGCGCGGGATGCCCTTTTGCGCCAAGCCGATAGTCAAGCTGCCCAGCTGCTGCCAAACCTGGGTCTATTTGCGGAAGGGGGCTACGGCCAAAACAACATCAGCAACTTTGGCGTAAAACTACAGGGTTGTTGCGCTGCCACCCACATCCCAGTAGTGCAAAACCAACAGGCAGATTGGGCCGCCGGCTTGCGATTCAATTGGCGGCTTTTTGATGGTGGTGTAACCAGCGGCCAGGTGGCCGCCAGCCGCGCCGCAGCTGAACGGTTGAGCCTTGCCAGCGCAAGGGAACGCAATCGCATTCGCCAAGAATTGGAAAGCGCATTTTTTTACTACGAAGCTTCTTTAGCGCAAGTAGTGGCTGCTCGGTATGGCTACCGCGCCGCCAGGGAAGCCCTGCGGGATGCCAGGGCCCGCTATGGGGTGGGCCTTGCCGATTACAGCGATGTGAGCGACAGCCTGCGGCAATTAACTGTGGCCATGGAAGCAAAAGCAGAAGCAATTACCCAGGCAAACCTCAGCTATGCCCGCTTGCTGCGGGAACTTAGCCCTCCCCTGAATCAACTTGATTCGCTTGCCACCAACAATTAATCCCACGCCAAATTAATAACAAAACCAGCAATACAAACCAAAACCACAACTCCGGTGCGTTGGCATGGAGCAGCACCACCAAAAGCACAGCAGCTAACGCCAACCAAGGCAATTCCCGCCGCAATGGTGTGTGGAACCAATTCATCAGAGTTCCTCTGGATTTTGACGCAGATTTGAACGATCCCAACGCAATTGCCGCAGGGTGCGATAGCTACCGGTGAGATTGCGCAACACCGGCACTAAATAACTAATCGGCGGCCGCCATTCCACATAACTATGGGCCGTGAGGGTAAGCCCTTCCCTAAGCGGAAACACCCTGCTGCCGGCGGAAAGGGTCCAGCGGTAGCCATCTTTTGTGGCAGGGTTGCGACTCAACAACAATTCAGCCCGCATTACGGGGCCATCCTTCACCAATTCCCGGGCCAACTGGGGATTACCAAGGGTTGTATTCACGTCTTCCTCAGTGGCAGGCAGCAAATTCACCCTTTCAACCTCCGCTTCTACGCCGCCAAAGCGGCCCCGCTGCTGCCAATCAGGCACTAATTCCAAAGGCAAGCCCCGCCGCAAACGCCTGGCATCGGCGGGGGAGAAATAAGCCACCGCCCGCAGGGGCAGGGGCCGTAGGCCCTGGAGCGTGCCGAGCCTTTGGCCGGCCTTCACCGTTTGACCGCGCACCACCTGCACATCCAAAACCCTGCCATCCCTATTTGCTTTTAGGATGCCTTCAAAAGCAAGCCGTTGCTGGGTTACTCGAATCGTGCGGCGCAAATCGTTGATGCGGTAATCGCGCTGCTGCTGTTCACTATCGATCTCAAGTTTGATCTTTTGATATTGATCCTGGGCAGCCCGCTCCTGAATGCGCAAATCAGCAATATTTACTGCTAATTGGGTGGAGCGATCCTCTGTGCTCACTACAGGAGCAGCTAATGGTGCAACCACCTCCCGGGCAGCTAGGTAGCGATAATCGGCAAGTTTTTGGTCGTAAGTAGTTTTCAACTGGCGCAAATTGGCAGCATCGCTTTGCAACTTCACCAGGGCGGTGTTTTTAAGGTTTTGGGCTGCCCTTAAGCGGCTGCTATCCCGGCGGTTGAGGTTTGCGTTGATCGCAATCAGCTCTGCTAAATCACGGTTTTGACGCTGCAATTCCTGCTCCAAGGCAGGTAGATAGATCCTCAGCAGCGGTTGCCCCCTTCGCACCAATTGACCTTGCTCCATGAATAAATCAAGGATCTGGCCGGCTGCCCTGGCATCCAGCAAGGTGGCATCACCTGGCACGGTTAACACCCCACGGCCAACAACTTCCGTGGGCACAGGCCACAGCAGCACCCAAGCGGCAGTTAGGGCTGCCATCCCAGTGAGGGAAAGCGCCACAGGGCGATAGCCAGGGGCATCAAACACCAAAAAAGCAGGCCACTTAACTTGCAGTTTGCCTGGAATCACCACTAGGCACCATTGGCCTCAACAATGGGAGTAATCGCATCATTGCCATGGGAGTGGAAAGGCTGGGCCATGTGGCCATTCGAGTGGCTGACATGGCTAGGGCTAAGCACTTTTACCAACAATTAGGGATGCGTTTGGTGTGGGATGCCCCCGACTGGGCCTACCTGATGGCAGGCGCCGACGGCTTAGCCCTACTAGGGCCCAGCTACAAAGCAGCTGGGCCCCATTTTGCTTTTCATTTTGAAGATCGCCCCGAATTGAATTCCCTGCACGCAGAACTGCAATCGGCAGGCCATAGCTGTGGGCCCATCCATGACCATCGCGATGGCACCGCCAGCTTCTACCTCCAAGACCCGGAAGGCAACTGGCTCGAAATGCTCTACGAGCCCCCCGGTGGCATCCCCAGCAACCTGGAAAGGGATGCCAAGCACGCTTGATATCGAAGCAGAAGCACTCCAATTACTGGAGTGGGGCAGGCTCGGCCAACAATTGGCCCAATTCGCCGGCAGCGTATTGGGGCAGAAATTATGCGAGGCCATCCCCCTTGCCCCCAACCTTGAAGAGGCGCGGCGGCGCCTGGAGGAAACCGCTGAAATACTTGGCCTAGACGGCCTTTTAGAGGGTGGACTCAGTTTTGTTGGCGTTGCAGACACAACTGACACCGTGCAGTTATGCGCCAAAGGCGGCTGCAGCGATGGTGAAGCCCTACTGCAATTAGCAAACACCCTTGCTGCCGCCAGGCGCCTGCGGCGTCAAATCGATGATCCCCTGCTCAGGCCAGTTAGCACCGCATTGCTGGTGGGCTTGCGCACCCTGCCGGAATTGGAACAACAGTTGCGTTTTGCCCTAGAGGAGGGCGGTCGCGTGGCGGACCGCGCCAGTTCAGCCCTAGAAGCCCTGCGGCGTCAATTGGCAGCCCAACGGCTCGAGCGGCAGCGGCGCCTCCAGGAATTAATCCGCCGCTGGGCAGCTCAATTGCAAGACAACGTGGTTTCCCAACGCCACAACAGACCGGTGCTTGCCGTGAAGGCCAGCGCCGTTGGTCAAATCCAGGGCCAGGTGCACGACAGCTCTGCCTCCGGCAGCACCCTATTTATTGAACCCCAAGCGGTGGTGGCCCTTGGCAATCGCATCGCCGAGCTGGAAGGGCAAGAACGGCAGGAGGAGCGGCGCGTGTTGCTAAACCTCAGCAAAGCGGTGGGGGCTGAAGCCGATGGCCTCGCGGCCCTTCAAAACTGCCTGGCCCGGTTGGATCTCGCCCTTGCAAGAGCCCGCTACAGCGCCTGGCTTGGGGCGGTGAAACCAGAACTTGGCAGCCAGCATTGGCAGCTATTGGAATTACGTCATCCCCTACTGGTGTGGCAGGAGCGGCAGGAGGGGGGTGCGCCTGTGGTGCCGGTGAGTTTGCAGATCGAGCCCAATTTGCGGGTGGTTGCCATCACAGGCCCCAACACCGGCGGAAAAACCGTAACGCTTAAAAGCCTTGGCCTAGCAACACTGATGGCTAGGGCGGGGCTGTTTTTACCCTGCCAAGGCACTGCAAAATTGCCCTGGTGTGCGGCGGTATTAGCTGATATCGGCGATGAACAATCGCTTCAGCAAAACCTTTCCACCTTCAGCGGCCATGTGAAACGCATTGCCAGAATCCTTACTGCTATCACCAATCTGCAATCGGCAGCTAACGGTGGCCTAGCTCCGGCCCTAGTGCTGCTAGATGAGGTGGGCGCTGGCACCGATCCCAGTGAAGGCAGTGCCTTAGCCACCGCCCTACTGCAACAGCTGGCGGCAACGGTGCAGTTATCGGTTGCCACCACCCATTTCGGTGAATTAAAGGCGCTCAAATACAACGACCCCCGCTTTGAAAATGCCTCGGTTGAATTCAATGAAGCCAGCCTTAGGCCCACCTACAGGTTGCTTTGGGGTATTCCGGGGAGAAGCAACGCCCTAGCGGTAGCAAGGCGATTGGGCTTGCCTGAGCCGGTGCTGCAGGCAGCTGAAACCATGCTTGAAAACCAAGGTGCCAGCTCAGTTAATAGCGTTATCTTTGGCCTTGAAGAGCAAAGGCAAAGGCAACAGGAGGCCGCTGAAGAAGCAGCCGCCCTTTTGATGCGGGCAGAACTGTTGCATGAGGAACTGCAACAACGCTGGCAGCAACAACAACAAATCAAAATCGAGCAACAGGGCCTGGCCCGCGACCAACTGGTGGGATCGATTCGCGAAGGCCAAAAAGAGGTGCGGCAATTAATTAAACGGCTGCGCCGTGGTGATGCCGGCGGAGAGGATGCCCGCCAAGCGGGCCAGAGGTTAAAAGTTTTAGAAGCAGCTCACCGCGGCCAAATCGCCCCCCAACCAGCAAAGGGCTGGCTGCCCCAGGTGGGTGATCGAGTGCGCTTGCTAAGCCTTGGTAAAGCAGCTGAGGTGCTGGCCATTGGCGATGGCGGCAACAGCCTGCAATTGCGCTGCGGTGTGTTGCGACTCACGGTGCCCCTTGATGGCATCGAAGGTTTACATGGTGAAAAACCAGTGGCACCACCTCCAGCTCCAGCTGCAACTCCAGCAAGAGTTGTTAATTCGAGCGCTGCCAGCAGCAGCCCGCGCACCAGCAACAACAGCGTTGATGTGCGCGGCATGCGGGTGCATGAGGCGGAAGCAGTGGTGGAAGAACACCTGCGCCGTTGCCGCGGCACCCTTTGGGTGGTGCATGGCGTAGGCACCGGTCGCTTAAAGCGTGGCCTACGCAGCTGGCTGGAGGGGCTCAATTACGTGGACAAAGTTTGTGATGCCAACCAAGATGAAGGCGGACCAGGATGCAGCGTTGTTTGGCTGCGTTAACCCCACCATTGGCTCATCCCCACGAAATCCAACACGAACATCGGGATGGCAATCCCGCCGCTTTCCGCTGGAGTGTGCTCCTAAACAGTGGCCTTTCAGGGTTGCAGTTAGCCATTGGCATCGGCTTTGGCTCCCTTGCCCTGATCGGTGATGCCTTGCATAACCTCGGCGATGTGGCTGGTTTGTTGCTCGGTTGGGGCGCCGAACAATTAAGTGCAAGGCCCGCCAGCAAACAATTCACCTATGGCTTTGGCCGCAGTACCCAGCTGGCCGCCATGGCCAATGCGGCACTGATCTTGATGGCCTCCGCTGTGGTGATTGTGGAGGGGCTCCAGCGCTTAGCAAAACCGGTGGAAGTTACAGCGGGCCCGGTGGCGGTGGCCGCCTTCATCGGCATCCTTGTAAATCTTGGCTCCGCCCGCTTATTTGGCCATAACCACGGCCACGACTTAAATAAAAAAGCCGCAGTATTCCATCTGTTAACCGATGCCGCCGTTAGCGCAGCGGTTCTTGTGAGTGCCCTTTTGGTTCAATTCACCGGCATCCATTGGTTGGATCCCTTCACCGGCATCTTGGTTGGCTTGGCAGTGGCCTGGACCGGTTGGAAACTGCTGCGTCAATCCGTGGTAGTTGCCCTAGATGGGGTGCCCCCAGGCATAAATATGGAAGCAGTTGAAACCACCCTGGCATCCCTACCTGGGGTGGTGAACGTGCATCACATCCATGTTTGGGGCATGAGCACATCCCAAACCGCCCTCACCGCCCACCTACTCAGGAATCCCCAAGCCGTTAACGATATGGAATTAATCCACCAGGCCAAGCAAGCCCTGGCTGAACTCGGCATCGCCCACTCAACCCTGCAACTAGAGAACCTGCCCTAGGGCAAGCCCATCTGCATCAAACAAGCTCCAGCCGCTGGCATCCACCTCCAGGTGAATAACTTGCCCCAATTGCAAAGCCGCCGCCGGCAGGGCCCTGAACTGCACTTTTTCGCCACTTTCCTGAAGCACCGCCGCCACCAGCACTTCATTACCTAGGGCTTCAATCTGTTCCACCTCCGCTGGCAGATTGCGGTTTGTGGCAGGGGCAAGCCGCAATTTTTCCGGGCGTAAACCAGCCGTAAGCTGTTTCCCTAAATGGTTATGCAGCAATCCGGCCGCCGCTGGCTCCAGGGTTATGCGGCGCCCCCCCAAGAGCACCTGCTCTGCTGAAACCACTTCAACCTTGAGCAGGTTCATGGGCGGTGAGCCAATGAATTGAGCCACAAATAAATTTGCAGGTTTTTGATACAACTCCATGGGGGTGCCGAGCTGTTGCAAACAGCCGCCATTGAGAACGGCAATGCGATGGCCCATGGTCATCGCTTCCACTTGATCATGGGTTACATACACGGTGGTAACCCCAAGGGACCGCTGCAAATCAACGATTTGGCGCCGGGTGTCACCCCGCAATTTTGCATCCAGATTGCTGAGCGGTTCATCCATCAAAAACACAGCCGGTTCCCGGGCAATCGCCCTACCAAGCGCCACCCTTTGCTTTTGACCACCAGATAATTCTTTTGGTAAGCGATCCAGCAATGGGCCGAGGTTGAGCATTTCCGCCACTTGCTGCACCTGCTTTGTGATGGCTTGCTCCCTGGGCGAATGCACAAATGCAGTGTTGCGGGCCAACCAATCCCGCAGCTGTTGCTGCCAACCACGGTGACCGCTGCGCCTTAGCCCAAAGGCAATGTTTTGCGCCACCGATAGGTGGGGATAAAGGGCATAGCTCTGAAACACCATTGCCACGTCCCTGCGGGAAGGGGGCAGGTTGGTTACGGTGCGCCCGCCCACCAACACCTCCCCTGCGCTTGGGGTTTCCAAACCGGCCAACAGGCGCAACAAGGTGCTCTTACCGCAACCGGAGGGGCCCACCAGCACTAAAAATTCACCATCTTTAATCTGTAAATCAATTCCGCGTAAAACCTCAACCGCAGCAGCACCACGGCGGGGGGGATATTGCTTGCGCAGGTTTTGAAATTCAACCTCAGCCAAATGGGCAGGGCGAGATGTTCAACTTTAATGGGGGATTGGCTAAGGCATTTTGCAGTTCATCGACCAGGCCAAGATCGCCGTTAAGGCCGGCCGGGGGGGCGATGGCATCGCTGCTTTTCGCCGGGAGAAATATGTGCCAGCCGGGGGACCCTCAGGCGGTGATGGCGGCTGGGGTGGTGATGTGGTGATGGTGGCGGATAGCAATCTGCAAACCCTGCTTGATTTCAAATACAAACGTTTGTTTGAAGCAAATGATGGCCGCAGGGGAGGGCCGAACAAATCCACCGGAGCCAGTGCAAACGACCTTGAGATCAAAGTGCCCTGCGGCACTGAAGTGCGTGAGTTACCAAGCGGCATGTTGCTTGGCGATTTGGTGGATGAGGGGGAAAAACTGATAATCGCCAAGGGTGGCAAGGGGGGGCTGGGCAATGCCCATTACCTGAGCAACCGCAACCGGGCCCCGGAGAAGTTCACAGAGGGCAAAGAGGGCGAGCAAAGAGAATTGCAATTAGAACTAAAACTTTTAGCTGAAGTGGGTTTAGTGGGCATGCCAAATGCCGGCAAAAGTACCCTTATTTCAGTGTTATCAAGTGCCAGGCCAAAAATTGCCGATTACCCCTTCACTACGCTGGTGCCAAACCTTGGCGTGGTGCGCCGTCCCAGTGGCGATGGCACAGTATTTGCCGATATCCCTGGCTTAATTGCAGGGGCGGCCAGGGGGGCTGGGCTTGGACATGATTTCCTACGGCACATCGAACGCACAAAGTTATTGATTCATTTAGTTGATTGCTCAACCAGTGATCCCCAAGCTGATGCAATTACACTATTAAATGAATTACAAGCCTATGGCCATGGATTACCGGAGCGGCCCAGGATCACAGTGCTAAGTAAAAGCGAATTAATAGATGCGGAACAGCAAAAAGAAATCCAAACAAACCTGGAAACAGCTCTACAACAAAAGGTTGCCTTGATTTCAGCCGCCACTGGATATGGCCTCACCAGCTTGCTGCAGGCGGTGTGGCTAGAGCTTGGCATTGAAAATCCCTAACTGGGAAATTGATTGATTAATCAAACCAACTGATTGGCCCAGGGCATGAATCGATCCAATTGCTCTTGATTACAGGCCGCCAGCGTTGGATAACTGGCATCAGCTTCTGCAGATCCCTTGGTTAAAGGGAAAGGCGGTGCTGCCATTGAGCGCAGGGGGCACTGCAATTCCTGCAGCATCAGCCACACCGCAGCGATGTCCCACACCTTGGGGGTGGCTTCCAAGGCCGCGAGCATCGTGCCTAAACCAACCCCAAGCAGATTGAGGCTTGCCACACCAAGCATGCGGGTTTTAGCTGGAAATGGTTGCTTAAGGCTGCCTAAAACCTTGATTGAACGGGTGCAAAGGCTGGCGCAACTACAGCCGTGGCGTGGTCCGCCGGGGCTAGCCAGGGAAACCCCATCGCGCCACACCCCCTTGCCCTTGATGGCAACAAAGCGTTGACGCAAGGGCGGCACATCCAAAATTGCCGCCACGGGCTGACCGCCAGCAAAACGGGCCATGGAAATTGCCCAAATCGGCAAACCCACGGAGAAATTTGTAGTGCCATCAAGGGGATCCACCACCCAGTAACAATCTTCCGCAGGCACCACGGTGCTGCCTTCTTCACTCAAAAGGCCATCGCCGGGATAAATCCGAGCAAGGCCAGCGGCCAAGGTGCTGTCACTCCATTGATCACAGGCGGTAACGAGGCTGCCATCGGCTTTAAGGGCACTGCTGATCTGGCCGAAATCCTCGCGCTGGCGATCAGCCACCAGATCAACCAATTCAAATAGGGCTTGCCACTGGTGATCAACAGGGAAAGTGTTTTGGGGCGAGGGGTGCAGCTCAGGCATCAAGGTCTAGGGCAAGTAAATCGCCAAGGGCCCGTTGCACCCTTTGCTGGAATAAGGCGGTGTCAACTCGTAAAAGCAGGATGCCCGCCAGCAACAAGCCAAAGGCCTGCAGCAGGAACACACTGGCATAGGCGCCGTAGCTGTTTTGATTGCCAAAGAAACCGCCAAACAAACTAAGTAATCCACCGCCAGCAACTGTTGCAAATCCACGGGCATAGGCCTGGGCTAATCCCCACAAGCCGATAAAGGTGCCCGCCAGTTGGGGGGAGGTGAGGCCAAGCATCAAGGTGAGGCAAGCATTTGTGCCAACACCTGCTCCGTAGCCAAATAAAACAAGGGCAAATTTAAAAAGTGGCACCGATTGCAACAGGCCAGAGGCTGCAATTGCCACTAGAAAAACAGCCGAAACAACCCCACCGATAAGGGCGGTGCGTTGGGGGCCAAGCCTTGGCACCAGGAGAAAACCGGTGCTGGCAATACCCACCAAGGTACCCATGCCCCAGAGGGCATTTAGCCTGGTGGTATCACATACGGTCATGTTGAAAACGGCGCCGCCATAGGGCTCAAGTACGGCTTCCTGCAGAAACAAGCTGAAGGTAAATAAACACAGCACACAAAAGAAATAGGCCACTTGTGGGTCGGCCCGCAGCAATTTAATCGAATCACTAAAACCCAACTCTTGGATCTTGCGTGAGATCGCAGTTGCTGGTTTTGGGCCATTGGTAAGCGAGGGTTCAACCCCGATTACCGCAACTAAAATCAAGCCAAAAATAACAATTGGCGCTACTACCGTGAGCTCGCGAACCGCAGAGATCACCAGGCTTAAATCGGTGCTGGCGCAGGCACTACCTAAAAAGCGACTGGCAAAAATTGCACCCACAACAATGCCAACCGTGAGCATCGACCACACCACCGACACCAGGGCGGGCCGTTCCCGTTCATTAGTTACGTCAACCAAAAGGGCAGCAAAGGGGGTGGAACTGGCGGAGATAGCTGTGCCATAGAGCAGAAAAACCAAGGCCAGCACAAGCGAGCGCGTTAGCACCGCGGCGCTATCGCCTGCCTGGGCTGCGGCCGCCACCCAGAGCACTGTGCTGCCGGCAAGCCAAAACAAAAGGCAAAAAGCTGCTGCACCGCCAAGGATGAATGGGGTGCGGCGTAAACCACCGAGCCGGCACTGATCAGAGCGCTTGCCAAACCACACCCGCGTAAAAGCAACCAATTGCTGGCAACCCAAGGCAAGGGCCGTTAACACAGCCGGCACCTGGAAATCATCAATCAATAAACGATTAAATATCCCCAGGGTGAGCACTGCCAGGGCACCTAAACAGGCCTGAAATAAACCAAGCCTGAGGGCTAAAAACAGCAAGCGGGAAGAGGGCAAGATTTTCGAAGCTATTTGGGTGCCGCTTGAATTAGGCAAGGGGAATTGGTGGGCACTGGAATAACAGGTACTTGTGTGATTGGATCCCTTGTGGGCTTAGTGGGTAATTGGGCTGGGGTGCAGCGCAGCACCCGATCAAGGCCGGTGCGCCGTTGCAATTGGGCCACATTTGTGTTGTATCTACCAATGGCGTTGGAATATTCAACCTCTGCGGTGGTGGCATCCCGCTGGCTATCAACAACATTGCGTTGGGTGCCAACCCCAGCTTGGAAGCGCAAACGGGCCAGGCGTAGGGATTCGCGGGTGGATAGAACTTGCCTTGATGTGGTTATTAAATTGCGGATCTGAGCCTGCAGAGAAAAATAGGCCTGCTCAACTTCATAGCGAATTGCATCCCTTTGACTTGAAAATTTATAGGTGTTTTCGGTTGCGAGTTGGCGCTGCTGGCGGGCCTGGGCTGCTGATCTACCGCCATCAAATAAATTCCATTTAAGATTTAAACCAATATCTTGATAAAGCTGCTCAACTACTATTCCCATATTGGCTGGCCCGGAAACGTTTGATTGACCAAAGGTTTTATCCCAACCTGATGTGCTGAAAATACTTAAAAATGGTTGAACATTGCCAAGAGCACTATTGGCGTTGGAGTTTGCAATAGAAACATCAAGGATCAAATTGCTGAGCTCCTCGCGGAAGGCATAGGCCGCCACAATGCTCTCTTGCAAGGATGGTTGCCACACCCCCAGCAGGGTAGATGGATCAGCGGCAGTGGGCGTTGTGTTTTGGGGAAGATCAAGCAAACGGGCTAGGTCTCTGCGGGCTAAAGACTGCTGCAATAAACCCTCGGTGAGTTTTTGCTGATCACGGGCCAGCTGGGTTTCGGCCTCCATCACATCAAGTTTGGTGGCCACACCCGCCTGCAGGCGCGCCCTGGCATCGCGCAAATTAACAGAGGAGGATTGCACCGCAGATTTACCAATCCGCACCTGATCATCGGCATTTTGCAACAAGAAATAGGCACTTGCTGCCTGCAGCCGCAATTCGCGCAGAGTAATTAGATATTGATTTTTAGCCTTTTCAAACTGGTCCCTGGCGGCAGCAATCTGGGGCACCCGCTGGGGATTAATCAAATCCCAATTGAATTTAAGGGCAGCGCCAGCTCCATAA
>Ga0247835_1003492_pt1 | contig 14857 bp, 18 predicted proteins | sample LaCtaG_3_FD_189912 | JGI IMG/M metagenome (GOLD analysis project Ga0247835, IMG submission 189912) | Freshwater microbial communities from meromictic Lake La Cruz, Castile-La Mancha, Spain - LaCruzMarch2015_13.5m | ecosystem: Environmental > Aquatic > Freshwater > Lake | place: Spain: Castile-La... | reverse complement strand
TTATCCCCGCGCCCTGTGGCGCGATGTCGAGGAGGCGCAGCCATGGGTCAATTGACGGGCCGAAACTTTCTTATCACCCATGCGGCAGACGTCGGCGCCTTGTTTCGCGCCGCCGCTACTGCTGCGCCGCACCGCTGATGACGAGAAAACGACCGGCGGCATCTTCGTCGATCCGACAAAGTCCGTGAGCAACATATGGCTGCCTTTCTGCCGGCAAACCCTATGTCCTCGACAACTCCCCCGCAAAACGGGACCTCTGGCCGCCAACCTTCCCACTTTCTCGCTTTCCCACTTTCTTACCTTCCCACCTTCCCACCCAAAACTCGTTCCGCGTGCAAGCGTTGCCCTCGGCTAAAACTTTCTTACCTCCGCACCATGCCCGACTTCGCCTTGTCCCAAGTCCACGAACAGGCGCCGATGAAGTAGACGGTAGCCGACCCGCCATCGCCGAGTTCGATCGTTTCACCGCTAAAGTGATCGGAGCCCCGTCCCGCGGAGTTGGCCACCACGAACTCATCGGCCGGTTCCTCGTAAGTCCAGCGGCGTCCGGTCGCCCGGACAATGCGCTCGGCGACCTCCCGGGTAAAACAGGGCTTTTCCCACCCGAACCAAGACGAGCCGTCCGACCACCCCGCGAACTTCCCGTCAAGACCCTCGAGGGCGTAGGTTCCCGGACTGAACACTTCAATCGTTTCGGCCGGTTCGACCCGCTGGAAACGAGCAACCTCGGCGGACGGCAGGATGAATTGGAAGCCGCCACCGAGCGGACGGACCAGCAGATCGCCCCGGGCGTCCCGACCGTCCACCACGAGCACACCCTCCGGATATTTCAGGTCATCCCGCACAATCAATTCGCCTTCGGAGAAGATAAGCATGGCGCCCATTCCAGATCCCCCCGCCCGGACTGTCCAACCGTATCGGGCTTTATGACAGACAAAACCCGGCCCCCGTGGCCGGGCTTCGCTTTCCGGACGCTCAGGGCAGGCGGAGCTTCTGGTAGATGGTTTCCAAGAGGGAGCGTTCCGCTGTGGTTTCATCCTCGCTCAGCTCCCAAAACATGACCCCACCCAGGCCCGTCTGGTTCACGTAGTTCATCTTGATTCCGACCGACTCCGGGTCCTCGAACGTGACCATACGCCGGGCGGTCGCCGAGTAGAGGTAAGGGACCTGCGCGACCGGATCCCAGAATCGGGTGTAACCGTTCATGCCCATGGTCCGCCCGTAGGCAAAGGACAAGTAACCGTCGGCATAGAGGCGATCATAAGGAAACTCCGTCTCCCCGAGGGAAGACAGTGCCTCGGTGCCGCTCTGACCTAATCCGTCATTGCGCGGGCCCGGCGGCACGGAATCCCAGCCGCGTCCATAGAACGGAACGCCGACCACCAACTGGGCAGGGGGCACACCCCTCTTGCCGTTGAGCCCGTTGAGATACTGACCCATGGCCCCGGAGACCGACCAATTTTTGCGGGCCGCCGAGGGGTTGGTGCTGACCATGGGCGACTGGTGCCCGGTGTAGTTGTCCCACCCGCCCTGGAAGTCATAAGTCATCACATTGATCCAATCGACAATCCCGGCCACCGCCGCCGGATCGAAGTTGGCGATCTTTTCGTCCCCGCCCGGTCCCGCAATGCTCAAGTAGTAGCCGCGGCCGTCTTTTGCCTCCTGACGATCCAACTCCTCACGCAGGGCCCGCAAGAGGGCGAGAAAGTTCGCGCCATCCGAGGCCGGGTTGGCCAGGGCCGATTGATCCAGCCCGCCACCACCCGGATATTCCCAGTCGATGTCGATGCCATCGAAACCGTAGCGGGCCATGACGTAGACCGCCGACGTGGCAAAATCCGTGCGCTTCTGCGCGTCCTTCGCGATCGAGAAGAAGGGCGACGACAACGTCCACCCGCCGATCGAAATCATGGTGCGCAACTTGCTGTTTTCACGCTTCAGATTCCGCAACTGGGCGAAGTTCGAGTTTTCGCGGAAGGCCGGGGTCATGGTCAGAGCCTCCGCGGGCGAGTTGGCCCCCACGTCCGCATACTCGTCGAAGAGGGCGACCCCCGCGGTCAGGCTGCTGCCCGCGGGTTCCTGGATGAAGGGATGATAATTGCTGTAGCGCCAGCCGCGATAGGTGGAGACCACCCGGTTCCAGGCCGACGGCATGGTGCGATCGAGCGCCATCAAGAAGGCGTAGTTGATCACATTGAGACGGTTGCCCCGCACTTTTGTCACCGGAAACTTCTTCTGGTAAATCCCCCAGTTCGGATAGTAACCGACAATTTTCCGCTGCTCGACGGTCGGCATTTTGTCATAGCCGTCCGTCACGCCGGGTACCGGGGTCGGCGTAGGGACAGGCGCGGGAACCACCGGGCTCGGAGCAGGGGTCGGTTGCGGCGTGGGCTGCGGCACCGGTGTGGGTGCGGGTGTCGGCGTAGGCGCCGGGGTGGGAGTCGGGGGCACAGGGACGGGCGTTGGGATGGGAACCACCGGCGGCACCGATGTTTGCCCTTGCACCGACACGCTGATCCGGCTGGGCGCGAAGCCGCCGGGCTGGGCCGTGAAGCCGAACTCCACGGTGCCGCCGGCCGGGATGGTCGCATTCCAAGCCGCCGGTTGGACCACACTGCTGTTCCCGCTGCGCGAGACGATGGCGGCATTCCAAATCGAGGAAATGGTCGCCGGCATGGTCAACGTGACCGACCAATTGCTGATCGGCGCGCTGCTGGTGTTGCGCAGAATCACCGCAGCGGTGAGGCCGGATCCCCAGTCGCTGTCGATACGCGTGGTAGCGGTGATGGCCGGATTCGGGGTGGACGGCAGCGGCGGTGTCACGACCGGAGGCGGTACGGGGGTCGGGGCGGGCGTTGGGGTGGGCACGGGCGTTGGACTAGGCGCGGGGCTTTGGCCCGTCACCGCCACGCTAATGCGGTTCGCGGCAAAGCCCCCGGGTCGGGCCGTGAAGCCGAACTCCACCGTGCCACCGGCCGGGATCTTGGCCGTCCAGGCCGCCGGCTTGACCACACTGCTGTTCCCGCGGCGCGAAACGATGGCGGCATTCCAAATCGAGGAAATGGTCGCCGGCATGGTCAACGTAACCGACCAATTACTGACCGGTGCAGCGCCCGTGTTGCGCAGGACCACCGCACCGGTCAGCCCGGATCCCCAATTGTTGTCGATGCGCGTGGTGGCAGTGATGGTGGCCGAGGCATGGTGGCCACAGAGCAGGAGGAGGGCAGCGGCGGCCACGACGAGTTTCCGGAGGGGGGTGATGGTCATGGGAGCGCTTTGACACGCCGCAGCCCGGTTTGCACTAAGGCCTCGGTAGAGCGGCCGGGAAACTCGGTGAATCGGCCGCACGAAGGAAAAAGTCATTGGTCGCCCCGCCCGCAACATGCGAAAAAGTCAGCTGAAATGACCCACACCCACGCGCTGGCCCGCGGCTGGCATGCCCTCTTCGCGCGCAGCCTGCCCGTCTGGCAACTCAACCTGCTCTTTTGGGGCCTTTTCGGTGCCATAGCCTTTGGCATCCGCCTTTTGATGGGTCTGCCGCTGTGGTATGCGCTGGTTTCCACTCTGGTCTTCGAAGGCATATGCCTTTTCCTCGCTCTCGCCCTGCGCAGCATTTACCGGCGGAGCCGTCGCGACTTCGGTTTGTCCTCTGCCTTCCTCATGATTTTCCTCAGCTTAGGGGCCGCTGCTTTGCAAGGCGCCATGACGGTCGCGGTCAGCCTTTGGGTCGGATGGTACAACCCTTGGTTTGCCCTGCCGGTGGCTGCCTTCCTGCGCCTGCTCTTCGTCTGGACCACCTTCATGATGTGGAGTCTTGGCTACTATTGGCTCTGGGCCGATACCGACCGCTCGCGCGAACAAGACCGGCGGCAGGAAGCCCAGCGCGAAGCCCAACGCATGGAGTTGCAAATGCTCCGCGCCCAGCTCGACCCGCACTTCCTCTTCAACTCCCTCAATGGCATCGCCGCGGAGATCCGTCCGCACCCGGACATCGCGGTGGAAATGGTCGGCGAACTCTCCGACTACCTCCGCTACTCTCTCGACCACCGCAAACAACCCATCGCACGCTTGTCCACCGAACTCGGCGCGATGGAGAGCTACCTGCGTATCGAGCGCGCCCGCTTCGGCCACCGCCTGCATTTCCATGTCGAGGCCTCCGAACCGGCGCGCCGGCGGCTGGTGCCGAGCTTCCTCCTCCAACCGCTCGTCGAGAACGCGGTCAAATACGGCCTCGATCGCTCGGCCGCCGGACTCGACATCGATTTGCACGCCCGCGTCGAGGGCAACTTGCTCGAAATCACCGTGGCCAACTCCGGCTCCTTGGCTCCGGCCGAAGCTTCGCATCCGGGGATCGGACTCGAAACCCTCCGGCGCCGGCTCGAATTGCACTATCCCCAACGGCACGCTTTCACCCTGGCAGAACACGATAGCCGCGTCATCGCAACCCTGCAACTATGGGACCCGCCATGCTCCGCGTGATGCTCATCGACGACGAGTCCCTGGCCCGCCAAGGCCTGCGGGCCGAGTTGGAGCAACTTCCCGAAGTGCAAGTGTGCGGCGAAGCAGAAAGCATCGGGGAAGCCGTGGAAATCATTCCCCTCGTCCGGCCGCAGGCCCTCTTCCTCGACATCCGCATGCCTCACGGCGACGGGTTTGCTCTTTTGTCCCAACTGCCCTCACCATTGCCCGTGGTCTTCGTCACCGCGCACAGCGAATTCGCGGTGCAAGCTTTCGAGGTCGACGCGGTCGACTACCTGCTCAAACCCGTGCGGCCCCACCGGCTGGCTACGGCCGTCGCCCGGCTGCGCCACGCGCTCGGACAAAGCCCGGTCGAGCCGGTCTACAGCGATTCCGACCGCATTTGCCTCCGCACTCCCGGGCGCACCGTGGTCGCTCCGGCCGACGATCTCATTCTCCTCGAGGCCGATGGCGACTTCACCCGCATCACCACCGAAGGCGGGCACCCTCTTCTCGTCTGCCGGACCCTCGGCAGTTTCGCCGGAACCCTGCCCTCTCCCCCTCTCCTCCGGCTCGACCGGTCGCTCATGGTCAACGTGGAACGCGTTGAAACCATCGAGGTCAGCCCGACCCGCGGGGCACGCGTCACCTTGCGCGGCCTCTCCGCACCGGTCGAGTTGGGCCGCACGGCCCTGCGCCGCCTGCGCGAAGCGTTTCCCCACGCCGCCGGCGTCTTGGGGGACTGAATCCCCGGTCAGCGAGAAAAAGCAGGTTCGGAAACCCGGCCAAAAGACACCCTGAAATCCGTCAAAAGACGCTTTGCCGGCCCGTGATCGGCAAGCAGACGGTGCAGGGCAGGCGGCACGGCGCAAAGCCAGGTCCCTTTTATGCGTGGGCCTGCATGGCACCAGATCTTCCAGTCTCTAAGCTTCCGGTCGGTCGTGTTTCTGCGTGCTATGCTGTGGATGAGGAAGCCATCACCGAGGCCACCGGGCGACAACCTGACCCCGCCGTTTCGCCCACCACAGGAGGCCCGCACCTGTGAGGAGGAGCAGCGCGTAAGTGGAAGGTTCCGGAACCACGTTGAGGTCGAGTTGGTAGGTGGCCGCCGCCCCGAGCTGTTGCGAGCGGACGGTGTAGGTGCCGGGTCCGAGCAAATTACCGGTGGAAACACCCAACAGGTCACTTCCGATATTGGCCGTGCCGAAATGCTGCTGTCCGATCATCTGGGCCGTGTCATAGCCGATGGTCCAATCCGTCCCTGCTTTGATTCCCAACCAAGCCACCGCATCGGAGGAGACGTAGCTATCGAGGGTGAAGGCCTGGAGGCTTTGGCCGATTGGTAAAGTGAAGGAGAAGTAGTCGAATTGGCCATTGAGGCCCCCGAAGGAGGAACGGATGGTGTTCGCGCCGGGCGCGAGGTTGAGCACCGTGGGGGCGTTGCCGGAAGCGGAGAGCGGACCATCGGTGCTTTCGTCCCAGACCACCAAAGCGCTGACCTGTGGAACCAGGGCACCCAAGAACAGGGAGAAGAGGCAGAGCGCACGCGTGATCGGAGGGGCGAATTTCATACCAAAATGGCTACCACCGCGCTCCAGCCTGTGCAAACCGTATTCCACCCAAATCATCTCTGGCCACAATCCCAAGAGGCAGGAACCTGCCGGGCCGACGCAAACGGGTCACCGTGCGCTGCCTGGCAATCATCAAACCGTCCATACGGAGGTCCATGATCGGATTGCTGTTATGTTATGGAGGCCGCCGGCCAAGGGACCTAGGTCGACCGAGCTTGCCGCTACGCCGCGGCCGGGTTTTGGGCCTTCTCCCGGAGAATGAGGACGGCTTCGACCAGCAACCAAAGTGCCATCGCGGCGAGGACGGCCGCCACTCCGGCCTCGATCCAGAGGACTCCGGCCACGATGCGAACCGCGAGGATGTTGTGGAGTGTCAGCCCGAGGGCCCAAAGCGAGATCCCACCCATGAAAAGCGCGGGCGCCAGACCGAGCCACGGATTGCGTCCGGTCTTGTGCAGCCATACGGCCACCCCGAGCAAGGCAAGCGCGGCAAGAAGTTGGTTCGACATGCCGAAAAGATTCCAGAAAATCCGCCAGGCCGGGATGGTTTTGCCGTCGATGACCAGAGGCGGAATGCTGAGGACGATGAGCGGAAAAATGAGCGTCAGCGCCGTCGCGGCCGCCGCCCCCGCCCGCCCCTTCCATCCGGTCAACTCCATCAAGACATACCTTGCCAACCGCGTGCAGGAGTCGAGCGTGTCGAAGACAAAAGTGGCGAAGCAAAGCAGCGCGAATTGGAAAGCAATCTGCGGGCTGACCAGCCCGAACGTTGCCTGTTCGACAAAGCGCGAGACGCCGCCGGCGAAAATGGCATCCGGCTGCCCCGAAGGACTGGCCAGAATCATCACGGTAGCCAGACTCAGGCAGGCGAAAAATCCCTCGAGCAGCATTCCGCCGTAAGCAATCGGCGTGGCGTCCGTTTCGCAATCGAGTTGCTTCGAAGTGGTGCCGCTGGCCACGATGCTGTGGAAGCCGGAGCACGCACCGCAGGCCACGGTGATGAAAAGAATCGGCAGCATCGGTGCCGCGACACCGGGTCCGGCCGCCGGACCGAGCAGCACGCTCCCCGCCATGACGGGCGGGGCGACCACATCGAAGGCTCCCGTCAAGCCACCGATGACGATTCCCACCAGGCCGGCGATGAGAACGAGGTAGAGGAAGTAGCCGCCGAGATAGCCGCGCGGTTGCAAAAGCAACCACAGCGGCGCCATCGAGGCGAAAAAGCAGTAGGCGATCAGAATGTAATTCCAAAGCCGCTGCGGATTGCCTCCGGCCCATCCCGAAAGATCGAGCGGCGCCAGCGGTCCGATCCAGATCGCGGCAAAGACGAGCGGCAAAAATACGAGCTTCGCCTGCAGGGCGGACATCCCGGTAAAGCGCAGGGCGAGGCCCATGAGGAGGGCGAGGAGCAAATAAACCATCGACGAAGTGGCCACCGCCGGTCCCGGTGCCGCGGAACCCGCCGAGGCCGCCGCTTGGACGAAAGTTCCCGCCGTCACGTCGGTGAAAGCGATAAGCACGTAGACGAGCGAGACCCAGATGAAGAGCAGGAACAGGACAAAGGCGCGCCCGTTCATGTATAGCCGCACCACCTCGGCGATCGACCGCCCGCCGTGCCGCACCGAGGCGATCAGCGTAGTGAAATCGTGGATGCCACCGATGAGAACCGAACCGACCAGAATCCAGATCCACGTCGGGAACCAACCGAAGAGCGTTCCGGCGAGGATCGGACCGACGATCGGTCCGGCCGCGGCAATGGCCGAAAAATGCTGCGGCAACAAATACGACCTCTTGGCTGGCTCGAAGTCCAGACCGTCCCGGTGCTCATGCGCCGGCGTCCGGACCTGCGAATCGAGCGCGAAATAGGCCGACAATTTTCTTCCCAGAATGCGATACGCGAAAAAGAAAAAGACCCCGGAGGAAAGTAGAAAGGCAATGAGCCACATAAAGGATCCAGATACGTCGGCTCTGCAGGCAAACCACTGACATTTTTCTAGCGCTTGCGCCGCCGAATGCCAAGAGATCCTCTCGCTCTACCGAAACTCCCCCCGGGATTCAAGCGGCCGGGCCACGGAACCTTCGGTCGCCCCAAGCAGGCCGAGGGACCAGCGCCTCCCGGATGGAGGCCGCAGAGAGAGACTTGATCTCCATCCTTTCTCAGCGCTTTGCGCGATGGGCTTTGGGGCGGAGAGTGGATGGCAGGTACAGCGGGTGGACCGGAGTGCCATCCTGAGCCAACCGAAGATGACAGAGCCCCGGGTGGTGGCGCAGCAGGGCGACCACTTCTGATCCTCGGGTCCGCAGCGCCTTCGGCGGTTGGCCGTAGGCCAGGACGATAGCTTTCGCTTCCGCGGCCATCTTCAGAATCATCCGGTCATTTTCCGGACCCACCGGATCGTCCACCTCGAGCAACCGTCTTTTGTCCGTGGCGCGGTAGGCGTGGACGTTGCCGACCAACTGTCCTCCGTAACCCCAAGCGCGGGCAAAGGACCCGGTCTTGCGCAGGGTCGGGTCGCTGTACTCCACGCAGGCCACGCTGGGATTCATCAGAAGCCAAAGAACAAGCGGCCCGGCAGGGTCCCATACTTCCCTGAGCTCATACCGGTATTGCTGGCAGGGCGAAAACACCGCGTTGACCGCAGAGTCGGCCGGCCACGCGGGGCGGGACTTGCCCCCCGCATCATGTCGTTGGGCGGCGTGTGTCATGGGCGGAGGCGCGTGGAACGGTCGAGACCGACCGGATGCCAATAGGTCACAAAAAAGCCACGGTCAACAGCCTTGAGTCATCCGTCAGGAGGAACAAAGACGCATCGGGCGTAAAAGCAATTTCTTATCCGCCCCGGAAGGGCATACTTCGCCTTATGAAATCGGATCAGGATCTCTACAAGCGGCTACGCGACCTGCCGAAAGGACAACTCTGGCAATCCGAGGTGCCGCGTTTCGATGCCGCCTCCCCGCGCGAGCGAATGCAGGGAGTGGCCTTGATCCGCGCGCTTGGATCGATTTTCTCACGCTTCGGGACGGAGGAGGAAAAGGCGGCCGTACGCAGGTGGCTCATGGCGCTGCTCCAGGATCCGCAGGAAAAAATTCGGCGCTACGCCATGGCGGCACTGCCGAAGATGGGCGGCGATGACGGTGCCGAGGCGCAAATGTTGAGTTTGCTCAAAGAGAACGGCGGCGAGAGAGAGAAACGCCACCTTGGCCGTGCGCTGGAGAAGATCGGGGGGAGCGCGACACTCTCGTTCATGGCGCGAGAGGAATCGCTCCCGGAACTGACGCAGCAAAAAGTGCAGGCCGCCATCGCCCGGCGCGAAAACCCCGGCACGGTGGAACTCGACGCCCTGCTCCCGGGCAAACCCGGGATGCAGGTCAACCTCCGCTGCCGACGGGGCTTGGAAAAGATCCTCAGGGAGGAAGCCGCAGGGCAACTCGATCCGGGCATTTTCCGTCTCGGACAAGTCCGCCCGGGATGTGTCACGCTGACTCCGCTCAGGCCGTTCTCCTTGGCGATGCTCTATGAGTTGCGCTGCTTTGCCACCGTGGGCATCCGCCTCGGTCTGATCGAAAACAGCTCGGGTTCCGTCTGGGAGGAGACCCTCGCCCGCTGCATCGCTTCCCCCACGGCCCGGAAGATCATGCGGGCAGCCACCAAGGGAGCACCCCGCTACCGCTTGGATTTCTTGGCGCGCGGTCATCAGCGGGCCGCCATCCGCAACGTGGTGCAGCAAGCCCACGCCCTCGCGCCCGAACTCCTCAACGATGCGCGGCAAGCTCCGTGGTCGGTGGATGTCATCCCAGTGGGAGGCGGACCAAAGAAACAGAGGGACGCCATCGTCGAGCTACGCCCTCGACTCTATCCCGATCCGCGCCTCGGGTACCGTCAGGATGACATCGCCGCGGCCTCGCACCCGCCATTGGCTGCCTGCATGGCGCGGTTGGCGGCGCAAGCCAGCGCGGAGAGCGAGGAACCCCGGCAGGTGGTTTGGGATCCTTTTTGCGGCTCGGGACTGGAACTGATCGAGCGCTCCATGCTCGGCGGGGTCCGGGCCGTGCAGGGCACAGATCTCGATCCGGCAGCCATCGGGATCGCCCGCGCCAACTTTGAGGCTGCCGACCTGGAGCATGTTTCCGGGACGTTCACTCATTGCGATTTCCGGGACGCGGAAAAACTGGCCGGCATCGCCCCGGGAAGCATCACCCTGGTCATGACCAATCCTCCCCTCGGCCGACGGATCCGGGTGAAGGACATGCGCGGACTCATGGCCGACCTCCTCCTCGCCGCCAGCAAGGCGCTCGAGCCGGGAGGCCTGCTTATCTTCACCAACCCGCTGCGCGATGGGCCAAGCTCGCCCTCACTCAAGTTGGAATACCGCCAGGCGGTCGATCTGGGTGGATTCGACTGCCAAATCGAGATGTACCGCAAGCGTGCTGCGCGAAGGGACGGCAAGATTAGCTAGGCCGCCCGGCAACACCATCAGTGCGACGTCGGTGTCTTCCGGGCTGATATGTTTCTCCGCACCGTGCTCGCACGCCGACTCCCGCTCTTTTTCTCCACCGCTACCTGTCACCAATCGGCAGAGGATGACCCGAGGGAAGATTTTGATGGGAAGCACGGTATTTTGACTGACTTTCTACGGCCATCCGCTAAATCTTTCCGCCGATGAAGGAAGCCAGCCTCCATTTGCCGGAAGGGTATTCACTCCGTCTGATGTCCGAGGAAGATTATCCCCAGATTTCGGCCATCTGCGAGATGGTCTACCCGACAGAACGTCCCTACACGGAGGCTGAACTTGCTGCTCATCACCGGGTGTTTCCCGATGGGCAGTTTGTCGTCATCCATCAGGAGTCGGGGGAAGTCGCCGGCGCTCATTTCACACTCCTGATCCAGTTGATGCATTTCCATTTGGATGATTCGTGGGAAACGCTCACAGCCGGAGGAAGTTTCACCGATCATGACCCCGAGGGTCACACTCTCTACGGGGCCGACCTGTTTGTTCACCCCAAGCATCAGCATCATGGCTTGGGCAAGGCCCTGACCGTGGCTACCAGGGAACTGGTCAGCCGCCTCAAAGCTTGGCGCATGGTCGGAGGCAGCCGCATGCCGGGATACGGGAAGGTGGCAGGCACCCTTCCGCCGGAGGACTATATTGCCAAGGTGAAGAAAACCGAACTGACCGATCCGGTACTCACGGCCCATTTGCACGACGGATGGGAGGTCGTAGCAGCCATCCAAGGATACCTTCCGCATGATGTGGAGAGCGCCGGTTGGGCTGCGGTGATCCAGTGGATCAATCAGGAGTGCACGCCCCCGGCCGGCTTTGATCTCTCCAAAGTTCCCCGCAGAGACACCGAGCCGTAATTCGTTATCCCACTACCCCCGGCCAATTTACAACGGGGGTACGCGCAACTCCCACCCTTGCGAAGAAGCCGGGTCCAAGACCTGTGGCGGGGCCCCGCTGGCCGAGAACGCGGAAGCCGCATGGATACTGGGCTGCCGCTATGACGCATTCGGCGTTTGAGTCCCCTCCCCATGGCGTGTATTGGTATTAGCAGCATCAAGAATGTCCTGCCGTCAAAGGCAGGGCTGCCAACCGAGGAGGAGAACCCACGGTGGCTTGGTGCGGGAGAGCGAGTCTCTTCCGTACCAATGCGCTGGTCGATCGGATCGACCGGAAAGCAAAATCTCCCTTGGTGCGTTTAAGGAAACGCCCAAATGAACAAAACGACATCCGCCGCCCTCGCGGCGTTACCGCAAGGCTGCGCACTTTCCCTGCGCACGCATCCCCGCAACCCCAACCACCATCTCTGGTGGAACAACGGCACCTGGTGGCTCCACGCCACCGTCCACCGTCCCGACTACACCAAGCAGCGCCTGCGTCTGCCGCTGAAAACGAAAAATGTCGGCCTTGCACGGTCGCGGCGCGACGCCGTGCTCGGCGGATGGAGCGGCGCGCTCCAGAAGGAGGCGGCGTGAACTATTTGAAAATTCTCTCCGCTAGCCCCTCGCGCGTCATCCCGAGGTGCGCGGCCACATCCGCAAGGATGCCAGAGAGAGTCCCCACGCGGAGCGAGCTGTGTTTCGGCACAGTTACGTGGTGCTCGCCATTGACCGAGGTCGTCAACCGCATATGGCTGCCCGTTTGGCGCGTGAGTTTGTACCCGCAGATACGCAGAGCCTTGACCAAAGCATCGCCGTCCAAGTCGCGCGGCAATCTCATGGGAACGAACGCCTCAGGCCGCGAGGATTTCTTCCTTCACGATGTGCAGACGCACGACCCGGGGAGCTTTGCCCGGCTCGAAGTGGCATTGCACCGCATCGGCCACCTGCTTGCGGAGATCCTCCATCGAGTCCGCCTCGGTGAAGATGGCTTCTCCCAAAGCGCGCGCTATGAAACCGCCCTCTGGGGCTTCTTCGACCATGAAGATCAACTCGCTCATGACGGAACCATACCCAACACTGGCGTCGACCGCAAACCGGATTCCGCCCCTAACTCCATGCTCCCCGCTCCAAGCTCCATGCTTGCGGCCCTCCGAAAGGAGGCCGCGTGAGCAAGATCACTCGCCGAAACTTTCTCATCACCGGTGCGGCGGCCGTGGGTTCATGCTTCGTGCCGTCGTGGTTGTTGCGTCGCGCGGCCGATTACGAAAAGACGACCGGCGGCATCTTCATCGATCCGCCCGAGTCCGCGCGCAACATCCTCTACGCCGTCGATCAGGACTACCACTTCCAGTTCGCGCTCAACGGACGCACCGACGAGCTGCCGGCGCAATTCACCTGGCGCGAATACTTCCGCGACCACGTTTACATCGATCCGGATGATCATCTCGACGTGCGCAAATGGCTGCGCGATGAAGGCGCTTTCTACTTCGACCGCGACAACCTCCGTTATGCCTACCGGCATCTGCATTTCCTCGACGATCAGGTCGACGATCGCATTTGGGAGAACTACCTCGAAGGTCCCTATGCCGTTTACAGCTCACCCGAAGCACAGGCCCTGCACTACTTGGCGCCTCTTCCGCTATCCAACGGCACCGGAGCCGGCAATCCGCTCGGTGACTTGAAGTTCTACTACGGCACCATGCCCGGTGCGGACTGGCATTTCGTCAACGCCGACAACAAGCAGATCGTCACCGCGCTCCAATATCGCCTGCGGGAGTTGGGTGAATCGACGGAGGTTGTCATTCAGTAATGATCGACCTCATCCGCAGTGAGGAGGAGAAACACCAGGAGTTCCTCGGCAAAATCAGCAAGATGTTTTCTGAAGAGATCGGGGGCGATTCCTACAAAAAGGTTCAGCACAACGATTCCGGCCGGCGCGCTCATGGAAGCACAGTACCACACCGGGCTTCGTATCGCAAACGCAGAGTCGGGGCGGATTTTCTCACGGAGACACGGCGAACACAGAGAGCTGTTATCAGGCTACCATCCTCTGACTCCCACCTCTTCACTCCCACCACGCTCCGCCATTCATCATTTTGCATTCAACATTCAAAATTAAATCCCCCCGTGCTTCTGTGCCTCCGTGAGAACTCTCGGGCTCTAGCGGCCGATTGAGTACAAATACCGCTCATATTCGTCGTGCGGACCGATCCAGAACCAAACAAGCCCCTCCGCCGAGTCATAAGCCAAGACCCGGAAGTCCAAACCTACGCGCGCCGACCACAGGCGCCCGGCCTTCTTTAGTTGCAGAGAAGGATGCCGAGGATCGCGCTTAAGCAGATCGAAATTTTTATCGGCCAGCGCCTTGATCTTTTTGGGAAGGCGATCGTAATGCTCCCAAAAAGATTTGCGCGCCAGGTGCTTCACAGCGGACGGATCTCGCCGCGCTTCAATTCCTCATCGATCTCGGCAAAAACCGCATCGAATTTTCCACTCTCGGCATCGCTGGAGATTTGCTTGTCCCACGCATCCGAGCGGAAGTGGTCGAACCACGCCGAAAAGCGGGACAACTGCTCTTGGCCCAACTTGGCAACCTCTTGCTTGATTTGCTCGACACTCACGGAGGGAAGAGTAGCGCGCGGGTGTCGGTATCGCAAACGCGGATTAGGGGGCGGATTGCTCTCACGGAGACACGGCGAACACAGAGAACTGTCATCAGGCTGCCGTCCTCTGACTCCCACCTCTTCACCCGCCACCGCGGCCCCGCCACGTTCCGCCATTCGTCGAGGAATGCGTGCTCCGGTTGGGCCGCGTAGATATGGATATTGCTGTCCGGCAATCGGGCCATGCCTTAATCGCGTCCCGGCAGGCGCACATCTTCACGCGCCGGCTTTGAACTTCCGAAAGCCCTTTTCATCCTCCGCGACCCATTGCCCGATGGTGGCCTTCGGAATATCACGCGGCGGCGGCAATTCAGCGCCGCCCTTGCGCAGGCTGGTCAGCAGAGAAAAGAGCAATCGCTGCTTCTGCTCGACCGGCAAGACCTCGGCGGCCTGTTCGATTTCGGCCAATGTGCTCATGGGTGGACCATAACCCACACGGGCTGCTCCGGCAAATACGGATCTAAGCACCTGGTGCGCTGGCTGAGGACTAAAGCAATTCGACGTTTTGCCAATTGTCGAAGTGTGGGCCAGGGGGGCTTTGGCGTATGGACTTATTGCCATTCAACCATGTGTCGGCTGCGGGGTGGAGGGTGGGAATGCAGACGGACAGGTCTGACCTCGCCTTAGGCCGGAGGTCTGGGCCTATGACGCACAAAGGCCTTCACACTGAAAACTGAACACTGGAAACTGCCAACTGCCCGCCCGGCGGGCTCTCATGAACGAATTTTATCCCGGTCAACGCGTGCTTTGCATCGACGGCAAGTTTCATCCGTCGGTATGGGATT
>Ga0247835_1003486_pt1 | contig 14880 bp, 8 predicted proteins | sample LaCtaG_3_FD_189912 | JGI IMG/M metagenome (GOLD analysis project Ga0247835, IMG submission 189912) | Freshwater microbial communities from meromictic Lake La Cruz, Castile-La Mancha, Spain - LaCruzMarch2015_13.5m | ecosystem: Environmental > Aquatic > Freshwater > Lake | place: Spain: Castile-La... | reverse complement strand
CCGATGGAACCGAAGGATCGGGCAGCGATTGGGTACATTTTCAAATCCCCAACCAGGGCTATACCGGCTATTTAAAAGTGCGGGCCAAATTATGGTATCAAAGCTTGCCGCCCAAGTGGATGGCCCCCATGCTGAGTTTATCTACCCCCGAAATTGATACCTTCCGTACCATGCTCAACCAGGCAGATCAGGCACCCATTTTGATCGCGCAGACCGAATTGGATTCCGTTTTTGTGAGCCCGGTCAGCAGCCACCAAGTGCGTGATCGCAGTTTGGGAAGTATTGCGCCCAACCCGACTCGCACCGGAAAAATCAGGATTTTACTCGACCCGAACGTACAATTACAACAGGTAAAAGTGTGGAACAGTGCGGGCGTGCTGGTACGGGAAGGTAAACAGTTGGATCTTGAATTGCCCCCGGCGCCAGGCGTGTATTATGTGCGGGTGTGGACGAATAAAGGGCTGTTGGAGCAAAAAATAATGCGTATTAATTAGGTTGGTGTTCTAACATGAGTCATCCATTTTACCAAACACCCAAAAGCGGAAACATCTGTGTACGATATTCGACCTCTAGCGAGGTCGTGCGGAAAAAATATCATTTGGCGCTGCTACAAATATTTGACCTCCAAGGAGGTCAGTGCCTTGCCTTTGAGATTCCAGGAGATGGTTTTAAATCAATAAATCATTGGGCAACGCGACGACCTCGCTAGAGGTCGAACATTTGTAGAAAAGATACAATGTCCGAACCCACGCACGACTTCGGAGAAGTCGAACATTTGTAGGTTGAGCATTTGTTGGTTAATAAGACGCAAAATCGGGATTTGAATATTGCAGGAAGAAATGTAAACTAAAGATTTCAAAAAAGAAAAGAGCCATCTCGAATATTGGTTTTCACTAAAATTCGGGATGACTCATATTAGACCACCAACCTAGATTTATTCGGCATAAAAATTAACCAGGCGCACCATCAAATCATTTAAAAACTCCACCTGGAAAGGACCAACCGTTGCTTCCAAATGGTCATTTCCGATACCGCTATCATCGGTGATAAAGACATAGGTGCTGTTGGTGCTGACGGCAAAATACCGCATCAAAAACTCGGTTTCTTTGTCAATACCGCTGGCTACGATCGGAATAATTTTGATGCCTTTTTCCTGGGCTTTTATAATAGACTGCTGTAAACTGCTGATAACCCCTTCTTCATGGTGTGGCGGAGCATCCAATACCAGAAATAAAATACGCGTCCGTGCATTCGAGGCCCATTGCAAGCCATTCAGTGCCTCCTCCAGCGCACTGTGCACTGCCTCCGGAAAATCGCCGCCGCCGCCTGCTTCCTGGTTCTTTACAAAATTGGTGGTGGCATTGTAATTACTGGAAAATGTAGATATGCGGGTAAGGTAATCATCGCCTGCATCCCGGTAAAACACGGATCCCGTTTCCAAGGCCGACGATGGATGTGCATTGCCCACGCGCTGCAAGACGTCTGCCAATTCGGCTTTTAAATAATTGATTTCGTCGCCCATCGAACCGGTAGCATCTACCACAAAGGCCACCTGAATTTTGCTTGGTGCAAGGGCTGTAAACGGCAGACTCACCTGATTGATGCCCTGTTTGTAGAAATTGGGATTGGTAAGGAATACCTGGCCCTGATTCACGTCTAATACAAAGGTGTGGGCATTAAGATTGTTGATGTGATCGAATAAACCTGCGAAGAGTTCGGCGCGTCCGTGGTTGTCGGTGCGTACAGAAGTAACCGGAATGCCATCCATTTTGAGCGCAACCGGCACATCGACTGCAGGCTGGCCGAGGGCATCGGTTACTTGTACCGATAATCGATTGTTCAGGTAAAAATCCCAATAGGCCGGAAATTTTAAAAAATCAGGGAAGGTTTGGATCGAATCCCAAAATTCCCAATGACTCAAATCATGCCATTCGCCCGCCGTAAGTACCCCTGATGGGATTTGGGTTTGCGAACTATCTCCTCCTCCACTGGAAGCGTCCGTTAAACCGGTAGAGGAATAATCTGCTTTTGAATCACCCGAACTGCGCTCTAACGCGCCTTTTGAACAGGACTGGATGATCAAAACCAAGGCCAATCCTACAAATAATAATTGTTGCTTTTTCATGTTGAGTTTTTTTAAATATTATTGGGATGGTTGTTGAGAGATCAGCGCCGGAAAACCAATTTATCCAAACACTGTTTTACTTTTGCGCGCCCCAAACCGCAGATTCATTCTAAACAAGCAAAAATGGCCATCATACCTATTAATTTGAAAGACGGCTCGGTCGTCGCCGAACAAGAACGCATCATTGGAATTGATCTGGGCACCACCAACAGTTTGGTGGCCTATATTAAAGACGGTCAGCCGGTTTGTGTGCGGGGCGGTGATGGCAAAAGTGCTTTGGTGCCTTCCGTTTTACACTTTACGCAGGAAGGTGCAGTGCTGGTTGGGGAAGAAGCCCGAAATAAATTAATCACGGACCCAGCCAACACCATTTATTCGGTCAAACGCCTGATGGGCAAATCCTACCGCGATGTGCAGGCCATTGAGTCGCACTTAGGGTATCAGGTGATTGATGATGATACCGATGCCTTGGTAAAAATCAGGGTGAAGGATAAGTTTTACACTCCGGTGGAACTCAGTGCCCACATTTTACGCGCCCTCAAAACCCGGGTAGAAACCGAACTGCAAGCCACCATCTCCAAAGCAGTGATAACCGTGCCTGCCTATTTCAACGACAACCAGCGCCAGGCCACCCGCGATGCAGGTAAATTGGCGGGTTTGGATGTGTTGCGCATTGTAAATGAACCTACTGCAGCGGCACTGGCTTATGGCCTGGATAAAAACCAAACCGAAAAAATTGCGGTGTACGACCTTGGTGGCGGCACCTTTGATATTTCGATCCTGCAAATTCAGGATGGGATATTTGAAGTGCTGGCAACCAATGGCGATACCTTTCTGGGCGGCGACGATCTGGATCAAGCCCTGGTGCAGCATTTTTTAGGTTTATTAAAAATTGAAGAGGAAATTTTAACTGAGGAAAAAAACATAGGCCAGGAAATTCGATTAGCAGCAGAACAGGCCAAAAAAGCGCTTTCGGCCAGCGACGTATGGAGTGGGCAGTTGTTGGGACAGTCGATAACGGTAACACAGACTGAATTTGAGGCACTGATTCAGGATTTGGTACAGCGCACCCTGGTTTGTTGCCAAAATGCCTTGCAGGATGCTCAATTGAGCACCGATGCCATCGACAAAATCGTCATGGTAGGAGGCAGCACCCGGGTTCCGCTGGTACAGGCGCAGGTGGCAGCCTTTTTTGGCAAACCCGTTTACAACTCGATCGACCCGGATGAAGTCGTGGCCCTCGGTGCGGCGATTCAAGCGGATGTACTGGCTGGTAATCAAAAAGACTTGTTGTTGCTGGATATCACGCCTTTATCGCTGGGCATCGAAACTGTGGGCGGCTTGATGGATGTGATCATTCCGCGCAATTCCAAAGTACCGAGCAAGGCAGGGCGCCAATATACTACCAGCGTGGACGGACAGAAAAACCTGAAAATTGCCGTGTACCAGGGCGAACGCGATTTGGTGGCCAGCAACCGAAAACTGGGTGAATTTGTGTTGCGCGATATTCCGCCGATGCCTGCGGGTTTGCCCAAAATCGACATCCAGTTTATCCTCAATGCCGATGGGATTTTGACCGTAAAAGCCAGCGAATTGCGTTCCGGATTGGCGCAATCGATCGAAATTACCCCAACCTACGGCATCAGTGAAGAAGATATGGCGCGTATGTTGCTCGACAGCATCGCGCACGCACAGGAGGACGTGCGTATGCGGGGCATCCTCGAAGCCCGCAATGAGGCCAATAACCTGTTGCTCGCCGGCGAAAAATTCCTGCAACAAAACGATCAAATCCTCGAGGAGGAAGAAAAAGCAAATACAAAGGTTTTGTTAACTGCCTTGCGCGAAGCCACCAAAACGGAGGATAAAGACGTTATCCACACCGCCATCGAAGCGCTCAATGAATACACCATGCCGCTTGCACACCGCGCCATGGACGAAACCATACGAACTGCGATGACGGGCAAAGGCATTTCAACCACAAACTATTGATATGAAATACGTTATACTTCCGGCATTGTGCCTGTTTATCCTGCTTTCTGCTTGTCGTGCACAACAGTCCAGCACCCTCACGCCTGCTCCTAAGACAACCGAAAAAGCCCCGGAATTTGTTACCTGGGACAGCAAACTGATCGAATTGGGCAAAGTAAAAAAAGGGGAAAAACGCGAGCTCTTTTTTACCTTCACAAATACTTCCGGAGCGGATGTGCAGATAGATTTGGTGGATGCATGTACTTGTACCACAACGGATTACCCGCGCGGCATCATTCCTCCCGGCGGCAAAGCGCGCATTGATGCGACGTTCGACAGCACTGAAAAAGAAGCCTCGGAAACCATTGACGTCAATGTGGTTTTTAAACAAAATGATGCGGCCGGGAACTCACGGTTGGAAACAGTTCGGTATTCGTTCGAATTGGTGGAGTGAAATTTAGGAATGATAGCAACAGGTGACCGTTTGTAAGGTTAATTCTAAATTAATTGACTTGTTTGGTGGTGCTCTTTTTTGGGAAATGCACCACCAAACAACTATATTTGCTGTATAAATAAGGAAAATTAATTGTATTGTTTTTCCTTTCCATCATAGATTAAAATATACCTTATGAAACTCAATTTTTTTACGATTTGTTTCCTGCTAATCGGCACCCAATCAAAAACATATGCTCAAATCAATTGGCAAACCACGAATGGTCCAGAAGGCGGTACCTCCTGGACCATTTATGATGATGGCCAATACGCTTTTGTTGCCGATGAATTTCAATTTTTCAGAAGTAACAATGGTTTAAATTGGGAAAATTTACCCCATGCAAACATTTGGCCGCTGGCTACTTCTCCAACCAAACTGGCTGCAGGCAAAGGTTACGGGTATAATTACGTCCCTAATACGGAGCCCAAGTTTGTGGTGAGCTATGATCACGGTAGTACATGGATCGAAGGTACTTTGCCCCCTACCACCAATAAAAATTTTTCCAGCATCGCTGTATGCTCGCATGGCATATATGTGCCAGATGCTTCAAAAGGCAATATGTACAGAACACAGGACGATGGGCTCACTTGGGATACAATACCCGCTCCAGGTATTTATTGCTATGATGTGTGGGCATTTGAGGACCGGTTGTACACTGAATGGAATGGAAAATTTTGGCGACTGGCTTTAAATGGTAACAATTGGGAGTTAGTTTCGCCTGCAATGGGCAATTCCGACTGGCCTGTTTCCATTTTCGTATCCGATTCTCTCTTGTTTTTTGTCACGCAAAGCAACCTATGGTGCTCCAGCAATGCAGGGAATACCTGGACAAAAACCTCCATTCAATCCTACTACACAGGTGATAATTTTTGCAAAGTTGGAAACAGGGTGTATTTGGTTGCCGGGCAAACAGGTATCATCTACACAGACGACTTTGGGCATACCTGGCACGAATTGCCAATTCCCGAAAATTTTAACACTTTTGAACTGGCCACCGCGGGAGGGCAATTATTATGTGGCACTTACAACAAAGGGGTGCTTCGATACGATGTACCCAACCAACGGCTGGTCACCGCCAACGAAGGCCATAACTCTGCTGCCGTATATGATCTGGCTGCGGGCAATGCACAATTGTGGGCGGCCTGCGGAAATGGTGTTTTCGCCTATGATCTGACACAAAAAACATGGGTTGATAAAGCGCTCTTACCCTTGCCTCAATATTTTTATGACATGGTGGCTGTTAGTCCCGCTGGAAAAATATTGGCCCATGAAAAATACACAAAACAACTGTTACTTTCCGTGGATAAAGGTGCTTCCTGGAAAATGATTAGCCCTGCTGATCCGATGAGCTTATTCTATACAAATATTATTAAGATATATTGGATAGGAGAAAACATATTAATACAGTCTGACAATGAAAACGATGCCTGGTCTACCAATCTTGGTCAAAGTTGGGAAATCGGTAAAATGCCTGGTAATATTGTATTTTTTGACGGCCGATATTTTGGACTTCGATGGCCTGATGGACTTGTTTCGAGCAACGACCTTGGACAAAGCTGGAACCTAGAGCCTGTTCCAAATAGTGAAAACATAGCAGTACTGTATACAACCGACGACAAACTTTTTGCACTCAGCAAAGATAACATCGGCAGAACCCAAATCCATAGCACATCCGATATGATTACTTGGACCTATTCCAGCAGCGGATTGCCACAGATAAAAATAATTTACCCTATAGACGATCCTTACATTGGCGGAATTTGGCACAAAGGCAACCGTTATTACCTCCATCAGAATTCCATAGGTTTCTTTACCTCCTTAGATACCTGTAAAACCTGGCTCCCGGTAGAAAGGGAATCTTACGTCACTTTAATTGCGAATGACTCTACTTTTTTTCGTGGTGGTTTTGGTGGAGGCGTCGCTCAAACTGGTTTGCCTCAAAATTACGGGGCAAACTCCACAGGCTTTGTATTTAAAGATGATAACAACAACAGTATTTGGGATGCGAATGAACCTGCATTGCCCAATCTGCCGGTAAGCGTTACAGAACCCGGTGCCTGGTTCCCATACTGGTTTGTCTATACTGAATCAGATGGCCATTACTCGATTGGCAGTTCAATCGGATCCGTCGACACGCTGCAGGTAAAAGTCCCATCCCCTTACGTACAAAACATCAATCCACCGCAACATATCATTACAAATACAGGTAATGACCGCAATTTTGGTGTCCATTTCAAACCAGATATCACTGATGTTTCTATTGTCGGCTACTATGCCGGACAGCCCAGACCAGGATTTCCGCTCGATGCTTATATTGTATATCGCAATGAAGGAACTGTCGCTGCCGGCGGCAAAATTGCGATCAAACTCGACCCAGGTTACCAGTATTTCAGCGCCGTCCCTGCTCCATCTGCTATCATAGGTGGGGATAGTTTGATTTGGGACTTTAACACAACTTCGCTTTTTGACCAACAGGAAATTAAAATCTCTGGCTTAGTTAATGTGAATGTAATGATTGGCTCCAATTTTAAAATGAATGGGCATATTGAGCCAATTTTATCCGATTTTGAACCGTCCAACAACCATTTCATGCGCTCCGACTTGGTGGTTGGCGCTTATGATCCCAATGAAAAAAGTGTTGAACCTGCACGAGGGCTTACCCAAGCCGAAATTGAGGCTGGAAAAGAACTGCTCTATACCGTTCAGTTTCAAAACACGGGAAATTATCAAGCCGATCGGGTACGCATTACAGACCTCTTGGACACTGCATTGAATGTCAACACTTTGCGATTGGTGGCAACGAGCCATGCGATCTCCAAATTTAATCTACATCCAGGTAATTTACTAGAAATTGTATTCGACCCAATTGCCCTGCCGGATAGCAACAGCAACGAGCCGGCCAGTCATGGTTTTGTATCTTTTGCCATCCAACGCAACAGAGCCTTCAACAAATTGTACAAAATTCGAAACTGGGCTGCTATTTATTTCGACTTTAACGAACCTGTGATTACGAATACGGTGGTTACGCCATTGTTCACACCGACTGTATCCAGCAATGAACCTAATTCATCGGATACTAAAAATTCCGGTCTAATGATTTCACCGAATCCAGCGACTAAGGATATTGTGGTAGATACACGTGGAAGTTTGTTGGGCGCTGGAAAAATTGAGTTGAACAACGCGGAAGGCAGAATTTGTCTTTCTATGCAAGTTACCGACCTGTCAAACCCGGTAAATCTTTCAATCAACGGCTTAATTGATGGTGTTTACATTGTACGGGCATCGAATAAAACAGGTGTAATGTTTGGAAAACTGATCATAGCGCGCTTGTAAGTGCCAGCCTAGTGGAGTGAGTTTTCGTCCTCCCAAAAAATAATGGTTGTAGACTGAACAATCCTGCATTTAGCCAGTTTATGGTCCGAATTTGGCGATTAGTCAAGAATGCAAAAATTTACCTGTTTTTTGCAGCAAAAAACACATTTAAAACATATACTTTATACAACCTAATGGTAGATTTCGACAATCTATCGGGGTATTGTTCTATTTAAATATGATGACTATGAAAAACATTTTTTATATAATCCTAATTTCATTTGTAGCGCAGCCATTGTTAAGCCAATCCCAAAGAGACAAAAACTGGATCCTTGGTTATGACTTACCCATACCTGGTGAGCCAGTTTCAGAGATATATGGTGGCATGCAGATCACTTTTGATGAGGATTCTCCAAATATAAATACGTTCAATATATACACACTTGGCGTTCCCGGCTGTGCAAATTCCGAAGCAGGAAACCTTCAGTTTTATACATCGGGCTGTTCAATATATGATAAAAATCATGAAATTATGGAAAATGGGGATGATATTATAATAGGCGGAACAAATGCAATAAATAGATGTATAAATGACAAAGCAATCCTAAACTTACAAAGCAGCACCGTTATTTTGCCCATCCCCAATCATCCTGATAGATATCTGAATTTTCAACTTCGCTTAAATCAACCTACAGACACTACTGTAGTATTGGATAAATACTTTTATGCAACGGTGGATATGACTGCCAACAACGGGCTTGGAAAAGTCATTGCTAAACATCAAATTGCCCTCGAAGATAGTTTACACGATGCTGTTGCAGCAGTACGGCATGGCAATGGCCGCGATTGGTGGGTGGTAATTCCGCGCGGTACCGAGCGGCAGTTTTGGGAATTGCGCATTACCCCGCTTGGTGTTGCCGCAGAAAAAATCCTGCGGACTTTGCCGCCTCAAGACAAGTTCAATTTAGTTTACGAAGAGTTAGAGCCTCCTTTCCGAAAGGTACCCTTGGATGAATATATGCTGGAGCAATGGGGAGGGCAGGCTATTTTTTCACCGGATGGCACCAAATATGCCCGTATGGTTATGGGTAACGGGGTAGAAATATTTGATTTCGATCGCTGTACCGGGGAAATGCGCCTGCTCCGGGCAATTCCAATGCCACCAGATTCGAACTACATAAAAGTAGGCCGGCCTATTCAAGGCTGTGGATTGGCATTTTCACCCAACAGTCGTTATTTGTATTTCAGCAATAACCTGGCACTTTTCCAACTTGACGCCTGTATTGAATGCATTCAAGATGCAGCCTATCAAGAAATTGCCTATTACGATGGATATTTATCCGATGGAATGTTTTCTACTGATTTTTACCAAATGCGCAATGGCCCCGATGGAAAAATTTATATGCATCCCACCAATGGAACAAAAGCAATACATGTTATTGAGTCCCCAAATCGCGCAGGAAAAGCCTGTGATTTCCGACAACATGCATTGCCGCTTCCCAAGTGGAGTTATCTGGTCGGTAATTATTTTCCCAATTTTAATTTATATGATGTAGCAGATAGTCCATGCGATTCTTTAGGGATTGATGATCCTAATCCTGTTACGCCGCCGCTTACATTCGATGAATTCAAAATCTATCCGAATCCAGCCAATACGGCAGTTAATATTTTCATTCCGCAATGTGAAGGCGCAAAAATAGAAATCTGGAACATTTCCGGGCAGTTGGTTCAGGAAAATTTATCCATTACAGGAGCGGAAATATTCACCTTGCCTACCCAAGACTGGGCCGCAGGCGTTTACATTATTGCCGCCTATCTTGGAAAAAAAGAACCTGAAATACGAAAACTCATCGTAACGCATTGATTTTCACCCCCTATTTAAACGTGATCGCCTTTACCGGCGAAACCCGCGCGATCACCATCGAAGGCAGCAACAAAAATAACAACGTGAGCAATAAAGTGCCAATATTGATCCCAACCACCGAAAGCCATTCAATACGAATCGGCGCATAAGACAGGTAATAATCGGCTTCTTTCATGGTGATGAAGTGGAACTTGTCTTGCAAAAAACAGAAGCCCAAACCGATTAAATTGCCCCAAAATATACCCAAAGACATGATAACGGCGGCATAATAAAGGAATATTTGCCGGATTTTGCGGTTGTGTTCGCCCATTGCTTTGAGCAGGCCGATCATTTGGGTGCGTTCGAGCACCAGTACCAGCAAGGCGGTAATCATGTTCACAATGGCGACGGCGAGCATGAGGCTGAGCACGACAATTTCGTTGGAGTCCTGCAATTGTAACCATTCAAAAATAGCCGGGAATTTTTCCTGGATGCTTACGCTCAACAAGGAGGGCGGCAGTACTTCCTGATAAATATATTGGTTGTATAAATTTAAATCGCGCAAATCGTCTAACCAGACTTCAAAACCCGCCACTTCATCGGGTTGCCAGCCTAATAATTGCTGTACCTGGCGAATATCACAGAGGGCAAATTTGCGGTCGTACTCCTCCAAACCGGTTTTATAAATGCCCGATACCTGAAAAAGGCGCTTCAACTGATCCTGGCCTTTTACAAAATGTACAATAAATTTATCGCCTACGTTTACTTTGAGTCGGTCGGCGGTTTGTCGGCTGATGATGATGTCGCGGGAGGGTGCCGAATCGGGCATACTGATGATGCTGCCTTCCTGTAAATAAGGTTTTAAATGCTCCCAGGCAAAATCCCTCCCGATGCCCTTCAGCAAAATGCCTTCCATGGCCGTTTTGGTGCGAATAATGCCCGGTTTATGGGCAAAAACCTGAATATGCTCTACCCCGCCATGGGAACGCACCAATTGTTCTGTGCCCGTTTCAACCCCGAGTACGGTTTTGGTGGTGGTATATTCGATGTGGGTAATGGTATCCAGGGATGGATAAAAATCCTGGCCTATCCGAATGGGCTTTGGCTCAAAGGAAAGCGAATAAGCGGTATCCGAAATGTGAATATGGCCCCAAAACTCAAATATTTTCCGACTGATTTCGTGTTTAAAACCTGAAATCAGCGCCGTAGCGGAAATCATCACTGCTACGCTGAGGGCAACAGCGGCGATGGCAATCCGGATAATCAATCGGGAAAAACTTTTTTCTCCGGAAAAAGCGAGTCGGCGGGCGATAAAAAACGGAAGATTCACAGTTGCGGGGGTTAATCTCTTAAAAACTCCAGTTCCAGGTGCCGGTCCAATTTGGCAATAGAAGATGGTTCGTGTGGTTCTTTATCGTCTTGTCGGTATTTTACCACATAGTCGACCGCGCCAAGAATTTCGCTGCTCACGCCGCCAAAGGTAGCGGGACAGGGTTGGCCGTCTTTGCAGGCGATGGTGCTGACCAAAGGTTTTCCGAATTTTTGAAGGAGGGTTTGACAAAACTCATCTTGCGCGATCCGAATGGCGGCGGTTTGATCGGCCGCTTTGGCACCTGGAGCCAGGCCTACTGTTTTTTCATACACAATGGTAAGCGGGCGGGTATGATAAGAAAGCAGCGTTTCGAGCCGGGGGTGAATTTTGGGTGCATATTGGCGCAGCATCTCAAAGCCGGAAACTAGCACAACATATGCTTTTTTAGGCATTTCGCCTTTTAGTGCAGCAATACGGGCAACCGCTGCTTCGTTGGTAGCATCACAACCAATTGCCCACACCGTATCGGTAGGGTAACAAATGATCGATCCGGCCTCTAACAGGCGGACGATTTCAGAAATGTCATCACGTAGCAGGAACATACCCAATAAACGGCTAAAAGTTAGTGTTTAGTGCCTAATTTTGGCGAAGCAAATGTGCGTGTTTTAACTGGAATCGGCATTACTCAATATCTGGAAAACGAAAAATATTATGAAACTAAGAAAACGCTTAATATGGATTGTGTTGTTTATCAGCACTTTACACCCTCTTTTGTTAGAGGCAAAACATATCATTGGCGGTACAATTTCTTACGAATGTTTGGGTGAAAGTTCTCCTGGCTTCCGTCGATACCGGTTTACCATGAAAGTTTACCGTGATTGTCTGGGCGGTGGGGCGGCTTTTGACGACCCGGCGGAGTTTGCCATTTACCGGGGCAGCAGTGCCTCCAGCATACGGCAGGAAAACTTTAAAGCCAGTTTGTCCTTGTTCACCGCCCTGGTGCCCGATACCCCGCAGTGTATTCAGAAAATACCCAATGTGTGTGTGGAAGAAGCAACGTATGTATTTGAACGGGTGTTATCTGTTTCGTCCACTGAAAGCTATTTTGTGGTATATCAACGTTGTTGTCGCAACGAAACGATCCGAAACCTGATCAATCCCGGGGATATTGGCGCTACTTTTATGATCGAATTGACGCCAGCCGCACAACAGGCTTGCAATAATAGTCCAACGTTTGTCGATTTTCCGCCCATTGTGATTTGCAACAATGTGCCTTTACAATTTGACCACTCGGCCATTGATAAGGACGGCGATTTATTGGTGTATAGTTTTTGTCCGCCACTGGTGGGCGGTGGCAATATCCTGCAAGCACCGGGCGTATTTACCTGCGATGGCGCCGTCCCTACCCCACCCTGTGGCCCGCCGTTCGAAAATGCCCCTTTTGTAATTCCGACCTATTTGCCGACCAGTCCAATGGGGGGCAGTCCGAAAATAGCCATCAACACCAACAACGGCGCCATCACGGGTACCCCCAACCAACTGGGACAATATGTGGTGGCGGTGTGTGTAAAAGAATTTAGAAATGGCGTGTTGTTGTCTACCAGTCAGCGCGAATTCCAATTCAATGTAGCCGATTGCAGTCCCTCGGTTTTGGCGATTATTGATACAGCGGTGTTGTCAAAAGGCGTGTATGAAATCAATTCCTGTGGCAGTTTGTCGGTCAATTTGTTTAATAAAAGTTACCAGCGCTCCAACATCACCAAGTTTATCTGGGATTTTCAGTCGAACGGGTTTTCCTTTAAAGATTCGATCAATTGGGATGTGGTGACCATTACGTTTCCGGATACAGGGCGGTATGAAGGTCGTTTATTGCTCAATCCGGGAGAGGAGTGCGGCGATACAGCCAAATTAAGGGTGAATATTTACCCGCCGATTTATGCCGATTTTTTGTATGATTATGATACTTGTGTAGCGGGTCCCATCAATTTTCGCGATTCCTCCAGCGGTATTGGCATTATTGAAAGTTGGAATTGGGATTTTGGAGAACCAGGCGGCACGTCGACCGAACTCAATCCGGTGTATCAATATCAGACGCCCGGCACGCGCCCGGTTTCCCTCACGGTGGTGGATCGAAACAATTGCAGGGACACTAAAACAGTGCCCATTGGTTGGTATCCGGCCCCACCTTATATCATTTTGCAGCCCGATAGTTACCTGGGATGCATTCCTGGAACAATTACGTTTAATAATTTATCCACCCCCATTGATTCCACCTACCATATTGTATGGGATTTTGGCGATGGAAACGGGGTAGAAAACGTGATTAGTCCAGCGCACACCTATAATGTTCAGGGTATATATGATGTGAGTGTTTCCATCACTTCGCCCATTGGCTGTTCTATTGATACAGTATTTAAACGTTTAATTCGGGTGCAACCATCGCCCATCGCTGCGTTTACCTGCGATCCGGATACTTTGTTGACCAACCTCAATAACGTTGTCCAATTCACAGACCAGTCGATCGATGCCAACCGCTGGAACTGGACTTTTGGCAATTTGGGCAGCACGACCCAACAAAATCCGTTGTTTACCTTTCAGGATACCGGCATATTTAAAGTGCGCTTGGTCGTCACCCACCCGGAAGGATGCAAGGACTCCATTTCAAAAATACTCGATATTCGGCCAGAAATACGCTGGTTTATGCCCAATGCTTTTACGCCGAATAATGATGGTAAAAACGAGGGCTTTTTAGGGAAAGGCTTTTTGCTGGGTGTTACCAATTTTAGCATGACCATTTGGAACCGCTGGGGAGAACAGGTTTTTGAAACCAACGACCCCGAGGAAGCCTGGAATGGCCGCGTACGCAATACCGGCGCCATGTCGCCCGCTGGCGTTTACGTGTACCTGGTTACCTTCAATGGGCCCCGCGGAGAGCCTAATGTGTTTAAAGGGTATGCAACTTTGGTCAAATAGTACCTTACCTTAACAGCGTGACATTGCCTTTTCGAATCGATTCTTGTCCATTGATGCAACGCACTTTGAGGTAATAACCGTATGTTTCTACGGGTTGTGGCTTGCCTTTATAGGTTCCATCCCATTGATCGTCGAGTGAAAAGGCTTCAAACATTTTTTCACCCCAACGATTGTAAATGACCCAGTAAACCTCGGTGACAATTTTACTTTCCAGTTTTAGAAAATCATTTTCAGCATCGCCATTGGGGGTAAAAGCAGACGGGAAAAACACAAAAGGAGGCTCACAAAACGGGGTAATTACGGGTACCAACACACTGCCTTGCACCAAACAACCCGTTGATAAGGAGAGCATTACGGTGTACAATGTTGTGTCTTGGGGATATCCAATCGGGTTGAATACCATGGAATTCGAGAGCCCCGCCGACGGCATCCATTTATATTGATACGTGCTGGCATCGGGCGCGATCACGAACAGTTGAACCGGATCACCGGCATATACGGCAGGTGGGACGGCCAAAACAGACAAACTACTGGGGTCGATCACTTTTACTTTAATCGACTTTTCCAGTACGCAAGGGCCATTTCCAGATACGGTTACATTATAGGTGGTGGTGGTATTGGGCATTGCCAGGGGATTGTAACTCGTATCTGTCGATAAAAAATCGGAAGGTGTCCAGGCATACTGAAAGGCCGGATCGGCATCCGGAAATAATCGGATGGAATCGCCCAGACAAATCAATACACTGTCTTGTAAAAAATTGATGGGTGGAAAGGGAGCCGCAAAAGGAAATTCTCTGGTGGCAACACAACCATTGCCCGAGGTCGCCTCGAGGGTAAGGGCATAATCGCCATAA
>Ga0247835_1003477_pt1 | contig 14910 bp, 7 predicted proteins | sample LaCtaG_3_FD_189912 | JGI IMG/M metagenome (GOLD analysis project Ga0247835, IMG submission 189912) | Freshwater microbial communities from meromictic Lake La Cruz, Castile-La Mancha, Spain - LaCruzMarch2015_13.5m | ecosystem: Environmental > Aquatic > Freshwater > Lake | place: Spain: Castile-La... | reverse complement strand
CCAACTTTATCTTCGCCTGGGGTGAAATCCATCACGAATTGTTTGGCAGCGGGCAGGTCTTTTGAACCACTCACTAGCCAGAACTGGTCAACGCCCGCACCACCATTTAGGTAGTTGGTGCCAGCTTCACCACCAACGTAGAACACATCGTTGCCGTCGCCGCCTAGGGCACGATTGCCTGAGCTGCCAAGGTAGAAATTGTCGTTTCCAGTGCCGCCGCTTAAGCGGTTTCCATTGCCACCATTGGCATAAAGTTCGTCGTTTCCACTGCCACCAGTAATTACGTCGCGTGTTCCGGCAAAAATAGTATCTACGCCAGAGCCAGAGAATATTTTATTTTCAAAACCACGGTTGGCTGCGATTTCAACCTCGTCGTTTCCTGCGCCTGTGATAATAGTATTCATGATCATTGCTGCACCTTTACTTGCATCTGCTACCAGCAGTTTGTCGTCGCCGTTGGTACCCAACACTGGTTTAGGAGCCACATTGGGAAGATCCAAACTGAATTGGAATATTTGACCGCCATAATCTGCCTTCTGTGCAGCTACTTGGCCACCTGATTCACCCGGTTGTTGAACTACACCAATAAAAAGATGTTCTGATAATGGGCGAGATTGTTCAACAATTTGAGCACCACCCCCTTTTAGTTCTTCAGTGGAATAAAAACTACCATTGTCTTTACGGGCAACAAGTGCAGTTACGTCCCATGAACCGGAAAACTCAGAGCCTCTGGCGGATTGATAGGTTCCCTCCATTGCCGCAACTTTATCTGTTGCACGAGGATTTTTTGAGCCGCCAGCTTGAGCAATAAAGTAGCCAGTGCCATCAGGCGTAACATTTAACGTGGTGGGATTAACTACGAGGGCAATCTTTCTCTCGCCATAGGCATTTCCGGAATCTTCATCAAGAATTAGAACATCTCCATCTGATGATTTGGCCCAGAGTAATCCATCTGGTGCTACCAATTGCGCTTTGTTTTGAGCAACATGAATTGAAGCTGTTTTTGCTCCTGTTGGATTAACAGTTGCATCAAAGTGAGCCACACCTTTGCCACCCACATCAACCTTCAGGGCACCATCAACTCCAGCGAGTGCACGAGTAACTTTGGCAGATAAATAGTCGGGTAGTTTATTATTATCTTTGTCGTTATTAGTTAAGTTTAAGTCTGCAAGTATTGAGCTTGTGAAATCAACTGCTAATAAACCACCTGTTGCGGTGTGATTTTGAAAGTAGCGTGATTTAGTGATATCAGGATCGGCCGCTGGATGCTCAACTTTGGTGTCGCTATTAAAATACGTATAACCAGTGGGCTGAAGATTTGCCTCGGCTGTTGTTCCACCAGTAGGGATATCCCCATCTTTCTGCCAAAGTAAAATTTCAGTGTCTTTTACAGCTTCTGGAGTGTCAAATCCATTCCAACGGTATGTAGTTGGGTAGAAGCGGGCATCAAAGTTTGCTGGTGCTGCTTTGTTGGTGAGATATGCATCAAGCATCTTGGCATCTGCATCAACAGTTGTGATGCCAAGTGTTTGATAGGTGGCAGAGCTTGCTGCCATGCCATAAAGTTGCCCATAGAGCAAACCATTATCAGCTAGGAACTTATCCCTTGCATTAGCGGAATCGGTAATTGCATTACCTGCTGCATCTAAACCCTTGCGCCCAACATAAACTTTAAGAGGAGCAACCTGCATATCGTGGTTGTATCCTGAGGCAACAATTACTACGAAATCTTTATTGCCAGGGTTGATTGGCATTAATTTTTCATAGCCTGCTTGGCCTAGGGCTGGTGCCGTGTAGGCAACACCGTTTTTAACATCCACAACCATGGAAGCAAGGCCCATGGTGCCATTGGCTACGTCTTTTCCGGTTAGGGGGCCAGTGCCATCAGGGTCTGAAAACATGCTACTGCCGATATTCCACTCTTCTGCCATTAGCCAAATATCATCTTTGAAGCCAATTTCAGTGCCGTATTTATTAGCCGGTTCGTACCAAGATCCACAGAATGAATGGAAGAAGAAATCGCCTTCGGTAAGGCGCATGTCTTTAACAGCAGCAGTGGTGCCGCTTGCAGCACTACCTGCGATAAATTCAACTAATGTGCCATCTGGATTTGTTTGGTTTCCCCATTTAGCAGCTAAATCTGTTTTTGTTGTATTTTTCTTGGCAACTTCTTGGCCAAATACGTTGTAAACTTTATTAAAAAGATTGCCCGATGTTTTAAACATTTCGCTCGCTGAGGAGCTGTTGTCTAGAAAGTCTGCAAATTTTGCCCGATCGTAATCAATTGTGTGGATGTGAGAACCGGTAAATTTAACACCGCTGCTCATTTCCCAGCCGTATGTTTGATTCGACATCGTTGCATATGATTCACTCTGATATGCAACACGAACTGTGTCGTTATCTTTTAGCCAGGCTGCATTGCCGTCTGGATAGCCGGTTAAAGCTTTTTTAGTTACTGGGTCAATTTCACCAACAGTAGCTAATGTTTTGAATTTTGCATAGGGAAACGCCGTATCGCCACTCTTGCCATCAATACGCTCAAAGGCATCATTGGCAGTGCTTGCCTCAGGAATTAGGGCTGTTACTTGACCGATCGTTTTTGGAGTGGTGCTCATGGGAAAGAAAGATGATGGATAAGAACTAGTTAAGTTTTAACCCCTTGATAAACATCCTGTTTATCAAATTTATGTTACCTGGATAAACTTGGTCGTGGTGTTTTCTGCAATACATCCAGAATCAATCTTGATTTTAGAAGGCAAAGTTATTGATGTTGTTTAGTGCACTAGCAGTGGTGTTGCTGAAATGCCCAACGGCGGTGCTGGCGATGGTTAGGAGGGTATCGCTGCCGGCTTGAGTGAAACTCAAATCCGCAAAGCTATATCCGCGCAGGCCAACTTTATCTTCGCCTGGGGTGAAATCCATCACGAATTGTTTGGCAGCGGGCAGGTCTTTAGAACCACTCACTAGCCAGAACTGATCAACGCCGGCACCACCATTGAGGTAGTTTGTTCCAGCTTCACCACCAACGTTGAACACATCGTTGCCGTCGCCGCCTAGGGCACGATTGCCAGAGCTGCCAAGGTAGAAATTGTCGTTTCCAGTGCCGCCGCTAAGACGATTATTATCGCCATTGTATGCATAAAGTTCGTCATTACCGCTGCCGCCAGTAATAATATCTCTACTGCTGGCGAAAATAGTATCAACTCCTGATCCGGTGAATATTTTATTTTCGTATCCACTGGCTATGGCCGTATCAACTGTGTCATTGCCAGCGCCTGTGAATAATTGATCTAGTTTTCCATTAAATCCAGCAATTGTTGTTTGGCCTGGAATTGCATTATCATCACCTGCTGTTCCAACTCTTACAGGATCAATTATCTCATCATTTCTTACGGCTAGATTTTGAATGCGTGTGTCTAATTTGTCTGTGGTTTCTGATTTACTAAAGGCGTTTTGAAGTGTTGGATAATTTATTTTAAGGAATTCGGCTAAAGCATCTTGCTCTGAGCCGTTGTCGGCAAAAGTGGCAGAACCAGTTTTTGGTGCTCCAGTTTTTAACAAATCAATTCTGTTTTCGCCTACATTATCTTTGGCAAATGGATAACTATCGCCTCCACCTGCAAGGAAGTTTAATGTAACCATGCGGAAGGATCTGTTTGGATCACCAACTAGATTCCCCCCCAGAACCACCACATCAAGATCTCCACCCTCGCTATCTTCTATGGTGGCACTCACGATGCGGCTGCCAGCTGGTTTTGTTAGGTCGTAGCTGAAAGAAACTCCGCTAACTTGAGGAAATCTGCCTTGATTCGGTGTAGCTGCAACGCCATGCTCAAGTAATTCCTTTAATTTAGTAGCTGTTACTGTTACCAGCGAAAGTGAATTATTAAATCTAAGGGAGTTTTCAATGTCTAAGGTTGAAATTGCTCCTGCAACTTTGTTTGCAGTGGAATTTGCGGTAGTGGTTGTTTTTGATCCACTTACAACATCAATAGAACCAATTTGTGATCTAATACCACCCCCATTTTTCAAGGAGAGAACCACTGATGGATCTACAGATTTAGCAAATGCAAGATTTGCGTCTGCGCTAAGATTACCTAAATTTGTTTCCTGATTGCGAACAATATTGCGTTCGCCTTCAAGGTAAACATTGCTGTAACCCCAAATTTGTCCATCTTTTGAACTTATAACTGCTTGAACAGCATCAGTTAGATCTTGAACATTTTCTGCCTTGCTGTTTTCTGCAAAAGCAGTGGTTGCAAGTTCAGTTTCTGCAACTCCCCAAGCCTTTGCTGCATTTGCAGCTGTAGCAGCATAGGCACCGCTAATTAATGGATCTATGCTTGCTGGATTGATAACACCATTAGCATCAAAATCTACAACTAATCTACCCAGATATGTATATTCATTATCCGTATTAACAATAACTGTTGGAACCCCGTCTGCGCCCGCTGTTACCAAAGGGTATTTATCTGCAAAGTTTGCAGCATGGCCAGGAAATGCAACAGCTACATCATTGCTATCGCCAAGCCGGGTGTTTGAGCCAGCAGCTAAAATAATGTCTACACCTTTAAGAAGTGGTGCAAGGGTTTTTTCATTGTTAATTTGTTGTAGGTGAGCCATGAGGATCACCTTGTTTACACCCTGATTTACCAGATCATCAATTACAGGTTGTAGTTGGCTAGCAAGCAACACCATATTATCTTTTTCACTGCCATCTCCGGCGAAACCTTTAACCTCAACGCCGCCAGTTGATGAGATCTGTTCAATTACTTGAGTTGTTGCCCCAACTAAACCAATTTTTTCTCCATTCTTAATTACAATTGCAGACGGCACCAATTTTCCTTTTTGGTTCTTTGCTTCCTCTAGCCCAGCAGCGGCAACGGTATCAACAAAGCTTGTTTTTAAATCAGCATCGCCACTGAAATCAAGATTAGCTGAAAGGTAAGGGAATTGTGCCCCAACCCAACCAGATCCTGCTGTAAAACTATCCTTATAAACCCTTGAGCCTAGGTCGAACTCATGGTTGCCAATAGTTGAAGCTTCAACACCCAAGATATTATGAATAGCTATATCTACTGCAAATGTTGGATGGTTAGTTGTTGCAGCTAAACTAATTGTTGAGCCCGTAGTTGCATTTAATTCATCTCGTACGCTTATATCGGTTCCTCCATTAGCAAAGGGTCCGGGTATGAAGTTATCACCTCCAGCTAAAATTAGGTTATTTGAATAGGAGCTTTCAAAACCTTCAATTAAAGCTGCAAGATAAGGTGCTGTTTGTGAGGCCAACAACCCGGCCTCACCATCTGCCAGGTGTAGTAGTTGAAGTTTAAAAGCTGTTGGGAAGGATGTTTCGGCTATTGAAACTACGTCATTATCTTCGCTAGAGGCTACAATATAGTTTTTGTTATTTGCAGTAATTACATTTAATCCCTCGATACGTTTCGCGCCAGGAAACTTGATTGGGTCAACGGCTACAACTTTATAAGGATTTGTAACATCAAATATTGCAGCCATGCTTGTTGTAGATCTTTCAAGAGCCACGAATGCGTATGTGCGCCCGTTAAGGGTAACAACCTCAACCATTTCAGGTTCAACACCTTTTGCATCTTCTCGATCATTTACTGGATATACACCTTGAGTGTTAGCAAGTTCTTCAAGGGCTGAGCCGGAATCAAATACAACGTTGCCATTTGAATCAAATATTCTCACGGATCTTGATCCAAGTGTGTAAGCTTGATCTATATATCCATCCGCATCATAATCACCTGTATTTTTAAGAATCGCAAGCCTTGCTGAATTTGTTTCTGTTAAACCGGCTTTTTGTGCGGAAGTGGCATTTGCAGTTGTTGCCGTCGCAAGTAATGTTGAAACTTTTTCTGTTTCATCTGGATTTAGAAAATCATTGCGATCATCACCTTCTCCTGCAGCTAAAATAAATGTTTGTCCTTTATAGGAGATTGTGGCTAGGCCATCAGGCATTACTAAGCCGTAAAGGTCGTGATTTCTTGTTGGATTAAATCCATCTTTAACGTTTGCTGAGTTTTGATCTTCTGTATCTAGTGCAGGGTCGCTGAAGCTAACTACTGTAAATACGTTTCCGTTGGCGCCTTCAACTCCAAAATCATTGTCGTAGTTAATTACTACAGCGCCGTCATTGCGGATGGTTATACCTTCAGGCTTATCAAATCCAAGGCTTCCTCCAATAGATGGTAAATTAAATAGCTCTACCTTATTTGCAAGTTTAATCCCTGCTTTTGCCAAGGTGTCTGCGCTTGAATCTTTATAAACTCCGCTAACCAATGTGAGACTGTTATCTAGTAATTCTGGGCTGGCTACATTTATTTTTCCAAGCCAGCCATCCGTTGCCTGATTTGCAGCATTGGTGATTGCAAGTGTGTTTGTTGCTCCGCGCAGATCAACCTCGTATATGTGCTTAAATCCGTTCAATAACCGGCTGCTATCGCGTTCAATTACAAGGAACACATTTTTTGTTGCGTCAAATGCAACATCACCAATTTTGTCTTGGCCGGCGCGACCGCTCAAGAGATAAAAATGTTCCTTAACGGCAAGCCCAGTGGCTGGATTAATTGCGAGAATACGTGTTAGTTGAGATTTACTACGCTCAGCTACTTTACCATCATTATTACTATCAACATCAAGAGGGCTTTGCATGAAGGCATAGAGCAACCCGTCTGTTGAGTTATACGCCATGCCTTCAATTCCGCGATTGCTCCAGCGGTTTCCGTATATTGCTGGGAGGCTATCAATTGTTTCGGCTCCGATCGGAGTTGCGCCATTTATATTGTGCTGAGTTGCTAGAAGTGCTTTCTGCCCTGCGGGTATAAAGCGTTGGATTAAATTGCCGGTGGTGAAATCAAACAGGGCTATCTGGCCTCGATATTCATCACCTACTGCAAATACTTTCCTCGTTGTTCCACCTATGTTTACATCAAATATCGAGACTGTTTCTGAATCGATTCCAAAAGGATCATATGCAACCGCTGCGTTTATTGAGTTAACTGGTACGTCGTCTTTGCCTTCAAGTTGTGGTAAACCAGTAAGGGCAACCCCATCAGTTCTCTTTAAGCCAAGTTTACTTAATTCGGTAATCGCACCGGTTGTACGATCCATCCCAAGCTTATAAATTGTTGGTTGGAAAAGGGGATCTAGAAACTGACGCTTTCCATTAACTACATCTCCATTGGGGCCTCGATCCGTTATGGAATAGTAGATGTCTAGTGCCTTACCATCAATAGTTTCTGAACCGGCAAAGGTTAGCCCTGATAACCCTCCAGCTTGCACTCCGCTGGGAAGATTCTCATTTCCCCTTGCATAACTCAGGGTATAGGAATAGTTTTTGGCAGATGCCTGGCCCCTGTCCCAATCTTGGATGCCAGCAGAAAATACTGTTGTGATTTTTGGTTCAGCTGAGCTTATATCTATAACAGCGATTGCATTATTTTCTTGAAGTGATATATAAGCCGTTTTACCATCCGCAGCAATGGCGATTGCTTCAGGTTCAATATCTTGGGCGACTGTTGTTGTATCGTTTATGCCTGTAATTCTTATGCCTCTATTATTTAATTCAGCTTTTCTGTTATTCCAAGCACTGAAATCTATGGTTTTTACATCTGCTTGTAAGGGTGCAACAGGAGTGGCTGCAAGATATGCACTTGTATTTATTACTGAAATTGATCCATTGGGGTCAATTGTATAGTCGTTGTTGGGCTCTCCTTCGTTGGTAACTATTAGTTTGCTGCCATCGCTATTAAATTTCACCATATCGGGTAGCGCCCCCACTTCAACTGTGCTGATATGAACCGGCAGAGCTGGATTTGTTACATCAAAAAATTGTATTGTTCCTGGGCTTGTTTTTATTACGTTTTGGGCTGCTACCGCAAGAAGATTTCCAAATACCGCTGCACTTTGTAGCGTTTGCCCGGTGATTGATGGAGTTCCCTTTCCAACTGCAGATGGAGTGGTGGGGTTGCGTAGATCAATAACAATGATTGCACCAGATCCACCGCCTACGGTGTATGCATATCCGCTTTTTGGGTTGTAAGCGGTAATTTCGGCGTTGGCGCCAAGGGCTTTTAGATCTAATAATCCGTTAGTTGCCACTGTTGGAGTAGCAAGTGGAAGAAAATTGATTGTCATTGATATTTTATATACTTTTTAACTTTGGTTCACTTTGATTAAGGGAATGATGTTCTTTGATTATGGCAAAATTATAGTTTAATTATATTTTGGTTAAAACCTTCTGGCCAAGCATTTCTCGCAATTGAGCTTCGCTCAGCACTCGCACCCCGAGTGCGGTTGCTTTATCTAGTTTGCTGCCCGCTTCTTCGCCCGCCACCAGGTAGTTGGTTTTTTTGCTAACGGCACTGGTTACCTTGCCGCCTGCTGCTTCGATCAACTCCTGGGCTTCACTGCGCCCCATGCTTGGCAATGTTCCAGTGATCACAAAGGTTTTACCCGCCAATGGCGTCGCTTGGTTTGATCCCGTTTCTGTTGTATCCCTAAGGCTAAAACCGATGGAACGCAGCTGCTCAATTAATTCAATATTGGCATTGGTGGCAAACCATTGCTGCAGGCTTTGGCTGATTTCAGCGCCAATGCCAAACACTTCGGTGATCAATTCCGGCGTTTCGCTTGCAGCAGTTGCCAGGGCATCAACAGATCTAAAAGTTTTAGCTAACGCTTTTGCATTCACGTCGCCCACATGGTGGATACCAAGCCCATAAAGCTGCCGATGCCAGGGCTTTTGTTTTGATGCCTGCAAAGCGGCCACCAGGTTTTCTGCGCTCTTTAGGCCCATGCGCTCCAAGCTGGCCAGCAGGGCCCCATCAAGCCGGTAGAGATCAGCGATCGATCGCACCAGGCCCTGTTCCACTAATTGTTCAATCAGTTTTGAACCGAGGCCATCCACATCCATCGCCGCTTTGCTCACCCAATGGCGCAGGGTTCCCCGCAATATCGCCGGGCAACTGTTGTTAACGCAGCGGGTGGCGGCCTCATCCGCCTCGCGCATCAGCTCAGAGCCGCATTCGGGGCAGTTGTGGGGCAAGGCCAAGGCCATGGCAGCAGCGGGCCTTAGTTCGATCAGCACCCGCACCACCTCGGGGATGATTTCGCCCGCTTTGCGCACCACGATCGTGTCGCCGGCATGCAGATCAAGTTCGGCTAGGCGGTTGGCGTTATGCAAGGTGGCGCGGCTCACCATGGTGCCGGCAAGGGCTACCGGTTCAAATTCAGCCACCGGTGTGATCACCCCCGTGCGACCCACCTGGCAGCTGAGCCGTAGCAAACGGCTTGGCGCCTCTTCAGCCGGATATTTCAGGGCGATCGCCCAGCGCGGTGCTTTTTGGGTGAAGCCCGCCTCTGCCTGCAGCTGCAATTCGTTTAATTTCAACACCACCCCATCGGTGGCATAGGCGAGTTGCTGGCGCTTCAATTCCCAATCGCTACAAAATTGTTCAGCCGCTTGCAAATTGGCGAGTAGGGCGGTGTTTGGATTCACCTTGAAGCCGGCTTTTTTTAGCCACTGCAGTGCTTCCCATTGGCTGCTGGGGCTATCGCTGCCGTTTGGTAAGTGCAGGGTGTAGGCAAAGAAATCCAGTTTCCGTGCGGCTACCACCTGGGGATTTAATTGCCGCAGGGTGCCGGCGCAGGCATTGCGGGGGTTGGCAAATAGGGCTTCATTGCGGCCAGCCCGTTCGGCATTGATAGCAGCAAAGGTGCAATCAGGAATAAACGCCTCCCCCCGCACCTCCACCCAAGCCGGTGGATTTTCCAGGTGAAGCCTGAGGGGCACGCTTTGAATTGTGCGGCCATTGGGGGTGATGTCTTCCCCGCTTTCGCCATCGCCGCGGGTGGCGGCACGCACCAATACCCCCGCTTCGTAGCTAAGGGCTAGGGCATTGCCATCGATCTTCAGCTCCCCCACCAGCGCTAATTCAGTGCTGGGGTCAAGTTCGAGCACCCGCAACAATTTGGCGTACCAGCTGCTTAATTCAGCTGCGTTGAAGGCGTTATCAAGGCTCAGCAGGCCAATGCGATGGGCCACGCTTTGGAAGCCCGCAGCGGGGGAGCCCCCCACCCGTTGGCTTGGGCTATCGGCGCTGATTAGCCCTGGGTTTGCTGCCTCTAGCTCTAATAATTCTCGATAAAGCCTGTCGTAAACCGCATCTTCCATGGCTGGAGAATCCAGCACGTAGTAGGCATGGGCGGCTTGGATTAATACACGCCGCAACTCTTCATACCTAGCGGTGGCAGCAGCGGAAGCCATCAATAAAGCTCTGCTTAGGAATCCAAGCGGTTGATCCGCTCCACCCGCCAGTTGTCTTCAAGTTTTACAAAGGTGAAATCAAGCGGTAGTTCTTCTTTGGCATCACTTTTTAACTTCACCGTGAGCATGATTTGGCCTTCTTGAATTCTGGGGCGCCCTGATTTCAAATTGCGATATTTATTCAGCTGTAAACCAGCCAGAAAACGGATGAACTGCTGCCTATTTACATGTTGCCGATAGCTTTTGGTGGTTAGGAGATAGGCGGCATCCACCCGGCCAGAGGCAATTTGATTAAAGAACTGCTTTAGCAAGGGATTGATGCCCCGGGCACTGATCACCAGCTTCACGGCGCTGATGGTCCAATACAGCAGTAAGGCGCCAGCACCGGCCAGCAGCAACTTGCTGCTTAAACCTCGAACAACAGACCAATCCAGATCCACGGGTGGGCGAGTTGAAGTGGTGTGAGTCTGAAGGACGGCGTTCCATTGCGTTGGCCTTTTGCTGGCGTCAAAATCAAGCCATGCCCCTAGAACCATTACTACCACTGTTTCATCGCTTAGATCGGCAATATTTCGATGCTTCCCTAGCCGCCTTAATTAACCCCCCTTTGCTGTTGCGTTGGAGTGATGGCCGCCTCAGCCGCACCGCTGGCTTCTACCGCTTTGGCCCAGGGATTAGTGAAATTGTGCTGTCGCGGGTGGTGCTCGTGCCCCTGCCGCCAGAGGCCACTTTGAGCACCCTTTGCCATGAAATGATCCACGCCTGGGTGGATCGGGTGTTGGGCTTGAAAGAGGTGCATGGGCCCCAATTCAAGGCGCGCATGGCCCACATAAATCAGGCCCAGCCAGGCTTCCAGGTGAGTTTGCGCCATAGCTACCCCCTGCCGGTGCAGGCTGCCGCCTGGTGGGCCAGTTGTTCTAACTGCGGCAAAAAAATTGCCTACCGCCGCCGCCGTAAGGGCCTGGCCTGCCGCAGTTGTTGCGAACGCCACAACGCTGGGGTGTGGGATGCCCGTTTTGCCCTTAAGTTCAGCCCTAATACCGTTAAGCAACTTGGCTGAATTTCTGGGCGGAATATTGGTGAGTGGCTGGGTGATCAGCGCCGTTGGCCTATGGCGGGAAAGCCAATTGCGCCGCAGCAGCATTAAGGTGCAAGCAAGGCCCTGATGGCAGATGGCAGAACGTTTTTTTGATGCTGGTTTAGAAGAACGGCTTGAGGGCTGGCTAGACCGCGGCCGGGAGTTTGTTGATGGGGTTGCCGGTGCTCGCCCCGGTTCACGCCGCCCATCCAAACGCCCCTTAGATGCCATTTCACGCCGTTCGCCAGCCCAGGAAAGCTGGCCCAACAACGATATTTTCACAACACCCCATTGGCAACGCCCTGAGCCCAAACCAGCGGTGGAACCAACTCCAGATCCAGCACCCAGCTCAAGGCCAATGCCCCGTTCCCATCGGCGCCGTAACACTTAGGTGGGTTATTTCACCTGGGCCTGCTAAGCATTAGGCAGCTTTTATCAGCACCCATGGGTCAGTTGATTGTTCTTGGCTTTGATAGCGCCGCAGAAGCCCAAGATGTGCGTAAGGAATTGGTTGCTCTGCAGCAAGACCATCTGATCGCCCTTGAGGATGCGGTGGTGGTGGAATGCAATAGCGAAGGCAAAGTTGAACTGCATCAGGCCCTAAATCTCACCACCGCAGGCGCTGTGAGTGGTGGTTTTTGGGGCAGCTTGGTGGGTTTGATTTTCCTTAATCCCCTGCTTGGTGCTGCCGTTGGTGCTGGTGTAGGCGCTGCCTCCGGTGCCCTCACCGACCTGGGCATAAATGATGGCTTTTTGCGGGAGGTGGGCGACACCCTTAGGCCCAATACAGCTGCCCTCTGCTTGATGGTGAAAGAGGCAACAGTTGATCGGGTGATCGAGAAACTACGCAGCCATGCCCCCCATGCCCATCTGCTGCAAACCAACCTCAGCCACACGGATGAGGCTCACCTGCAGGAAATGCTCGATCAAGCCACTAAAAAACTGGGCTAGGCCCTAACCCAATAGGGGCGCGCCATCATTGCGGCGAATCACCACCACCCCAGGGCGGGGCCAGGCATCACTGCTTCCCTGGGGCCAATTGGAGCCAAGGGGTACCCAGCGCAACTGCTTAAAGCTTTTGCCTGCATTGTTTTGCAGTTCAAAGCCACGGGCTTCCTTTGCTCCCCGTTGCCGCCTTCCGTTTAATTCGCCTGGATGCTGCACGGCGAGTAGAAGGCTGCGGCCATCAGCGCTGGGGCACGGACCGGTGAGTTCCGATTCCATCGGGCCGATCGCAAAGCAAAAAGCCTTGCCCGCTTGGCTGCCGCCAGTGGGCAGCACCCAGCAGGCATTGTTGCCATATTCACCACCGCTGCGGTAGTCGTTTTGCTCTTTGGTGCCGATGTCGGTAACCATCCAAAGGGCACCGCTGGGATCGAAGGCAAGGTTGTCGGGATTGGCAAAGCCAAGACCCCCCTCTTGGGGTGTGCCGCCAGTTGCCACCATGCTCCATTTGAATTTGCCGCCACCGCTTTCCCGCAGCCGCATAATCCAACCGCCATTCCAGGGGGTTTGCCCCTTAGGCCCCTTAAAGATGCTTTGGTCGGGCACCCCTTCATCACCGGGCAGACCGGAGGTGAAGGCAATTAATAAATCGCCATTGCGGGGATCAATATCAGTGTCTTCTGGCCTGGCGGTGCCTGTGATGCCAGCCGCATTGGCGGCAAGGTGGGCATCGATCAAGATCGCGCCCAATTCGCTGTATAGATCGCCAAGGTTGCGGTATTGGTTGCTATAGGCGCTGATTTCGCTGCTTTGTTTGAGTAGTTGGGCGCCCCCTTGTTTGCGGTTGGCATGGGGCACTAGCACCGGTGCAGCGATCGGAGCTACAGCTGTTGTGGGCAGTAGGGGCCGCCATTCACCGCTGCCATTGGGATTGAAAACAGCGCCATGGAGCACGCCGGCATGAAACAGCTCGCTATTGGCTGGATCTTTAGGGTTTTGCACCAGCCCATTGCTCACAAACTTATAGATATGGCCGCCGCGGCGATCGCAACCGGAATAAACCTCTAAGGGCTTTCCGGCATCTGCCCTGATGGCTACCGCCTCATGGCGAAAGCGACCCAAAGCTGTGTGTTTTGTGCCGGGGTCGTTTGGGTTGGCCGGATCTAGCTCCACCATCCAGCCATATTTATTACCAGCTAAACCAAAGGGATTGCCGAGGCCATAAAGCGATTGTTGCGTGCATTGGAATGGTTTGGCACTGGGGGGAAAGGAGCTGCCGTCGGCATAAACAGCCTCCGGCACCTGGGATTGAAAGTTTTCCTCTGCACTCAACACCGTCCCCCAGGGGGTGGTGCCACCGGCGCAATTAGCAAAAGTGCCGATAATTGCCTCCCCAAGGCCATCGTTAAAACCCTGGCGCTTGCTGCTTTTAAACACTGCAACGGCAGGGCCAGTGCTGCGCAGCCTTTGGCTTGGCTCCTTAAGGCCCGCCAGGCCAGTTATGCGGCGATCGAGGCGGCCAGGGTTGCGGCGCCAACCGCCATTGCTCAAGCGTTGCAGTTGGATTACGCCTAAACCTTGATCGATTAATGCCTGTTGCGCCAGCTTTTCGATCTCAAGCCGCAATGGATCTGCTGCCGGCAAGCCCCAGGCATTGATTTTGCCGCCATGGGGTTCAAGCCCAGCCACCACGCTGCTGTAGGGCAGCTTTTCAGCTAACACCTCAGTGAATGCCTGGCGCCAGGGCAGGGGGCTGATGTATTCGAAATTCACCGTGAGCAGTGCCTGCTCCGGGCTTAGGGGGGTGAGGGCCAAGTAGTCGTTGTTGTAGCCAAATCGACTATTGCCAACCGGATCTCCCCAGCTGGCTAATAACTCTTGGCTATAGCCCTCAGGGATTTCGAGGCGATCGTTGATAGTTACAACTCGATATTGCAATAACTGCTCAGCGGCACTGAGGCCGTCGGTGGGCAATGGCAACGGCGTGCGTAGTGGTTTAAAAGCAAGCGGTTTATTGGCTAATGCCGCTACTGCAGGTTTAGCGATTCCGGCTTGGTTGAAGGCAAGGCCAGCGGCAGTGCCGCCAAGCAACAATAAAAACTCTCGCCGGGCAAGATTCATAAACGAAGCGTTTACTTCTTGTTGCCAGCGGCTACGGCTTCACGGCCACTTACTTGGAAGGAACTGCCAAGCAGTTGGAGCCGTTGGTTCACAGCAGGCACCAAATGACCGGGTAGATCCTCGGCCATTTGAGCAGGGGAAGCATCGATGGAAGGGGAGCCTTCATCTAGGGCGGCGAGCAAGTCGGCCCATTGCAATACCAGTTGTTGTTCATCCATGGGTTGTAAACCTTTTTCTAAGAGCAATTCGGAGCAACGCTGTTGGTGCCAAAGGATTGAGCGATTGGCGTTGTGTTCAGGCCTGCGGAAGGCGTAGCCGCCATCCAGGGCTGCATCATTTGGCATGCCGTCTGGGTCGCGCAGGCCAGCTTCACTCAGTAATTTGCCGCAGAACACGGCTGAGATACCAAATAAGCGACCAAGGTCGGTGAGGGTTAACCAGGGTTGGTTGGGATCCATTTGGAATTCCCATAGTG
>Ga0247835_1003473_pt1 | contig 14918 bp, 18 predicted proteins | sample LaCtaG_3_FD_189912 | JGI IMG/M metagenome (GOLD analysis project Ga0247835, IMG submission 189912) | Freshwater microbial communities from meromictic Lake La Cruz, Castile-La Mancha, Spain - LaCruzMarch2015_13.5m | ecosystem: Environmental > Aquatic > Freshwater > Lake | place: Spain: Castile-La... | reverse complement strand
GCCTTCGAGGGTGGGTGACATGGCGACTTTTCGCGATTGGGATGATGCCCAGAAGGTATCGCGAAATCAGGAAAACACAAGTATTTCAATGTTTTGCGGACAGCATCGACCTATTCGAAGCGCCGCGTAAATCTGCGCACGCACCCCGTCGCCCCCATGGCTGACGCAGACTGTTCTGGGCGCGAATCAGCGCGCTTCGTCGCCCATGAACTTGTCGAACGTGTCGAGTGTCGGCTCTTCCTCGAGGTCGGCCATGTCCCACCGCGACGGCACGCGGTCGGGATAGATCAGCAGCGAAATCGACATCTCGTTGCCGGGTGAGAACACGGTCATTTCGCGCACCGGCTCGGAACCGGCCCAGACACCTGCCGGGTGGTGATGGCCGTGGCGCCCGGTATCCCAGTCCACTTGCCGCGCGGCCAGCGAGGCTATTGGCAATTCGGTCACGACCTGCCGTGCGCGATAGAAGACGCCGGATTTCAACAGCGGCTCGCTGGACCACGCCCAGTCGATGAAGCCTTCCTTGCCGACCACGATCATGGCCCGCTTGTCGGTGACGGACATCCATTTCAGGATGGCCGCGGTCAGCGACACGGCATAGCGGTCCGACAACTCGGTCATCACGTCGATGTCGATTGCCCGCCCCTTGATCTGTGCGCGGAAATCGTCGAGCGGCATCAACAGGTAGGAGGCAAAGGTGTTGGCCTCACCCTCGATCTTGTTCCGGCTCTCATCCCAGTCGGCCATGTTACGGTTGGTGCATTCGAGCCCGCGAGGATTGGCGTGCCGGTGCATAAGGTAATGGCCCAACTCATGGGCCAGCGTGAAGTTGCGCCGCCCCGGGGAGCGGATGGTCTGGTTGTAAACGATACCCCACTCCCCTGAACCGTTGGGGTGTGGCATCAGCATGCCCTCGACGCCCGGGGACAGATCCAGCCCACGAACAATGGTGATCGGAGCGTCCGGAAACACCTGCCGCGAGAAGTCCTGCGCCAGAGCCGCCACATCGATCGGAAACCTCGGCAGCCCGTGGGTGTTCTGAACGGCCGAAAGAATCTGGGTCAGGCGGATCGCCCACCCCTTGGGCGTCGCAGGCAGACTCACTCTTTTTTCCCCCACATGTCGATCATCTGGCTGATCTTGGCCTGATCGTCGGGAGCGAGCTTGCTGAACCTGCGGAAGAAGGCCTCCTTCAAGACCTCGTCGCCGGGCTCTTCACTGTCATCGAGGAGGTAATCGGTCGTGACATCGAGAGCTTGGGCGATGCGGGTCAGCTTCTCGCCTGACGGTTTGCGCGTATCGCGGTTCTCCAGTTCCCACATGTAGCTCTTGCTCGAGTCGGTAAGCTCGGCGAGCTTGTCGAGGGAGTATCCCTTTTCCTGACGGTGGCGCTTGATCTTGGCGCCGAGGGACGTGGTCATCGTTCCATCCTTGATTTCCTTGGTTTCAGGCAGCGTGTTCGGTATGCCGAACAAAAACGTGCGGCGCAAGTAGACCCGGCGGCTCGTTCGATATATATCGAACGCCAGCGTATCGCGCTGCGCTGATTCCTATCTCCTCCCGGCCAAGAAAGGGCCCCTTATGACCGCCATTGCCGCTTTCCTCCGCAAGACCCCCGTCACCCGTTTGCAGGATTACTTCACTGCGGGTGGGTTCGCCTCTCTTTCGCCCATCGACTGGACCAAGCCCGAGCCGGACGTCGTCGACCCGCTGATCAAGGCCGTGGACGGCATGTCCGACGAAGAAAAGCAGCGGGTGGTCCTCGATGCCGGCCGTGTCGCGGCTCTCGCTGATGAACCGGGGCAGAACGCCCTGCAGAACGTCGTGCAGAACCGCGCTGTCTTCGACACGCTGGAGGGAGCCAACAATCGCTCGCTGTGGGTTTTTCTGAAGGAGCCTGATCGGTTCCGCCTGGCGGAAGAGGTGCGCTACAACGACGAGCGTCGCCGGGGGCGGTCCTGGAGCGGGTTCGAGGTTGAGAAAGACTGCACGGTTCGTCGTGATCCGATCTCTGTTGCAGCCTTTACCAAAGCGATCCGTGACCGCTTTGAGACCCCTCATGTTCATGTCGATGTTTTCGACCGGCACCGCGTCGTCCTGGATGATCAGGAATGCGATCTCGTGCAGGTCGCTGTCTACCGCGAGGGCCGGCCGGAGGACATACTGGGCTTCGATGCTAACAGTACGCTGTCGCGGCGGATCGTGAAGCCGGTCTTTGAGGCCGCATTGACCTATGAGGCTGACACCGGCGTCATCGAGGTCGTGGCCAACACGCTGGAAGACCGGCGGGATCTGACAGCCTACATGGCGCGAGACCTGCTCGGCATCGACTTCGAGGAAAAGCATATCCCCCTGCGGGAATACGACCTCAGCATGTTGCTGAAGCCCTTCGACTTCCCAACCGACGTCCAGGACGGGATCAATGAGGTGACCGTCAAGGAACTGCGCTTCATGGATGTGGGCGAGCGCAACGAGCGGATCACGCTCGAATCCATGTCAGGGGTCGAGCGGTCCATCTGGGAGATGGCAGAAAAGCGGATCGGCCTGGACATCGGCGGCACGGGGCATGTTCTGGCGATCGCATCGGGGGTGCCGGAATGGATCATCACGCGTGCTAGGTTCACGATCAAGTTCCTTCCGGGCCCGGGCGGCGGGCGGGGCAAATCCCTGACGCTGACCGTGACGATGCCGCACGGCTGCAACCTGAAGGACATGACGCCGCAAGAGCGTCTGATCGGCGAGAAGTATCTGCGCCGTTGGGGCATCCTGACGGACACCGCCAGCTTGGGTGACCTCATTGAGTAAGCAGGCGATGGATTTGCTGCTGCGGGTGATGGAAACCCGCGCCGCCAAGGTACAAGCAGCGACCTTGCGGCAAGTGGCGCCTCGGGCAACAGACCAGTTGCTCGAGGCCAAGTTTCTGGTGGCGTCCGGGCATATCCCGGTCGTCACGGCGATGGACGCTTTCGAGGACGAGCCCATCCCCGCGGAGTGGTGTTCTGAGCGCAGGCAGTTCGGCTACCACAACAGCGTCGGTCGCTGGATCCCCGTCGATGCAGACGATCTCGCAGCATTGGCGATCGACTACGGCCTGGCCTTTGCCAAAATGCTGGTGGCGTTCGAGCGTGCTGGGCCTCCACGCCCGACACCTCTGATCCCCGATCTCGTCTGGGAAGTGGGAACCATCAAGCTCACCGGAACGAAGGCCCCCGTGCCGGTCTGGTTTGCGCGGCGGCTCGGCGACCCTGCGGTATGGGCACAGCTCGACGGACTGCTCGTGCGCAGGCCGCCAGAGGAGGTCCGTGTCATCCTGACATCGACGCCGGGCGATCGTATTCCGATCAACACCCAGAAGCGAAACGTCGTCGTCGGCGTAGCGGATGTGGTCGGCGCCCCGGGCAAGCTCGCGATCTCGCCGCAGACCCTCGGTTCAAGGGTTTTCCCGGGTCAGGCGCAGCACGAGTTTCCGATCGACCATTCTGAGGATTGCGGGATCGTCTGGCACAGGGGCGAAACGCTGATCTTTGGCGGGGACAAGCAGCGCCAGCTCCTTCAGCTTGTGTTTGCCGCCTACTGGTCGAAATCGCCTGTCCTGCGCGTCACGACCCTGCTGGTGGAGGTTGGCTACGGCGAGCAGGTCAACACTCTGAAAAAGGCGTTCGGTCGGCGCAACGACTGGCAGCGCTTCATCAAGTTCGATGACGGGAATTGCTGGATCGAACCCTGATCCGGCCATCTTGATTCCAGTGAAAGGCCGTCCTTCGGGGCGGCCTTTTGCTTTTCCGGGCATCAATCTTCGTTGCCTCCCAGTTTGCCTCCCGCCTGCCTCCGCGGTGCCTCCTACCCCGTCGGCCATGTTGATCCCGCAAGTGTTCGCACAAATCCGAAGGAGGTTCACATGGCGCTAAGGCACCTGTCCCAGATCGAGCTGGCGGCTCGCTGGAACATTTCGCACCGCACGCTGGAGCGTTGGCGGGGGACGGGCGAAGGCCCGAAATTCATCAAACTCGGCGGCCGGGTCATCTACCGGCTCGAAGACGTCGAAGCCTATGAGGCGGAGCAGACCCACCAGGCAACGCCCGGCGCGCGCCGCGGCCCCAACGCCGGGGTGGCGGCATGACCATTCTCAACCACATTACTCTCGAAGCACTCGCGCGTCTGCCGATCGCCGAGATCGTTGCTCTGCCTGCGGCGGAACTCGCCCGGCTTCAGCATGAGGCGGATGAGGCACTGCGCGAGGCCAAGCTCACCGTTGCCTGGCTCGATGGCGCGCTCACCCAGAAATACGCTGAGCGCGCCAAGGCGGCGCGGGCAGACGCCGACAAGGATTTCGGCGTGGCGCGCTTTGTCGATGGTGGTGTCACTGTCGTGGCCGACCTGCCGAAGAAGGTCGAATGGGATCAGCGCGACCTCGCCGATCTGGTCGAGCACATCAAGGCCGACGGCAAAGATCCCCGCGACTATGTCGAGGTCAGTCTGAAGGTCGCAGAGCGCAATTACACCTCCTGGCCGAACCACATCCGTTCGCTGTTCGAGCCGTCGCGCACCGTTCGTGCCGGCAAGGAGACCTTCCAGCTCATCGTCGACGGTGACGCATGAACGCGCTCACCATCGACGGCCGGGACAGTTCGACCCTTCCACAGCTGGTCGAGAAGGCTGCCGCGGCGTTGGCCAACGCCCGATCGGCAGCGGAGGTTCTCGAGGCCCGAGAGATCGCGTCCCTCGCCTATGACGTCGCCAAGCGGACGGCCCGGCTGTGCAAGGCAAAGAACGCCCATGACGAACTCATCGCCGCTGCCCATCGCGTACAGGCCGATGCGCTGACCATCGAAGCCGGAGCCAAGCGGCGGCTCGCGGACGAATACGATGCTGCACGTGATGTCGGTGTTGTATCGGCCCAGGGCCAGCGCACCGACCTTCTTCCCGACGAGAAGAAAGTTCCAACGGTTGCCGAGCTGGGCCTGACCCACAAGGACATTCACGACGCCCGCATCATCCGCGATGCAGAAGCCGCGGAACCAGGCTTGATCGGCCGCACGCTCGATGAGCGGCTTGAACGGGGCGAGGAGCCGACGCGCGCAGCGCTACGACGTGCAGCCGAGGCACGGCTGGAGCGGTCGATCGATCGGCTCAGGCGCACGCAGGAAAGTGTCCAGCGTCTCGAGGCGGAGAAGGCATCGCCGCTGAGCCCCGAGGAGCGGGCCCACCAGGTCGCGGTCTTCGGCACACTCGAGGACCGGGCGATCTGTGCGCGGATCGACGAGATCGTCGAACTCATCGGCGAACAGCCCGATGCAGCCGAAGCCGTGCGCCGCATCCCGCCGGCGTCGCGCCACGCCATCGACACCGTGCCAATCCGCCGTGCGGCGGCCTGGCTCACCGGATTCAGCACCCTTTACGAACAGGAGGCCCATCATGGGAACCATGCGTCTGAATGACGTTGTCGCCGAGATCGTCGGCGACGTGATCGCCGGCCGCGCCATCAACAAGGACACGGCCGAACTCCATCACGAACTGGTGCCGTTCAACGCCGAACTCGCCCAGCGCATGAGCGACCGTGCCATGCGCATCCTCAGCGCCACCGATGCGGGCGACTTGCTGCCGCGCATCGCCAGGGACCGCAATCACTTCGAGTGCCGCATGTGCCCTTACGCCACCGTCGACGACCTGCCGGGCCTCGAACTGCAGGAAATCGCCCAGCTGCCCGTCGAACTGCTGGCCATCCTGCAACGCGACGTCGAGGAGCGCATCAAGCGCGACAAGGCCGCGAAGGCCCGCCTCGATGGCGCGCTGACGGTCCGCTACGCCACCCGCGCCGCCGAGGCCCGTAGTGCCTGTGGCACGGACACCGGCACGATCCGCTTCGACGACGGGGATTTCACCGTGGTCGCCGATCTGCCGAAACGGGTCGATTGGGATCAGGATCGCCTCGCCGCCATGGTCGAGCGCATCCGCGCCGCAGGCGACGATCCCGCGCAGTATGTCGACATCGCCTTCAAGGGGCCCGAGGGCAAATACGTCGCCTGGCCCGATGCCATCCGCGCTGGTTTCGAGCCCGCGCGCACCGTCCGGCCCGGCACGCTGAAGATCGAGATCGTCCCGCAGGGGGGCGATCAATGAGCCTGCGCATCATCTCCGCCGACGACCGGCTGCGGGAGGCGCAGGGCAAGACCACCATGGCGCTGTTCGGGCCGAGCGGCGCGGGTAAGACCACGCTGCTGAAGACCCTGCCGCCCGCCGAGACGCTCTGCATCGACCTGGAGGCGGGTCTCAAGTCCGTTCAGGACTGGCCGGGCGACAGCATCCCGATCCGGCGCTTTTCCGACGCGGTCGACATCGCCTGCCTGATCGGCGGCGCGAACCCGGCCGCCCAACCCGAGGAGCATTTCTCGGAGGCGCACCATGCGCATCTGCGGGCGCAGCATCCCGAGCTGGCCGAAAAGATCGATACCAAGCGCATCATCTTTGTCGACAGCATTACCGACCTGACGCGCCAGGCCATGGCATGGGCCAAGACCCGGCCCGAGGCGCTGTCGGAACGCACCGGCAAGTTGGACACGCGCGGCGCCTACGGACTTCTGGCGCGCGAAGTCATCGGTCTTCTGAAGCATCTGCAGCATGCGCCCGGCCGCACCGTCGTCTTCGTCGGCATCCTCGAGAAGGTCGTCGACGACATGAACCGGGTGACCTGGCAGCCGCAGATGGATGGCGGAAAGGTCGCCCGCGAACTCCCCGGCATCGTCGACCAAGTGCTGACCATGAGCCTGTTCACGCAGGATCCCGGTGCGGGCCCCGATGCGCCCCCGACCTGGCGGCACGATCCCGACAAGGGCGGCGCGCGCCGCCTTGTCTGCCAATCCGGCAATCCATTCGGCCTGCCGGCCAAGGACCGCAGCGGCAGGCTCGACCTGACCGAGCCGCCCGATCTCGGCGCGCTCCTCACCAAGATCAATCAACCCTGGAAAGGATAACGACATGACTTTCGACATGAACGACGTGGAGCCGCAGCAGTCCGGCGACCTGATCCCCGACGGCACCTTCGCCAAGGTGGTGATGACGCTGCGCAAGGGCGGTACCGACGGGTCGAGCGATGCGGATCGAGGGCTGCTCAAGGCCTCCAACCAGCCCGGCAGCGACGTGCTGATGCTCGACGCCGAGTTCACCGTTGCCGAGGGCCCGCATGTCCGGCGCAAGTTCTGGCAGAACTTCACCGTGCAGGGCGGCAAGCTCGACGAGCAGGGCCAGTCGATCGGCTGGAAGATTTCGAAATCAACCTTCCGCGCGATGATCGACAGCGCGCTGGGTATAAACCCCGAGGACATTAGCGACGCCGCTAAGGCCAAGCGGGTGCTGCGCGGGCTTGCCGATCTCGACGGCATCAGCTTCGTGGCCAAGATCCAGATCGAGCCGAGCCGCAACCCCGCCTACAAGGACGCCAACAAGCTCGACCATGTCGTGCTACCCACCGCGCCCGAATGGCAGAAGGTGATGGCAGGCGAGCCCGTGCCCGCCCAGCCGTCGAACAAGCCGCGGCCCGCCGCCGCCGCCGCGCAGCCCGCGACCCCGGCATGGGGCCAGCCGCAGTCGGCCTCCGCGCCGGCGGCGCCTGCCTGGGGCGCGCCGTCGGCTCCCGCCCAGCCCGCCACCCAGACCCCGCCCGCCGCCAAACCCGGCAACGGCCCGGCCTGGCTGAACCCGTGAGCCCGGACGAATGGCAGGCGCATGTCACCACGGAGGCGGCACTGGCGATGGGACGCTGGCTCGAGGCGCGCGGGCGTCTCGACCGCCCCATCGCCAGCCTGACCCGGCGCGATCTGGAATGCATGGCAATGAGCGCCATCAGCCGGTTCATCGTGCTGTCCTCCGAGCGCCGGACCGCCGCCCCGGACAAGGAGGAGCGCGACGCGCTGGATCTGCTGATCATGGGGTGAGTGGCGTCTCGGAAAGGCTCCGGGGGAGCGTTTCAGCCGCGAACGGGCGGAGCCCTCCTTCGCGCGCGGACCTCGCCCGGCGCGTGCCCTGCGCTCACTGCGGTCGCGAGGCCCGGGGCTTCGGCTACTGCCACGGCCTGCGCTGGGACCGTCACCCTCATTACCGCTTCTGCTCGATGGCTTGCCTGATGGCGGGCTCGGCCAACGCCAAAAGGAACCACGGCATGATCGACAAGACCGACATGGAGACGCGCGCCATCGTGGAGGCTCGCAGGATGCTCGCCGAGGCGCTGACGGAGATGGGCCTGATGGCGCCCTTCTTCGACCGCCCGGCCGCGGACATCGACCGCGTGATCGAGGCCTGCGTCGACGGCTTTCAGGCCTCGATGCAGCGCCAGTCCGACGCCGGCGAAATTCCTTTTTGATAGTGGAGAGCAGGAGATGAGTTCAGGCGAAATCTGGCGCGACGTCCCCAGCGTTCCCGGCATCTTCGTTGGTAGCGAAGGGCGGGTCATGGTCACCCCGTACCGCTACCCGATGCCGAGCGGCGGCGTGAGACCCAATAGCGGCAAGCCGCACTTCGGGGTGTGGAACAAGACGGACGGTCGGTTCTGCGTCCCGGTGAAGCGCAAGACCTACAAGGTGCACCGGCTGATCGCGGAGGCTTTCCATGGCCCGGCGCCCTTCGAGGGAGCATTGGTCATGCATCTCGACGAAAACGCGGCAAACAACCGTCCCGACAATCTGAAGTGGGGAACTCAGAAGGAGAACCTGAACGCTCCCGACTTTGTCGAATACTGCAAAAGCCGGGCCGGTGACCAGAGCGCCTGGACAAAGCGCCAGAAGAAGAAGGCCCTACGCCCATGATCGATCTGAACCACAGCTCCGGCTTCGTCTATGGGCGCGACGCCTCGGATCCCGAACCCCTCGGCGCGCGGATCAACGGCCGCATCGATGCAGCGCTGGAGGCCGAACGCGAGGGCCAGCGCCCGCGCGACTATCTGGGCGCCAGCCGGATCGGCGAACCCTGCGCGCGGCGGCTGGTCTATGAGGTCACCCACACGCCGCCCGATCCGGGCAAGGATTTCGAGGGGCGCGTTCTTCGCATCTTCGCGGCCGGCCATGTCTTCGAGGATCTGGCGATCCGCTGGCTCCGGCAGGCCGGATTCGATCTGCGCACGCAGACGCAAGCGGGTGGCCAGTTCGGTTTCGAGACGGCGGGCGGACGCATACGCGGCCACGTTGACGGCGTGATCATCGGCGGCCCGGAGATCGGCCTCGCCTGGCCGGTGCTCTGGGAGCACAAGGCGCTGAAAGCCTCGGCCTGGTCGGACACCGCGAAAAAAGGCGTGCAGCTCTCGAAGCCGGTCTATTTCGGCCAGATGCAGATCTACATGGCCTATTTGGGCCTCGGGTCCGCGCTTTTCACCGCGCTGAACAAGGACACCTGCGAGCTCTACCACGAGCATGTGCTGTTCGATCCGGCCGCCGCGCAGGCGCTGTCGGACAAGGCGGTCGACGTGCTGCGCGCCGCGGACGCGGGCGATCTGTTGCCCCGCATCGCGACCAGTCCCGACTTCTTCATCTGCCGGTTCTGCCCCTTCGCGACGCGTTGCTGGGAGGACCGGGCATGACTATCACCCTTTCTGATACCCAAGGCCGCGCCATCGCCGCGATCCGCGACTGGTACGAGACACGGCGGCACGAGCAGCAGATCTTCCGCCTGTTCGGCTATGCCGGGACCGGCAAGACCACGATCACCGCCATGGCGGTCGAGGCTTTGGGGCTTGAGCCGATGACCCCGGGCGGTCTTGGCGGCGTGCTTTTCGCCGCCTTCACCGGCAAGGCGGCGCTCGTCATGACGCGCAAGGGCACGCCCGCGCAGACCATCCACAGCCTGATCTACCGCGTCTCAGAGGCGACGCCCGAAGAGATCGCGCGCGCGACCGAGGATCTGGCGGCGCTGCGGCGCGACCTGCCGCGCATGGGTCCGGCCGAGCGTGGTTTCGCAATGACGCGCATCGCCCAGCTCGAACTGCGCCTCGAGGACATCCACCAGCCGAAGTTCCTGATCAACGAGCAGTCGATCCTGCGCGACGCGGACCTTCTGGTGCTCGACGAGGTGTCGATGGTGGGCAAGGAGATGGCCCACGATCTCATGGCCTTTGGCAAGCCGATCCTCGTGCTGGGCGATCCGGGGCAGCTGCCGCCCGTCAAGGACACAGGCTTTTTCACCGAGACCGCCCCGGACGTGATGCTGACCGAGGTGCACCGCCAGGCAGGCGACAGCGCCATCCTGCGGCTCGCGACGCTGGCCCGCGAGGGGCTGCCGATCCCACCCGGCGCGCATGACGACCATGTCTGGAAGATGTCCCGCAACGAGGTCGGTCCCGCGCAGATGCTGCAGGGCGGCCAGGTGATCTGCGGCACCAACGCGACGCGGCGCTGGCTGAACATCGCCATGAAACGCGCGGCCGGGTTCGGCGCCGATTATCCGACAGGCCACGGCGAGAAGATCATCTGCCTCAAGAACCGCCACGATCTCGGGCTGATCAACGGCATGTTCCTGACACTCACCGAGGTGCGGCAGGATCCGGACGACGCCTTCGCCTTCAGCGCCATGGTCGAGACCGAGGACGGGGTGAGCCTCGGTGGGCGACAGAGCTTCTGGCGCGGCGAGTATGCCGATCATGTCGCCTACGACCCCGAGCGCGGGCGGCGTGAATGGCAGATCCGGCGCGGGCTGATCGAGTCCAGCTGGGGCTACGCCATCACCTGTCACAAGTCGCAGGGCTCGCAATGGGAGAACGTCGTCGTGTTCGACGACGGTTTCGGGCGCACCGCCGCCGACCGCAACCGCTGGCTCTACACCGCGATCACGCGGGCCGAGAAAGGTCTGGTGATCCTTGCTTGACCTCAACGACGCCAAACCGCTCGGCGGCGAGCCTCTGCGCTACGATCTCGATCTGGTGGTGGCGCGCCTTCGCGAGACCGCCGAGATATGGGTGTCACGCCTGTTTCCGCGCGGGCGCAGGTCGGGCGACGAGTGGCGGCTCGCCAACATCCGGGGCGACGCGCCGCGCAATGCCGGCTCCTGTGTCATCACCCTGCGCGGTGCGCACGCCGGAGACTGGATCGACTTCGACGGCAATCAGGGCGGCGGCCCGATCAGCGCCATCGAGGAAGCGACCGGTCTCGACGGCCGAGCGCTGATCGTCAAGGCAGCAGAACTTGCGGGCATTGCGCCAGGCGCACCGGAACGCCGCGCACCGCCGACACCGCCCCCATTGAAGCGCGATCCCGCGCTGGAGATCGCGCATATCCTGACGGGTGCGCAGACGATCACCGGCTCTCCGGTCGCGCGGTATCTGACCGGACGCGGCCTGATGGTGCCCGAGGCCGCCGATCTGCTGTTTCACCCTGACCTGACCCATTGGGAGACGAAGACCGGCTATCCGGCCATGCTTGGACAGGTCCGCGACCGCGATGGCGCGGTCATCGGCCTGCACCGCAGCTACCTCGCCACCGATGAGGTGGCGGTCACCAAGGCGCCGCTCGACAAGGCAAAGAAGATGCTTGGCCGAGTGGCTGGTGGCGCGGTGCGTCTCGCCGATCTCGGCGACGGCGATCGGCTTGCGCTTTCCGAAGGCATCGAGACCGGCCTCGCGGTGATGACCGCATGCCCCGATTTGCCGGTCTGGGCGACGTTGTCGACATCGGGCCTCGAACAGGTCGATCTGCCGCCTGGCGTCCGGCGCGTCCTGATCCTGGCCGACAACGACACCTCCGGGGCCGGTCTGCGGGCCGCCGAGGCCGCCGCCCGGCGCATGCGCGCGCAAGGGCGCGACGTGGCCGTCGTCTTGCCGCCCGAGGAAGGCGAGGATTTCAACGACCTGCTGCTGCGCGAAGGGTCCGAGGCTGTCGCCGCCCTGATCGCCGATGCGGGGGCAATCACCGAGGCCGAGCCCACGCTGCTGATCGGGCAGCACCGGCCGGTCAACTATCAGGGCAGTGGCAAGGCCATCCCCACCTTGCGCGCCGACGAAGGCGATCTGGCCCGCTCGGTCGAGCGGGTCTGGAGCCTGCTGATGGCCTCGAACCGGACGCCATGGGTGTTCCGTTTCGCCGGGCAGCCGACATGGGTGGTGCCCGACGACGAGGGCCGTCCGGTCGCCACCGCGATCACCGAGGAACGGCTGCGTCACATGCTTGCGCGGCTGGCGCATTGGAAGAAGCTGAACGGCAAGGGAGAGCTGGTCGCGGCTCCGCCGCCGATCGCCGTGGTCAAATCCGTGCTGGCCACACCAGACCCCGCGCTGCCCGTGCTGGTGGGCATCGTCAACACGCCCGTGTTCGGGCGCGGCGGCACGCTGCTGACTACGCCGGGATATCATCCCGACGCGCGGCTTCTCTATGCCCCGACACCCGGGTTCGTGGTGCCGACCATTCCGGCCAAGCCGTCAACCGCCGAGGTTGCCGCCGCCCGCAATCTGCTCTGCGAGGATCTGCTCGGCGACTTCCCGTTCGTCGGTCCCGCCGAGATGGCGCATGTGATCGCGCTGCTGCTGCTCGGCTTCCTGCGGGGTATGATCGACGGGCCGACGCCGCTGCACCTGATCGAGAAGCCCAGCCCCGGCTCCGGCGCCACGCTGATGGTCGATGCCGTCGCCACCATCCTTACCGGCTCGGGCGCAAGCGTCATGACCGAGGGGGGCGACGACGACGAATGGCGCAAGCGCGTCACCGCCAAGCTGCGCCAGATCCCCACCATCGTGCTGATCGACAACCTGCGGGCCAAGCTGGACAGCTCCGCCGTCGCGGCCGCGCTGACCGCGCCGTTCTGGGAGGACCGGATCCTCGGCGCATCGGAAATGGCGCGGCTGCCGATCCGCTGCCTCTGGATCGCCACCGGGAACAACCCCGAGTTCTCCAACGAGATGGCGCGCCGCCTCCTGCGCATCCGGCTCGACCCTCACGAGGAGCGCCCATGGCAGCGCACCGGCTTCCGCCATCCCGATCTGATGACATGGGTGCGTGCGAACCGCCCCCGGCTGGTCGCCGCCTGCCTCACGCTCTGCCAGGCCTGGATCGCCGCCGGAAAGCCGCGCGGCGCGCGCACCATCGGCTCCTTCGAGAACTGGGCGCATGTCGTGGGCGGCGTGCTCGAGGTCGCGGGCATTCCCGGCTTCCTCGGCAATCTCGACGAGATGATGGAGGCCTCCGACAGCGAGGGTGCGGGCTGGAGCGCCTTCATCGCCGCCTGGTGGGACCGGTTCGGAACCGCCGAGGTGGGCGCGGCCGACCTCTTCGACGTTGCCCTGTTCTGCGATCCCGCTCCGCCGATCACCGGCCACACGGACCGCGCGCAGAAGACCAGCTTCGGGATCGCCATCAAGAAGATGCGGGACCGCGCGTTCCGGGTGGGCGATCTGACCGTCAGGCTGGTGCAGGCGGGCACGTTTCGGCGGGCGGTCAAGTGGCAGCTGAAGGTCTCCGAGCAGCCGTCGCGTCCGCAATCCGGCGCACGAGGACCCGGCGCGTGTGAACCTCGGGGCGCGTGTGTGAACCTCCAAAACCGAGGTTCACACCATCAAGCCATTGATCGGGCTGGCAAATGTGAACCTTGTGAACCTTGTGAACCTCTCCCAACCCTTACGCACACGCGCGCGCACGCACATGCGAAGGATGATGCCGGAAAAGGTTCACAAGGTTCGCGAGGTTCACAAAGTCCCGTGAATTCAGAGGCTTGTCGGTGTGAACCTCCGTGTGAACCTCCCGCGGCAGGTTCCCAAGGTTCACCCATCCCCGACTGGCTACGGGAGCTCGATCCATGAGCCCCGCATGCCCCGCCCATCACCCCATCGAGCAGCAACCCGGAAAGGAGCCCATCATGGCCCACGCATCTCTGAACCCGACACCCATGAGCGCCCCGTGCCCCGGCGTGCCGGTCGTCGTTGCCCTCGACCTCGGCACCAGCATGGGCTGGGCGCTGCGGCTCGGAACCGACACCCACAGCGGCACTGTGTCCTTCCGACCCAGCCGGTACGACGGCGGCGGCATGCGCTACCTCCGCTTCCGCAACTGGCTCGATCAGCTGGCGGTGGAGTGCGCGCTGCCCGAGGCGGTCTACTTCGAGGAAGTGCGCCGGCACGCCGCGACCGATGCCGCCCACATCTTTGGCGGTCTGCTCGCCACACTGACGTCATGGTGCGAGCAACGCAGGATTCCGTACCAAGGCGTGCCCGTGGGCACCATCAAGCGCCACGTCACCGGCAAGGGCAACGCCGACAAGCAGGCGGTGATCGCTGCCGTGCGCGACCGCGGCTTCATGCCCGCAGACGATAACGAGGCCGACGCCATCGCCATCCTCCTTTGGGCCATCGAGACCAAGGGAGGCGTGCTGTGATGGATGCGGAAGCAATGCTCACCGAAGCGGCCCGCATCGTTGCCGAACGGCGTGTGGCCTATGGCGACCCGGCTGCGTCGATGGCGGCAATCGCCGCACGCTGGTCGGTCACACTCGGTATCCCCGTGTCACCTGCCAAGGTCGCCCTCTGCCTGATCGATCTGAAGCTCGCCCGCCTCGCACACGATCCGGCCCACGCCGACTCCATCACCGACATCGCCGGCTACGCGGCCGTGCTGCGCGAAGTCGTCAGCCAACATCTGCGGGAAGGAATTTGAACCATGGTTCGTGGACGCAAACGCAAACCCGGCAAACGCTACCCTTGCGGCAAACGCATGCGCGAGGAGACCGAGCGCGAGGCCATGTCGACCGTGCTCGAAGCCCGCAAGCGGCACTACGGCGTGTCGGGCAACGAGGCGCATGACGAACGCCTCGGCACCGCACTTGGACGGCTGGCCTTCAAGGGGTTGATCAGCGACCTGCAGTACCAGGCCGGTGTCGCCTTCGCCGACCTCTACCGTTGGCACAACGTCACCGTCGGATTGCCGATGCCGAGCCCGAGCTCGGTCACAGGGCTCCTG
>Ga0247835_1003469_pt1 | contig 14924 bp, 18 predicted proteins | sample LaCtaG_3_FD_189912 | JGI IMG/M metagenome (GOLD analysis project Ga0247835, IMG submission 189912) | Freshwater microbial communities from meromictic Lake La Cruz, Castile-La Mancha, Spain - LaCruzMarch2015_13.5m | ecosystem: Environmental > Aquatic > Freshwater > Lake | place: Spain: Castile-La... | reverse complement strand
AATGAGTGAGACTTTAGTTTATATTCTTTATGGGTTTGCAATAGGTTTTGCTATTTATTTAGCTGATAAATATATTTTTAAATTTTTTATTTAATAAATTGAAAAAACTGAATGGATAATTTCCACTCAGTTTCTTCAATATAAATTATTAATTAATGCGATTTTGTAGTTTCAACGATTGAAGTTGGCGCTTGAATATTTTCGCCACCATTCGTTTTTTCCTTATTGATGACTTTAAGAGCAGGATTTTTTTTAACTCCCTTAAGTTTTGCAACAAGTTTACCTTTTTTCTTTTGAAGCTTTTTAACTTTTTTTGACAGCTTCAGTAATTTTTTATCTATTCTTTTTACCTTTTTTTCAGTTTTTTTTCTTTTCATCACAGCCCCTTTGATATTTAATTTTTCTGATTACACTCCGTCTAAGGCTAAGAGTCAAACTTTGATTCAACCTCAGATTTAATAAAATTTGTAAGTATTATTGATGAAAGTAATTCATAAAAGGTTCATATAATAAGTTTAAGATTTAATTTTTATGTCCCAGTTAAAAATTCCAACTTTTAAGGAAAATGTTGATGCTTTTGTTTTAAAGGCTAGCAAAGCTTTGAAATTAAGTGAGGATTTAATAAATCATATCCGCTCAACGCACTCTGTTATTCAAGTGAACGTTGGTATTAAAATTAAGAATAAAATTGAAAACTTTACGGGCTGGCGCGCTGTTCATAGCGAACATCGTTTGCCCTCAAAGGGAGGTATTCGCTACTCCGCGCATGTAAATCAAGATGAAACCGAGGCCCTTGCTGCTTTGATGACTTATAAATGTGCAGTGGTAGATATTCCTTTTGGCGGATCAAAGGGTAGTTTAAAAATAGACCCAAAAAAATATACCGAACAAGAATTAAAATCAATCACGCATCTTTTTGCAGAACGATTAATTAAGAAAGGTTTTTTGAGTCCAGCAACTAATGTCCCAGCTCCTGATGTTGGAACCGGTGAGCGTGAGATGGTTTGGATTATGGATACTTATAAAAATTTATTTCCAACAGATATTAATTATTTAGCCTGTGTCACCGGGAAGCCTGTTGCCTACGGTGGAATTCGTGGTCGAGCTGAATCGACGGGTCGAGGGGTTGAAGAGTCTATTAGAGAATATTTAAGACATGAGCATTTATATAAAGCTGTAAAATTAAAACCACATCTTTCAGATAATACTATTGTTATCCAAGGATTCGGCAAAGTCGGAAAAAGTTTGGCTTATGAATTATTTACAAGAGATAAGGCAAAAATTATCGCTATTGGAGAATTTGATGGGTATTTATATAATGAAAAAGGTATAGATATTTTATCCCTCATTAAACATTACGATAAAAATAAAAGTTTTAAAAATTTTAAAGGAGCTAAATTTATCAATAGACCTGATGAAGTATTAACTTTGACTTGTGATATTTTAATTCCCGCTGCTTTAGAGTCAGTGATTAATATGAGAAATGTTGAGAAGATAAAGACTAAATTAATTGTTGAAGCTGCAAATGGGCCGGTCACTTACAATGCAGATGAATATTTGTATAAAAAAAAAATTCATGTTTTACCAGATATTTATGTAAATAGTGGTGGTGTAGTAGTTTCTTATTTTGAATGGGTAAAAAATATAACCCATGTTCGATTTGGTAGAATTCAAAGACGCTATGAAGAAAATAAGATGCAGGAGTTAATTGATATTATTGAAGAAACTACTGGAAGAACTGTGCCTGAAAAACACAAAACCAATATCATCCATGGAGTGCAGGAGGTGGATTTAGTAAATTCTGGACTCGAAGATGTGATGCGCGAGACTTTTAAAGAAATTTTAAACAATTATAAAAATTTAAAGAATGTAAGTTTGCGAACCGCAACGTATGCCATTGCCCTAGATAAATTACGAAAGTATCACCAGGATATGGGTGTAAGTAATTATCATTAAATTTTACAGCCAGCCTGATTTTTTAAATTTTTTGTAAACTAAAAATGCTGCTAAAAAAATTAAAACTAAAATTAGCGGGTAGCCGTACTTAAATTTAAGTTCTGGCATATATTCAAAATTCATTCCCCAAATACCTGTTCCCGTTGTACACACTGCAAAAATTGCAGCCCATCCAGCAAGTTTTTTAGTAACTTCAGATTTTTCAATGGTAGCAAGGGCTAAACTAACCTGTACTGAGGTTGAAATGGTTTCACGCAAACTTTCAATGGATTTATTAATTCGAATTAAATGATTGTGAACATCATTAAAGTAATCTTGTAACTGAACACAAACCGCAGGTACACGACCACCGTGTAATTTTCCAAGCACCTCACTTAAAGGAATGGTTGCATGCCGTAAATCAGTAGTTTGGATTTTTAATTGATATAATTTTTCAATTAATTTTTTAGTATCCTTTTTTTTAAACATCTCTTTTTCAATCAGTTCCATATCCATCTCAATTTTATTTAATAATGGAAAATACCGATCAACAATTTCATCTAAAATAGCATATAAAATAAAACCTACACCTATCCTTAATAACTCTGGTTCTGCCTCACAGCGAGTTCTAATATTAGCAAATCTATGATCGCTATTTTTTCGAAAGGATAAAATATAATTTGGACCAATGAATAATGTCATCTCACCAGTTTCAATTCGATCATTTTTATATTCTAATAAATGGGCCATGATAAAAACGGTATTTTGGTATTCAACAATTCTTGGGCTTTGATTTGCTTCGGCGATATCTAAAGTTTGGCCAGTGTCTTCAATAGCAAGATCATTAAGTTTGAAAATATTTTGAACAAAATCTAAGGTTTGATTATCAATATTATGAAAAGCAGCCCATATGATATGATCAAATTTTTCAATCCATTGTGGAATTTCTTCAAGGATTAGGTTTTTTTGCTTAATTCCCTCTTTGTATAAACTGCAATTAATAAGCATAGAATAATTGATCTTTTAAAGGATTAAATTTTTATTAAAAGCTAAAAGGCGATTAGATTGGTGTTCACAAGGTTAAAAAATTAACGAGATAAGGGGTCTGTTAACTTAACAAAAAAAATAACTTTAAACCTTGTGAACAACAGTTAAGTACAGGGGTAATATTAAAGTTTTATTACAGTTAAATTAAAGATTTATTTACTTTCTTCAGTTTTAAAGAAAAAATGATCTAATTTTTTTAAACTTTTTATGAATAAATCAAATTTTCTAACTTTTGTATGTTTTTTATTATTTTTACTTTTATTAGGATTTTTTAGAGGTGCATTCATTTTAGTTTTATAAGTTTAATTAATTTAAGATTATAATTTTTGGATATGAATAATTTATAAATTTAATATTAAATATTTAAAAATAAGTTATTAACTTTTTATAAACATAAAAATTATTTATTTGTTAATAAAGAAGACAACCTAAAATTGAAAAAAAATTTTATTATAAAATTTAAAAATTAATAATTTTTTAATAAATCTGTAACTAAAATAATTTAAAAATTATTAAAGATTCATTTTTAAATATAAAAATTATGAGCGCTGAAAATATCGATTTAAAAAACCATTCTAAAAAAATCTCATTTGATGAGTTTGATGAAATAGTAAATCCTCCAAAAGAAAAAGTTGATTTTGATCAGATTATTGATGCTGTTATTTCAAGACGACAAGCATTAAAAGTAGTCTCCATTGCAGGAGCAACAGCTGGTATTTTTGCATTTATGCATAGTACTCCATTCTCATTTAACAATGCCAATGCTAAAGAATTTACTTTGGATTTTAAAGAAGTTGCTGCAAATTCACTAGATACCATTACGGTTCCAGATAATTTTAAATGGCAAACGGTTGTCTCTTGGGGAGAGCCGTTATTTAGCAAAGCTCCAGCCTTTGATCATAAAACTGCAGGAACGGCAGATAGTCAGTTATTAAGTTTTGGTGACAATAATGATGGTATGTTTTTATTTGAACATAAGGGCAAAATGATTTTGGCAGTCAATAATGAGTATGCCAATAATGATTTATTACATCCTTTAAATGCTAGTAAAAAACCTGAAACTACAGAAGATGTTAAAAAAAATAAATATGCGCACGGCGTGAGCATTGTTGAAATTGAAAATAAATCTGGAAAATGGTCTATCGTGAAAGACTCTATTTATAACCGCAGAATTACCCCTGATACAAATGTTGAAATAACTGGCCCCGCACGTGGCAGCATGTACGTTAAAACTGATCAAGATTTAAGTGGTACTAAAGCTAAAGGCACATTTAATAATTGCGCAAGCGGAAAAACTCCTTGGGGAACTTATTTGACGTGTGAAGAAAATTTTAATGCATATTTTATGTCGTCGGATGCAAATGAGAAAATAACACCTGAATTTAAACGTTATGGAATCTCAACAAAAGACTGGGGTTACGGTTGGGGAAAATACGATGATCGTTTTGATATCAGTAAAGTTCCAAATGAAGCTAATCGACATGGATATGTGGTTGAAATAGATCCAACGAACCCTAATTCAACTCCAAAAAAACGAACAGCTCTTGGCAGATTTAAACACGAAAATGCTGAAGTTGTTGTTGCAAAAGATAATAGTGTGGTTGTTTATTTAGGAGACGATGAGCGAGGCGAATTTGTTTACAAATTTATTGCAAGTAAAAAATATGATCCAAAGGGAGATAACTCTAATATTTTAGAGGATGGAACTTTGTATGCCGGAAAATTCAATGATGATGGATCTGGAAGCTGGCTTGTTTTAGATGAAAAATCTACAGGCATGAAAAAAGCTGAAATTTGTGTTCATACTCGTCAAGCAGCGTCGAAAGTAAATGCTACAACTATGGACCGCCCAGAATGGGTAGCATCGCATCCATTTAAAGCTGAAGTTTATTTAGCCCTTACAAATAATGCTAATCGAGGAAAATCTGAAACTCAACCAGTCAATGCTGCAAATCCAAGAAAAGAAAATAAATACGGGCAAATTGTGCGATGGATGCCAGATAAGAGTAATCACACTTCAGATAAATTTAAATGGGAGATTTTTTTATTAGCGGGCAATCCTAAAGTGTATGGAGATGATAGAGCCGGAACTAAAAATATTACTGTAAATAATATGTTTAACTCTCCAGATGGAATTGGCTTTGATTCTAAAGGTGGTTTATGGATTCAAACTGACGGTAATTACTCTAATAAATTGGAATTTGAAGGACAGGGCAATAATATGATGTTGTATGCGGATCCAAAATCGCAAACGATTAAAAGATTTTTAGTAGGTCCCGTTGCATGTGAAATAACAGGTCTTTGTTTTTCACCTGATAAAAAAACTATGTTTGTTGGCGTTCAACATCCGGGTGAAGATGGAATTGAGTCGCATTTTCCAGGCGGAGGGGATACTCGGCCTCGTTCATCGGTAGTTGCAATTTCAATGAAAAATAATCAAGCGTTTTTATAAATTTAAATATTCATCGTTTTATTTAATAAACGATGAACGACATATCCTATAAGTTGAAATAAATTTTCTTCAGTGATTTTGCCGCAAGTTAAAGCCCATTTTTAACAAAAAAATAATAATTTTGTTACATCAGAATTGTACTATTGGGTTAATTTCATGGCCCATTTTGACATTGATCCCGTTAACAAGTGTGCCATGGAAGCTAAAAATTTATGCAAATTGAATTAATAAATTGTCCGTACTGTGAAATTAAACAAAAAGTATTTCATTTAAATTATACTTTAATTCAATTGCTAAAAAAAATTGATCCAAGTAATGAAAAAGTTTTAGTTTTACGAAGTTATGTAAATCCTAATAAATTTATTCGAAATTTTAATTGTAAAAATTGTAGGGAGAAATTAACGGTTTTTTATAATACCGAGACTTATCAATACTTTATACAGGGTGAAAAATTAGTAAAAATTCAAGAGGAGATTAGAAATATTAGATTAAAAATTAAAAAGTTAAGAAAAAAAATTATTGTCACTTACAATATAAAAATTATTGATCTATTAAAATCAGAAATCGATAAAGAAGTTCAATCTCTTAATCATTTTATCACCCAAGATGCGCAAGCAAGAGCCTCACAGCCATTACAATTAAATCAAGCCGTTAATTCTTAAAGTTTTAAATTAAAACTAAGGGTGCATGAAAGTTATTCAGTTTAAAAGACCGGATAAAATTAAAAGCGAGGGTTATTTATTTCAAAATGAAGAGAATGTTCCAGGCATTGTTCTGCTACAAGAATGGTGGGGAGTAAATGAACAAATAAAAAAAGTTGCAAACAATCTAAACAATTTAGGCTGGCGGGTTGTAATTCCTGACTTATATAAAGGCCAAGTTGCCCTTGCAGAAAATGAGGCCAAACATTTAATGAATAATTTAAATTTTGTCGATGCGGCAAGTCAAGATGTACGCGGTGCGGTGCAATATTTAAAAAATTCTGGATCTAAAAGAGTTGCAGTGACAGGTTTTTGCATGGGCGGTGCTTTAACTTTTCTTGCATCAGCAGAAGTTTCAGAGCTAGATTGTGCAGTAATTTGGTATGGATATCCGTCGATTGATTTGATGAATTTTGAAAATATTAAAATTCCAATTCTTGGTCATTTTGCAATTCATGATGAAGCCTTTGCTATTCAAGGAGTTGAAGAATTTGAGAAAAAATTAAATAAAAAAAAGGTAAATTTTGAATTTTTTAAATACGATGCCAAACATGCCTTTGCCAATGAAGAAGCAGATAGTAAAAATTTGCCCTATCTACAATATAATGAAGAGGCAAAACAATTGGCCTGGACGAGGACAGTGACTTTTTTTAATCATTATTTAAATAAAATTTAATGATGAAGAGTTTAAAACTCTTTTGTTTTTTTATAATTTTTTTTCTTCACTCCACTATAAGTTTTAGTCAAACCATCACACTTAAAAGAGTTGAGGTGAGTAAAATAAAAGCAAAAGTTTTATCAGAGGTTAAAGTTTATGAAATGTCCTCAGATTTTAAAAAATTTGGAGGTATTTCAGGTCTTAAAATTATAAGCGCAAAGTCTACTCCTTATCCATCTGCACAATTTGATTTTTATTTTTTAAGTGATGATGGTTTTTATCTTAAGGCTAATCCTGAATTTGATAAAAAAAATAACTTAATATCATTTAAAATTAAAAATATTATCCCCTTAAAATCAGAAGATAATAAGACTCTTATGGGAGATAAAACAGAGGGTGATGCTGAGGCAATCGATATTAAAAATGGTGATATTTTTATTGCCTTTGAGAGAAATCATCGAGTTTTAAGATATGCGAATGGAAAAAAACCAGAGCACTTCATCAATCCAGAAAATTTTAAAAATTTAATTTCAAATGAAGGTATTGAGGCAATGGGTTTTATTAAAAATCAACTTATTTTAATTACAGAAAATTCAAAGGCATCTCCACAAACCGTTAAAGCTTATCTTTACCGCAATAATGTTTTAACAACTTTTTATTATCCTCTTTATAAAAATTACAATCCAACGGATTTAACAGTTGTAAACGATGATGAGATTTTAGTATTAGAGCGAAGTTATTCGCCTAATTTTGGTAACCGTGCGCGTATTTTAACATTTCAATATAGTGATATTAAAGAGAATGAAATTGTCAGACCTAAACAACTAGTTAAATTAAAACCCCCCTTTCCTTTAGATAATTATGAGGCCATAGGAAGTATTCAAATAACAGAGCAAATGTATAAATTATTTATTGTTTCAGATAATAATTACAACCCAAAGCAAAAAAATTTATTAATAGAATTAAATTATAAAAAATAAATGCAGTTTATTTTAACTAAATTTTTACGTAATATTTAAAAATGATTAAAAAAGACTTATTTAAAGCTATTGATTATTTGATGAAGAGGCCAAAAATAGTGGTCATCATTCTAGTATTAATTGCGCTTTCACCCTTATTTATAAATTTAATGCGTTTAAAATAATCTAAGTTTATTTTAGAGAATTTATTAACTGCTTTGTTTTTTCAATTTTTTGTGGATCTCGGCTTAAGCCATCTGCTGCAATCACTTCAAAATTTTTAACTCCTAAAAAACTAAGTCCTTGTTTTAGCCACGGGGTGCAAAAATCTATATTACTATCCACTGGCACACCACCTGAAACAATAAGTAAATAAGCTTTTTTAATATTGGTAACTGTGCCAACAGGACCTTGATCGGTATATTGAAAGGTCTCACCATTTCGAGCGATTAAATCAAACCAAGCTTTAAGACAAGCAGGTACGCCAAAGTTATAAATAGGCGCTGAGATCACAAGGGTGTCACAATTTTTAAATTCTTTTACTAATTCATCGGATATTTTAAATAATTTTTTATCAGCTTCTGTTCGCTCATTTTCTGGAATAATAAATCCAGCTCCTTTAATCCCCGCAACAAAAGGAAGGCCCGCAGATACATCTCGGTAAATAACGCTATCACCAGACTTTTTAATTTTTGCAACTAATAGTTTAGCTAAAGATTTTGAAACAGACTCAGATTTTCGAGCACTAGAATCGATATGATAAATTTTCATAATATTTTTGATTGAATATAAAATGTTTTAAATTTTGTATATGGGAAACTAAAATAAGTTTTCAAGGGGCTAAAAAATAAATTTTTTTCACCATTTAAAATTCAAAAGCTATTCCCAAATGTATTTCGTAAGTTGCCTTATGGGGCTTACATTAACTTGCTTATCAAAGGAGAAAATAAAATGAGTAAATTAAATGGAAACCTATCTATCTTTAATCAGTTGAAACCTATTTCAGTTGGATTTGAGAATATGTTCGATAGTTTTGAGAAGATGTTTGAAAATGACGGTTTTGAGTCATTGGATAATTATCCTTATTACAATATCGTTAAAACTGGTGACTACACCTACGATATTGAATTAGCTCTAGCTGGTTTTTCAAAAAAAGACATCAGCATTGAATACGCAGATGGTCTTTTAAAGATTAAATCAGTAAAGCAAAACAAGATGGAAGAAAAAGATGGAAAAAATGAAATTATCCATCGAGGTATTTCTAAAAGATACTTCAGTAAAACCTTCACAGTATCCGATGACACAGAAATAAAAGGAGCTGAACTAAAAGATGGTTTATTAAAGATTTCTTTAGAGAGAATTATTCCAGAGTCTAAAAAACCTAGAACAATTGAGATAAACTAATCTTAAAGATGGGTAGAGGCTCAAATAAGCCTCTACCTTAGGTTTAATTTTTTATCTTTAATAATTTAAATTTTAGGTTTTGGTGATCTACAAGATTTATCGTAACACCATGTATCAAAGGACCAGAGATTTAAACCTTGTAGATCGATTATAATGTAATTTACTTAAGTTACAAAATTATAAAATTTTTGTGATTTAATTTTACTACTTTCAACTATAGGTTTTTTTTACAACTTTAAGTTTTAAAGTTCGTCTTTATCTAATTTAATCCCTAAATGTTTAGAACGTCTAAATTTTAAAATCACAATTGCAATTGCAAGAAGTAAAATTGCACCAGATTCATAAATCAGCGCTGAAGGGTCCAGAGAATCTTTTTGTTGTAAAATTATAAGTCGAGAAAGCGCCGTGATTGCAATAAAGAGAGGGTACGTTAATCTAATGGTCTGTGTTCGCCAGTAAGATGTGACCATTCCAATCACCTCAAGATAAATAAATAATAATAATAAATCTGGTAAAGCCACTGTTTTTAAATTTACCATCTGTGCAATTTCAAGAACAAAAGCAATGGAGGTTGCAATCACAATTGCAGTTGCAAATAATAGCTGTAAATTTCTTAGAAAATTAATCATTAAATTCTTTAACTCTTTTAGCATTATTTTTTTATTTAATAAAACAAATACATAAGATAATTAAGAAGGTATGAGTGCATTAGTTGGAGTTATTATTTTAGTTAGCGGACTTGGCATGTTATTAGGTCTAGGTCTTGAGCGAATTGGATTGGTGATATTTTTTTTTACATCACTAATGGTTTACTTGCATTTCTTTGGTGGAATTTAAATTAGGTGAAACAAGCTTTAATCGATAGCTTATTTTATCTAACCGCCTGCATTATTTCAGGTGTGATTGTTATTTTTTTATTCATTGGTTTTCCAATTTTAATTATTGATTGGCTGTTAAGTGCGCAATTGACTAATGCGGAGGCTTTCTTAACTTTTTCTTTAAAAAATCCATTAAAAAATATTTTAGAAATATTTTTTGGCAGTGGCTTAAAGGGTGCTCTTTATACTTTCTTTATAGGCATGCCGTTAGTTTATATTGTTCATAGAAAGAAAAAGTGAAACAGTTTTTAAAAATATTATTATTTTTTTTCATTTTAACTCAGTCAGCATATGCACAAAATTTTAAGATTGAGAAAATTTTAGATCTTAAAGATCCTTGGAGTTTAACTTTTATCAATAAAGATGAGGTTTTAATCACTGAAAAAGAGGGTGAGATTGTACTTGCAAATATTAAAAGCAAAGAAGTTAGAAAAATTAAACATAATTTAAATTATAAAGTGGATGGTCAAGGCGGGCTGCTTGATATTATCAAATATAACAATGATATTTTTATTTGTTACACCGAAGATCGAGGCGGCAGCAAAACAAGCACCAGTATTGCAAAGGCAACTTTTGCAAAAGATAATTTAAATTTTAAAAATATTTTTCAAGCAAATCCCCCTATTAACAGTGGTTATCATTTTGGCTGCAGGTTAGTCATTAAAGATAATATGATTTATGCAAGTGCAGGCGAGCGAGGTAATGGTAACATTGCCCAAGATCCAAAAACCCATGTGGGTAAAATGATTAGAATTAATTTAGACGGATCTGCTCCAAATAATAATCCAAAGTTTAAAGGTAAAAATGATTGGCTAGCAGAGATTTATCAAATTGGAATTAGAAATCCGCAAGGTATGACATTGTCACCCTTTAATGGCAAAATTTATATTTCAAATCATGGCGCAAAGGGGGGAGATTTTTTTGGTGAAGTTAAATTTGGTGAAAATTATGGTTGGCAAATTTGGTGTTGGGGCGGCGTTAATTATTCTGGAACAAAATGCGGTGAAACCGATCAATGGGATCGTCGTTTTACCAAACCATTATATACTTGGAGTCCATCCATTGCTGTGAGTGCGGTACAAATTTATAAGGGGGATGAATTTAAAGAGTGGAACGGTCATATTTTAATGACTTCTTTAAAAGATGAAACCATTCGAAAACTTGAATTTATAAATGATAATGAAGTTGGAAAAGAAGTTATAATTATGAAGGGAAAATTAGATCGAATTCGTGATTTAAAAATTGCAGAAGATGGAAAAATTTATGTCCTTTCAAATGGTAAGGATGCTTTGTGGGTGATAAAAAAGTAAATTAATTAATTAAAATGAATTTTATAAAAAGTTATCTACATTATTTTATATCATTGATATTTTTTTTCTATTTTGTTTATATTTTTATTCAAGAAATAAAACCAAAAATTATAATAATTGAAGCAGGACCTGTCGGTGGTTTTTTTGATACATCTGCCCATAAAATAAAAAAAAGACTTAAAGAAAAAAATATAGAAGTTACCGTGATTAATCGTGAAGATACATTGAATATTATTGAGGACGTTAATGATCTAAAATCTAAAGTCGATATTGGTTTTATTGCGCAGGATTTAAAAGGTAAAAAATATAAAAATATAAACTCACTTGGCTCCATCATTTTAGAGCCGTTATTTATTATAGCTCGAAAAGATGTGAAGATTAAATCTCTAGTTGATTTGAAAGGGTTAAAAGTTGCTGTTAGTCCAGTAAATTCAGGAACAAGAATTGTGGCAGAAAAGATCTTAGCAATTTATGGAGTTAATGAATTTAATTCAAAATTTTATCCTTACTCATTAATTGAATCAGCAAATGCATTAAAAGCTGAAACCGTAGATGTTGCTTTTTTTCTACAGCCTGCAAATAATAAAATTATTGAAGAGTTAGGAAAAAACAAAAAATTAAAAATTTTTTCATTAAATGAGTCTAGTGCATTATCAAAAAAATATAATTATCTTTATCCATCGCAAATCGATAAGTCAGGATTTGATGTTATAAATAATTTACCAGAAGTTGATATAAAAGTAATTTCAGTTCCAGTTACTTTAATTGCAAAAAAAAACTTAAATCCCTCAATAGTCACTTTAATTAGCTTAATATTAAAAGAGGAGTTTAGAGATCCAAATTTAGTCTCAGACGCAGGAACATTCCCAACTATGCAATATGAAAAGAATTTAGAAATAAATCAAATAGCTGATAAAATCTTCAACCTACCTTTTGGCTCTGAGCCATTTTTATATAGTATTCTACCTATAAAAGTTGCGAGCATCATTGACGATTATGCAATGCAATTTGGATTTCTGGTTTCAATATATTTTATATTTTATTACATGGGATCACCAAAAATAATCGAATTTTGGAAGAGCAGTGAACCTTATAGACAATTAAGTATTCTTAAAAAAATTAATAATAAAAAAAAATTAACAGCAATTGACATTAAGAAATTTGAGAAAATAAAGGATTATTTTGAAGAGACAAAAAAACCAGCTAAACAAGCGCCTGATATTATAAAAAAAATTTCAGCTAAAATAAAAAATTAGCCAGTGGTTTTTTTTATGTTACAAATTTATTAAAGATAAATTTTTATATTGATAAATTAACAAATTTTGATTTAAATAAAGTATGTTAAAAGTTAAAGCCTTTGGTGCAACGAGCGCAACCTCACCCTTAGCAGCCCTTGAAATAGAAAGACGGGATCTTTTAAAGAATGATGTACAAATTGAAATTTTATATTGTGGTGTTTGTCACACCGATATTCACATCTCAAGAAATGAGTGGAAAGGAACATTGTATCCCTCCGTACCAGGCCATGAAATTATAGGAAAAGTTACAGCCATTGGACAAAAAGTTAAACGATTTAAAGTTGGAGAAGTTGTTGGAGTTGGCTGCTTTGTTGACAGTTGTGGTCAATGTGGTTCGTGCAAAGAAGATGAAGAACAGTATTGTGAAAAAGGTTGGGTTGGAACTTATAATGGTCCCGCCTTTGGCGGCGAAAATACATATGGTGGTTATTCTAAATCTATAGTTGTTAAAGATCATTTTGTTTTAAAAATTAATCATAAAGAAAAAAATTTTGCAAAAATTGCTCCCCTACTTTGCGCAGGGATTACCATGTACTCCCCACTTAAAAAGTGGAAAGTTAAAAAGGGTATGAATGTTGGAATTGTAGGCTTAGGTGGACTTGGGCAAATGGGAGTTAAGATTGCAAAAGCACTTGGAGCAAAGGTGATATTATTTACAACCTCAGAAAATAAAGTGAAAGATGGATTAAAATTTGGTGCAAGTAATGTTTGTATTTCAAACAAAGAAGAACAGATGGCAAAGTACATGGGGCAATTAGATTTAATTGTAAATACCGTTGCAGCTTCGCATAAATTAGATGTGTATTTAAACTTACTAAAAAAAGATGGTACGATGACTTTAGTGGGTGCTCCTGACCAACCTCATCCCTCCATTGAAGTTTTTAGTTTAATTTTTAAAAGACGTCGTCTTGCAGGCTCGTTAGTAGGCGGCCTAAAAGAAACCCAAGAAATGTTAAATTTTTGCGCAAAACATAAAATTGTCTCTGATATAGAAGTAATCAAAATGGATTACATCAATGAAGCATATGCACGGATGCTAAAAAGTGATGTAAAATATCGCTTTGTCATCGATATGAAATCTCTTTAGTAGATTTTTATTTTTACCACCCCAAATTATGATAAAATCAAACTTAGATGAAAAAAATTATTCTGATTTTCTTTCTATCTTTATTACCTCCTCAAATAACTTCAGCGCAAATTGTTATTCTTAAAAATTGTTACACCATAGGTCATACCCCAGAGCAAACAGAATTTTATAAAAAAAATTTTAGTAATGTTTATGAGGAACATATGTTTATAGCGAATATGTTCACTAAAGAAATCATTAATACCACCATCTACACCGATCGTCGTTTAAATCAGCTTAATGCTCATGCCACGCTTAATAAATTTGAAAAAGTCAGCACAGATTATTATGAAATTGATTACTATGATTATAACAAGATTAGCTCCTCAGATTCTCCAATTTGGTCTTTAGTTGAGTTATCTAAAGATAATAAGAGGGCAAAACTTAAAAAAAATAATATTACTCTAAACTTTCAGTGTGAGTAATTGAGTTAAATCCAATTTTAAAATTTATATTTTTTTAAGTTCTTTTTTATACTGAGTATGGAAAGCAAAGGAGCAAAATCCCAAAACTAATGAATTAAGTAAATGCCATAGCCAGTGTGTGCCAAAAGGAAAGGTATCACAAAGGGCTAGATCTAATTCCCTTGTTAAAAGCGAGAGTGGAAAAAGGTAAATAGCAAAAAATATCCAGCGCGTAGATTCTTTTACTCTTAAAATATTTGAAATTAATCCAAGGCTAACAAGACTTAGCCATGCGCCAACGTAAATACCAGGAGGAAAATATCCAAACAATTTTTTGAACTCTGGTGTAAAACTATCAAAGAAGAAGACAACACCTATGACTAAAGCAGCGCAAAGAATAGATTGAACAACCGATAAATTCCATAATTTAAGAGGAACTAAATAAGCAAAAACTAAAATGAATAAAGCAATAAATCCCACATCTAGTGCGGCAGCCCAAGTTGTTGCAAAGGTGTGAAAAGTAAGACTGCCAAGTCCAACTAAAATTGTAACAACTCCAAGTATTCGTCCAGAAAAACTTTGGCCTTTTAAAATAAAAAGTCCAACCAAAATAAATGCAAGATTAGTTATAGCATTGAGCGGCTCTGCTAGAAAGTCACCACTTACACGCTCACAGTAAATATCTATATAATCTCTTTTATCTTGCATGATTAACTATAGAAAATAATAAATGAAATTAAATATTAACCTAA
>Ga0247835_1003458_pt1 | contig 14967 bp, 9 predicted proteins | sample LaCtaG_3_FD_189912 | JGI IMG/M metagenome (GOLD analysis project Ga0247835, IMG submission 189912) | Freshwater microbial communities from meromictic Lake La Cruz, Castile-La Mancha, Spain - LaCruzMarch2015_13.5m | ecosystem: Environmental > Aquatic > Freshwater > Lake | place: Spain: Castile-La... | reverse complement strand
AAGGCCTCGCCCGTCTCGAACGCGGCGATGCGCAGCTCACGGCGCAGTCTGAAGAGGGCGCGACCTATGCGTCCAAGATCACGACGTCCGAAGCCCGCATCGACTGGACGCGTCCTGCCGCCGAAGTCGCCGCGCACATCCGCGGCCTGTCGCCTTTTCCCGGCGCCTGGTTCGAACATGAAGGCGAGCGCATCAGGGCGCTCCACGCGCTCGCTGATACAGGGCAGGGCGAACCGGGAGCCGTCCTTGACGACATGCTGAAAATCGCCTGCGGCTCGGGCGCTGTACGGCTCACCCGCCTCCAGCGCGCCGGCAGGGGGAAGGTCACGGCCGGTGAGTTCCAGCGCGGCGCCCGCATCGCAAAGGGCGCCCAGCTTGTGTCCGCAGGAAAGCAGTGATGGAAAAGCCCGTCATCCGCGTCGCACTTCAGTCCGACAAGGCCGCCATCGCGGAGCTCAACACCCGCGCCTTCGGCCAGGAAGACGAAGCGCGCATCATCCGCCAGCTCGAAGCCGATGGCGACGTCATCATCCAGCTCGTGGCCGAGATGGAGGGCCGCATTGTCGGCCATATACTTTTCTATTCGCTCGGCGTGCGCGGCAGGCTGGGTTGTGCGGGCCTTGGACCCATGAGCGTCGATCCGTGGGTGCAGAAGGAAGGCGTCGGCAGGCAACTCGTCACGCAGGGCCTTGCCATGCTCCGCGAAGCTGGATGCGCGATTATCTTCGTGCTGGGGCATGACTGGTTCTATCCGAAACTCGGTTTCACCGTCGAAGCAACTGAACCCTTCCAGTCCCGATACAAGGGCCCGCACTTGTTTGCCGTGCGCCTGCGCGGCGGCCCGCCCATGTCGGGCGAGCTGATATTTCCCGCCGCCTTCGGCGCGTGATGTTCGCCAAGCATGCCCAGATTTAAGCTCACCATCGAATATGACGGCGCAAGATATGCCGGCTGGCAGCGGCAGGAGAATGCGCGAACCGTGCAGCAGGCGCTGGAAGAGGCAGCCCTTGCGCTCAACGGCGAGCCAACCGTCGTCACCGGCGCAGGGCGCACCGACGCCGGCGTCCACGCCCTTGGCCAGGTTGCCCATGTCGATCTCGTGAAGGTGCTGCCGGCAGGCAAGGTGCGCGATGCCCTCAACGCCCATCTCCGCCCGCACCCGATCGCCATCCTTGAATCCGAAGACGCTGCACCCGGCTTCCACGCCCGCTTCGACGCCACCGCGCGCAGCTATGTCTACCGCATCATCAGCCGCCGCGCCGATCTCACGCTGGACAAGCATCGTGCCTGGCGCGTGGCCGCCGCGCTCGATGCAGACGCCATGCATGCAGCCGCACAGGTGCTCGTCGGCCGCCACGACTTCTCGACATTCCGCTACATTCACTGCCAGGCCGACACGCCGGTGAAGACGCTCGACAGCATCCGCATCTACCGCAAGTCCGAGGAGATCGTCCTCGAAACTACCGCACGCTCCTTCCTCCACCACCAGGTCCGCTCCATGGTCGGCTCCCTCGTCGAGGTCGGCCGCGGCCGCCAGCCGGTTCAATGGATCAGCGACATCCTGCATGCGGCTGACCGAACCCTCTGCGGCCCCGTCGCGCCGGCGGCTGGGCTCTATCTTGCGTCAGTGTCCTACGCGCCGCGCACCTGATCCTGCGGAGCGCCGTGGCCGCAAACTGCGACAAGGCCCTGCAGCAAGAGGACCCGCGACCCGCAGGAAACGCCTGCATTCCGGAGAGCAGGAAGCTGCTCTCGGCAGGCGACTGGCCTTGCGCGGGAAGGCGAGCGCACACAGCGATCGCGAACAGCAGCCTGTCCGGAACTGTTCAGCGCGACCTCAAGACCCCGACCATCACACCTGCATGAACCGCATCAAGACCCTTCATGACGGCAGCGTCCAGCAAGCCGGTGTGGCCTGGCTGAGGGAGCGCTTCGGGCGCGCGGACCGCCAGAGTCAGCGCGCGCCCGGGGCGCGGCGGGCGTGAGCTGGATCGGAGTTAGCCGGCAGAGTGGCGTTGCGAGACGCAATCCCTCCGAGGAATGACAAGATGACTTGCGGCACGCTGTCCCGACGCCTCTGCGCTAGCCTGAAGAGCGAGGATGGGGCTTGCTGCATATCCTTGACGGGGCTGGGTTCAACCGGCTGATGGACGTCGAAGCCGAGGGCGCAATTGCTGTGGCCCGCGTGAGCGGTTGGTTGACCGGACGGACTGCCGCAATGGCTCCCGGGATCGCGTCCTCGGCATATGCGCATGTCCGGCAGGAAGCCCCTCGTGCTCGCAGACGCCGGGAGTGACATCACGCAGCTGCTGGTCAGGATCGCGTGGCCGCAGGCGCCGCGCATCACTCCCCACCCCCGGCTTCACGGCACAGGGCTAGCGACTGCGCGTCAGTAATCCTTCTTCCAGCGCACGGCGATCTTGGTGTCGCCACTGCCGTCAGCCGACGAGATGATCGAGACCTCGTCCGTCGGCTCCCATTCCACTTCAGCGCCGACGCCGCCCGTCCCGCCAGCGCCCAGCTGCACATAAACGTCCTCGGCGATGTACTTGCCGGCCGACACCGTTGCGACCCCGTCTTCGGCGCCGAAAGCGACACGGTCGAGGCCCGTTGCCTGGCGCACCAGCCCCACCGGATCGAACACGGCCTGTCCGCCCGCCAGCTGGGCAAGGCCTGCCGCCAGCTGCGCGCCCTCGAACGCCGAAAGCTGCGTCACTGACCGGCCGAACAGGATTCGGGCCAGCACTTCGTCCTGTGGCAGGGCGGGCGTCGATTCGAGCACGAATTTCGGTTCCACCGGCGTCCCCGAAATCCGCACCCGCGCCGTGATGTCTGCAGTCGATCGCTCGGCCGATATGTCGATGCGCGCCATCCGGATCGGGCCATCCAGCGTGATCGTACCCGTATCGAACTGGAAGCGCCGTCCCGCCAGATCCAGGTCGCCGCGTATCAGTGTCGCCGTGCCCGAGATCGAGGGATCGCTGACCGGTCCTGTCAGGTGCAGATTGGCCGCCCATTCAGTATCGAGCCCGCGCCCGAACACCACGATCCGGCGCGGCGCCGAAACGCGAAGGTTGAGCTGCACCGGACGGCGGAGCGGCGAGGTCTCCGTTTCGGCTTCTTCCTCGTCTGACTGGTTGGGAAAGTTCACCCTGCGAACTCCCGGTATGGTTGGAATGCTCGCAGACGCCGGCTGCTCGATCGAAATCCGCGCCTGCGACAAAGCCAGCTGTCCGCTCACCTCGATGCTGTCGGCGACGATCTTCACCGCGCCATCGCCCGACACGATCGCAAACCGGTCATTTCGCCCAAGCGCGCGCAGATTGCTGGCATTGAAGCTCACCCCGCCCTGCAGCCCGCCATCCCACGCGATCGAACCTTCTCCGGTCAGCGTGCCTCCGGCGCCGTCATTCGCCTTCATGCCGGTGATGCGCGCCGACATGTCGTCGAATGCGCCCGTCGCCGAAATGTCGCGCAGCGCAAGCCCTGTCTCGCCATGCTCATAGGCGCCTTCGGCGACAGTGAACCCGCCCCGCAAGACGGGGTCGGCCAGCGTCCCGCTCGCCCGCACATTTGCGTCCACCGCCCCGCGTAACGACTGGTCTTCTGGCCCGAACAGCGCCCACAGCTGTTCTGCGCGCCCCCGCAGGGCGAGTTCGGCGGTCATCGGCGCTGCAGCATCGAGCAAAAGCGCAAACCCTTCACCATCGACGACAGCCAGCTGCGAAGAGGCATCCAGTTCGAAGCCCCGTCCTTCACCCTCGATACGCGCGGTCAGAACGTTTCCGCGCAGCGAACCGACAAGCGCGAGCGATGCCGGATTTCCTGTGAGGCCCACCAGGTTTGCATTTGCAATCGAGAGCTGGAGATCGCCCGTCGCCGGTCCAGCGCCGTTGTTGAACGTCGCAAGGCCCGTGACCACGCCTTCGAGCCGCGTGATGCGCGCCAGCCGCGTAAGCCCACGCAGGCTCACATCTTTCAGCTCCAGCCTTCCCGTCGCCGCGGACGGCGACTGCGCAATATCGAGGTCGATCTCGCCGCGCAGGGCAGAGAATGCCGCATCCAGCAACCAGTCATCTGGTCCGCGCCGCCACACGGCTGGGCGCGAGGTCGCGATCGGCAAGTTATCTACCGTTCCCTTGAGTGTCGCGTCACCCGACCACACATCGCCCTGCTGCGATCCGGTTGCGGCAAGTTCAAGGTCGACCGGCGCGCCCAGCGATCCGGTGGCCCGCGCTTCCACCATTGCGCGCCCGTCGATCGCCTTCACGTTGAATGCCAGCAGCGACAGGCGCAGCGCCGAACTGCGCAGGTCAGTCAGCCGGCCGCTGACGTCAATTGCCAGCTCCTCGCCCATCCGCACCGATCCGTTGGCGATCATCGCACCGCGTTCCAGCCCGGCTATGCCATCGACCGGCCCGCTCGCTGTGAAGTTCATTGCCAGCACGCCATCGGCGACGTTCAGCCGCGGTGCGCTGAATTTCAGCTCGCCCAGGTTTGCCGCCAGGTCGTTGATGCGCCAGTCGCCTTCGCCCGCTTCAATCCGGCCGCTGGCGCGGAATTGTCCGGTGTCGGAATCGCCGGTCAGGTCAAAGCGACCCTCGACTCCCTCGCCGAATGTCGCGTTCGCCGTCCCCGAAAGGTCGCGCACCGACACGCCTGCCGTGCTGACAGCCCCGTCCGACAGGCGCAGATCGACGACCGGCCGCGTGATTGTGCCGTCGACATCCGCCGTGAACGCCGCCGTTTCGATAATCGCACCGCCCACGTCGATTGGGCGACTGAGAACGCCGCTTGCACGGCCCGCAACCGCGCCCGATCCGGCAATGCGCCCCGTCATGCTGGCGCGCAATCCCGCCATCTGCACGGAGCCGGATTCGATGGCAAAGCGTCCATCACTTACCGCCCCGACGAGGCTCACCCGCGGCGACGACCCGATCAGCGCGTTGAGCGTGGCTTCGCTCGCGGCAACGCCCCGGCCTTCGATGTCTGCGGAGATCCGGATTGGCGCACGCGATGATTCAGCTCTTAACCGGAACGGCCCCTGCGCCGAGCCCGTCAGCGGCGCGAGATCACTCAACCTCGCCACAAGGGCAGAGCCCTGCAGGTCCATCGCGCCGGTTTCTGTGTTGAAGGAGCCGCGCGCCGAGACGGCGCCTGGCGCGCCCTGAATGCGCGAGCCCAGAATCTCGATCAGGCCCGTCCGCGTGTTCAGTTCGCCACGCGCTGCGGCCGTGTAGCCCGCAGCTTGCAGCGCGGGCAGGGCGTCCAGCTGTCCGTCATCGATGCGTACGCCGCTGGTTGCAAGCGTCAGTATCCCCTGCGACCACCTCAGCTGAACCGGCGCCGCCACTTGCGCGGCTTGTCCTGAGGGCCATTTCACGTCGCGGATGGTGGCCTCGCCGCGCCATGCTACGCCGCCAATTCCCCACGACAGCATGCCAGCCGCATCGGCCTTGCCAGCCACGGCATCGGCGAGGCGCGCCAGGTCGAGCCCGGTCACGCGCGTTGCGACCTCCCTTGGCAGCATCCATGTCGCAAAGTCATAGTCACCCTTTATCTCGACTGCGCCGAGGGGCGCGGCGAGACGTACAATCGTCGGCGCGCGTGACAGGGTGGCAAGGTCAGCCCTGGCGTCGAGCGTGATCGTGTAACCGGTGCGTTGCGCCATGGCCTCCAGCAGCGGCCAGCCGCCAGCATCAATGCTTGCGGCCAGCCTCGCCGTAGCGCCTGCACGCGAAATGCTGCCCCGCGCTGCAGTCTTGCCGCCGAAGTCGAGCGCGCCTGCGCCACTGAAACTGTCGGGCGTGCCCGCAATGCTGCCGGTGAAAGCAATGTCCTTGTCAGCTGGCGATTGCAGCACGGTGGCAAGCAGGCCATCGGACGGTCCGGTCAGGGTCGCCGCCGCCTTGAGCGTGCCGGCGGCCGACCATTCGGCCGAGATGTTCGCCGCATCCGCCGGCCCCTCGACCGGGGCAAGCGTCATGCGTGCAAAACCAGATCCGTCACGCGGCCGGGCGACGCCGCCATCGATGCGGTAGCGCGCAGCAATGCCGATCACCGGTTCGGCCAGCCGAAGGTCGCCGACCGAGAAGGCGTTCAGCCGCAGCCCGATGTCCGGCCCAGGGGCTTCCGCGTCGAGCATGGCGAGGATTGGCTGGCGCAGCACATCGACGGTCCGGATCTCGATCGTGCTGATGTCAAGATCGCCGCCAAACAGCGCTGTCGGCGTCCATTCAATCCTGGCATCGCGCGCACGAAGCCAGACGCCCTCGTCGTCCACCAGCGCGATGTCGGCCAGCGTCGCGGCGTTCAGCGGATCGCCCTGCAGGCCCGACAGGCGCAGCGTGCCGAACGGCCCCACGCGCCGTCCGTCGATCTGCGACAGGATGAAGGCCCGGCCGCCATCGCTGGTAATCCAGAAGCGCAGCACAACCGCGGCTGCCACAACTGCAAGCGTTGCGAACATCAACGCCAGGGCGATGCGGAGCCAGAGCGGGTATCGCTTGCGTTTCGCGCGTTCCATCAGAAGGCCTGTCCGATGGAGATATAGACCTGGAAGTCGCCCGCGCCTTCGACATTGCTCAGCGGCACTGCAAGATCCGCCCGCAGCGGGCCGAATGCCGTGTAGTAGCGAAGCCCGAGGCCGGCGCCGAATTTCATGTCGTCGATTGGCGGTTCGACATTGGAGCCGGCCGCGCCGGCGTCGATGAAGGCGACATAGCCCAGCGTGTCGCTGGCGCGGTAGCGAAGCTCGAAACTCGTCTCGATCAGCGAGCGTCCGGTGATAAGGCCAGTGGCGTCGCGCGGGGCAAGCGACTGGTACTCATAGCCGCGCACCGATCCGCCGCCGCCTGCAAAGAAAGCGCGGTCAGGCGGCGCGCCGCCCGGTCCGGCGATCGTGCCGACCTTGCCACGAATGGCGCCGACGAGATTGTCCGTGCCGAAATCCGAATAGGCGGACGCTTCTGCCGTCATCCGTGCAAACGCGATATTGGTGTCGCCCCAGGTGAAGCCGGGCTCGAACATGACGCGGCCGCGAATGCCGTTCACCGGATCGAGAATGTCGCGCACACCGACATACTCCGCCGTGCCTGTCCCCGACAGGATGAACAGGTCGCGCCGGTTGAGGGCCACAAAGCGGTCGGATGCTTCGAGCACGCTGGCATAGCCCGCTTCGACGCCGAGCGAGGCCCGCACGCGCCGCGAGATCTGCTCGGTAAGCGTGGCCGAGACGTTGGCGCCCGACTGGTCGAATGCGTCCGTCTCGAAGTCCTCGACCTCGCCGCTCACTTCGAGGATACGCCCATACTTGCCGATATGGGGCAGGCGATAGGTCGTCTTCACGCGGCGTTCGAGTGTCGCGAGCAGGCCCGACACCGTCAGTGAATCGGCCCAGCCGCTGAAATTGCGCAGCTCCCACTCGGCGTCGAGACCAACGCCTTCGCTGCTCGACACGGACGCGCCGAGTGCAACGGTCTGGCGCTCGCGCTCTGTCAGCTCCACGATCACGTCGCGCGCGGCGACACCGTTCGCATCGGGCGCTGCGCCATCGGCAAGGCGCACCGCTGTGGAGGCGAAGAGACCCGTCTCGGCAAGCCGGCCACGAAACGCATCCATTCGTGCCGGCGTCACGCGCTCACCCTGTTCCCAGGGGCGCAGGCTGGCGATGAATTCCTCGCGTGTCGCATCGAGGCCCGTCACCGAGAGCCCCCCGAATGATGCGCGCAGGCCGGGCCGCAGCCGGAATTCGAGTGCGACCGAGCCTGCGCCTGCGTCCGCCAGCGCATCGACCGGGTCGGCGCTCGCATCGGGGTAGCCTGCGGCGCGCAGGCGCCGCACCAGCGCGTCCCCCATCTCGATCACGGGTTGTGCGCGCGCCGGCGCACCGGCGGTGATCGGTTCGAGCAGGCTGTCGATCTCGGCCTGCGTCGTCTCATCGGGGGCTGCGCCAAGGTAAGCCACGCGCCGGCTGGCAAAGACGAACAATGGTCCTGCCCTCACGCGAACGCCGCGCGTGAACGTCGTCTCGCCGCTGGCAAAATCAGCAATCTCGGCCTGATAGTAGCCCTCGCTTTCGAGCAGGGTAGAGACGATCGCCGCTGCACGCGCCGCCTGCCGGCGCGCCTCGAACAGCGTTGCGGGAACCACCTCCTCGCGCTGCAGGACTTTCAGCGCATCATTGAGCCCTGGCGGAAGGCCCTCCACAGGAACCCGTCCGGGCCCGGACGATCCGCCGGAGGCATCCTCCAAGGGGTCCTGGTTTTCCAGGTCCTGCGCCGCCGCCGGTTGCGTCAGCGCGACGCACAGGGCCAGCACCAGGCCCCAAAGGACCCGGCCGGCTCGACTGCGCTGTCGTCCGCGGCACGCCATCTACCCACTCAAATCCGGAACCGTCGCAGGCCCCGCGTCCACATAGCTCGCCCGGCCGCCGCGACCCGTCAGGATCGAAGCAAACATCACGCCGCGGCATTCTCATGGCGGCGCGTGCGGCCACCTTGTTGGCGCGCCACTTGCGGGGGATTGTCGCCAGGCTTCAGGCCGCAGCGAAATAGCCGGCCAGAAGGCGGTAATATATCCGGCAAAGCGTTTCGATTTCGTCGACCGGAATGTGTTCGTCGACCTTGTGCGCCATTTCATTTCGTACACCCAGTTCAGCAACCGGGCAGACGTCCTTGATGTAGCGCGCATCCGACGTGCCGCCGCCGGTGGTAAGGTCCGGTTTACGACCTGTCTCCGCCTCGACCGCAGCAATGATCAGCTCGGTCAGCCTGCCGGGCGTGGTGTAGAACGCCTCGCCCGTCACGCGCATCTCGAGGGAAAGCTGGACGCCATCGCGGCCGCTGCCGATGAGTTGCTCGAGGCGCGCCATGAGATCGGCGCCGGTGTGGTTCGGGTTGAACCGGATGTTGAACTTCGCCATCGCCTGCGCCGGTATGACATTGTGCGCGGTATTGCCGACATCGATCGTGGTGATTTCGAGATTGGATGGCTGGAAGCCGGGGCTGCCAGTGTCGAGCTTCAGCTCGCGCAGCTTCTGCAGCGCATCGAGTATGACCGGCATTGGATTGGCAGATTTCTCTGGATAGGCCGCATGGCCTTGCCGCCCCACGGCCTTCAGAACGCAGTTGAGCGATCCGCGCCGTCCATTCTTGACGATGTCCGCAATGCGCTCTTCCGACGTCGGCTCGCCAACGATGCAATGGTCGATCCTCTCCCCATCGGCGAGGACAGCGGGCAGCAGTCGCCGCGTGCCGTGCAGGCCAGGCCCTTCCTCGTCGCCTGTGATCAGAAGCGAGATCGAACCTGCTGGCCGGCCATGGTCGGCGACATACCGTGCGGTCGCGCTGACGAAGGCGGCGATCGCACCCTTCATGTCCGAGGTTCCGCGGCCGTACATGACCCCGTCGCGGATCTCGGCGCCGAACGGATCGACGGTCCACCCGGCCGCGTCGCCAACCGGAACGACATCGGTATGGCCGGCGAAACAGAAATTAGGCGCCGCCCCGCCCAGCCGGGCATAAAGGTTGTCGACGCCCTCGAACGGGTAGCGCTTGGTGCAGAACCCCAGGGATTCCAGCGCCTCGGCCAGCACGTCCTGCGCACCGTCATGACAGGGGTTCACGGTCTGCTGGCGGATCAGCGCCTGGGCGAGGGAGACGGGGTCAAGCAAGGTATCGATCATGAAGCCGGGTTTAGCCTGCCTCGGTAGTGCTGGGAAGCAACCCGCCATGGCGCGTATGGCCGCCCGGTTTCGCTTGCCCCGGGCGTCCCCCCGCCGGTATGACGGTTAACGTTGGCGGGTTGTGGAGAATCGACCCCGGACGTTCGAGGAAACGATGGGCTATACCCCCTCCTTCAACGATCGCTTCGCCCGCCGCGCTGCGCCGGGCGGCAAGGGATTCGGCCCAGCACCGGATCATTTCCGGAAAGGCGGGCCCGCCGGAGACCCGTTCAAGTCGGGCGGCAAGCTGCCAAAGCCGCCAAAGCCGCCGAAGATCGTGAAGCCCGCCCAGCCTCCGAAGGCGGCGCTTTCAGCCGCTTCGCGCCAGGACCCCTTTGCGCCAAGGTCGAGGCCGGCGCAGCCAGCCGCAGCGTCCGCGCCGAAGCCAGCTCCCAGGCCTGACCCGAAACCTGCCCCGAAGCCTGCCCCGAAGCCTGCCATGACTGCGCCGCTGAAAGACCCCTTTGCGCGTGCGCCTCTGCATCCTCCGAAAACGCGCACGCCATCTTCCTCCCTTGCTCCGAAACAGCCGGCGCCGAAATCGACGCCCGCCCGCGTCGCGTCCGCAGCCGCGGCCGCCAGCTTCTACAATCCGTTCGGAAGGTCCTCTCCGCCCAGGGGCGAGACCTCGCCGGCGCCTGTTGAATCGCCCCGCCCGCCGCTCCACGTCGTGCCCGACCTGCCGCCTGAGCCGGCAGCGCCTGTGAAAAAAGTCTCCGCCGGGTCGCGCCCGGCTGGACGATCAAGCTCGCTCGTCCTCGTTTCGGGCGCGACCGCTGCCGCAGAAACACTTGAGGCGCCGCCGCCGCCGACCGTCGAGAAGGCCCCCGAGCCCCCAGCCGCCGAGCCGGTCCCCTCAGCTCCCCTCGCGCGCAAGCGGGCAGGTGGGGGAGGCACGGGCGATGGTCCGCTGCGCGGCGGCGAAACCGCTGTGGCCTCGCCTGCCAGGCGGGGTTTCAATCAGGACGATCTTTTCGGGGTCATCTTCGGCATCGCCATCATCCTCTTCCTGCTGCTCTGGCTGATGCGTGGCCGAAACGAGGAGGCGCCAGGTGAGGATGGTCTTGCTGGCGTCCAGTCCGTAGCCAACCGGCAGCTGGCGGCCGCACCGCCGCCTGCGCCGCTGGTCGATCCGTTCGGCAATGCGCCCGTCGATCTTCGCCCCACCGGCCCGATCCCGGAGCCTCTGCCTGAGCCCCATGCCGGGGTCGCAGCCGTGACGCCTCCGCCCGCAGCGGCGCCCGCGACAGCGCCCGTTGCCGCCGCACCGGCTGCGCCGCCAGCCGCCCCAGCGCCACAAGCGGCAACGCCAGCTGCACCGCCGAAAGCTGCGATTGCACCGGCCTTGCCGCTGGCCTTGCCGCTGGCAGAGCGCAAGATGAATGGCTGGTTCTGCACCGCCTCCAGCAAGCTGACGAAAGCCTCGCGCACCGCGCTTGAGGCCGAACTCACGACATTCGCCGATGTCTTTGCGGGCCAGGAGCTGGTTGTGCGCGGCTATGCCGACACACGCGGCTCGACCGACTACAACAGCCTGCTCGGGGCCGAGCGCGCGAAAGTGGTCGCCGACTTCCTGCGCACAAACGGGCTCAAGGTGGCCGAGTTCAGCGGCGTCGGTGAACTCGACGGCCTGGACGACAACCAGAACTGCCCCAACCAGCGCCGCGTCGACGTCTGGGTGAAGGGCCGCCCGGCAGCAGCACCCAGCCGTGAATGCACGCCGGAACCCGAAGTCGCGAGGCTGGCCTGCGGCTGATTACTCGTCGAGCGGCGGCGGCTCTGGCTCTTCCTCGCCGTCGCGCAGGACCGGCGGCGGCTCGGCGGACGGGCAGCCGGCGGGCTCGATGACCGCAGCAACCAGGATCGATGCATCGCCATTCGAGTAGTTGAACGCAAACCTGCGCGCGAGACGGATGCAACGGTCAGCCGCCGTTGCTTCCTTCACAAGCGTGGCGAGCGCTTCGCGGCCGGCCTCTTCGCCGACATTGATCAGCCAGGCCGGGCGGTTGTCCTCGGCGATGGCTGGGATCTCGACACTCGAATCCGGCGGCAGGTCGATCTTGTTGCCAAGTTCGAACACCAGGCTGGGCTCGGCGAAGGCGATCGCACGGATTTTCTTCGGCGCCCGTCCCTCGCAACCGGACTCGCGCCACGCCGCTGTGCCCTCGGGCAGGGCGCACACCTCGCGCAGCGCAGACAGCGATGCGCCGGTCGAGAGCATCCATGACTGGTTCGGCAGGATCAGCCCGCGATAGCCGATGCCCGCCACGGCCGAACAGGCAACCAGTCCGGCGATCAGGCCAACTGCATTCTTCCTTGCCAGCGCATAGAGCGTGCCCCCGGTTGCAGCGAGGATCAGCAGCGTCGGCCATATGCCAATGCCGGTCGCCGCCCATGCCTGGTCCCAGACATGAGAGACGCGCGCCGTCAGGTCACCGAAATCCTGTGCCGCCTCGCCGCGCAACTGTTCGAGCACCGGCGGCGTCGGGATGATTGCCAGCACAAGCGCCACAAGCGCAAAAAGCCCCGCTGAAATCCAGCGTCCGAACTTCCATGAGTTTGTCGAGAACCAGTGGTCTGCCGCAGCCCCCGCCATCAATGCGAAGGCCGGGTAAAGCGGCAGGGTGTAGTGGACGAGCTTGGTCGGCGCGATCTCGAAGACAAGCCAGGACGGCACGATCCAGCACACGAGAAAACGCCACGCCGCCGCCTCGCGCTCTGTGGCGGCATCGGTGGCTGCGCGACCCGGCTCATCGGCCGCCGCAGTTTTCCTTGCCGGCAGCAGCCGGGTGATCGCCATCCAGATGCCCGGGATCAGCAGCAGGGTCCCCGGCCAGAACAGCAGCGGCAGGGCCGCCGTATGCATGCCGAACGGGCCTGCATGTCCTTCGGCCGCATCGACCAGCTTCTGCCCGAGGTCGACCCGCACGGCTTCCGACAGGAACTCGCCATCGGTCGCAATCTGCACGGCGATGTACCAGGGGATGGTCAGCACGCAGAACAGGCTCAGCCCCTTCCAGTCGAGCAGGGGCCGCGCCCATTCGAATTTGCGCTCCCACAGGAACAGCGCGGCGATGGCGCTCAGGCAGACCAGCGGCGCGATCGGCCCCTTCAGGAGGATGCCGAACGACAGGCAGACCCAGAACAGCACGCCATGCCATTTGCCGCCGGCACCTGCGCGCATCTGCGCCAGCGCGCCCATGCCGAGTGCGAGGATGCCGCACTGCGCCGCATCGGTCTTGGCGATGTTGGCTTCCGTGGTCAGCAACAGCGTGGTGCCAAGCACGACGGCCGCGATGAAGGCGGCGCGGCGCGAGAACAGCGCAGTTCCCGCCCAGAAGGTCGCCAGCGCTGCGAGGATCGCACCGAGCATGGACGGAATGCGGTAGTCTGCAATGTTCCGGGCTTCCGGACCTGAGGTGAGTGACACCGTCGCGGACTGGAACCAGTGGATCGCGACCGGCTTCTTGTTCCGCAATTCGTCATGATAGCGGATCACGACGAAATCGCCGCTCTCCATCATTTCCGACGAGGCTTCGGTAAAGCGTCCCTCGTCCCGGTCGAGCACGGGCAGGGCGAACAGACCCGGCAGGGCCAGCAGGAAGACCAGGCCAGCCAGAACCGCATAGGCCCAGCGGCCTTCCGTCAACCGGTCAAAACGAGCCATCACGCGCGGAAAAATCCCTGTAGACAAGCCGATGCAGACAAGCCCATCCGGACCAGCCGATTCGGGATCGCCCCGGGCCCGGGAGCCACGACCATACCGGCTCTTTTTCCGGGCGTCGCCGGGTTTGTTCGCCGCGCACGGGAACAGGCTGGATCAGGGGCGGTCGGGACCATGGCAGGCCGCCTCTCGCAACTGGCGTCGGGTGAGGCTATAGGTCGGCGATGGATGCTCGCGTCAAGACGGACAGCATGATGGCCGCTACCCAGGGGCGACCCGAATTCAGCGTTGTCTCGCCCGTGCGGAACGAGGCGGAGAACGTCGATCTGCTCGTGCGCGAGATCACCGAGGCGCTGACCGGCCGCGCCTACGAGATTGTCTTCGTCGATGACGCCTCCCAGGACGACACGCGCGCCCGGCTCTTTGCTCTGAAGGACACGGTTCCCCAGCTGCGCGTCATCGGCCACCGCAAGAACGCAGGCCAGAGCCGCGCCGTGCGCAGCGGCGTTGCGGCGGCCCGCGCAGATATCATCGTCACGCTCGATGGCGATGGACAGAATGACCCGGCAGACATTCCGGGCCTGATCGGCCAGCTGACACGGGGCGACGCTCCTGGCGATCTCGCCCTGATCCAGGGGCGCCGCGAGAAGCGGATGGATTCGAACTGGAAACGCATGGGCTCGCGCCTCGCCAATCGCGTGCGGCGCTCGATCCTGCAGGACAGGAACTCGGATTCAGGTTGCGGCATGCGCGCCTTCCGGCGCGAGGCCTACCTTGAGCTTCCCTATTTCGACCACATGCACCGCTACCTGCCGGCCCTGATGATGTCCGAGGGGCTGATGGTGGAGGAGCGGGCTGTCGGGCACCGCGCCCGCCAGCATGGCCGTTCCAACTACACAAATTTCGGGCGCCTTGCCGTTGCGGTTTCTGACATGCGCGGCGTGATGTGGCTGCGCAAGCGGCGCAAGTCGCCGGGCGGCGTGGACGAGATCTAGACGCGCCCCGCCGGGGTGGCTTGACGGGTGGAGGGCTTCCAATTGGACGAAAAGCTGGCTACCGCTGCGAAGATAACCGCCCTGGAACGCCAGGAAAAACGGCGTGCCAGGCGGGGCGGACAAAAGGACAAGGGATCTCCGATGCGGATGATTTTCGGGATTTTCCCGCTGCTCGCCATTCCGATCGTCATCTACAACCTGCTGGCGCTCACGGCCGGGGGCGGTATCGACGCCAACGGCGTCTCCTCGATCGCAATGCAGCTGTCCGACCCTGCTAAAGGCACGCATGTCTTCGGCGCCTGGCACATCACCGGCGGTGACATTCTCATCATCCTGTCGATGATCTTCTTCTTCGTTGAAATCCTCAAATCGACCTCGACGGGATCATCCACCATCGCGAACCATGCGGTTTCGATGCTGGTGTTCATCGTCTGCCTGGTCGAGTTCCTGCTGCTGCCGAACTTCCAGACTTCGACCTTCTTCATCCTCACCATCATGTGCCTGCTCGATGTGCTGGCTGGCGTCGTGGTGACCATCGTCTCCGCCCGCCGCGACTTCTCGGTTGGCGATAACAGCTGATGTTG
>Ga0247835_1003428_pt1 | contig 15075 bp, 16 predicted proteins | sample LaCtaG_3_FD_189912 | JGI IMG/M metagenome (GOLD analysis project Ga0247835, IMG submission 189912) | Freshwater microbial communities from meromictic Lake La Cruz, Castile-La Mancha, Spain - LaCruzMarch2015_13.5m | ecosystem: Environmental > Aquatic > Freshwater > Lake | place: Spain: Castile-La... | reverse complement strand
CGCTCGAGGTCGACGACTTCGAGGATCGCGGCAGCGTGAAGAAAATCCAACTCAGGAACGCAGCCACCAAGGGGCCGCCGTTTGTGGATCTGTTCGACGCGTACCGGGTGACCACCAGCGACGACGGGGTGTGCTGGACCGACCTGTGCACGAGTCGCCCGGAAGCGATCGCGCGCGGGTTCGTCGCGGATGACTGCGTGGAGGAGGAGCCGCGGAGCGGCGGGTTCGGCGAGGGCGCGCCGTCGGCGCCGGACGGCCACGTGATGGGCGCGCTGGCTCGGTTGAACTGCAGGCTCGACGACATCATATCCGACGAGAGATATAAAAAAACCACCAACCCCATGCCATAGCGGCCGGACGCGACGGGGCGGCGATGATGATCCGCACCGAGGTGAGCCGGTTCATCCTGCTCTCGGTGGCGATGCTGACCGGGGTGTGCGTGTGGAACATGTCGGCGCGGGTTCCGCAGCCGGCGAGGAGGGCTTCGGTGCAAACCCACCTCGCGACCAACGCCACGGACCCGCCGCCGACCAACGCCCTCTACCGCACCACCCGCCTCCCCCCTGCGGGCCTGCACGACCAGGGGCTGGCGCCGCTCACCCGGTGGGCGCAGGCCGAGATCCACCGGCGGATGAACCCGGCCAACTGCTCGGCGGCGCGGTTCCTGCTGACGGAGGGCAACGCGGGGTCCGGGGTCGGGTCGTCGCTCCACGTCATCGGCGCCCACCTGGCGCACGCCATCCAGGGCGGGCTGGTGCTCGCGTGGGGGCGCGGCTCGTGCCGGTACGTGCCCGGCGGGGCGACGGGGTCGTGCGGGCGGTTCTTCCTGCCGATCACCGACTGCCCCGCGGACGTGGTGGCGCGGAACGCGGTCGGCAGCATCGAGGGGCACCTGGCGTACCAGCACCTGGTGCCCGACGACTTCCGGCGGGCGATCGAGCCCGTTCTGCGGACGAGAGGGGAAGAAATCCTCTACTGGTGGCGGGCGCAGAGCGCGGGGTACCTGGCCCGGCTCAACGCCGGCACGATGGCGTCGGTGCGGGCGCGGAGGCGGCGGGAGCCCGCGGTGCCGGCCGGCACCATCAGCGCGCACATCCGCCACGGGGACAAGCACAGGGAGATGCGGCTGGTGGAGCCGGCGGTGTACATGGAGGCGGCCGAGCGGCTCGCGCAGCTGCAGCCCCTCTCGTTCGGCGCGCGGACCTACTTTGTCACCTCCGACAGCGCGTCGGCCATCAACACGAGCCGCGCGCTGGCGAGCAGAGGGGGGTGGGCGTTCGTGGCGTCCGACATCCCGCGCGGCCGGGACGGGTTTGTTATGAAGGAGTGGAAGGCCGCCACCGCCAACACCTCCATGCACGACCACCTGCTCCAGCTCCTCATGGCGCTCGAGGCGGACGCGTGGGTGGGGACCCGGGGGTCCAACTGGAACCGCCTCATCGACGAGCTCCGCTGCGTGTGGGTGGACAAGTGCGCGCACGTGTATGTGGAGGTCGGGGACGTGAGGGGTGGTGACTATGTCTGGTGAACTCTGGGAGCATCGTGTACTATCATCACACATGCGCGGGTTCATGCGAACCCACCGCCGGGTGCTCGTTCCCGTGGTGCCCCTTGTTGAAAGGCCTCCAGCGGTCGTGGATCGCTTCAGCAGCCTCTCCCACGGGAACGTCTCCCGGGAGCTCCTGCCGCAAGTCTGGGCGCGCCACCGCCTCGATAATGCCAGCTACTTTGAGAGCCATCCAACACAACCAAACCCGACCACAGGGCCCTGATGGCCTCTGCTCCATTACAGTAATAAAGCGCTGAGGCGACTCCGCGTACGCATAAGCCTCATAGATCGTCGCCCAGCGCGACCCACCCATATGTGGTGCACATCGTATCCAGCTTTTCTTTCACGTCGTCTATACGTTTGAAATGCGTGTGTACTCCACAACGCTGGGATCGGTGCTCACCGCCAGATCCCGTCGCACGATGCGGATCCACTCGGCGATCAGCGAATCTGCCAGCGTGGTGGTGTCGCTGGTGTTGTACAGGCGGTGGTACTCGGCCATGCGGTGCTCCACGGACGCACAGCGAGCCAGCAGGCGCAGCCACTCGCCGGCGGGGAGGAAACGAGCGGCGTCCGTGCCCGGACGGGTCGGGAAGCGGCGCGGGTCAGGCTGCCAGTCGGTGGGCAGGCCCTCGTATCCCCACGCGTAGCGGTGGTCTGGGAGCACGTCGAACGCGATAGCGGAGGGGTGGGAGAGGATCCAGTGCTCTGCGGCGTAGCGGCCGCTGCCGACGTACCAGTCCGGACAGGCTGTGTCGGAAGTGTCGAGGAGGCCCTCGAACTCCTCGGGACCCCGTAGCCGTTGCACGTAATCACAGCGGGCGGCCCACATGTTGCCCGGAAAGTGCGGGTGCGGGAGCGGCGAAACACGCATGCCGCAGACGTCGGCGGTGTCGAGGGCGCCCCCCTCGATGCACGCGGCGACGCCGCGCATGAGGTTCCGGCGGAAGATCGTGTTCGTGTCGGATGGGTGGAAGGAGCCCTTGGTGTGGAGGTAGGCGACGCGATCCTCCGGGTGGGCGCGGCAGTGAGCGTGCAGAAACTCGAGGGTGACCTTCTCGGTGCCAGCGGGCGCGGACAGCAGGGGCGTAAGCCGTGGGTGGCTGGGAGCCCCCCCATCCCCGAAGAAGACTGTTTGGACATAATCAAGCCGCTGCATGGTGGACTCGATCTCGGCGACCTGCTCGTGAAAGATCGCGTCGAACACTGCGGGGTCTCCCTTCCACATGTTGAAGAACCCGACCCACTTGCTCGTCGCCGCGGCATCACCCAGCGCGACCCACCCCTCGGGGAAGTGGTCCGCGGGCACCATCCGGCCCCCCGCGACGTCGGCGTCGTCCGCCCGCAGGTAGTACACCACCCTCGCCTTTGAGAAGAAGGCCGCCCACCACCCGAACGTCCCGGCGCCGATGACGAGGCCGCCCGGGCACGCCGCCAGGAGCGCCATGTCGTCGCCCGGGCTCCGGCCCCTCGACACGTGGGCGCCGCGGAAGAGGGGCTGCTGGTCCACCCAGTCCGGGTCGTCGCTGCAGACCAGGAGGGTCGAGGGGCTGTCGACCACGCCGAGGAGCTTGAGGGCCCGCGCGTAGTAGTCCAGGGGCGGGGTCTTGCCGACGTGGTTGGCGTCCGTCAGGTAGTCCCCCCGGCGCACGTGCACGCCCACGGTGATCCCGCGCTGCTGGACCCACGCGCGCGCCCGGTCCGTGCTCCTGAGGCGGAACGGTGCGGTCGCGTTGGCGAAGTACCGGTGGCTCTGCAGGTACCCGCGGAGGGCGACGCTCTGGCCCGGGTGGGCGCTCTCCAGCTCCGGCACGTAGGCCGCGTACCGCCCGCCCTCGTCGAGGCTCGCGGCGCCGGTCGAGGGGCACGGGGCGGGGGGCGGCTCGTCGGTGAGGACGACGTGCTCCGCCCAGTCCCCCCCCTGGATGCACCACGCCGCGCCGCGCCGCCTGGCGATGCCGTGGGACGCCGCGGCGATGAAGAGCTGGTTGCCCAGCCGGCCCGCGAGCTCCGCCCCCACCCACGCCGGCTGGCTGACGTTGGCCTCGCGGATCTGCACCCGCGCGCACTCCCGGTACGCCGAGCGCCCGCGCACCGCGAACAGGGTCTGCCGCACGCCGTCCTGGTCCGGGGAGCGGACCCCTGCCTCCATCTCGTTCATCAGCCGCACGTTGTGGCTGTACTCGCGCTCGTCGCGCTTCCGCTGGGTGTGCTCGACCCGATTCTTCCTGAACCGCCCGCGCCCGGCGATGGGGTGATGCGGCGCGCCGCCGTTGGTGAGGCCCTCCCGCCGCCACCGGAAGAACATCTCGTCGTCCTCGCCGCCCCACCCCCAGAACTCGTTCGACAGCCCGTTGATCCGCCACCAGTGCGCCGGGGACGCCAGGAACACCCCCCCGCTGAAGTGCGCGTACGGGGACCCCCAGTTGTGGTTCTCCGCCTCGCTCGACAGGTGGACGGGCCGCTCCTCGCACGCCGTGTAGTCCACCCCGTCGAGCGGCAGGAGGTCCACGTCGTGCAGCGCGACGCACCGGGCGGCCCCGTCCAGGAGCCGCAAACCCACGTTGAAGAGCCACCCGCGGTTGAACGAGAGGGTGTTCACCTCCTCCTGCCGCACGGCCCAGATCTCCAGCGGCGGCCACTCGGGGCGCCAGAACCCGCACATGTGGCGCCGCATCTCCGCCCACTGGGACTCGCGGTCGCGGAGGGGCACGATGAGGACGATCGGCCGCGGGGCGGTGGTGGTGTTTGGGTGTAGCAGCAGCGTCTGGGTCGCGTTGGCGGTGGACGTGTTGACACGATTGGTGCGAACGCCCCTTCGATGCGCCCGCCACACGTTCGCGCTGTTCCACAGGCTCAACGCGACCAGCCACGCGACCACGAACACGATCGGTCGGAGGGCCGGTTCCATTTTGGCGTCATCGCGTGGGGTTTTCGAGGCAAGGTGGGGTGTGAGTTGGTTTTTTTACTCGCGCTTCGCGCGCTTCGGGGCCCTCTCGTCGAGCGCGGCCCCGATCTCCGCGCGCATCGTCTTGCAGCGCTCCAGCGCCGAGGCGCCCTGGCGCACCAGCTCCTCCTGACGCGCGAGCGCCTCGTCGGCGTCCTCCAGCACCGCCGCCAGGATCTCCGCGCGCGGCGCCAGCTTGCGGTCGGGCCAGCGCAGCTGCGTGCTGTCCATGGTCCGGCCGATGGCGCTGGCGGGGACCGTGGTCGCGTCGCGCCAGGACTTGACGACGACGGCCAGCATGGAGTCGTCGCTGCCGGGGGGCGCGTCGTCGCGGAGGCGGGTCGACAGGCACAGGAGGGCGTGGAGGGCGGACGTGGGCGGCGTTTGCTGCATCTTTTGTTTTTGCTCCTGCGGGGTTTTAGGGGGTTGGTTTAAATATGTTTTTTTTGTAAACAGCGGACTGTGGTCGGGTTTGGTTGTGTTGGATGGCTCTCAAAGTAGCTGGTTATTCGGTCGCATGGTACGTAACCCTGAACGTGTTAACATTTGGAACAAATAGGTGATTGTCAGTGTAATAGTTCAACTCGAGGGTAATCCCCGTCTCCACTGTTTCTTCGGTTTCTTTTGTGTACACATACCAGTTCACCTTTCTTGTTACTTTCTTTGTCTGCTTCCAAACGAAACAAACGTGGTGGATTTCGTTTGACAGCGTGCTTTGAGGATACTCTCCTTTAAAGATTTTGCCCTGTATGTTCATGGTAATCAGCTTTGTGCTGGGGTCAAGCGTCGCTTGAACACTGAGTCTGTCACCAGGGATATTTTCAGGGTACTCACTCGAAGCACCTCTTGTGTCCATGGTGATAGTTCTCGACACGAGACCCCTGCTGTCCAGCGTTGTCAGCATGCGATCTACCGACGCCAGTGCTGCACGTGCCATGCGCGATGCCCGGGGCTTCTAATTTATAGTTTCTCGTTTTCAAACCCACGAGTGCGCGACCACCCCCCTGCGCCGGAGCTCCCCGAACAGCGCGTACGTGTCGGCGAGCGAGGTGCCCGGGATTCGCCCCCAGTACGGCCACATGGGCGCGACATCTACGTGGTGCTCGAAGTACAGCTCATCGACCAGCGCCAGGGTGTCGTCGGAGGCGAGCAGCTTGGCCATGATGGCGTTCTCCAGCGGGCTGTTGTCGATGTCGATCTTGAGGACGACGAAGTCGGCCCGGGTGGCGACGGCGCGAATGAAGCGCAGGGGGTCGTTGCCATCTGCGTTTACGGGGATGTTATACCAGTGGTAGACCGGGCGCAGGTGCGCGGGGATGCGGTGCCACACTTCGGCGGGGGCGAGGGGCGTCGCCTCCCAGGCCCAGATGCCGTCCCATTCGCCGGGGTACTGCTCCACGATCCACCGCTGGCTCGCGCCCCCGCTGCCTTCGTCGTAAAGACTAGCGCCGACGTCGAAGAGAAGGTGGCGCGCGGTGGGCGCTTTGGCGAGCGCTTGTGCTGGGAGCATGTAGCTTTTGTCGACGAGGTACGCCTCGCCGCGAAGACAGAAGTAAGGGTGACGCGTGAGACCGACGAGCGGCTCGATCGGCACCATCATGATGTGGTCGCTGGTGCACGAGTTGGTGAAGCGGAAGTGCGACAGCACGGCGTCGTCGCGGTCCTCGATCCACGCCCTGGATTTCTCGGGGTCGGTGTGGCCGCACACGTCGGCCTGCAGGCTAGCAACGCCGCTGGTCCATTCCATCTCCCACGGCGATGGAAGGTATTCATGAAAAATCCAGGTACAGTTGTCAAGCAGGGCGGGGAGGTATAGGGTGTGTGTTTGTTTCAGCGGCAAATGCGACGCGTAAAGCACGATGCACGCCACGGCCAGGTAGGCCACGGCCGCGAGCGCGTGCAGGAGCGGCGAGGGCATGGTTTGTGGTGATTGGTGGTGGGGCTGCAAGGAGAGCTTGGTTGTTTGTTTTTTCTACAGAAAGCGCCGGGACCCGTCGAGCTCCCAGAGCACCGCCACCATTAGTCCCGTTGCCAAAACGTACCCCACAAGCGCGTCCTCGTCTCGCGCGACGAATTCTTTGCAGATGCTCAAAACGACCAGAATGGTCATGATGGCATGCACCACGGATAGCAGCGCGCAGAGCTCGAGGGGCGGCGAGGGCGTTTTCTTGAACTCGGCGGTTTCTCTGAGCTGCATTTTGGTTTTGGAAACCAACCCCGAAAAAAAACCAAAAACAAACATCGACTCCGCAAATGGACGAAACCTCCCTGCTGCGCGCGGCCCTCGAGGCGAAGCACGGCCCGTGCATAATGAACATCGATCCCTCGGACAAGCGGTGTCTGATCCTTTGCCTGACGGCGTATCAGAATTTCGTGATCTACATCTGGCGCGAGCGGAAGGGGGGTATTACAGATTGCTACTACGTCCACCGACAGGATCTCGAGGACGCGAACCACGATCACGCCGAGTACCGGGCATCCATGGAGCAGAAGAGCTACCGAATGCTCCGTCGCTACACCGAGGGCGGGCTAGTGGATGTGGCGACGCGCTATATTGCCGACGCAGTCGAGAACATGATTTCACACCCTCTCATAGGGCACGTGCGCGCTTTGACGTTTGCCGAGGCGACGTGGCAAGTGAAAAACATCCCGACCTTCTCGACGCGCCGCCGCCACGATGACTAACCAGAACGACGCCGTAATTGCAGTGCTCCGGGCGATGGGCGACGGGTGCGCGCTGTGGGAGAAGGTGGACGAGGTGGTCGCGGAGATGCCCGCCCACGAGGCGGAGGCGGTGCGGACCCGGTGCGAGGGGTGGGCGGATCTCTTCCCGGTGATGGCCAGCCTCGCCAGGCGGCGCGCGTGGGTCGAGAGCGCCATCGCGTCCATCGAGCGGCTCGAGCCCACGCCCCAGACGCAGTTCGCGATGGATCCCTGATTTATTAAAGGATGCGAAACCCTTCGCTGTCCGCCGCGATGATCACCGCGAAATCCGTCCGGCTCGTCCGCGCAACGCACACGTCGCCGCGGATCTTGGGGCTGTATGTCTCCAGCGCCGGGCAGAGCAGGTCGGCCAGCGCCATCGTGAGCTCCGGCAGCACTTCCCGAAGGCGGTCCCCGCTGTCAACCCGAAACAGCGCGTTCGACCCCCTCCTCCACCGCGACAGGTCCAGCAGCAGCCTGAACACCGCCCCGTCATCGCCGTTGCACACCCGCTGCGCGATGGGGAGAAGCGCCTGCACCATCCCTGGCCGGAACGCCATAGGGAAGGCGGCGCACCTTCCCCACATGTCGTCCCGCAGCGCGAACGCCGCCTCCGCGTACATGCCGTCCAGGCGCGCCTGGTACAGCTGCACGCGCCCGGAGAGTGGCGCCACCGTCCCACCCGCCGGCAGGTCGAACACGAACCACAGGAACGCGCCGACGGCGCCCGGATCGCGGAACGGCACCACCGGGCGCCACATGATGGACGGCAGCTCCGCGTCCGCGCGAAACTGGGCCGCGCGCGCGGCCACCTGGCCCGTCGTCATCGCCGGCGGCTTGCACCGCTCCGCGCCCCGCAGGAACTCGGCGATCGGCGTCGCGACGCGGAAGAAGCGGGCGTCCAGCTGCCTGCGCTCGCCCTCGAGCACGGTGTCGTCCAGGCAGACCAGCCAGCCGTTTGCGGTGTAGTACACCGTGCCGTCCGCGGCGCCGCGTTGCATGACCGTTCCGAGCGCCGCCTCGAGAATCAACCGCACGATCCCCTCCATCCGCGCGAACAACACCCCATCAGGCATCCGCAGAGGCACGTTCCGCAGCAGCGTCGCCACATGGTGATCGCCGCACGCGCGCAGGTCCCGCCGCAGCTGCGCCAGGTCCCGCGCGCACGCACGCACCCACGCGGGTATGGCCTCCCCCAGCAGCGTTTCGCACGCCTTCTCCGCCAAGGGCGTCCACAGCTCGCGCCTCAGGTCGTCCACGTCCATCCGCTGCCAGTCCATGCGCTCTCCTCGGTCGTGTCCTTTTGTACTGGGCCGTAAAAAAGACCTCAAACGACAATGAACACCTCGCCCCCCGCCACCACATGGCCGTAGTTGATGCGGGGCCGAAACACGCGCACCGTGACCGCGCGAACGGCTTTTCGGCGGTGGAGCAGAAGCATCGCGCCCACGGGGATCGCGAGCGCCTGGCGGAACGGGTCCGCCGGCCGCTTCGTGACGCGCACCCGCAGGACCGAGGGGTCGGCGGTGGTGTGGACGCACAGGGTGAGGGCGCCGTGCTGGCAGGTGTACTTTGGGGGGGGGGCCATGCGGTGCGCCGTGCAATGCGCGTAATATACCGCACGCCATCACCTCTGAGGGGCAAAAAAATTGAGGGGCAAAAAAAATGGCAAAACACCACGCACACCTGATACGCGTGCGGGACTTTGTGCGACACGCGGTGGAGCGGGTGGGCGGCAGAATGACCCGGAGCGCCTCCATGACGCGCTGGATGAGCTCGCGGCTGGCCATGCGGAGAATCAACAACCTCCTGTTCCTCGAGCGGCGCCAGACGGTGCAGGCGTTCGACGTGATGGTGGAGCTGCTCGCGGCCGAGAGGCTGCTGCCGTATGGCAAGATCCGCGCGCTCGTGGCCCAGAGGGGCGAGGTGCGCGCGGCGGCGATGCTTCTTCTTCTTTCTGATTAAAAAAAACCCCTCATCACACCATACGCGCCGCCGGCACCACCCCAAACACGAAATGTTCCGACGCTCCGACCTCCTGTCCAAGGTAAAGGAAGAGTACGACCTCCTCCAAAGGCTGGGCGGGATCCGGCCCGCCGACAAGACGCGGCTGTACAGCGCGATCGCGGACCCCGAGGAGTCGGCGCGGTACATGCTGCTGGAGTCGGGCAGGAAGAAGAAGAAGGCGAAGCAGTCCCGGGAGCTCGCGGCGCGGCTGGTGCGGGCGCGGGACTTCGTGCGCGGGGCGATGGAGCGCGTGGGCGCGACGGTGCGCCGGGGCGGGCACATCACGCGCTGGATGAACGCGCGGCTCGGCAACAGCATGCAGAAGATCGACGGGCTGCTGTTCTTCGAGCGGCGCCTCGCGTCGCAGGCGTTCGACGTGCTGATCGAGCTGCTGGTCGGGGAGAAGCTCCTGGCCGAGGACCGGATCCGCGCGCTGGCGGCGCAGAAGCACGCCGTGCTGGAGGAGTGGGGGTGCAACGGCCCGCAGGCGGGCGCTTAATCGCCACCACTCAGCAGTCAGCGGCCGCAGCATATAAAACCCCCTCCCTTCCTCGCGCCCACTGTATGATAAAGCAGACATGCTCCACTTTCAGCATGCTGACGCGGCGGGCCGCCGCGCGATACGCGGTGCTGACCGCAGTGTGTTTGATAGCTGCTTTGGCTCTGATCTTTCGGCACAAGATGATGAACGACGGTGGCGTCGAGCGCTGGTTTCAGGAGGAGCTGAGCGTCGAGGCACAGACAGAAACGGCCGGCTGGAACGAAAGCGAAAAGGACAGCCGGCTGTATCGTATGAGCAAATGGGGCGCGCTCAGCCCGCAACAGTTCCGGTCGTTCGTGTCGCACCAGATCGAGGGCTTGCATCTGAGCCAAGATTCCCCCTTCTTCTTTCTGGAGGTCGGCATGGGCGTCGGGGCCTTCACTCGCGTGATCCTGCAGACCTTTCCGCAGTCACACGGCGTGGGGTTCGACATGCTACCGGGTGCTGTGAACGTGGCATCCCGGGTGCTGCCAAACGCGAGGATGGTGGTGTTGGAAGGGAACATGCTGAGCCTGACCCGGCTGTTCCCGCGCTCTTACTTCGACAATGTCTTCATCCCTGGCAGCATCTGCTACCTGGCCTCGATGCGCGAGGTGGAAACGGTGGTGCGGGCGTCGGCGGCGATTCTCAAGCCGGGCGGGGGCATGTGCTTGTCGATGATTGCCAGCGACACGTCCGACACGGGAACGTGCCGAACCAGGATACCCAAGTCCTTCTTCCTCGTCACGCTCCGTCCCGGCCTGCGCGTCGTGCAGATGGACGAGATGGACAGCTGGAACACGAGCCACCAGTTCGGCAGGTACTCCGTCTGCCTTCGGAAATCGTCGCGAATATAAAAATAAAAAGCCCGTATAAAAGCCCCGCCCCGCCCACCGCGCACACATGCTGGTGGCGACGCGCGCGCTCGCGGACGCGGTGCTGGGCGGCCGGTACACGTCGACGATCGGTAGGCCGCACGACGCGGAGACCGGCCTCCCCGTGATCCCCGACTGGAACCCGGAGCTCCTGACGCTGGGGCGGATGGTGTACTACAAGAAGGACGGCCGCGACGAGCCGTTCCGCCTCGCGCAGGTGATCAGCTGGGGGCGGAACCGGCGCACCGACTACGTGACGCTCCTGGTGCGGGAGGAGGGCCGCGCGGCGTGCGAGACGCTGGACGCGTGGGCGAACGCCGCGAACTGCCGGATCACCGCCGAGGTCGACAGGAGGGGCGCGCCGGCGGCGTACGACCCGCCCGCCGGGTTCCGGTGCTTCTTCCAGGCGCGGGATCCCGGGCCGACGTCCATCGCCGACGAGTACGCGCTGGCGCTCGTCAACCGGCGCACCATGTCGCTGTTCAAGCTGTACAGCACGACCGAGTTCGAGCACGAGCGCCGGTGGACGTTCTTCTGCCGCGTGTCGCGGCGGGACGCCGAGCGGTGGTCGGACGCGGCGGCGCCGGACACCAACCCGCCGGGGTCCCCCCTCCTGTCGCCGCAGGGCTCCAACGCGTCGCTGCGGGAGGATGTGGAGCCGGACCCCGAGGCGCCGCTCAACATCAACGCGAGCGTGACGACCATGCCCCTGTACAGGCACACCGGCGAGCCGATGAGCCAGCTGCGCATCAACGTCTTCATCATCCTGAACCACTGGGCCAAGTACAACTACCGGTACCCCGAGTCCGACGAAGCGGCCTGGAGCATGCGGTTCAGGCACCCGAGCGACGGCGAGGTGCAGCCGGTGTCGCTCCTCACGCCGCAGCTCTTCTCCATCGAGCGGTGCCTGCTGGACTGGTGGGAGCGGATCACGGCGCCCCCGCACGTGTACAGCGACGCGGCCATCGCCCTGCGGTTCCGCGAGCTCCGCCGGCTGCGCCACCTGTTCCGACGAAGGAGCCTGATGAACCCGGTGTGGGTGGGGTGCGACGACCGGTCGGCGCTGGACGAGCTGACGGTGCGGGCGCGCGAGATGGTGGAGCGGGCGCTCGAGAGCGCGTTCCGCCCCCTGGGGCTGCGATTCACGGGCAGCCTGCTGCACCGCGGCGAGACAGACCCGTCGGACCCCCCGGCGTTCACGCGCGCCTTCCGCGAGTTCGTGCGGCTGCGGGACGCGCCGAGGCCGGTGGTGGAGTCGCTGACGGGCCGGAGCCTGCTGGCCCTCAGCGGGCAGTACATCCACGACGCCGCCACCATGGAGCTCATCCGGGCCCAGTACAGCGCCCCGTTCACGCACGCGGTGGAGCTCCGGCCGGGGGACCTCATCGTCACGCCGGGGGACCGCCCGTGCTTCGCGACGGTGACGCGCGTCGTGGACGAGTCGCACAACGACGAGGAGCGCCGGCGGTACGCCGATGCCGCGCACGAGGGGGGGGCGATCGGACGGGAGCTCTTCCGGCTCGACACCCACTCGCTCTACTACCGGCTGCGGGGGCCGGGCGAGTACCGCACGGGGGACTGGAGGGGGGTGACGCTGCTGAAGCACACGGCGTTTGCGTTTCCGCGCGGGTAGGGGTATATTGGGTGCGGGCGCATGGCGCGCGATGGGGTGGTGGGCGTGGTTTCGTCGCTGTGGCTGCTGTCTGGCCGTGGGGGTGTGGGCTGGGTACTGGATCGTAATGAACCGACCCTTCCAGGAACGCGCCCGGTTCCCCCATTCCAAGTACACCCACTTTCCCCCGCGAGCCCGCCCCGTCCCGATTGCGGCGTGCGCCGGCGCCTCGGCCGCGACCGAGTTCGCCTTTGTGAGCCTGCTGTCCACTCTGTGGGAGCGGGTGTGCTTTCTCGATTGCTTCGAGCGGTACGTGAAGGGGGCGATTGTGCTGGCCAGGAGCATCCGGCGCGTGACAAACCTGGACATGGTGCTGCTGGTGGCGGGGGAGGCCCGGCGTCAGATGTCGCACACCACGCGCGACTCGCTGGTCCGGGAGGGTTGGATTCTGTGTGCCGTCGATGCGATCGGGGGCCCGGTGAGTGCGCCGGCCTCGAATCGGTTTATCCTGGGTCTGCTGTACACCAAGCTGACGGCGTGGAAGCTGGTCGAGTACACCGCGGTGATGACCCTCGACCTCGACATGATGGTGATGAGCGACCCCACGGACATATTCACCGTGCAACTCCCCGTGATGCTGGCCGAGAACAAAACGCTGGGCGCCGTCATCGACCGGCCCGGACCCGGTGCGATCCAGAGCAGCAAGTGCGGGGTGCAATGGACCGACGCGCCGGTCTTTAACGGGGGGTCGCTGCTCATCGTCCCGTCGATGCGCACGTTCCACACCCTGGTGGACGGCATCCGCGCGACCCCCCACGACGCGAGCCTCGCAGAGCAGGGGTACCTGAACTCGTTTTACAACGCCACCTTCTACGCCCTCCCCTTCGCGTACAACGGCAACATGCGCAGCATCCTGTGCGAGCCGCACGTGTGGGGGGACGGGGCCGTGCGGGTCCTCCATTTCAACGTCGAGAAACCGTGGGGGTTCGCCAGAATGGACCTCGCGGACGAGCACCGCCTTGTGCCCTACATGCTGCTGTGGCAATCCGTGCTGGACAGGACGTCATAGCCCCCGCGCTGGCGCGAACGGCGACCGCACCGTGTCAAGGCGCGCGACCGCCCTGAACCCCGACCTGCTTTTCAAAAGTCAGTAAACACTACCAAACCATACCATTACGGTATGATAAGGCGTCGTGTACCGCTCGTTCTAGGAGGATAGCATAACCCCCTTCTAACCATTCTACCCTATTGTTTTGCCTGGATCAAACTGTTGAAAGGCCTGTGAAAGACCAGCAACAGTAAATGTTCTTAGTGGAGGCACGTATGTCGTTTGGATCCAACCACCACGCGTAGTCAATGACTGCTTTGCATATTCCTCCTCTGGAAGTGAATTTAATGCCTCAAAGCGATTATTTGTTGCAAGCAGGCACTTGTCGTACACACCAACCTTCAGACCCTGGTTGTAGAAGCGGCGTCCGGCCTTTCCATTTCCATAGGCCATGTACCGTGACAGCTATGTATTTTTCCCTCCTTTTTCCTTTCTACTTGCTAATATACTAGTTTCTAAAAAGAAATAAGGGATGCATGAAAAAAAATCGAAAAAAAACAATGGTAGTGTTTGGTAGGGTTTGGGTGAACGGTTAACACACCTCCCGATCACCGACGCCGTCATGGACGCGAGATCCAGCACCCCGTAGTTGAACTCGACGACGGGGGCCCCCACCCTGTACTTGTTGGGCAGGACGTTCGCGTCGAGCTGGGAGATGCCGCTGGAGGTGATGTCGTAGAGCCCGCCGCGGGTGAGGGAGATCTCGCCCCAGTGGACGTCGCCGGAGAGGATGACCGTTCGGTTGGGGTCGAGCAGCGACGCCAGCCTCGCCTGCTCGTGGGGGAAGTTGGCCCACGTCTCGTACCCGTACTCGTCGACCGCGTACTGGGTGGACGACGCGATGATCACCAGGTCGGCGCCGATGGCGAGCGTGGCCTCGAGCCACCGCCACTGCGCGTCGCCGAGCATGGTGCCGGCTGTTGTCGGACAGTACCAGCCCTGAGCGCGCGTGCACACCGTGAGGGGACCCCGGAACGAGCGAAGGTCCAGCATGATGACGACCACGGACACGGCGCCGTCGGTGAAGGTGTAGCTGCCGTAGACGCCCTCGACGCGACGCCTGGCGCTGGCGGCCGGGATCCGCCAGAAGTCCAGAAACATCCGCTGGGACGCCGCCTTCATCGTGTACTCCGCCCCCCGGTCGTTCTGGCCGTAGTCGTGGTCGTCCCAGATGGACAGGACGTGGCGCGTGCGCCGGACCAGACGCTGGAACGCCGGCTTGCACGAGAGGCGGTTGTAGATCCAGCGCATGATGAGCGGGCTGGCCGTGTCGGCGTAGATGTTGTCGCCCAGGAACACGAAGACGTCCGCGTTGATGCGGTCGAGGAGGTCGGAGGGGCTCTCGTTGTCCAGGCACGACCCGAACGCGACGGTGCGGGGCACGAACCCGTGGACAACGTCCGGGACGCCCGCGAGCTCGTGGGGGCACGCCGCGAACACCCAGGGCACAAACACCGCGCCCCCTCCGACCAGGCAGACAAACGCCGTCGCGGCGAAGATGCCGCAAGTGATGCATCGGTTGAGCCCAACGTCCGGCGTCCCCCTGCGATTGATCAGCGGTTCGCACGCCGGGTCGAGCATATGCGGGCGGACGCCGACCGCCGCTGTTATACGGGCTGCCGCGGCCGCCGTCGTAGGGCAGCGCGTATAAACAGCGACAACCACGCACCCGTCGTGATGCTCGCCAACGACGCCTCCATCCAGCACCTGATGCAGGCGCTGAGCGTGTCGCAGCTGGCGATCCTCCTGATCCT
>Ga0247835_1003420_pt1 | contig 15112 bp, 10 predicted proteins | sample LaCtaG_3_FD_189912 | JGI IMG/M metagenome (GOLD analysis project Ga0247835, IMG submission 189912) | Freshwater microbial communities from meromictic Lake La Cruz, Castile-La Mancha, Spain - LaCruzMarch2015_13.5m | ecosystem: Environmental > Aquatic > Freshwater > Lake | place: Spain: Castile-La... | reverse complement strand
TGCGATGGCGGAGCTCGACCGACGCGAGAAATGGTGATGGGCTTCATCGACGCCCATCGCAAGGACCTGGGTATCGAGCCGATCTGCCACGAACTGGCAATCGCCCCATCGTCCTATCACACCCATGCCGCCCGCCTTGCCGATGCGAGCAAGCGGTCGGCGCGTGCCCGGCGCGATGACGCGCTGCGCGCCCAGATCGAGCGTGTTCATGCGGCCAGCTTTGGCCTCTATGGCTCGCGCAAGATCTGGCACCAGATGCGGCGGGAAGGGATCAAGGTGGCCAAGTGCACCGTCGAGCGCCTGATGCGGACGATGGGGCTGGCGGGCATGAGGCGCGGGAAGAAGACGATAACAACCGTCAGCAACCCCAAGGCGCCGTGTCCGCTCGACAAGGCCAACCGCGCGTTCAAGGTCTCGCGGCCCAACGGGCTGTGGGTGGTCGACTTCACCTACGTCCATACCTGGGCCGGGTTCGTCTACGTCGCCTTCGTCATCGACGCTTTCGCCCGGCTCATTGTTGGCTGGAAGGTCAGCACAAGCGCCACGGCCGGCTTCGTGCTCGATGCGCTGGAGCAGGCGATCCACGCTCGCCGGCCCAGCGCCGAGGACGGATTGATCCACCATAGCGACAGAGGCGTGCAATACTTTGCCATGAACTACACCCAGCGCCTGGCCGAGGCCGATCTGGTGCCTTCGGTCGGCAGCGTCGGCGACTCCTATGACAACGCACTCGCCGAGACCATCAACGGCCTCTACAAAGCCGAGGTCATCTGGCGGCGACGATCCTGGCCGAACGCTTCGTCCGTCGAGATGGCAACCTTGCACTGGGTCGACTGGTTCAACAACCACCGCCTGTTTGGCCCCATCGGGCATATCCCGCCCGCCGAGGCCGAAGCCAACTACCAAGCCGCCACACACGACCTCGATATGGTCGCCTGACTCAAACTAAACCGCCTCCGGGAAACACGGGACGCTTCATTATGCTTCATTATGTAGAGCTCTTCGATAAGTCAGGCTCCCGGAGCCTTTTGCAGAATTGGGGCCATTTCGATCGGGATCCCGTTCTGGCTGGCCGTCTCCGGGTTGACGGCACTCGGTCGCCGTGATTCCGTTTGCGGCAGTTGCGATTGAGGGATCGCCATGGCTCATTTCTTCCGGCAACCGGATCGTCACCAACGCTTCCTGCTTCCGGTCGACATGATGGATTGGTTGCCCGAGGGAGACATCGTGCACGTCATTGTGGACGCCGTCGGGCTGATGGACCTCAGCGACTTCGAGGCAACCTGCGAGGTCGGTCGCGCGGGCCAGGCGCCTTTCGCGCCGGCGATGCTGCGACGCAAGGGGGGTAGGTAATTGCGAAATGGCTGCTCCCCGGTCACCGTTTGGCAATAATCCGCTTGAGAAGTGTACTGATTATCCCTATATTAACAAGTTGTTTGGGAGTCTGCTTCATGACTATTGCGATCGTTCCCGATGGGCCAGTTCAGTTCTTCCACATAGAACTCGACCTTTCGAATCAAACCCGGATCGAAACCATCTTCTTCGAGAGCGAGTATCGTACGGCCCAAGACGTCAGTGACTGGCACCTGACATGTGTTTCGCAGGAAGACAAAAACTGGGTCGACAAAGCTACCGGGAAGGTTCTGTCGGATGGTGACGAAGCGGACAGTTTTGACACCGTAGGCCAGTATTCGGTTTCGCTCAATCAGGTCATTCAGCAGTTCAAGGACAAGTGGGTCCCGCTTCCATATCTGCGGCTGGCCGGCACGACTAACGCCTTCGACAAGCGCTTCTGGCCCAATGCGCCCACTGACTGGTGCCGCGTCTACCTCAGCGAAACGGGCGAGCGGCAGTACAAGGCGGTGCTGGCCTTCGACCCGCGGGTGCAGCACGGGCCGACGAAACACGAAGTGTCGCCCGAGGATGGCTATCCAACACTCACCGACTACGATGTCGATGAGGCTGGCCAATTCGCGCTGGCGACGCATCCACGCGACATGGGCTGGTTCCTAAAGCTGTCATGGATCAAGGACTGCCTGAAGTCTTTCAACATTGGACGCCGCACCGAGAACGTCGGCAGCCGGACGCAGCACATTGCCCGGTACGTGGCACTTCTCGAGCTGCTCGAGAAGTCAGCAAAGTTCCCCACGGTACGGCTCATCAACCCGAAGGTCCACAAGCCAGTCGACGTCGACCTAGTGCTCGACATCGGCAATTGCCGTTCGATCGGCATGCTCATCGAGCGCCGCGTCGGCGAGTCGTCGGACCTCAGTGATGGTGCGAAGCTTGAGATCCGCAACCTGAGCCGCCCGACTGAGATCTTCCAGGGCACCTTTTCCTCCACTGTATGCTTTGCCGAGGCGCGGCTTGGCGACCCCGAAGGCCACTCGCGAGCCTCCGGGCGCGACTTCATGGCATTCAACTGGCCGACGCTGGCGCGCGTCGGTACCGAGGCGCTGGCACTTGCATCGACATCGAAGCGCGACATGGGCCCGACCTCGATGTCGAGCCCGAAGCGCTACCTGTGGGACCTCAAGCCGCGCAGCTCCGGCGAGGAGTGGCGCTTCTCGGCCGGTCTCTCAGGCCGCGAGGACCCGGTCAACCGCGGCCGCTTTGCGGCCTTCATCAATGACTGCGGCGTGCCGCTCAACCAGCTGAAGGCGCAGTCGCTGCGCATCCACAGCAACCAGCAGGACCTGCCGGCCTACCCCGTCACCACGCCGAAGTTCTCGCGCAGTTCACTGATGATGTTCCTTTTGGCAGAAGTTTTCCAACATGCTCTGGTGCAGATCAACTCACCTCATAAGCGCAAGGATCGCCTGAACCCGGATCTACCAAGGCGACTTCGCCAGGTCATACTCACGGTTCCACCAGCAATGACGGTGTCCGAACGTAACTTGTACGAGTTCTGGGCTAAGTCAGCCGTCGACACGCTGTGGAAGGCGAATGGCTGGGATCCTGCGAAGCAGGAGTTCCAGACCAAGCCGAAGATCCAGGTGAAGCTTGACGAGGCGAGCGCCACGCAACTGGTGTTCATCTACAACGAGATTGCTGTAAAATTCCCTGGCGTTTCCGAAGGTTACTTCTCAAACTTTGGGAAATTGTCCAATTCCAGCTCGGATCCACTCTCGGTCAGGGTCGCTAGCGTGGATATCGGAGGCGGCACCACCGACATGGTCATTACGACCTATGTCAACCAATCGGAGAATGTCACCAATATCATCTCACCGCGCCAAGACTTCCGCGAGAGTTTCAATTTCGCAGGCGATGATATCGTTAAGCTGCTTATTGAGAGGCATATCCTGCCTGCGATTATCTCAAAGCTCGAATCGCTGGGCTGCCTCAATGCGCATGATGATTTTATTAGCCGCTTCGGTCGTAACACCGTCGGCCTGACACAGAACGAAAAAAACCTCCGCGGGCAGTTCACGCAACAGGTACTGCAGCCAATTGCTTTCGCACTGCTGACTGAAATTGAGAAGGTAGAAGGCTGGAACCGAGATGTGTCCATTAGTATCGACACAGCGGCAGTCTTCGTGGACACGGTAGTTGCAGATAATGTCCTGTCATTCCTCTCTTTGCTGGTGCCAGGGGACAAGGAGTGGATCATCAACGCGACTACGCTCGATTTCGAGTTATCTGCAATCGAGAGGACGATCACAGGTGCGATCTTACCTTACCTTAACGATCTTATGGAGGTTGTGAACCGGTACAACTGCGACTTCCTGCTGATCTCCGGTAGACCGTCCTGCTTGCCTGTAATCCAGTCGATCTTCTTTGCCAATCCGCCGATCCCGCCGCATCGCATCATCCCGATGAACAAGTATAAGATCGGCAAATGGTACCCGTTTCTTGATATCCACGGAAATATTGGTGACCCGAAAACGACCGGCGTCGTCGGAGCGCTGCTTTCTGCGGTCTCTGAGGGTAATATGCTGAACTTCCACTTCCGCTCAAAGGAACTGCGACCAGCTTCAACCATCAACTATCTCGGACCGATGAACCTGAACCGACAGATCCTGACAGAGAATCTATTTTTCGGTGGCGTTAACCTGGAGACCGACCGGCAGGACGACATGAGCCAGGTCTTCAAGTTTGCGTCTCCGGTCTACATTGGCTTTCGACAGCTCAGCGTGGAGCGTTGGAAGACCACACCGGCCTTCTATCTCTCTTTCAGCACACAGGAGGCAGCTGCAGGGGCGTTACAGCTCGGCCTGCCCTACACGGTACAGCTCAACTATCGACGCCCTGGCGCTTCGGAGACAGATGGCGACGCCAACTTCCACAACGAAGGCATCATGGAGATCGTCGAGATCATCTCGTCCACTGGTCAGCCAGTTGCAGCGCGGGACCTAAGCCTGACCTTCAAGACGCTGTGGGACGTTGAGGGCCACTGGCTGGACACCGGGCTATTCGACCTCTGATGAGGCTTTTGCGGAATCAATAATCCAGCAGACTATATACAATATATATTGGGCTTGTAACGTTGTATGTCTCTATATATCAATATTGTTTATCGAGAACACTAATTCAGCAACAGGCCCTGATATGACCATCATGCTCGCTGGCGTCCGCAGGGTTTACTGACCTTCAACGTTGAACTCGTACACATAGCGGGGACGAGTTGCGCCAACTGTCCCCTCAACCTGCGTCTCGCGCGCGTTCTTCTGCTTGATGATGAGTGTGAACGGCACTTCTGGATTGGTATTTCCGCACTGATTATATAGCGACACGTCAATAGTGTAGACGCCAGCCAACGGCAATATATCCCAAGAGATATTCTCAATGGGCGTTGATGTCCTCGAATTGCAGTTTGCATGTACGTCAATATCAAGCGTCCCGCCCGTCGATGAACTGCGTGTTTTGAAGAATATTACTTCGCCACGCGGATCCCTCACAGCAAGGTCAAGGTCATCCGGCGAGTTCCAGGCTAAGGACACATTTACTTCCTCTCCAATCGGAATATTATTGGTCTCTAGACGACGCTCGACCTCGTCTGAACCGATTGGAGGAACGTTCAGCGTCGCGTCGGATCCACCTTCTGGAACATCCGGCACTGGATTGAAATCAACTGGCGGGACGGGCGCAGGGCATTGGCGCGATTTCTCCTCAATGGCGCCCCACAGCCTGTCGATATCTCCCCTCTCCCGGTCTATCGCGACGTTGTAGCCTGGAACTAGATAGTGGAAGCGGTAAATGTAGGTCAGATAAATCCCCAACAGCAGGAGGAGTAACAACAGCAATGCAAGTAGCAATGGTAGCAGGCCCCGCCAGTAGTGCGGCTGCGACACCGGAGCTGCCGGCGGCGGCTGCGGCTGCGGCGAGGACACGGCCTCGGGCGGTTCCGGTGCGGCAAGGGGCGACTCCGCTGCCGTGAGGAGGGACTCGGGCGGGGGCCCGGCCTGCGGCGGCTCTGCGGCCCTGAGGGGCGGCTCGGGTACAACCGGAATGGCCGTGCTCGAATCGCGCACCACGATGTCCCAATTCTGGTTCACCATGTCGAAGTTGTTCGGGTCAGAGCCGAAGGGCACGCAGCCCCATTGGCACAGCACCGGCCGGTCTCCGACCAGGAATATCGACTGTTCGAGGTTGGGAACTAGGAGCATCGAGCGCATCGCGTCGCCGAGCCAGGCGCTCTGCTGGCTTGCTTTCGACAGCTTGTCAGCAGTTGCCTTCAATTTTTGGTCGATGTCCCGAATGGACTCCGACACACGGTTGCGCTCTTCATGAGTAAGGTTGGCAAAAGACCGGACTTCACCACCTCCGTGACTATACCAGGAGATCTCTCCCTCGCTGTGATTAACTATCGGCTCAGCAAAAAACTCACGGAATGAACCGAGCTTCGTATCCTGCATCAAGATGTTGATAATTTGCTCACGCAGGTCGAAGACTGGCTGACCGTTGATGAACCTGATGTCAAACTTCTCTGTGGGGGTAACGATAGGGAGCTTCGCCATCAGTTTGCACCCGCAGCGCACGTGGTGGGGGAGGGCTTGTTAAAAGGAATAGAAGAGCCCAAGAGGAATGCCGAGAGGGTCGTGCCGGAGAGCGAATAGAGTACACGACCCGAGAATTCATCACCACCGGAGGCAATAAATGTGTTCACCCCAACCACCGTGCCGCAACGGTCGATGAGCGGCCCGCCCGAACTTCCGGGTGAAATGTTGGCAGTATGAATAATCAGGCTGGTACCGTTGGACTGCGGCTGCACGACGCTCACGTCGCCCTGCGAATACACGACATCCGGAATGGTATCGTTACTGTCGGTCTGGATGGTCAGTCCGGGATAGCCGGCAGCTACGACGTTCTCAAGCGGCTGCGGGTCGTCGCCGACGTTGAGCGACGTGAGGGGCTTTCCGTTGTCGATCTGCAGCACCGCGAAATCGGAGTTGCCAAACTGTGAGTTTGCCGTCGTTACGAGAAGGCGCGCCCTCACCGGTTCGGCACCAAGATACTTACTGGTGACGAATAGCTGACCCTCTCGGGCTTGTTCGACCACGTGTCGGTTGGTGACGATAGTGTCGGGGCTGATTGCGAAGCCGGTTCCCGTCATCATCTGCTCGGGGCCCATTGGCACGACTACGCGGACCACAGAATGATACACCAAGATGCGCAGTTTCGCGGGCGAAAGCTCGTCGCCACCACTTAGGCTAGGCGCGCCCGGCGCCTGTGGAGGCTGCGCTGAGGGGGGCTGCATCTGCTGGTTGTCTTGTGGCGGTGTTGCCGGCTCCGGGGTCGAGCTGACCGGCGGCACGGCGTCCCGCCCCGTTCCAACTTCCGGGCTCTGCACTAGCGGCGCTGACTGGGCTGGGACATTGCCGCGGATCAGCGGGCCGATCTCGCCGCGCAGGTAGCGCTGCACTTCCGGAGACTCACAAGGAGCAGCTTCAATAACTTCGAGACGCTTGTGCTGTTGCTTTAGAGCGTCCAGAAGAAGGGATCCCGGATGCGTTCCGGAATACCAAGGCAATAGAGTTCCTGCAATCCAGGGAAAGAGATAGGTGATCAGAAACAGGGCGAATACGATGAGGTTCAAACCAGCAAGAACGTACACCGCTACCCAGGACAAGCGCTGAGCAACGCTCCAATTAGCGGATAATTGTGCTTCTGAGCTAATTTAATTATTACCCTTCAGTCCAGAGTCTCGACCGTAGGTTCATAATATACTCCATCCGATTCATTTTCGACTTGAGCTTTTTCGGCATCAGCAGGTCGCGCCTCGGCTTCATCGGACTGGTTACTAGCGTTAGCCCCCAAACTCCCTGATTTATCAGGCTCAGCTGAGATGTTTTGGATTAGCTCGTTCATCTGATCAAGTTTCTTATCAATCTGATCGCTTTTATTCATATTTTCGATGTGTAGCCACCCGAGCAGCATAACAACAATCGAAACAGATGCAGAACATATGATAATTAAAGTCACAGTTATTGTTCTTAGCAACGAACTGTAATCAGTTTTAGAAGACTTTGTATCTCGTCTGACCGGCAACCTCAAACGATTAACCTCGGTTTCGAGCTGTTTGTTCCTTTGCGTCAGCACCTGTATCTCGGAACTCCGTTGCTCAGCATCCGCTTCGAGTGATAGTGCCCTTCTCTGTAGGTCTTTGTTCTGCGCGTCGAGCTTCGTCAGCTGGACGACGAAATTCTGTTCGAGCGCCCGTTCGAGGGTGGCCACATTGGCATATTGTGTTATGTTACCGGCGGCGCCTGCCTTGGGGAACGCCGAAGCCGGTGCAATTATGATGGATTGGAAATAAGTCGCTAGCTCGCCATTCTGTGCCCAGTCCACGATATCGCGCAACGGGTCCGGCTGCGAGATGAAGGCGCACTTTTTGGCGTCTGCGCTTATTCCCCCGTTTATATAGCGCACGCTGCTTCCCACCAGAGCACTAAACGCTTGGGAGGGAACGAGTTGCTGAACGATGCTAGACAACGGCCGCTGAAACTTGCCGCTCGCCAGCGCCAGGCGGCGAATCTGCTGGGCAAGGTCTTCCAATACGTCAATTACCTGACGCGCATTAGCCGTTGTATCCGACAGCCAAATGCCTGCGCCATAGTAGCCGCCCTCGCGGGAAAAGTCCATTTCGTAGGCTTTGCGATAAAGCCCAATCCAAGTATAGATCTCGCTGCCAATCCTGATCCGAAACATTTTTATGCACGTGTCTTGGAGGGAAAGTTCGACCTCACTATGCGAGATGGCGACCAGCAGGTCCTGCATTTTGACAGGAAGAGGCTGCAGTTGGACGATCTCGAAACCCTTCGTCGTGCCGAAGATACATGGAAAAATCCTGTTCACGAGAACAGTCCCCTGAAAAATCTTCCAATCTTCGAGCCGCTCTGCGGTGCATCATCCACGTAGAGGTCTCTGCCGTTGGTCGCATTAGCGTAGATCCATCGCCAGAGCCGGTAAGGAAATTCGTCGAGGGCGGGCTTCAGGTTTTTTGGAATTTCCAGGATCTTGGTTCCACCGATCAGGCCCGCGCTGTAGGGCGTACATTGCGCTAGGTCGACGTCAGCCATGTTCTCGAAATGACCGAAGGCGCGCGGGAAGCGCTGGCGAACCAGTTCGCCCACCACCTCGTCGTCCGGGTTCAGGAACTCGTCAGAGGCGAGGACTTGCGTATGCAGGTCCCACTTGGTGAGCACGAAGTAGAAGTTGTCATGTATATCTGGTGGCCGGTGGCGCTGATAGACCTGCAACGTCTGGTGTAGAGCGATGTCGCTCTCTTGAAACGTCGACTTATCGGCCTCGCTCGCATCTTCGCCGGTGTAGCCTTCGCTCATAGCGTAGGGCACGACCATTATGACAGTGATAGGACGGAGATAATTGGCGTAGACGTCGATGATCTCCTCGCGGATTTCCTGCACGAAGTTTTTCTTCGAGGCAACGCTCCAGAGCTCCCCCGAACTCTCCATCAGCGCGATGCGCGTTATCTCTTGATTGCGCCTCCTGCGCAGCTCAACAGGCACGAAAAAGGGAAAGGACTCCTGGTTCTGGACTGGCGCAAGACCGTTGAGATAGTTGTTGACCTGCAGGTGGAACAGCTTCTCCGAGCTCTCGTGCGCCTTCATTCCTACTTCTGTTGTTGAGATGGGATCGCCTAGCGTAATCGTTACGCCCACGTCCGGCGTGGAGGTGAAGAAGCTGAGCATCGAGGTAAGGAAGGTGGTCTTGCCTGTGGCCGCGGTTCCGAAGATAAGGACCGGGTGAAAGCCGTTATCACTTAGGCTCTTGCCCAGGCTTTCGCCCCGTTCGTCTTGAACACGCCTTTCACCGTTGTAGATCGTATCCGATGTAATTACCCACCCCCTTGTAGCCGCGGCGTCGAGCAGGTCGCTGAAGGCGTTTTTATTTTCTGTCATGATTTATTCCGTCATGCCTCGTTCAGGCTCGATCTGATTTTGCGCAACCGCTCCGCATGGCCGCCAACTTGCCGCTTCCGCGACCGTGAGGTCTCGACGCGGAAGAAGAAGGCAACCAGGATCATGTCAAAAAATACGGCAGCCAAAATGATTGGATATGTGGCAAGGTGATCGTAGCGCGAGAGAAGTATCTCGATTGTGTTGCCGATGCTCCCGACCTTGTCGACACGATCGTCGTCGATGCTGGGCGGAAGCTTGGCCATTTCGGCCGGACCGATCACCGTCGCCAACTTGGTGTAGACCGTGCTGTATTCGCTCCACGCCGCCTTGAGGACCGGCGAAGCATCGTCCCGCTCTAGGTTCGTGTTAAGATAGAGGGCCTTGACCTTCGTGATCTGGTCACGCAGCGCATCTAAGCTGTCGTTCTTCAGCTGTGCTAGATCTTCGTCGCCGGGGGCTAAGAGCGGCATGCGAGATATGTAGGTCTCGATAGAGCGCTCGACTGTGCGCAGGGTCCGCTCGAGCTCCGAACAGCTGTTTCCGCCGGATGGAATGTCGACCCCGGTAATCGCTTCGACCCTGCTGATGTCGACATCCCAGGCCTCGGGCACGTCGCACGGAACGTCGTTGGAGTTCGCCCAGTTGGCGAGCGCCTTGTCAATCGCTGCGCGATAGGCCTTAATCATCACGTCTGGATTGGACTCGCTGCAGTCGCCCGACGGCAGGCGGAGATCGGGAAGCTTAGCCTGAATTTTCTCCAGGTACCCGATGGCGACTTCGCCGCAGCCTGCCTTCAGCGGGTTCCTGACCTCAGCGTCGAAGCTCTCGAACAGGCTGATGATCTGATTCTTGAAACTCTCCGACCGATCGGAGGCCTCTTGTTTGGCGCTCTCCAAGTAGTTTGCGAACTGTTGGCGCTGTATCTCCAGATTGCGCTCCTGCTCCTCCTGCTTGGCATGCAACTCGTCGCTCTTCAGCAGCTTGATGTCATTCAGCGCAAGCTGGTCGAGCTCCGTAAGCTTGGCAAGTGTTGTTTCCGCTGCCTCCTTCAGAAAGGTTGGAACCTGAAACTTCATGAACATCAAATTCATAGTACCAAGCGCGCTGATTACAATTAGCACGAAGAGATAGGCAAGCCAGGTGAAGCGTGCGGTCTTGTCAGTCCTCAGGCGGGCGTGCTCGCTCGCAACGCCCCAGGCTAGGACGACCGCGACAATGGCGATGGCGATGGCCGCAGCCCATGCCGCAAGGTTGATACTTGGGTTCTCGCTTGGGCTGATCACGGGCTCTAGGATGTCATGCCAGCCAATCGAGATCACGACGAGGAAGATTGGAATTAGAGCGAGGAGTGCGAGTACAGCGACGCTATTGGAAGAGTTCGCTGAGTCCTTGTTACCGTTCATTCCCCGGGTGCCTTGATGCGCCGAAGGGCCGCCCCTGTCGACTTTGCTACGTATCTTTTCCAAAAAGTCGCCTATTTGGTCTCAGGCCTTTAACCCTATGAGGCGCTGGGCAGGTGGTCAACACTAAGTGTACCGTTCTTCTAGCCCGGAAATCTCACACTGACGAGTGCATCAGGGCTCTGAATCGGAGATAATTCTTATGAAACAAAGGGTTATCGGACAGCAGAGGAGTTCCCCAAAGCCGACAGAGTGTAACGCGAAGTCGTTTGAGTTTGCACGGGTAGAATCGCCCTTTGAGGCCTTGAACTATTACCTTAAATCTGACCAAAAACCCAGTGTTGCGACTACCGGTTGAATACGCCCAGTTCATCAGCGGGGCTTCACCGATCTGCTGAAGACGCACGAGATCGCCATCAGCATGGACGGCAAGGGCGCATGGCGCGACAACTTGTTCGTCGAACGGCTCTGGCGGACGATCAAATACGAGGAGGTTCATCTTCGAGCCTGTGCCAGCGTGCCGGAGGCCAGGGCTTCGATCGGCCGATACATCGACCATTTCGACAACGCTCGCCGACCCATTCGAGCATTGACCGGCAGACGCCGGACGAGGCTCACTTCTGAACCCTGTCATAAATCCCGATGGCAGCCTAAAAAGGGCAGAAAACCACTTAATATTAACCGCAGACCGGAAACTGTTCAGACAAACCGAGGCACCTCTCGTAGACAGTGCTCGCTCAACCCTTATTGACGGGAGTGCCGCAGTATGGACAGACGGAGAAGGTCGAGAATATCTGCCCTCGGCAGCGGATACATTTTTGGACGACGCGGTCATTCACACGGGGGCGAGAAGGCACATAGGGCTCGATATGGGCCTCCTCGATGATGGGATCCTGATCAGGCGTGGCTTCCGGCTCAGGCTCAGGCAGGTCTTGGACAACCTTCACTGGTGCAGGAGGGATCGGCTCAGAGCGGGCGGCTCTAATCCTCGGAGGCGGGGTCCAATTCATTCCGAAAGTGCCCACACTCACGTCATTCAATTCGAATAGTTCGACTTTGTAATTATGCTCCGAGTCAAGATACCGAGCAAAGGCAAGCGGCAGGCACAAATCGAAATCAACCTCCCCCGACGGGGCCACTTCGATCAGGCACTTCTCGCAATTCGATTGCCATCCATCTTCCGCGAGGTATGGCCTGTTCTGCCCAGGCCTTTCGATGACGATCTTGCATTTGTCGGAAAGCGGGAAGTGTCCTCGCACCATGAGATTGATTGTGTTACGAGATCCAGTAAAGTCACTGCGAATGCCGAGATACTCGATGGTCATTTCATTCAGCCCGTAAGGAGACAGCGTCCTTCAATACGCTTCCCAGTTTCAGGTTTTCCTGTAGCTGTTTCTCGTCGCGTATATCAACGAAGGCGTTCTGCTTAATCATGTCGCGGAAGCCCACAGCCCAGTCCGCCATCAGCTTTATGGAGAACTGCGCCGACTTTTCGGGCAGCACGAGCTCCTGTTGGCCGTCGGGCTTCGCCGGATTGGTTGAGAAGATAGTTCCGCTGGATCCGTCAACTTTGCTGACGATGCGCCCCTTGTCGCGCTGCAGGGTGGTGTACATCAGGAAGTCGTTTAGTATGATCGCAGCTGTGGCTGCCGAATTCCAGTTGCTCGAAGCTCCGTCATGCTGGAAATTGTGGCGTTCGAGCTCGCCCGCGATGTGAGTGATGCCGCCCTGCCGCTCCAGCGCCGTAACAATCTCGGCGCAGATGTTGTTGACGAAGCCGGGCTCGATCTCGAAGTGCTCAAGCATGCGCGCATCCTCGAATTTCTTGCCAACAAGGAAGGCCCATTGACTGATGAAGGCTCGGACCACCACCTCCGTTTGGCTCGAGCTCTTGGACCGGGCTTCGGTGGGCGCTGAGAGGCCCAGCATCTGCGCAAGGTCGCTGTCGATGACCGTTGTGGCCTTCGCCGACTTTGCGGACTTTGACCGGTCACCCCAAATCATCTCTGAGCGGATTTCGTCGAACAGGGCAATCGCGTCATGCTCGTCGATGGTGAGCTCCGCAAGAAAGTCACCGGCGCGGCGCTTCTGTACCAGCGACGCGGCGACTCCCATGAAGGCATTGGCCGTCTTCAGCTTCGCTTCCTGCAGGTCCTGGGCGTCGGTGGAAATGTAGAGCGGACGCAGCTGGTCGAGGATTTTGTCCAAGTTGGAGACGATCTGACGGCGGATCTGACGGGCCCGAAGCTCGGGCTTGCAGACGCGCTCTAGATTGCTCATCACGTAGCTCGCGCCACCATCATTGAGCGCGAGAGCAGCGTTCCAGGCACCGAGTGGATCACGAAAGTGCTTCTTCACGAGATCCGAGCTCATGTATGCGAGCTTCAGCTTCTCGATGTAGTCGACGCGCTCAGGACTTAGTGAGACTTCCGACTGATTGTCACCGTATCGGATCAGGTGTGTTTGGTCGGCGGCGGGGCTTCGCCACCAATATGTATTCTTGAAGGTGGACACCGTATCCCATCGGTCCAGCCAATTCGTCTTCGCCGATTGCTGTTCACCGAAGGGCTTACGAAGGCTTGCCGTGATGCGGGCATCCCAGCGGCTCTCATCGGTTGCTCTCCCCCGATCAGCAGCAAACTCTGTATCGAACTTCGTGAGGATAACGAATAGGTTGACCGGGCTGTCCTCTCTCTGGTCGGGTCGGTCACCAGCGGCGTCAGACACCCAGTCCTCTACAAGTCGGTTCAGGCCAACCACCTCCTGGTTCGACGGGCCAATGCAGAGAAGCAGGGCCGTCATGCCGAATGAGTTACAGTAACGTTCGAAGAGGTAGGCCACCTTCCCGCGAAGAAAGTGCTCAGTAGGAAGCTCGGAAGCTTCCTCGAATTTTCCTCGGTCAACGGGATGGCGAGATCGTGCCCCTGGAAAGTCTAGTAAGTCAGCCTGGGAGAAGAAGGGATGGGGCTGATGCGCAATGGCGATCGTGATCTCGGATGCCAGAGCGGATAATGTACCGACCCCTGTCTGGATGGGTGTCATCGTTAGATTGCCTGCTCGCACCAAACAAATCTGGCGTTGGTCCTGGGTGCCAACTGCATCGAGAGTCTGCACGTTGATGACGCTGCTGCTGCTCCGCTGCCACCTTCCATTCTCAATGTCGAAGAGCGCGGCTGCCTCGCAGAGGACGGTCCTTGCGCCTCCAAAGCGAGCCAGTTCCTGCACCAAGTGCTGAAATAGTTTTGTATAGCGAGGAGAGTTGTCCCACAATATACTGAAATAAATTAGTCGCTGATCGTCGTTTGCGAGTGGAATTAACTGCTCTAGACGGCTCCAGTAACCCACCTGCTTGAGCAGAGAATAGTATTTGTCGTTTGAAAAGTGCTTGTCGCAATAAAAATTTAGTTCAATGATATCTTCAACGCCGATCAAGCCCTGTGACCCAGAAATTGACTTGTTCAGCAACTGCTGAACTTGGATGGAGCGAGTCTGTATATCTAGTTCCGAAAGTTGCTCAACGTCATTGTAGAAAGAGTTTGAAATTATCTTGACGATATCGAGCTCGCTGAGTAAATCGATCGTGACAGGAAAATCATTACTAGCGGCGACTGTTTGCCTCGTGAGCCTCGTCACGAGGCCCGTTGATTCTTTGCTGCCCGAGGGGTTTATCTCCGTCAGGAAGTCTATCTCGCGATCGCCCATCGAGGCCATTACGGTCCCGGTCTGCCCCTTTGCCAGGGCAGAGACGAAATAGGATTTTCCGGCTTGGCTCGCGCCATAGACGCCAATGCTCAAGGGCCTGCCTACAGCTTCCTCGAGCCTGGCTTGCCGATAGACGGCCAGACCCATTTCGCGCTTCAGGCGGCTGTTGCTCGCAACGGCAGGGTTCTCGGCTAGATTAATCCACTCTCTTGCCGATTCCAAAATGACTCTCGCTCTGGAAGCAGTGTCACCAACATCCACCAAGCGTTTCTCCCGATTGCCATGAGCAAGTTTCCAAGGCTGCATTCTAAGGGGCGTCTCCGCCATCTTCATAGTTCTTTTTGAGATAGACCTGGTCATGCCAATCGTGTTGCCCATGAGGGCGAAATAGGCCGTGTGGAAAGCCGCGTCATGTCCGCGATCGAGCTCTGCAGGACAGCATCGCTTGGCGGCCATGTCGAGGTCTGCGAGGACTGCGCGCATGCAGGATCCGTCATTGGGCCACAGCCGCCCGCGCTAACCCCTCTTATTCACGCTGGGCCTGAAAGTGGGTTGGCGGACGTAGCGTAAGCAGCTGATTTGGAATAGGTTTTGGTTGCTTGGACCAACGCAATTCCAAACCACTGAGGCGCCACGCCCACCATGGAT
>Ga0247835_1003406_pt1 | contig 15162 bp, 13 predicted proteins | sample LaCtaG_3_FD_189912 | JGI IMG/M metagenome (GOLD analysis project Ga0247835, IMG submission 189912) | Freshwater microbial communities from meromictic Lake La Cruz, Castile-La Mancha, Spain - LaCruzMarch2015_13.5m | ecosystem: Environmental > Aquatic > Freshwater > Lake | place: Spain: Castile-La... | reverse complement strand
CATACGCAGCCCTTGATCTGATTGACAAAGCTAAGTTCGGTTCGAAAGAAGCAGGTTTCAAGCGCGAGGACGAAGAACTAGAAAAGCTCATTTCTTCTGATCAGTTCCGCGCGAGTATGTATGCGTTTAACTTGGTGCAAAAGCACGCTAAGAATCCGCAAGGGGCACCGGATCCAAAACTTGCCATCAAGGTTCAAAAGGTTGGAATCGTTGGAGCAGGTCTTATGGCCAGCCAATTCGCGCTGCTGTTTCTTCGCAGACTCTCCGTTCCAGTAATCATCACCGACGTCTCTCAAGAGCGAGTCGACAAGGGCTTGGCCTACGTTCGATCAGAGCTCGACAAGCTAGTTGAAAAAGGCAGGCTCTCTGTTGATGATCGCAATCGATACAGTGCCAATCTCTCCGGAACATTAGACCTTGCTGACTTTGCAACCTGCGATTGGGTTATTGAAGCCGTCTTCGAGGAAATGAATATAAAGCAGGATGTCTTCACTCGCGTCGAAGCGGTTGTTCGAGAAGATTGTGTGCTTGCAACCAATACCTCTTCTCTATCGGTTGATGAAATTGCCAAGGTACTAAGAAACCCTGAGCGCATGGTTGGTTTTCACTTCTTCAACCCGGTAGCGGTTATGCCACTGCTAGAAGTAGTCAAGGCTCCTAAGTCAAACGAAGTGTCAATCGCTACCGCGATGAGAGTTGCAAAGGACCTAAAGAAAACCGCCGTAATCACATCCGACAGCACAGGCTTTGTTGTTAACCGCTTGCTTGGCTACCTGCTGGGTGAGGCTATGCGCGCAGTTGACGAAGGCATTCCATTCGAAGAAGTAGCGGATGCTATTGCTCCTCTAGGTCTACCAATGAACCCATTCGATCTACTGGAGCTTGTTGGCCTGCAGGTTGGAGCTCACGTGCTGGATTCGATGTATGGATTCTCCTCGGAGCGGTTTTATAAGACAGAATCCCTGCACAAGCTAGCCAAGTACGGAAAGATCCGCACCAAGGACTCTAAGGGCAACCCAACCGGGTACGACCCAGAGGCAATCAAGATTGTTGCCGGAGGAACCAGAAAGCGCACCAAGGAACAAGTCTTTGAGCAGCTGGTTGAGGGCCTTGCCAAGGAAATCAAACTCATGCTTGATGAAGGCGTTGTTGCATCAGCAGAAGATATTGATCTGTGCATGATCATGGGTGCAGGATGGCCATTCCACCTAGGTGGAATCACGCCTTATCTTGACCGTGTTGGAGCATCACAGAAGGTGTTTGGAAAAAGCTTTCACAACCCCATGATCAAGGGTGTTTTAAGCTAGCGAAAATTTGGTTCGGTAGCTTTGGATGGTTGGCCGCATGCCAATCCCGCAAACTCCAACCAATTTATCGTCTCTGAAGTATTCGAAAACGCATTCACCAGATAGCTCACCTGCAACCAATTCACTTCTGTCCGCAAGATAAGTCATGCCAAAGGCCAGGATATTCATCTCGTATTGGTCAGACCAAAAAGAAGGCAGCGGAGCAAATGGCTCCGCTAGCATTTGCTCTACGGATTCCCCAATTAAGTGCTTACCCAAAATCAACCCTGCTCGTTTTCCAGTTTCGGTTGGCAAGTTCCAGTGCTCCACGCGTCGGGGAATCTGGTCAAACAATGGGTTGACGTAGCGTGCGACATCGCCAACGGCAAAAATGTTCTCAAAGACCGTGCCACCAGAAGAAAGTGCTCGTAGTCCACCATCAACTAAAACACCATTAGAAATATCTATTCCGCTTCCTTCAAGCCATTCGGTATTAGGCAATGATCCAATGGCAACCACAACCAGATCTGCATCGTAGATAACTCCTGAGTCTAGAATCACTCTTTCGACATGGCCATCCCCAATCAGACCAAACACCGAAGCGCCTTTGACAAACTCCACGCCTTTTAGCTCGTGGCGACGCTTAACTTCTTTACCTAGAGTTTTGCCAAGAGCTTCTTGCATCGGTTCATGCGTTCTTGAAACGACTCTGACCCGGCAACCGGCTTTGATGGCAGTGGCGGCAACTTCACACCCGATAAATCCTGCGCCAAGAATCAATACCTTCACTCCAGGAAGGAGTTGCTTTCGCAATTCCACGGCATCATCAAAAGTTCTCAAGACATGAACACCGGAGATCCCATTGGCATCAACCGGAAGCGGCTTTGGTCGAAGGCCGGTTGCAATAACTAGTGCGCTGTATGGGTGGATAGCACCGGAAAGGTCAGTAACTTTCTGTTCTTTCGTATCTAACGAGGTAGCGGCTTGTCCCAGCACCCATTCGATGTCAGCCACCGATTCTTTAATTGGAAAGTAAATCTCTTCGATCTCACCGGTTCCGCTGAGTAAGTCTTTTGAAAGCGGAGGTCTGTTGTATGGAAGGTAGGGCTCGTTGCCGATTACTTTGATGGGGCCTGAGTACCCCGCTTTGCGAAGCCCTTCAGCAGAGCGAAGGCCGGCTAGTGAGCCACCAACAATTACTACCGGAGCGGACAAAATCGTTAGCTACTGAGCGATGCGAATAGCCTGCATCGGGCAGATATCAACTGCTGCCTCGACGTTGTCTCGTTCGCTGTCGTCAACTTCGGCCACGTACTCCAACTTGTCCTCGGCGTTCAACTTGAACACTGTTGGAGCTTCGAATACGCACTGTCCGTAGTGCTGACACTTAGTCATGTCGACTTCGACTTTGATCATTTACTTTTCCTCGATTCGTGACGGATAAAGGTCCTTGGACGGAGTTCTTATGCCGCGGAATTCCCAGTCGCCGCCCATGGCGGTTGAAACAACTTCTTCGCTCTCAGTTGGCTGAGCTCCCACATCAGATCGAATAGGAGCAGGACCGTGAACAATCTTGTTGCTAAGGCGTCCAAGCCCCTCAACTTCGACCTCAACAACGTCTCCTGGCTGCACCGGTCTTGAGTTTGCTGGCGTACCGGAGAAGATCATGTCGCCTGGAACTAGCGTGATGGTGCGCGCTAGGTCTGCAACAAGGTAGTTCATGTCCCATTCCATGTTTTTGGTGTTGTCGTCTTGTTTCAGCTCACCGTTAACGTAAGTGCGAATGTATTTGTTGCGAAAGTCCCAGTCGGTCACCATTCCAGGTCCAACCGGAGCCAAGGTGTCGGCACCTTTTACTCGCAGCATGGAACCGGCGTCGGTATCTCTGAAATCGTGCAGACCGTAGTCGTTACCGACTGAGTATCCAGCAATGTATTCACCTGCTTCATCAGGTGAAATGTTCTTGCAGGTTTTGCCGATGATGATGATGATTTCACCCTCGTAGTTCAACCACTTGCATCTCTCAGGGCGAACGACGTGTCCGTGGTGTGAATTCAAAGCTGTGATTGGCTTGTGAAAGTAAGTTGGCGCAGATGGCAACTTGGTCATGAACTCGTCGGTGCGGGACTGGTAGTTCAAGTGAACAGCCAAGATCTTGGTTGGTTCGCTTGGGGCAAGGTGAATGGCGTCGTCGATGGCAACTTTTCTGCCATCGGCAGCAAACAGTTCATTGCCAACTCGAAGCACCTGAACCGGTGCCCCTTCTAGCAGAATCCGACGATACTCAGTCACGCGAAAGAACCAAGTCCTTTGGTCTTGGGAAACCAGCTTCAGGCTCTGGGAAGTAAACGTGAACCTGTCCCGTTCCAATGGAGTTCTCGTAGTCGGAGTACATAACGCCCTTTGCGGTGTTATCGCCCTCACCGGTTGCACCAGCCATAGTCAACCAGTGGCTGAAGTTAGCCTCAGGCTTGAACTTCTTGAAATCGTCCATGGTGTCCAGGATTCGGGCGTGATCTCCCTGCTTCATCCATTCAATGCGCTCTAGATCTGCAAGGCGCGCACCTTCTGAATAGATGTGACTTGGGTCAGAGGACTCGTGCTTACGAAGGTCGCGAAGCTTGTAGAAAGTGTGCGACAGGGCACCGGAAGCTAGCAGTAGAACTTTGCGATCGGTGTCGCGAATTGCTTCACCTAGGGCACGACCAGCGCGCAAGAAATCTTCCGCTGTTGCAGTTTGGCAAACAGAAATAGAAACCCACTTCTTGTCTAGGCCGCGACCTAGGTAGTGCCAAAGGTTTACAGTGGCATAGAAGATTGGAAGATGCGGATCGCTGATTGGAGTTATCCAGGTTCCGTTTTTCTCATCGTATTTCGCAGCTGCCATGGCAAGTTCTGGATCACCCTTGAATGCGTAGGGAACCTGAGACATGCCTCGAGGTAGCTCTTCAGAAGTGAATAGCCCAGAGCGTTCTGCTTGAGCGGTAATCACAAACTCAACCGTGGTGGCCCAGTGGCTGTCAAGAACTACTACTGTGTCGTAGTCCAGGGTCTCCATGACCTCCTTGCGGAATCTCTTTAGTCCAGGAACTAGCGAAATCTCCTTGCCTTCGTTTAGGTCATAGCGAACCTTTTCGGGCAGCATGATTGTTGGCACGTGGGCCAAAATTGCGGCTCCAACTACTTTTCCCATTTCTATTCCTTCCATCCATTTGGTGAAATAACTGTGTTCTTTACATCTGCGTAGAAATCAAACGACCAATTGCCACCCTCGCGTCCGATTCCTGATTTCTTGGAACCCCCGAAGGGAGCCTTCAGGTCTCGAACAAAAAAGCAGTTGATCCATATTGTTCCAGCAACTACCTCTGAGGCAATCCGCTTGGCATGTTCACGATTACCCGAAACGATGACTGCCGCCAGACCAAACTCGGTGCCGTTGGCCATTTCAATCAACTGTTGATCGGTCGAAAAAGTCTGCATGGTCAAGACCGGACCAAAAATCTCGGAAGTGACAATTTCAGAACCCACCGGAGGGTTGACAATCAGTGTTGGCCTAAAGAACAGACCCCCCAGGTCGCTGTTGGGCTCACCACCCATAACTACCTTGATGCCGTCTTTCTTTGCGCGATCTACGAATCCTTTGATGCGCTCGAAGTGCACAGGATGTATCTGAGGACCAATGTCGGTTTCGGGATCTCTCGGATCGCCCTGCTTGAGCTTCGCGGCTCTTTCTTGGAACTTTTTGGAAAACTCATCGGCAACTGATTCGTGCACCAGCAAGCGAGTTCCAGAAAGGCATACCTGACCTGCGTTGTCGTATTGCTCAACTGCTAGTTCAGCGGCAAGGTCGAGGTCGGCGTCTTCCAAAACAATAGTTGGGGATTTTCCACCCAGTTCAAAAGAAACCGGGATTAGGTTATCCGCCGCAGCGTGAGCTATCTTCTTCGCGGTAGGAACCGAACCGGTGAATGAAATTCTTGAAACACCCGGATGGGAAACTAGAGCGTTGCCAACTTCAGCACCGAATCCTTGCACAACGTTGAATACTCCCGCTGGAATCCCAGCCTTCAATGTTAGGTCAGCAAAGAAGGAAGCCGATAGCGGTGTCCACTCAGCAGGCTTCAAAATCACAGTGTCTCCGGCAGCAAGAGCCGGACCAATCTTCCAGGTTGCAAGCATCAGCGGTGCATTCCAGGGAGTAACCAAAACTGCAACCCCAGAAGGATCCCAGGAGATGTTGTTGGTGTGACCGCGAGTTTCCCAGCTTTCGTGGTGAAGATCGTTGATAGCCCAATCGGCAAAGAAGCGTAGGTTTAGTGCAACTCGGGGCATGACGCCTCGAATATGAGACCTAAGCAATGATCCATTGTCTAGCGTTTCGAGATTTGCTAGCTGCTCCAGATTCTCTTCGACTAGTGCTGCTAGTCGATGAAGTAATTCACCGCGGCCCTTAGGTCCCAGCTTGGACCATTCGGGGAAAGCTTTTCGAGCTGCCGCAACGGCTAGGTCAGCTTCGCGCTGACCGCCCTTTGAAATTTTGGCGAGCAAAGCTCCATCAATTGGAGAAAAATTGTCGAAGGTTTCAGATGAGGCAACGCGTTGGCCACCGATGAAGTGACGGGTGTCTACGGTAAGGCCCGCTAGTGCAACGGTGTCAGTCACAATTGCCCCTTCGCAATTCGTTCGGATACTAACAATACAATAAGGCACCCGCGGCCCTTAGGCCAACAGGAAGTTTTGACGATCGGAAAAGAACCTAGTCCTGGGCCTCGGTAAAGGCGGTTATTTTCCTCAGGGCAACAGTCAATTCCCGCTTTTCGGCCTTGCTGAACCCGCTCAAAACCTGTTGTTCGTGGGTGTTGAAATCAGGAAACAGCTTCTTCATAAGAGATCTCCCCTTCGGGGTTAGGGTCACAATCACCAGACGCTTGTCGCCGGTTCCGCGATCTCGTTTTAGGTAGCCCTTGCCCTCAAGGGTTTGTAGCACGCCGGTGAGGGTCGCCTTAGAAAAGCCGCCTTCTTCCGCGATTACCCGGGTCTCGATAGGTTCCCAAATCCAAGACACCCACAGCACCACAAATCCAGTCCAGGAAAGCTCGTGGGGTCCAAGGACAGTTCGCTCCAAATAGTTTCTGGTGGCATTGGCGGCGCGGAAGATGTTGCTGATCGCAGCCATGGAGTCAAAATCCAGGGTCATGCCAGAGAGCTTGTTTTCAACCTGTCGCTCGGTCTCACTGAGGGTATGAGCTCCAGACATCAAGATCTCCGATTCGTTTGTAAGGCACCTAACAATGACAATAGCCGAGCCCCAAGCAGTATTCCCCTTGACTTTCTAGTTATTTGTATCAAAAGCTCGGTGCAATGTGTAGATTATTAGCGTCCGAACAATCTCAAAAAAGAGAGAGCTCAACGATGAGTTATAACTTTGCAGACCTAGAACTTTTTGAAAAGGGAGCCCCCTGGCAAGCCTTTGCCGAAGTGAGGGCAACAGGCAAACCGCACTTTTCCGAAGAAGCAGCACCCAACCACGGCTTTTGGTCAATCATGGGTTACAGCGACATCGTTAAAGTCCTTAGAGACTCAGAGACCTTTACCTCAGAGCGATTTACAAATCTTGAAGAAGTCGATGCCGAGCAAGAGCAAGCTCGTAGATCACTTCTTGAAACAGATGGACTGCGTCACCGAGCACTCAGGCGAATGCTTCAAGGAGAGTTCACCCCGCAGGCGGTTAGCAAATACGAAACGTTTTTGAGAGGGCTAACAGCGACGACCTTAGACAAGGCTTTTGCTAAAGGCGAATTCGATTTCGTTGAAGACGTCAGTGCAGATTTTCCAATTCGCGTTCTCGCTCGAATACTAGACGCTCCCGACGAAGACACCGGTCAACTTATCGACTGGGGTAACCGCATGATTGGTAACACCGATCCTGAGCAAGCCGATGTTTTGATGGAAGATCCAGAATCAGAAAAGTATCGGCTGGTTCCTTTTAGATCTCCTGCAGCACTCGAAGTCTTTGAGTATGGTCAGGCGTTAGCTGCCCAACGCCGCGGAAAAGGAAAGAAAGACCTGATCTCAGTTTTGGCTGACGGCGTTCCGTCAGATGGAATTCCACTTTCAGAAAGAGACTTCAACACCAACTTTCTTTTGCTTGTTGTTGCAGGAAACGAAACTACCCGTCACACCATCTCTCACACCATGAATAACTTGATAAACAACCCAGATCAGTTAGCTCTTTTACAAGAAGACCCTTCACTTATCCCCTGGGCGGTCGAGGAGTTTTTGAGATTCGCATCACCGGTTTATCACTTCAGAAGAACCACCACCAAAGACGTTGAAATCAATGGCGTAAAGATAAAAGAAGGCCAGAAAGTATTACCTTGGTTTGCTGCGGGAAACAAAGACCCAGAGATGTTCAAAGATCCAAACAAAATGGATGTGACCAGAAATCCAAATGAGCACATGACATTTGGCCGCGGAGGACCACACATGTGTCTAGGAAACGCCCTAGCTCGAATTGAAATGCGCGTGATGTTTGAGGATCTGATTTCTCGAATTGACCGCGTAGAGCGAACCGGAAGCATCGATTACCTGAGGTCAAACTTCGTGCACGGAATAAAGAGAATGCCGGTTAAGGTTCACCTCAGATAAGTTTGGCAACTTTCGAAAGGAAGTTATCAACCAGCAAAAACGTTCTTTGCTTGGCGGCTTCTTCTTCAGCGAACGTCTGGCTCATCATGACAATCGGATCTTGACCATCTTGTTGGACTTTTTTGTCCCCGCCCCAGTCGAGCCAGCCTTTTAGTCCGGCCGAATCAAGTTCAGGATGGAATTGAACACCAAGGGATTTATTGATAACAAACGCTTGTGAGGAAACTGGATTGCGTGCGATTTCTTTGACGCCATCAGGTAATACCCACTGGTCGTAATGAAATTGAAACCACGGACCATTTGAAACTAGGTCCGGCTCTTCGGACCAAATGTAAGTCCAACCAATTTCGGCCTTAGGCGATCTGGTTACCGAACCACCAAGCGCTCTAGAAATTAGCTGACCGCCGAAGCAAATGCCAAGCACAGGCTTGCCCGATTCAACAGCATTTTTGATCCATGCCAATTCCGGCTGAAGCCAGTTCCCGATGCAGTCATCGTCCCAGGCGCCCCAAGGCGCCCCTAGGGGAATGATTAGGTCGTAGTTATCTAGGTTTGGAAATCTGAATGCCACATTGGGAGATTTAAAGTTTTCTTCGGGTACTACTAGCTGGGTCTCAATTTCAAAACCGTGGTGGGCCAGTCTTTGACCAACTGGGCCCACGGGGCTGACGTGATCATGCTGAATAAATAGCGCTTTCACAATCACACCCCCAGTAATAAGGTTTAGAAATACGGCTCCGAAGTGACGACGGATGGCTTTAGTATATCTCATTAGATACCAAACGATTCAACACCGCATTCATTGCCACAAAGGAGTAGCAAATGGGTAGCTCACTAGAGTCTCTTCAAAAAGAACTCAAGTCCAACAACATTGACGTACTCAGAGTCATTTACCTGGACATCATCGGCGTTATCAGGTCCAAGGATATTTTGGTATCCCAGCTCGATCTCATCAGTCACGGCGGTCCTGCTTTCTGTCAAGGCATATGGGTGACCACAACCGGTGGTGACGTGCTAGATGGCAACAACGTAGTCTCTGATGGACTTGAGGACTTTATATCTCAAGTTGTGCCCGAATCATGGCGCCCACTGCCTTGGGAGCCAGGAGTTGCTTATGCAGCTGCAGGCGCAAACAATCCAGATGGAAGCAAGAACCTGCTCTCGCCGCGAACTGTATTGGAATCTGTCGTTGCCAAATACAAGGAGCTTGGTCTTCACCCAGTTGTTGGACCAGAGCTAGAGTTTTACATCGCAGAAAAAGACGAGAACGGCAAATATCACAGAGCCATTGAGCGCACAGGACAGGCTTATACCTCTGGATCTGTGGTTGACCCTAAGGGCACATTTTTAAATCTTCTTCGAATGGTTGATCAGATGAACATCGGCGTTTTTGCCGGTAACCATGAATTCAGTCCATCTCAGTATGAGATTAACTTCTGGCATGGACCAGCTGTAAATGCTGCGGACAGAACACTGATGTTCAAATCTGCAGTCAAAGAAGTTGTAGCAAGGGCCGGTCAGCACGCAACCTTCTGCGGTAAGCCATGGAGCGATGAGGGTGGAAGTGGATTCCACCTTCACTTCTCAGTAGAAGATGGCAAAGGAAAAAACCTCATGCACGATGGCGGAACCGGATTAAGCGAAGTTGCACTTCAGATCATCGCCGGTATCACCAAGCACGCTGCTGCACTGACCGCAATTTGCAACCCGACAATAAACGCTTTCAAGAGACTCGGCCCTGACACACTCGCGCCTTACCGCGCGAACTGGGGTTTCGATAACCGTTCAGCAATGGTTCGCATCCCGCCAGAGCACGGTTCCGGAACCAGGCTCGAAGTTCGAGTTGCTGATGGTGCTGCAAACCCATATCTGATGATCGCTGCAATTTTGGCCGCCGGTCTAGATGGAATCCAAAGCAAGCTAAAGCCATCAGATCCAGTTGCTGGCATGTCTTATGAAAATGAATCGGCACCAGTACTTCCGATGAGCTTGGAAGCTGCGCTAGATGCCCTAGAAGCCGACACCGTGCTTCGTGATTTGCTGGCCGGTCCTATTGTTGATGTCTTCCAGATCTTGAAGCGCGATGAAGTAAAGCGCTACAAAGAAGCTGTTTCTGATCCGAACACTCGCGAGACGACCGACTGGGAAGTCAAGGAGTACATGTCTGATTTCTAAAGTCAAAAGACTTTAGACAGTCGGATCTGAAAAGTCCGCGACTAGAGTTCCACCTGCAAAGGTGACGCCTAGTTCGCGGTAGTAACCTCCGAGGACTTTTTCTACTGGAAGAATCGAACCCAACTCGTCCCACTGCGAATCTCCAAGAACAATTTCGGCGTCACCACTCCAGGTCACACCAATTTCGGCATCGCTGGAACCAAGTGAAACAAGTTGGTCTAACGAGTTACCTTTACCAGGAGTAATCGAAGGCATCCAGCGACTGTGCAACATCTTGTGACCGTTGACAAAACCATTGCTGTCAGAGGGCTGACGCAAAGTAACAATTGCACTTGCAAGTCTGTGATCATATGCAGATACGCTGGCACCTAGCTTGGCTCCGGGCTCAAGCTTTGGTGTTGCCTGTCCGTTGTTGAAAACTCTTGTGACTGCGATGCTTCCAAGTTTCTTTGGATAGCCCTGGAACCAACCTCGAGCAATTGCAAAATCCTTGGTGACCCAAATTGCAACACAGCGTGAATATGTAACGTCCTTGTACTTGCAGCGAATCACTACGAAAGTTTCGAGATACTGCGATCGAACTGGATCCAGCAGCTCTGCCTTTGACGTCGAACAAGATTGCCAGTCGGCCCAAATGATAGCAACACCCCCTGGCTGATCATCCGCTAGCTCGACGCCCTCTGGAAGCAGGGCGGTAACGTTTTTGGGATGGGTTAGGTACTCAACCGTTAGAAGGGTCCCCGAGTAAAGCCAAGGCATCTCTGGGATGATTGCACTCTTGCCTGTTGGGGTTTTGGGGGCTAGAAATCCACGTAATTTGCTCATGGACAATAGGGTACCGAGTCATTCGGGTACAAACGAGACATTTTTCAAGATTTTTCTTCATGAAATATCCCCTTGGCGACTTGACCAGGCGGGCGATTAGGGCAAGATTAGTCATATCGTTTTGACACAAACGATTCTCCATTCAATGAAGAAGGGAGCCATATTTCATGGCAAAAGAATCATCTACCTCACTACGTAAAGGCCGTCTTGGCGTAGCGGGAATCGTATTTTTCGTGGTGGCAGCTAGTGCCCCGCTGGTAGGAATGACCGGAGCTGTTCCGGTAGCAATGCTCCTAGGAAATGGAGCAGCCACCCCAGGTGCCTATCTGGCAGTTGGATTAACACTTCTGGTTTTCTCAGTCGGTTATGCAGCTATGAGTCACAAGGTAACTAACGCAGGAGCATTCTTTGCCTACGTCGGAAAGGGCCTTGGCGTAAATGCCGGAGTCGGTTCTGCCTATGCATCGATTGTTGGATACGTAACTATCCAGCTGGCAATCTACGGATTCTTTGGATTGACAATGGGCTTGACCATGGCGCAGTTCGGTGTGGATCTAGCTTGGTGGGTCTGGGCACTCATTGCCTGGCTACTAGTCACCGGTCTTTCACTTCTGAGCGTTGACATCGGAGCAAAAATTCTTGGTGTTCTGCTCGCAGTTGAACTGCTATCGCTAATCGTGACCGCTGTTGCAATTTTTGCCAACGGTGGACCTGAAGGCGTAAACGTCGGAGCTTCATTTGACCTAGGCCTGGTGTTTGCGGGTGGATTTGCTGGCACAGCTGGAATCGCATTGGCATTTGCATTCGCATCCTTTATCGGATTCGAAGCAACAGCAATCTATGGCGAAGAGTCCAAAAACCCTAAGCGCGATGTACCTAGAGCTACTTACTGGGCAATCGGAATTATCAGCGGATTGTTCGCTGTCGTTTCCTTCGCAATGGTTACTGGTATGGGTGCAGGCGCAATCATCGACCAGGTTGTTGAGCGCTCAAGCGGACTAGCTGATCCCTCAGCTGTTTTGTTCAGCTTGGCAGCGGAGTATGTATCACCAGAAATCGTTGTGGTAATGGCACTGCTTGTTGTCACCAGCTTGTTCGCCGGTTTATTGGCGTTCCAAAATGCTGCCGCAAGGTACTTCTTTGCTATGGGCCGCGGTGGCGTTATGCCTTCCATGTTGGGCAGAACCAACGCTGCTGGCGCCCCACAAAATGGAGCAATCCTTACCTCAGTAATTGCAGCTGCAGTGATCATTGCATTTGCGGCAGCTGGGTTGGATCCATTCCTGAACCTGTTTAGCTGGATGAGTGGTGTTGCAGTTATCGCTGTGGTGGCCGTTGAGATTCTGGTTTCCATCGCAGTAATCGCCTTCTTCCAGAAGAACAGTGGCGGTAACCTTTGGAACTCAAAGATCGCACCTGGACTATCCATCGTGCTTCTTATCGCAGGGCTTTACATGCTTATGGCCCGCTTCAACTTGCTAGCTGGAACTGCTGCCGATGGAGTCGACCCATCGCTACCAGAGTCTGGCTGGGCATTGAGCGGACTTGGCTGGTTCCTAGTGCTGTCCCCATTCATTGCTTTCGTTATTGGCTTCGTGGTGTCCTCCACTAACAAGTCCAAAAACGCTGCACTGATCAAGGACTTCGCGTAGGAATAATCTGAAAACAATTAGCTGGGGGCCAACTTAGTTTGGCCCTCAGTTAATTCCAGGAAGGATGAGTGTGGACAAAGAATTTGACCTTGATGTCACATTTGAGCAGCAAGCTGACGAGAAACTAATTGCTTCGCTGAGCCCTGAGCAGTTGTCCAAACACATTCAGAATCTTCCTGCGGACTTAGTAGCTGCTGCAACCGGAATTCTTATCGAAAACAGAACCTACTCCGATGTTTCGCAGCAGCTTGGCATCAGGCAACAAGAACTTGTCAGAGCCGTTCATCGCGCAAAGCTAATCATTAGTGAGTCCCAAAACTAAATTGACCAGGCAACACATTTGTCGAATTGGAATTCAAATCACCAATTGAAATATTTTCAGTTTCTAGCTCCAACCCCACCCTTACAGTCTGAGAGCCCAAAGTGAGCTACACACTTATCAACCCGGCAACAGAAGAGTCGATGGAAACCATCGAGCACCTCGACGCTAAACAAACCGATGAAGCAATCAACAAAGCGGTCAAGGCCCAGGAAAAGTGGGCAGCACTAGCTCCTGCCGATCGAGCGATATTGCTAAGGCGATTTGCGGCAGCAGTTGATTCCGACATCGAAAACTTAGCTCAATTGGAAGTTAGAAATTCTGGTCACCCTATTGATCAGGCGCACTACGAAGCTAAGAATGTTCGAGATGTTTTGAACTACTACGCTGGCGCACCAGAGCGACTAATCGGTAAGCAAATCCCGGTAGCGGGCGGAATTGCAGTGACCTTCCACGAACCAATCGGCGTGGTTGGAATGATCACACCCTGGAACTATCCAATGCCAATTGCAGGTTGGGGTTTAGCCCCTGCTCTTGCAGCGGGTAATGCAGTGGTTCTAAAGCCTGCTGAATGGACACCACTTACCTCGATGCGCCTAGCCGAGCTGGGACTAGAAGCGGGATTACCCGGGAACTTGTTTCAGGTTCTCAATGGAAAAGGAACTGTTGTAGGGGAGCGGCTAGTTTCCAACGAGAAGGTTGGAAAGATTGTTTTCACTGGATCCACTGCGGTTGGAAAACACATCATGCGCGGTGCCGCTGATCAAATCAAGCGCGTGACTTTAGAACTCGGTGGCAAGAGCGCCAACATCGTCTTTGAAGACGCTGACGTCGTAAAGGCCGCTACCACCGCGCCATATGCGGTCTTTGAAAATGCTGGGCAGGACTGCTGCGCGAGATCCCGAATTTTGGTTCAGAAGTCTGTCTACGAAAAGTTCATGGAAGCTTTGGAGCCGGTGGTCAAAGCAGTGAAGGTGGGAGACCCAAGCCTTAGCGGAACAGAAGTTGGACCCTTGGTTAGCAAAGCGCACCGCGAGAACGTCAGCAGTTTCCTCGATGGAGCCGACGTGGCATTTCGCGGCAGCGCCCCAACCGGGAAGGGCTTTTGGTTTGCTCCAACTGTTGTTGTGGCAAAGAGCTCAAGCGATAAATGCATGGCGGAGGAAATCTTTGGCCCGGTTGTGACCGTTTATCCATTCGATACAGAAGCAGAAGCAATCGAACTTGCCAATGGAACAGAGTACGGACTCTCTGGATCGATTTGGACAAGAGATATGGGTCGCGGCATCCGAGTTTCAAGGGCAGTTCAAAGCGGAAATCTTTCCGTGAACTCTCACTCGTCCCTGAGGTATACAACACCATTCGGTGGAATGAAACAATCAGGAATGGGTCGAGAACTAGGACCAGACGCCCCGATTCACTTCACAGAAGAAAAGGTAGTTTTCTTTAATTCAGAAAGCTAGTGCAAATAAGCGCTAGCGACTTTGGTAGCCGCTGGCTATTTCAAGAACGGCCAATGCACCAAGTCGAACTGTTCTCCCATCGGCGCTATCAGCCATCGCGTCAATCTCTGTGATATCTGCCGAAACTACCTGAGGAGTTTTTCCAACCAGGAATGCAAACTGACGAAGTTCATCTGCGCTAATTCCACCAGGTGCTGCGGCAGGACAAGCTGGAACAAATGCCCTGTCACAAACATCCATGTCGATATCAACATGCAGCTTTTTGTTGCCAAGTTTCGAAAGTGCTTCATCCATCACAGAGTCAGCAGTTCTGTTTCTAAGCGCTGAGCGTGGAATTACGTGCACACCGTATTCTTTTGCCCTTGCTGCATACTGCGGCGAATTAGAGAAGTCGTTGATTCCAATTTGAACAACGCTGTTTCCAGGAAGACCTGCTTCAATCAAACGTCGAACCGGAGATCCGTTAGAAACTCCATCGCGCAAATCGTGATGAGCATCGAAGGTGATTAATCCAGCGTTAGCGAGCTCTTCGCCGAACACACCGCGCATCACGGCATAAGTGATTGAATTATCGCCGCCGAGGGCAATTGAAAGCTTTGAGTTTTCGGAAACTTTTTTAGCAAGTGCCATAGTTTGTGATTCACCAGCCGTTGAATCTGGGGTTTCAGAATCGCCAAAGTCTGCAAAGGATAAGTCTCTAAGGTCCTTGTTTTGACTCCAGCTGTAAGTTGAGTATCTGGCAAGGGCGACCCGAATTTCTGCCGGAGTGGTGTTGGCTCCGGTAGCCGAAATGG
>Ga0247835_1003382_pt1 | contig 15221 bp, 16 predicted proteins | sample LaCtaG_3_FD_189912 | JGI IMG/M metagenome (GOLD analysis project Ga0247835, IMG submission 189912) | Freshwater microbial communities from meromictic Lake La Cruz, Castile-La Mancha, Spain - LaCruzMarch2015_13.5m | ecosystem: Environmental > Aquatic > Freshwater > Lake | place: Spain: Castile-La... | reverse complement strand
GACACCTTCTGAGGCGTGGTGACGATCACCACGCCGGCCATCGGAACGGCCTGGGCGAGGGTGAGCTGGGCATCGCCGGTGCCGGGCGGCAGGTCAACCACGAGCACATCGCGCTCGCCCCACTCCACCTGGTACAGAAACTGGCGGATGATGCCGTTCAGCATCGGCCCCCGCCAGACCACCGGCTGGTTCTCCTGAATCAGCAGCCCCATCGACACCATCGCAACGCCGCAGACCTCGATCGGCGTGAGAATCTGCTGCTCGCCGCTGCCGCGCACCTGTGGGGTGCGATCGGCCACCCCCAGCATGGTGGGAACGTTGGGCCCGTAGATGTCGGCGTCGAGCAGGCCCACCTTCAGGCCCTGGCGAGCCATGGCGCAGGCCAGGTTCACCGCCACGGTGCTCTTGCCCACCCCCCCCTTGCCACTGCTCACGGCGATCACCCGCTTGACGCCGGGGATGCCCTTCTGGGCCGGCAAGGAGCCGGCGGCGGGGCCATGGCTGTGGCCGGAATCGGCTGGTTCGGGTTGGGACAGCTCAACCTGCACGTCCTCGATCCCCTCAAGACCCAGCAGGGCGGCGCGGGCATCGGCGGCGATCCGTTCCCGCTGGCTGGTGGCATAACCGGGCAGGGCGAGGCGGAACACGGCCCGGTTGGCCTGGATCCGCACCTGGCTGATCCAGGCCAGGTCCAGGAGGGTACGGCCACTTCCCGCGTCACAGAGAGGCTTCAAGGCCTCGAGCGCTTGATCAGCGGTGGCCATCCCATCGGCAGTCATTCGAAAGTTGATCCTAGGCGGCGTGCCCGTGACAGAGGCTCTCGAAAGATTGTGGAGGGGGGCGGCGACCTGGAAAGGTGGGCAGGATTTCAACGCCCCAGCCGGGGCTTGCTGTTGAGTGGCGGAACAACCAGGGAGGCAGAACGGCGTGGCCCAGCAGATCGAAGCGAATCCGACGGCCCTCGCGGCACCGCCATCCGATTCAAGGGCCCGGGCCAGGGGCCTGCTGATGGGTCTGCAGGACAGCATCTGCGCCGGTCTCGAGGCCCTCGATGGCGAAGCCACCTTCCAGGAGGAGAGCTGGGAGCGGGCGGAGGGCGGCGGCGGCCGCTCCCGGGTGATGACGGCCGGCCGCGTCTTCGAGCAGGGAGGCGTGAACTTCTCCGAGGTGGAGGGCGACCGCCTCCCCCCCTCCATCCTCAGCCAGCGGCCCGAGGCGGAGGGGCAGGCCTGGTTTGCCACCGGGACCTCGATGGTGTTGCACCCCCGCAACCCCTACGTGCCCACGGTGCATCTCAACTACCGCTACTTCGAAGCGGGCCCGGTCTGGTGGTTCGGAGGCGGGGCCGACCTGACCCCCTTCTATCCGTTCCTCTCCGATGCCATTCACTTCCATCGCACCTTGAAGGGCGCCTGCGACAGCGTCAATCCCGCCTACTACCCGGTGTTCAAGGCCTGGTGCGACGACTACTTCTTCCTGAAGCACCGCGGCGAAACCCGCGGCATCGGCGGCATCTTCTACGACTACCAGGATCCGGCCGGCACCCTTTACAAGGGCCAGGACCCGGCGGGTCCCGCCGCTGAACGCGCCGCCACCGCCGGCGCGCAACAGCAGAGCTGGGAGCAGTTGTTTCAACTGGCCCAGGCCTGTGGGCATGGCTTCCTGCCCAGCTACGCGCCGATCGTGACCAAGCGCCACGACACCCCCTATGGCGAGCGGGAGCGCCAGTTCCAGCTCTATCGCCGCGGCCGCTACGTGGAGTTCAACCTCGTGTTCGATCGCGGCACGATCTTCGGTCTGCAGACCAACGGGCGCACGGAATCCATTCTGATGTCGCTGCCGCCGCTGGTGCGCTGGGAGTATGGCTACACCCCGGAGCCCGGCAGCCGTGAGGCCCTGCTCACGGAGGTGTTCACCAGGCCCCAGGACTGGCTGACCGACCCCTCCCTGGAGGAGCGCTGCCAACCCCACCTGGCGGTGGATTGAGCTGGGTGAGCCCCGGAGCGTCCAACGCCGGCTGGCCAAGCCCTTGCTGAAGGGCGACGACCACCCGCTCGGCAATCGCCTGCACCGTGGCCGGACGGCGGGCCGGATCCCTCAGATTCGCCTCGAGCGTCCCTTCCAGCTTGCCGATCTCCAGCAGGGCGATGCCTCGCTTCGGTCCACCGAGCCCGCCGCGGAAGGCCATCGGGTAGGCGCCGAAGGCCGCCGCCAGGCTTTCGTCGAGGCGGCTGAACGGCTGGTTGATCGCCGGGATCAGTCCTGAGCCGATGCCGTCCGGGCCGTAGGCGTCGAAGTGGATCTCCAGGGCGTAGCCGCCGATTGCGCTGTGCTCACGGCCCGCACTCCAGTTCGTTCCGGGGGCATCCCCGTTGACGATGGTGCGGAACGGCGGTTCGTGGTAGCGAATCTGCAGCCCCCGCTGCTGACCGAGTTGCACCACCGCCTGGGCGATCACGATGTTCCAGTAGAGCTCGTCGGTGATGCCCGGGAACATCGGGCTGTCCCGGGCCAGGGCGACGGCGGCTCCATGGGTGCCCGATCCGCCGATGTTCTGGGAATCGGCGTGGCCGGCCATCACCAGGATGGGGGTGTCGGCCGACAGGGCCCGCAGGCCGATCCAGTCCTTGGCAAGCCGGCTGCGCGGGCCGGTGAGGGGGTCGTAGTCGTTCGTGGCGGGCGGGGCTCCCAGGGAGGCGGCTCCGGCCGCGCCGCTGGCCAGGCTGGTGCCCGATCGAGGAGCGATCTCATTGGCGAGGGCAGAACTTCCGCCGCCGGCGCTGAACAGGGCCGCGAGCAGAAGGGCAGAGCGGACGGGTGGGCGCATCGTGGACATTCCTCAGATCGGTGAGCTGAGCAGGGAGCCGTCACTGGAGAGCTGGAGCCGGGGGGCCAGCTCCTGTTCCAGGGCGATCAGCTCATCCCGGTGGGCCCGTAGGCGCAGGCTGCTGCAGGGCGCCTCGTCGTCGCTGATCAGGCGGAGTTCCACCTCCTCCTGGCGAGCGGCCCGGCGCCGGTAGACCCAGCCCGCCACGGGACCGAGCAGGGTAAGCAGCAGCGGCCACCAGCCCAGGCCGGTGGAGAGTTGCCGGAGCACCAGGCCAAGACAGGCGCCGCCCACGCCACCAAGCAGCGACAACAGCAGGGCGAGGTGCAGGCTAGAGGCCACCCGGCCGCGGAACCGCAGCAGGCGCCGCTCCGGGTCGCCCGCCTCGGCTTGCCAGCCCCGTTGCAGCAGCCACTGGCTGAGGCCTTCGAGCACGTCGAGGGCGGGCTGGGGGGAATGCACGTCGACGACGGTGGTGCGGTCCTTGCTGGCTGCCCGCAGGAAAAACACCAGCCCCACGGTCATCAGAAGGGTGAGGAGCAGGGTGGAGCCCAGGGTGAGGGGCATGGCGGGAGCTGCAGGTGCGGCCATTCTCACCCTGGCCGAGCTGGAGGCGACGATGGCAGCCGTTGCTGCCCCGTCCATGGCCCAAGCCTCTGCCACCGCTCCTGTTCGCTTTGCGCTGTTTGACGGTGACCTCGATCCGGAGTGGCTGGCCTTGCTCTCGGCGGCTCCGGCCCTGGCGGTGGACACGGAGGCGATGGGGCTGGTGCATGGGCGGGATCGCCTCTGCCTGGTCCAGATCGCCGACGGCCTCGACAACGTCTGCTGCATCCGCATCGCCCGGGGCCAGAGCGCCGCCCCGCTGCTCCAGCAGCTGCTGGAGAACCCCGCGATCGAGAAGGTGTTCCACTTCGCCCGCTTCGATGTGGCGGCCCTGGGTGAGGGCCTGGGGATCGCCGTGCAGCCGCTGTTCTGCACCAAGGTGGCCAGCCGCCTGGCCCGCACCTACAGCTCCCGGCACGGGCTCAAGGAGGTGGTGCAGGAACTGGTGGGGGTGGAGCTCGACAAGCAGGCCCAGAGCAGCGACTGGGGCCGGGTCGAGGATCTGGGCGAAGCGCAGCTGCTGTATGCCGCCAACGACGTGCGCTACCTGCTGCCGGCCTACGAGCGCTTGACCACGATCCTGGAGCGGGAAGAACGGCTTGAGCTGGCCCGCCGCTGCTTCGCCTGCATCCCCGTGTTCTCCGAACTGGATCGCCGCCGCTTCGGCTCGGTTTTCGAGCACTGAAGTCGGGGTGCCCGGGGAGGGCGCCGCGATGGCTCGGTCGTCGTGGAGTCGGACTTCGTCGGCTCAGTCTTCGTCGAGGTAATTCGCCTCGTCGCTTTCGGCGGTGAGCAGCGAATCCAGCAATCGGGTTTGCTCCTGGGTGGAGCCCCGCGCCAGCTCGATCATCCGCTCGGCGATGGCCACCCGCCCGCCGGCATCGCGGACCTCCTCCCGGGCGGCCTGCTGATCCACCCGTCGGCGCGCCGAGGCGATGCTGATGCCCAGCAGGCTGGCCAGGCTTCCGGTGACGGCGGCGTAGGCCCGGTCAGTGGGGGCGGGCATCGGCGGGGTGACGGGGAGGTTGGTTCATCATCCTTGCCCCTGGCCGAGCAGATCCTTCTCCAGAAGGGCGGCCAGTCGCTCGCTGCCCCCGGCTGCCCCCATTCTTCGCCGGCCGATCCGCGCCAGGGCCCCGCACTCGCTGCGGTTGGCCAGCAGGTCGCCCAGCGCTGCGGCGAGGGCCTCCGGGGCGGGGCAGACCCGCACCGCCCCACCCAGCAGCCGGCTCTGGCGCCGGGCGAACCCTGCCTTGAACTGGGGCCCGGGACCCGGCAGGGAAAGGGCCGGAATGCCCAGCCCCACCAGTTGTTCGGTGGCGGTGCCGGCCGTGGCCAGCCCCACCTCCCCCCAGGCCGCCCAGCGGCGAAAGGCACCGTTGCCGATCAGCAGCGACAGGCTGCCGCGCTGCCAGGCGCTGGTGGCGCCGCAGCCCTCGGGAGGGGTGGCCGGGGTGAAGTGCTTGGCTCGCAACAGCGGTTCGAGTTGGCCGGCCGTGGGCCTGGAGCCGGTGGGACAGAGCACCACCAGCGGCTCCCCCCTTGGGCGGAGCGTGTGGAGGGCCTCCAGCAGCCGCCGCAGGTTGGTGAGGGCTTCAGGCATCCTGCTGCCGCAGAGCAGCACCAACCGTCGGCGGTGGGCCAGGGCCGCTGGCAGCGGCAGCGCATCGAGGCCATCCATCATCGGGTTTCCCGGTGCCAGGGCCCGCACGCCATGGCGACGCAGCCCCCGGGCCGTGAGGGCGTCCCGCACCGCCACCAGGCGGCAACGCCGCTGGCGCATCAGAAGCCACTCCCACGGGTCCCATTCGCTTCCCTTGCAGCGGTGATAGCCATCGGCGACTCGATCGCGGCCCGGCCCACTCCGCCAGGTGTAATCGCTTTTCGGGGTGCCGATGAAGCCATAGGGGGCACCGCTGGCCCAGGCCAGCAGAAGGGGGAGCAGGTCGCCGATCGCCAGCACCGGCAGGCCCCGGCGGCCCCAGCGGCGCACGATCCGGAGCTGCTGCCAGCTGATCAGCGGCAGTCCTGCTGAGAGGTCCCCCAGCAACCCCGTCAGGCTCTGGTTGCTGAAACCGCCGCTGGGCAGCTCCCGCCTTGGACCGATCCGCTCCAGCTCTCCGTTCGTTTCAGCCTCGCAGAAGCCCAGCCCCTCGCCCACCAGGGGCAGAACCGCCACGGCGAGCCGGGGTTGGCGGAGTCGCAGGGCCCTAATCACCCGCAGGGCGATCAGATCCTCCCCGTGGCCGTTGCTCAGGACCAGCAGACGGGAGGGCATGCCATGGCTGATACGATCCGGTTCTGGGAGTTTGCTCCCGACTGGCGGCATGGCCAAGTGGTAAGGCAGAGGATTGCAAATCCTTTACCCCCAGTTCGAATCTGGGTGCCGCCTCTTTTTTGATGGTCGCTGCCCGGAGGTCAGAACGTGGCTGTGGCGCTCCAGAGTTCGCGGCTGAGGGCCTTGGCCTCGCAGCGCACTTGGCGTTGATCGATCCGGCAGCTGCCGTTGGCCGGCCAGGCTTTCGGCAAGGCCTTGACCAGGCCGCGGCTGTCGAAGCTCCGCTCACTCACACTGGCGATCGCGGTGCTGATCGCCCCCTGGAACTGGCAGCGGCCCTGTTGGCATGCCATCGGAACGCTGCCCGGCTGCAGCGTTCCCACGAAGCTGAGTTGGTCGCTCTCCCCGCCCCGTTGGCCGGGGCTGATGAAGCGAACGTTCAACAGGCCGTCCTGTTGCTCGAATTGAACCGATGTGCAGGGAGCCTGGGCCGCTGCCGCCAGGTTGCTGCTGCAGCTCCGGGCCACGCTCTGCAATCGGCCGATCGTGTCGGTCGGGGTGGCTCGCGGCTGGGCGAGGGAAGCTGAGGCAGCCGCCAGGCCTCCGACCAGCAGGCTCAGCAAGTGGATCTGCAGACGGGATGGAAGCAAGGAACCAACCACCTGGCGATGGGTGCAGCTGTCATCCACTGTGGGTGAGTCCCGGTTCAGGCGTCGGCGTCGGCCACGCAGAAACCCTGGCAACGACGCCCATTGGTGGCACTCCGGCCGCAGTGCTGGCAGAGCACCGCTTCGGCGGCTGGCCCAGGCGCAACGACGGCCGGCTGGCGAGGGCTGATGGCTTCCGGCTGGGGCCCGGCGGCAGGCGAGGGCGGATTCAGGGGGTTGGAGAGCGGAAACGATGATCATGGCCATGAACGGCCGGCCGGTGCGGTGTGGTGGCTGCTGCTCTTGTTCCCATTCCTGACCCTTCCATGCCTAAGCCGCTGCCTGATGCGGACCAACCCTCGATCGGCGTGGGCACCTGGGCCTGGGGCAATCAGTTTCTCTGGGGGTACCAGCCCGAGCGGATGCCGGCCAATCCGTTTCAGGCCGCTTGAGTTAGCCCACCGCCCGTGGCGGTGAGGGATCGGGGCTCAGCACGACTGGCAGGGAGGCGGGCCGTGGCAGGTTGACCAGCGCCGGTCTTGGCGGTGGGGCGATCGGTCGGATCGGCTCGCTGGCGCTGTCGCCCTCCCCATCGCCGTTGTCAAGGCCGGCCTCGCCACGGTCGCCACAGGTGGCGAGGGTTTCCTGCATCAGCGCATCGAAGGTGGTGCCGGGCAGCCGGTGACGGGCCAGGGCCAGAAAGGTGCGGGCGATCGATTCGCCGGCCTCGGCCCGCAGGGCCGGGTTGTTGCGTCGTTGCTCCTGCTCCTCCTCGATCGCGCGGATGAACCGCTCGGTGACATCCCGTTTGGTGGTGGCCCGGATCCGGGTTTCCTGCTCCAGGGGGGAAAGGCCGATCTGCTGCTCCAGCTCCTGCAGACGCCGGGTCAGGCTGTCGAGCACCTCGCGGGCCTCCTGGCCCATCAGGTTGAGCTGGCCCTGGGAGAGGCGGGGCAGGTCGGACACGTACACCTTGCCGTGGTCCCGGAGGGCCAGGAAGGTGGCGCGGGCGGGGTGATTGGTTGGGGTGGTGGCCTCCCGCGGCCGGCGGGGGGGATTGGGCGGCAAGGGGCCTGCGGAGCTTCGCCGCCGGATCAGGCGTCCATTGGTTGATGTCATCGGATATCAGTTCTCCAGCCAGTCATGGACGGTCAACCAGGGCACAACCGCACCCCATGGTCTTCAACCCATCATCCACCGTCAGCAGGACTCTCCGTGGCTGGCGCCCGGGAGGCTGCGTGGGGCAAGCCCTCCAGGCCCCCAGATGGGCCGGGCCCCGCCTCGACCACCCCCAGGCGCCAGGCGCTCACACCCAGTTCGGCGCAGACGGCGATGGCGGGGTCCTGCGCTTCCTCAGGCACCACGAGGCAGTAGCCCACGCCGAGATTGAAGGTGTTCCAGAGATCCTCCTCGGGCACCGCGCCCTGCTCCTGGAGCCACCGAAACAGGGCGGGCCGCTCCCAGCTGGTGGGATCGATGCGGCCGTGCAGACCCTCCGGCAGGCAGCGGGGCAGGTTCTCCGGCAGGCCGCCGCCGGTGATGTGGGCCATGGCATGCAGGGGAATCCCTGCGCCCCTGAGGGCTTTCACCACGGCTCCATAGAGGCGGGTGGGGCGCAGCAGGGCATCGATCACCGTTTCGCTGCCGCCGGGCAGGGTGCAGGCCGGTGAAACTGCGGTGGTTTCGAGAATGCGGCGCACCAGGCTGAAGCCGTTGCTGTGGACGCCGCTGCTGGCCAGAGCCAGGATGGGATTGCCGGGGCGCACCCTGCGGCCGTCGATGATCTCGTCTTCTTCCACGACCGCCACGCAGAAGCCGGCCAGGTCGTAGCGCCCCGGCGCGTAGAACCCCGGCATCTCCGCCGTTTCGCCCCCCAGCAGGGCGCACCCGCTCAGGCGGCAGCCCTCGGCGATCCCCTCCACCACGGCGGCCATGGCGGCCGGCGTGAGCTTGCCGGTGGCGATGTAGTCGAGGAAGAAGAGGGGATCGGCGCCACTGGTGATCACGTCGTTGACGCACATCGCCACCAGGTCGATGCCCACCGCATGGTGGCGGCCATGGGCCTGGGCCAGCTCCAGCTTGGTTCCCACCCCATCGGTTCCCGCCACCAGCAGGGGTTTGCGCAGGCCGGCCGGCAGGCGGCAGAGGCCACCGAATCCCCCCAGGCCGCCCAGCACCTCGGGGCGGCGGGTGGACTCGACACTGGCGCGGATCCGCTCGATAAAGGCCCGGCCGGCGACCACATCCACTCCTGCTGTGCGGTAGTCCATGGCTTCAGGTGCGTGGTAACCACTCTGCGACGCGGTGATGCTCCGGTGAGAGGCGGCACGGTCCAGCGCGGCGGCAGGAAAAAATCCGCTTCGGCAGTGGACGACTTTGAAATTGGTACTCAACTCCATCAGGCCTGCTGATGCCTTGCATCCGATTCGCTGATGGGCGGTGACGATTGCCGGGCTGGCTGAGCCCAGTGCTCGCGGGCGATCTCGGCGCTGATGACGATTTCTGATCATCAGGTCCATCGGATTTGCGGCGTCCTGGATCTCAGCAATGCCGTTAAGTTCCACTCGTCGTTGTTTTTGCCAGGAACTCCATTCTTCGGTTGACTTCTCCCCCGCTTTCCAATTGGGAGGAATTGATCGTTGCTGGACCTCTGATTCTTCAGTCGTTGCTGTTGTTGACAGCGCGTTCCGCTTGTTATGCCCTCCACATTTTCCCTCGGAGCCCTTGCGCTCCTGCTCTCTGCCAGCGGCCTGGCCATCCCGGCCTTCGCGGATCCCGGCCAGTCCGCCTCCAGCCCCTTGATCGCCATGGTCAGGGAGGCTGAGACCACCGATCCGGCTCCTGAGCTCAAAGGCGATGTCGCCATCCGGGAGGTTCAGCCTGAGCTCGACCTGGTTCCCCAGCCTCGCCAGGTGGTCCCCCAACCGATCGCTCCTGTGCCCCAGCCTCGCCGGGTCAAGCAGGTGAGCAGCGGTGAAGCCAGCTGGTATGGACCCGGCTTCTTCGGCAATCGCACCGCCAACGGCGAAGTGTTCCGCCCCGGCACCCTCACTGCCGCCCATCGCACCTTGCCCTTCGGGACCAAGGTCAGGGTGACCAATCTCTGGAATGGCCGCAGCACCGAGGTCCGCATCAACGATCGAGGGCCGTTCCACGGCAACCGCATCATCGATCTGGCCCATGGCGCCGCCCAGCGGTTGGGCCTGACCGCCAGCGGTATCGCCCAGGTTCGCCTTGAGGTTCTCCAGTAGGTTCCCTGCGGCAATGTGCAGGATCGGCTCCGTTCCTTTCCTCCTGTGCTGCTGCTGAGAACCTGCTGTGAGCTGCAACGCTGGTGCGGGGCTGTCGGACGACGTCCACGGCCCCTGCATTACGTCCCCACCATGGGGGCGCTCCATCCCGGCCATCTCGGTTTGATTGAGCGGGCCCACCAGCCCACCACTCCTGGCTCCACAGCTGAACCGATCCGTCCCCGGGTTCTGGTCAGCCTGTTCGTCAACCGCCTTCAGTTCGGCCCGCAGGAAGACTTCCAGACCTACCCCAGGGATGAGGACGCCGACTGCCGCCTGGCCGAAGCGGCTGGAGCCGATGCCCTGTTCGCCCCGAGCGAGCAGGAGCTGTTCCCGGGGGGGGATGCCGAGCTCACCCGGGTGATCCCGCCTCCGGCCCTGGTCCATGCCCTCTGCGGGCGCCATCGTCCTGGCCATTTCGAGGGGGTGGCCACCGTGGTGGCCCGCCTGCTGGGCCTGATCCGCCCCGACTGCCTGCTACTCGGCGAGAAGGATTGGCAGCAACTGGTGATCCTTCGCCGGTTGGTGGCCGATCTGGGCTTGCCTGTTGAGGTGCGGGGCTGCCGGACCTGGCGGGAGGCCGATGGGCTGGCCGGCAGCTCCCGCAACCGCTATCTCTCCGCCCAGGAACGCCGCCAAGCGGCCGCCTTACCAGCGGCCCTGGATTCGGCGCGGGCCTGGTTGGCCGGTGGAGTACGCCCTCTCGAAACCTTGCTTAGGGCATTCCGGAGCGAGCTGGAGCAGGCTGGGCTGCTGGTGGAGTACGCCGAGCTGGTGCATCCCTTCAGCCTCCAGCCCCTGCCTACGCTCCCGACTGGATCCGGACTCGCCCTGCTGGCGGTGGCCGTGCGTTGCGGCTCCACGCGCCTGATCGACCACATCGTGCTGATGCCTCGCTCCCCAATCGTTGCCATCGATGGTCCGGCCGGCGCCGGCAAGAGCACGGTGACCCGCGCCTTCGCCCGGCAGCTCGGGCTGATCTATCTCGATACCGGGGCCATGTACCGGGCCGTCACCTGGTGGGTGCGGCGGCAGGGGGCGGATCCAGCCGATGCCGCCGCGATCGAACCCCTGCTGGCTGGTCTCGACCTCAGCCTGGAGAACGCCGGAGCTGGCGAGCTGCGGGTGCATGTCAACGGCCACGACGTGACGGCGGCCATTCGCGATCCGTCGGTGACGGCCCAGGTGTCGGCGGTGGCGGCCCATGCCTGTGTGCGGGCGGCCCTGACCCGCCAGCAGCAGGCGATGGGTGAGAAGGGTGGGCTGGTGGCGGAAGGGCGCGACATCGGCACGGCTGTTTTCCCTGACGCTGATCTCAAGGTGTTTCTCACAGCCACGGTGGCGGAGCGGGCCCGGCGGCGGGCCCAAGACCTCCGCGAGCGGGGCTATGGGGTTCCCGAGCTGGCCGAGCTGGAAGGCCAGATCGCCGAGCGGGACCACCTGGATTCGACCCGGCCTGTGGCACCGCTGCTCCAGGCCCCCGATGCGGTGGAGCTGGTCACCGACGGCATGGGAGTCGAGGCGGTGATCGCTGAGCTGGTGAGATTGTTTCGCCAACGCATCCCGGAGGAGGCCTGGCCGGAGCCAGGCCCCGTTGGCTAAGGCTCGGCAGGGGGTCGGAGCTGGGCCAGCAGGCCGGCGCAGGCCTGCTCCAGCAGATCCAGCACCTGCTCGAAACCCCTGGCGCCGCCGTAGTAGGGATCGGGCACCGCGGTGATCTGGAGCTGGGGGCAGTAGCCGGTGATCGGCTCGATCCTGGCCCGATGCTCCACGCCCCTGGCCAGGGCTTGAACGGCCGCCAGGTTCTCGTCGTCCATGGTGAGAATCCGATCGAAGCGGAGCAGATCCGCCGTCTCGATCTGGCGGGCCCGGCTGGGCAGGGTGATGTCCCGGCGGGCGGCGGCGGCACGCATGCGGACATCGGCCGGTTGGCCCCGGTGCCAGCCGCCGGTGCCGGCCGAATCCACCTGGAAGGCGTGCTCAAGCCCGTGCTGGGCCAGCAGATGCAGGAACACCCCTTCGGCGGCGGGGGAACGGCAGATGTTGCCCAGGCAGACGAACAGCAGACGTTGGGGAGCGCTCATGCCAGCCTCTCGAGGGCCAGGGCGGCGCGCAGGCGCACCACCGGGGTGTCTTCGCTGGCGGCGGCGAGGCCGCTGAGCCCGGCGAGGCCGCGCTGCCGTTGGTCGGCAGGTGCCGACAGCTGGCTCAGCAGCGTCTCCAGGCCAACGGCCACGGCATAGCGCACCACCCACTCCGCGTCTTCACAGGCGGCCAGCAGGGCGTCGAGGCAATGCAGCCGCAGGGCGACCCGCTCGCTGGCCTCCAGGGGCTCCAGGTTGATCCGACCTAGGCCCCTGGCGGCGGCCCGCCGCACGCTGGGGCCGATATCGGAGGCCAACGCCCGCTCCAGCACCTGAACGCCCCGCACATCGCCGATGCCGGCCAGGGCCCGCACGGCCCAGGCCCGGGCGCCGTAGTTGTGGCCATCCAGGTTGGAGAGCAGCGGCTCCACCGCCAGCGGCCCCAGCGCGATCAGCCCGTCCACGGCGGCGACGGCGGCGCCGGGGTTGTTGAAACCGAGAACCTCCACCAGGGCGAGGGCGGCGCCAGGATGGCAGGCCGCGGCCAGGTTTTCTGTGGCTTCCAGCAGGCGCTCGGGACTGTCGGCCCGCTGCAGAGCCTCGATCAGCAAGCCCGGGTGATCAGGAGAGGCCATCAAGCATCGCCGAAGGGCCGGCCAGGGGGATCAGAGCAGATCATCCATCGCCGCCAGGATGTCGGCGATGGATGGGTCCGGGTCTCCAGGGTGGCCTTGCTCGCAGCTGGCTCTGGCTTCAACCAGGCCCCTGAGGGCGATCAACTTCAGACTGTTCTCGGCGAGGGTGCGACAGATGGGCTGCAGGGCCGGGCGCCAGCCTGCTGCGCCGAGATCCATCAGGGAGGCGCGGCGCACCTGCAGCTGGGGATGCTCCAACAGTTCGAGCAGCTGGTCGCCCCAGAGGGGATCCCCGGTCAATTGGAGCAGGGCCCGGCAGGCCGCACTGCGGATCAGGGGGCGCTCGTGGGCCACGAAGGGCCTGATCACCGCGATCACCTCAGGGTGGGCCTGGCCGATCTCCCCGAGGGCTTCCAGCATGGCCTCACAGGGCTCCTCAAGCCGGCTGCTGCCGGTTCTGAGTGCTCCTGCTCCAGCAGGGCCGCTGGCCAGCCTTCTGCAGAGCGGTGCGATCGCTGAAGCCGCCTCCAGATCTCCCAGGGCTCGGGCAGCCGCTTCCCGCAGGCCGTCGTCCTCGTCTTCGAGGGCCGCGAGCAGGGCAGGCACGGCCGAAGCTTCCCCCAGTTTGCCGAGGGCGCGGGCCGCATTGCGGGCCACGGCGTTGTGCTCCACCCCCGCCGCCGGCTCACGGGGCTGTCGCTGGCCCAGGGCGGCACAGAGCAAGGGAAGGGTGTCGGGGTGGCGGCTGCGCATCTTGCCAAGCCACCAGGCGGCGTAGTACTGCAGCGACTGGTCGTCCGTCTGCCGCAGGCGGACGAGGGCCTCCTCCTCCGTGATCGGCGCTCCACCCGCAACGGGGCTGCTGGCTGGATCTCCGGCGACGACCATGGCCGCTGTTCTCAAGGTGGTGTCGATGCTGCCATCGAAAGGGCCCCGAGGCGCTCAGCCAGCAGGAAGGGAGGACAAATCAGCAGCCACCGAAATCCGTTGGAGCCAATTCGCCATGGACGCGGGTCAAGATGCTGGGCCTCTCGGTTCGTGCTGCACGGCGGTTCCCACGTTGAACCTCGATGATCGCGGCGTGCCGCCCTCAGACCGCCACGGGCTCCGGGCGCTGATTGTGGGGGCGGCGGCTTCGACCGATCCTGTTGCTCACCTCGCGGCTGCGGAACTGGTAGTCGTGCACCACAGGCAGCCGCTCGGCGCCGTAGACCCGCAGGGCTTCCGTCGGGTCGCCCGGCGTGTTGGCGAGAGCCCGGGCGAGGTACACCGCATCTTCCAGGCCCGCCGTCATGCCCCGGGCCTGGGATGAACTCATCGCATGGGCCGCATCGCCGATCAGCCCGATCCGGCCCTTGACAAGGCGGGGCAAGGGATCGAGGTCGAAGGACCAGTTGGCCACCACCCGCTCCGGCGGGGTGGAGGCAATCACGGCAGCGGCCTGGGCCGATAACTTGGCGAGGGCTTCGGCTGGAATCGGCTCCTGCAGGAGACGGCGCTGCTCGCCGCGATCCACCGGCAACTCCTCCTCGTTGAAGAACCCCCAGTGGGTGCGGGCGACGCCTTCCGCGTCAGGGCCCAGGTGGAAGAAGTTGGCATAGATGCCCCTGCCCCGGGCATAGACGAAAAACTCCCCTTCCTGGCAGAACCCGTCGTCGGGCACGACGCCGCGCCACACCCGATCCCCCAGATAGTTCAGATGCCGCTCGGGAGCCACCGCCGCGGCTGCCGCCTGGGAGAAAATCCCATCGGCACCGATCAACAGATCACCCTCCCAGCCACGGCCATCGGCGAGTCCCAGCCGCACCCCAGCACCGTCTTGTTGGCAGGATTCCACGGCGCAACCGCCCTGGAAGAGGCCCGGACCGAGCTGACCCCAAAGGGTTTCGAGGATGGCGGAGCGGTGGATCAACAGGCTGGGCAATTCGTGAGGGGCCTGGTCCGCTTCCGCCACATTGATCGTGCCGCCCAGCAGGTTGCGGAAGTGATAGCTGCGCACAGGCTGGCCGGCGGCGATCAGGCGCTCGGCAAGGCCGGGCACATCTGCCTCGGCCACCGCCCGGACACCAGCGCTCACAAGCAGAATTCCGCAGCCCTCGGTGCGGGGGGCCGCCGCCCGCTCGAACAGGCTGACCTGGTGGCCCTGGCGCTGCAACAGGATGGCCAGGAGCATGCCCGAGCTGCCGGCGCCGGCGATGGCGATGCGAAGTGGTGGAGCGGCAGTCATGTCCGTCGCGAAGCCGATGGAAATCAACCGTAACGAAACAAAACGTCAACAAACGTCAGGGTTGACACCGCCCTTCCCGGTGATCACGTCATAGGGGCGAGAGGGGGGCTGTCAGCGAACCCAGCTGAAACTCAGAGGTCGAAGAGCACCCCGTGGATGTAGGCCTCGGTCCAGTCCTTGCCATGGAACCGACCGAGCATGCCGCGGGCCGGATCCTTCTCGGCGCGGTAGGCCACGTAACGGCGCTGACCGGCCAACAGCTCTTGGCGACGCTCGTCGCTCACCGGCTCGGCTTGGTCCACCAACTGGAGATAGAGGTCGAGGTACGCCACGAAAGCCGGGTAGACGGCGCTCTCGATCAGTGCGTCGCCGTCGGCGTCCAGGGGAAGCCGCGTCCAGAGGAAGCCAGGGGAAAAATATGGCTCGGCTTCGGCTGGTATCGGCCCTCCCGAGGGGAGAACCTTTTGCCAGTGCTCCCAGATCGGCAGCAGCCGTTCCCACACGGGAGCGGTGTGCTGTTGGTCGGCTTTGAGGGCGGGCTGAAGGTCAAGGGCGATCAGGTGACCCGATGGCAAGGTGACCAGATCGGCGCCAAAGAAGGGCAGATCAAATTCACAGGAGGGATTG
>Ga0247835_1003366_pt1 | contig 15265 bp, 20 predicted proteins | sample LaCtaG_3_FD_189912 | JGI IMG/M metagenome (GOLD analysis project Ga0247835, IMG submission 189912) | Freshwater microbial communities from meromictic Lake La Cruz, Castile-La Mancha, Spain - LaCruzMarch2015_13.5m | ecosystem: Environmental > Aquatic > Freshwater > Lake | place: Spain: Castile-La... | reverse complement strand
GTATTTCTGGTGTTTCAATTTCAACAAGTGCTGCTACTCAATCTCAATTCTTAACATTTGTAGCAGGAACCGGAACTACTACTGGATTTGGTGTAAGCACGACAGGTCTTGTATTCAACCCTTCTACCGGTAATTTAGGTATAGGAACCACAAATCCAACAAGAAAACTTGATGTAAGTGGAGAAATAAGACTTCGTTCAGGTCTTTATGATGTTAATAATAATGTAGGAACTGCTGGGTCTGTTCTTTCTTCTACTGGTTCTGGTGTTTCTTGGATTGCTGCTGGTAGTGGTGGTGGAGGTATTTCTGGTGTTTCAATTTCAACAAGTGCTGCTACTCAATCTCAATTCTTAACATTTGTAGCAGGAACCGGAACTACTACTGGATTTGGTGTAAGCACGACAGGTCTTGTATTCAACCCTTCTACAGGAACATTATCAGCAACTATATTCACATCACTTTCCGATGAAACTCAAAAAACTAATATAAGACCTGTTGAGAATGCTGCATATATTGTATCTCAAATGAATGGAGTTTATTATGATTGGATTGATGGTCATAATACAGGATCTGTCGGTGTAATTGCTCAAGAAATTGAGAAAGTATTGCCTGAAGTTGTAAGCACTAATGATCAAGGATTGAAATCAGTGTCTTATGGAAACATTGTTGGTGTACTCATAGAAGCAATCAAAGAACAACAAGTCCGTATAGAGGAACTGGAGAGAAAATCAAATGCCTAATCAGTTTTTATCACCAGAAGGTGATTTAGAAAATTACTTTGTAACTGAGTATCAACTAATAGACCAGTATATTGGTGATGAGTTATTCACTTGGGGTGTTAATGGTAGTGGACAACTTGGAACCAATGATATTACCACTAGACTTACTCCAGTCAATACATCTGTTGGAGAAACAAATTGGAAACAAGTTTCTGTTGGATATAGGTACATGGCAGCAGTTAAGACCGATGGAACTCTATGGACTTGGGGGTTTAATAATGTGGGACAACTTGGAACCAATAATACCACGACTATAAGTACTCCGGTGACCACATTTATTGGAGGAACCAACTGGAAACAAGTGAGTGCAGGTTACTATTCTTGTTCAGCAATCAAGACCGATGGGACATTATGGACTTGGGGTTTAAATGATAATGGACAACTAGGAACCAATAATACCACGACTAGAAGTACTCCAGTCACCACATTTGCCGGTGGTACTAATTGGAAACAAGTTTCCACAGAAATTCGTACAATGGCAGCAATCAAGACTGATGGAACTCTATGGACTTGGGGTGATAATGATGCTGGACAACTTGGAACCAATAATACCACGAATAGAAGTACTCCAGTCACCACCTTTATAGGTGGTACTAATTGGAAACAAGTAGATGTTGGTGGACATATTTACTATAGTAATAATACTTTTTGTGCAGCAATCAAGACCGATGGAACCCTATGGACTTGGGGTTATAATACTTTTGGAGCCCTTGCAACCAATACTACAACCACTAAATCCACTCCAGTCACCACCTTTGCCGGTGGAACCAACTGGAAACAAGTTTCTTGTGGAATGCTTTCTGTTCATGCCATTAAAACTGATGGAACTCTCTATGGTTGGGGTGAGAGTGCTTACGGAGCACTTGGAACCAATAATACCACGACTAGAAGTACTCCAGTCACCACATTTGCCGGTGGAACCAACTGGAAACAAGTTGCTGGTGGAATGAGATCGGCCTCTTGCATCAAGACCGATGGAACTTTATGGGTTTGGGGTTGTTCAATACTTGGAGATGGTACTGGTTCCCAAAGATTAGTTCCAGTAACTACTTCTGCCGGTGGAACCAACTGGAAACAAGTTGCTGGTGGAGCACCAGAAACAAGCAGCGGCAACGGCACTCAGGCACTTTTTGCAGCAGTCACATCAGGCACAAACCCGACCTTCTTTGTTTCATAAATAATCAAAGATATTAAAATAATATGTATGCACTCGTAAATGGTCAAGAACTACTGTTAGGTCCAATCGGATTTAACTATAGAATGATCAATGGTGAACTAGAAGATCTTGAAATACCTTATAGAGTAAAAACATCAGATTATTCATCGGTTCCTATTAGTATTACAGATACAGTAAAGATACTACCAGCACGTAATGATATTCCAGACCACGACCCAAAATTTGAGGCAGTATCTCAATTTAGTCATAGTATTACAGAAACTGAAGTTGTTTTTTATTATATAAAAAGCGATAAGGATTTGGAGCAAATCAAAAATGAATATAAGACACAAGTTGCACCAGAGAGATGGAATAGAGAAAATAGTACAGTAACTGTTACGATTGCTGATGATGAGATTACCGTATCAACAAGTAGAGATAATAGACTTGCACTAGTATCTAAATTAGTATCATCTGATGGTCCTTATAACTTTAAGTTTAATGATGGGGTATGGGCAGAGATTACAAAGACTGACTTACAGAACATTATTACTGCGATTGATGTAAAGGTACAGGAAGCATTTGACTGGGAACTTGCAAAACTTTTAGAGATTGATGCTGCAGTAAGTAAAGAAGATGTTTATGCGATTGAGATTATTGGTGTTCCTGAAGTTATATTAGCATTTCCAGGATTTGAGAGAGGATTGATACCAAATGCCTAGTCCAGAAGTCGTCACAAATTTTAAGGATAGTGATGGTGTTGATTTAGGTAAGAAACTTATCACTAAAGATTATTTGATAAGTGTCTATCCACAGATTGCAAACCAACTCATAACACCAGAATTATGGACCTGGGGTAATAATCAATACGGCGGTAGAGGAACCAATGATACTGGAACAAAACTTATTCCAGTCACCACATTTGCCGGTGGAACCAACTGGAAACAGGTAGAACAAGGTGGGACTGGCGCCAGCGGCACTGGAAGTGGATTTGATTCCCCCTCTGCTTGTATTAAAAATGATGGAACTCTATGGACTTGGGGTAGTAATTGGGGTGGAGTACTTGGAACCAATAATACCACGAATAGAAATACTCCAGTCACTACCTTTATCGGTGGTACTAATTGGAAACAAGTTTCTATTGGTTGGCAATCTATGAGTGCAATAAAGACTGATGGAACTCTATGGATTTGGGGTTATGGAACTTCTGGACAACTTGGAAATAATACTGTAACCAATAAATCCACTCCAGTCACAACATTTATTGGAGGAACCAATTGGAAACAAGTTTCTTGTGGATATTATCATACAGCAGCAATCAAGACCGATGGAACCTTATGGACTTGGGGTTTAAATACTGCTGGACAACTTGGAACCAATAATACCACGACTAGAAGTACTCCGGTGACCACATTTATTGGAGGAACCAACTGGAAACAAGTAGATTGTGGGGGTACAATGACTGCTTGTATCAAAACTGATGGAACCCTATGGACTTGGGGTAATAATGTTATTGGTAGTCTTGGAATCAATAATACCACGACTAGAAGTACTCCGGTGACCACATTTATTGGAGGAACCAACTGGAAACAAGTTTCTGTTGGGTTTATGGAATATATTACAGGATATTCTGTGGTATCTGCAATCAAGACCGATGGAACCTTATGGAACTGGGGTTATAATGCTAATGGACAACTCGGAACCAATAATACCACGACTAGAAGTACTCCAGTCACTACTTTTGCTGGTGGAACCAACTGGAAACAAGTAAGTGCTTCTAGTCTTGGTTGTGTAGCAATCAAGACCGATGGAACCCTTTGGACTTGGGGTGAGAATGCTAATGGACAACTCGGAATCGATAATACCACGACTAGAAGTACTCCAGTCACTACTTTTGCTGGTGGAACCAACTGGAAACAAGTTGCTGGTGGAATGAGATCGGCCGCTGCTATCAAAACATCAGACGATTTAATCGGCATCTAAATACTCAAAACACACAATATATTGATAATGAACCCTCTTGAGTTGGTTACAAAGACCTTATATTCTTTTGATGAGAAAGAACTTACAACACAAGTTCTTGATGTATTTGGAAAACGAGCACAAACCTTTGAGCAATACAATGATGTAGCAAAGATTTTCTTTGAGATAAAGGATTTCTCAAATGCTATAATCTATGGAGAAAAAGCACTCAAGAACACAAGAACCAAAGAAGAAAAATATACAACATCAAAAAATCTCATCAATGCTTATAATCAATCCAATCATCCAGAAAAAGCACTCACACAAATCTCAAAAATCAAATCACAAAATCCTCAAGATACTGAACTTTTATTAGAAGAAACTTTTTCTTATTCGGCAATCAATCAAAAAGAAAAAGCAGAAAAACTACTCTTTAATCTTATCAAAAAACCATTACCAGAAGAAATAGAACGAAAGGCATATCATAACTTATCAGGACACTACTTTCGTAAAGATGATATTCATACAGGACTTCATCACTTTCTCAAGGCAGGAGAAGTAGAGGCATATAAGAACCAAGAACTTCCTACTTTCTCAAAGTGGGATGGAACAATCACAGAAAATCAAACTATTGTGATTGATAGTCAGTGTGGTGCTGGTGATGAGATTATTCATATAAGATTTATGAAGCACCTGAAAGAACTTGGTATGAACCCAATCTGGACTACCACCAGAAAGGACATACAGAAACTCTTCCAATATAATGGATTTCATACTGAGCTTGTTTGGGATAATCCAGAGTTTCCAAAAAACTCAAAGTGGGTATATGCTCTTGCTCTTCCTTATCATCTCAATCTAAAAGTGAAAGATTTGGGACAAACTTCATATCTTCAACCACTACCAGAAAAAGAAGAACAATATTCATATCTAAAAGAAGATATAAAATATAAGATTGGAGTATTTTGGAATTCGGGTTCTGGTTTTGAGCAGGCACATTTTCGTTGTATAGATGCAGAACCATTATTTGATACACTCTCAAATACAAAGGCATCATTATACTCATTACAACTACCAGACCAAACACCACCAGAAGATTATGATATAAAGACCTTTGATATTCCAAATCGTGATTTTACTGATACATTTTCTATTGTAAATCAAATGGATTTGGTGATTACTTCTTGTACTTCTATTGCTCATATTGCGGCATCACAAGGCAAAGAAGTTTGTGTCTTTGTACCCATTATGGAGTATTATGTATGGACAAGTTCTACAGGAAAGTCTTGGTGGTATGGTGATAATGTACATTTATTCAAGCAAAGAAGACCAAGAAACTGGGATGAACCACTCAAAGAACTGAAGGAGTTTCTAAGTGATAGAGGAATATGACCTTTCTTTTCTCAACCTAAATACCACTAAGAGCAAACTTTTAGAAATAGAAACTGCTTCTCACGGACTTGTATCAAAAGGTTTTTCCACTTATAATCACGGAATGCCTGTTCTAATGTATCCAGAACTGACTGGATTACGGAATATTATCAAACAATATGTTAAACTATATTGTATAAAATATAATATTCCACCTCTAAAGTTTATCAATAGTTGGTTTAATATTTCACAAGCAGGAAATAAACTCAAGGCACATAAACACGAAGAAAGTGTTATTAGTGGAGCATTTTATATTTCTGGAAGTACTTCACTGATTTTTCCAGAAACATCAGTCAAACCTTATTCTGGTTTATTAGTTCTCTTCTCAAGTGATTTGGTTCATTATACAGAAGAAGAAACAGAAGAAAGAATTATTATTAGTTTCAATACAGATTACTTATGAAATTTTATAGTTATTATACAGAAAACTTATCACACATTTATGAAGACCATAAGAAATGTTGTGATAAATTTGAATTAGAAGTTATTTATTATAAAGATAAATGTTATACTGATTATAATGAAGTTTATTCTGCTCACGGAAACTTTATGACTTCTGTGTTAGAGAATGAATCTGATGATGTAATTGGATTTTTAGATATTGATTGTTTGCCTCATCATAAATCAAATATAGAAAAAGCATATGAATGGGTGAGGCAAAACAATTCCTTTGTTGGAAACGCCCAGAATATTTCTCATACCAAGATGAGAAATCGTATTTATGCTGCTGCCTCTTTTTTAATTGTATCCAAAAATGCCTGGAAAAAATTAGGTGCACCAAATCTATCTTGGTTTACACAAAATAATATACAAATTGATACGGCACAAATATTATCTTTGAGAGCAGATGAAATTGGTTTTTCTTATCAATTATTATATCCAATCGGTTATGATGAACCAGAAACTTTTAGTCTTTCTGGTTATGGAAAATATGGAACAGGAACTCTATATCCGGCAACTTGGCATTATTTTAGAATAAGTGATTGTGTAAATCAAACTCCAAAGATATGGAAAGAAAGAACAAATAATATACTTAACGAAGAAAAAATTATTCCCATCAACTCCTCCTGTTTTTATGAATTATAAGTTTTTATTTTTAGTTGGTTCGGCACTCAATCACTTTGAGGAAAAGGATTTTAGTGTTTATACCACAGAACAAAGATTTTTACAGACATTGGATACTATTAAATCCATAAGAACTAAAGTACCGAATTCTTATATACTTCTTTATGAAGGGTCCGAAAAACCAATTGATGTGAAGTATCAAACATTTTTAGAAGAGCAAGTAGATTTATATCTGGAGTGTGGTAGTGATTTGATTATGAGAAAAGTCTACGAGAACCTACATAATGATCCAATGAGATTTACTTATGGGAAGTCTCTGTTAGAATGTAGATGCCTTCAGGTCTCTCTCAATCACATTCTGGAGAACAATCTCTTTAATGATACAACCAGAGTTTTTAAGATGAGTGGTAGATATAAACTGAATGGTGATTTTAATATTGATGATTATAAAAGTAATTTTCTATCAAATAAATATGTAATGAAATATTATGATTACGAAGAAAGATTTACAAATCCCGATAATTTTTATGTTAATATTTACGGATGTAAAGGTAGTATGATAACTGGATTATGGTCCTTTGACAGATTTTTATTTAATGATATATGTGAGGTTTTGAAAAAAAGTTTTGAGTATATGGAAAAAGCAATTGGAGTTACTTCTGGTATTGATATAGAACACTCATTCTATCACTTTATTGATAGGGATAAGATACTGAATGTTCCTGTTCTTGGAATTGATATTATTAAGGGTATGAGTAAGGAGATATATTCATTATGAAAATCGCAATCTTTTATCACATAGCACAAATGGGAATGGGTGCTTTCATTTACCAACAACAAATACATAGATTGTATGTTTCTGGTCTCATAGAAGCAGCAGACCATATACACTTTGGAGTCAATGGTAATCAGGAGTTATTTAATGTACCGGAAAAAGTAAAAGTTCTTTATAATAAAAAAGAAAATTGGGGATCTGAAAAGGAAACTTTACAGGCACTAAAAACATTTTGTAATGAAAATGAAGATTATAAAGTTTTATATTTTCATACAAAAGGTGCCTCAAAAGATACATTAGGTTCCCAGTCTTGGAGACTAATGATGGAATATTTTGTTCTTGATAGATGGGAAGAATGCGTAAGTGCGTTATCAACATATAGTGGGTCAAGTTGTGCGTTAAGTATTGATGTTCCACATTTTATAGGAAATTTTTGGTGGGCAAATGCGTCTTATATCCAAACATTAAAAATGGATTTACTTAATACCGAAGATAGATATGATTGTGAAAATTGGATAGGAACTGGTGATGATTTTAATCCTCATACTTTTCATATATTAAAAGTAGATGGTAATTCTCTTTATTGGAAAGTATATCCAGAAACAAATTATATCAAATGAAACTAGCAATCTTTTATCATACTTTCCAAAATGAAATCTCTGCTTTTATTTACCAACAACAAATCAATCGTTTGTTTGTGTCTGGTCTAATGAAAGAGGCTGATTATTTTCACATTGGTGTAAATGGAAATCAAGAAATGTTTTATGTTCCTTCCAAAGCAAAGGTTGTTTATAATCAAAACTGGAAAGAAGAAACGGAGACGATGATTGCTCTAAAAGATTTTGCTTATGAAAATCCAGATTATAAAGTTTTATATTTTCACATGAAAGGAGCAAGTAAAGGAACACTTGTAGCAAATTCTTGGAGACTAATGATGGAATATTTTGTAATTGATAGATGGAAAGAATGTGTGGAATACTTGAATGATTATGATTGTGTTGGAGCAAATCTTAATCCAGTGGGAGTAACTCTATGGCCAAATGGTGAAATTACTCATCCAGTAGAAGGAACTTATAACTTTACTGGAAACTTTTGGTGGGCAAATGCTAAACATATTCAAACATTAGATCATAAGTTTCTTTGTAGTGATTATCGTATAGATAGAGAACTATGGATAGGAAGTAATCCAAACTCCAATCCAAAGTCAATTTATCAACCAGGAATTTTTGATTCTTATACACATTTTTATAAAGAGGATGATTATGTTTCGTGATTGTGGAGAATGTACTGCTTGTTGTACTTGGTTGATTGGTGATAGTTTTGCTTGGGAGTTTGGAGCAGGAAAGACTTGTAAGTTCTTAGAATGTAATGGTTGTGGAGTTCATAAGGCACGACCAGAAAGTTGTAGAGATTATCAGTGTGCTTGGTCTCAACATTTACTTCCAGAAGAAATGAGACCTGATAAATGTGAGTTTCTTGTTTCTGTGGAAAAAAATGAAAGAAGTCAATACCTGAAAGTATTACCTATAAATAATAAAAAGATAAGTAATGAAACCAGAGAATGGTTGAGTGAATGGAGTGAAAAAATGAATACTCCTGTTTTCATTATAGATTGAAAAGTCGTTTCCAAAAAATCCAATGCCGACCTTTTACAACTTTAGACAAAACGGAGTAGCATATTCTTTTGATGATGTTTTTGTTCCTGCTGATGCTTTTAGACAAGGGAACTTATTCACTTGGGGTAATGGTTTCGGCGGACAACTTGGAATTAATAATCAAGACATAAAAGGTACTCCAGTCACCACATTTGCTGGTGGAGCCAACTGGAAACAAGTGGGTGGTAGTGGACAACTTGGTGGTTCTGTAGCAATCAAGACTGATGGAACCTTATGGACTTGGGGATCTAATTGTGGAGATAATACTGCAACCAATAGATCCACTCCAGTCACCACATTTGCCGGTGGAACCAACTGGAAACAAGTAAGTCCTGGTGGTTTACATATGGCAGCAATCAAGACTGATGGAACCTTATGGACCTGGGGCTACAATATCCAGGGACAACTAGGAGACAATACAACAACCGATAGATCCACTCCAGTCACAACATTTGTAGGAGGAACCAACTGGAAACAAGTAAGTGCTGGTTTTTATCATACAGTAGCAATCAAGACTGATGGAACTCTATGGACTTGGGGTCGTAATGATATTGGACAACTTGGAACCAATAATACCACGAATAGAAGTACTCCAGTCACTACTTTTGCTGGTGGAACCAACTGGAAACAAGTTGCTGGTGGTGGTTATCATACAGCAGCAATCAAGACTGATGGAACCTTATGGAACTGGGGCAGAAATGCCCAGGGACAACTCGGAACCAATAATACCACGACTAGAAGTACTCCAGTCACTACTTTTGCTGGTGGAACCAACTGGAAACAAGTGGGTTCTCATTGTGTTAGTTTTCATACAGCAGCAATCAAGACTGATGGAACTCTATGGACTTGGGGGTCTAATAATGTGGGACAACTTGGAACCAATAATACCACGACTATAAGTACTCCAGTCACTACTTTTGCTGGTGGAACCAACTGGAAACAAGCGAGTTGTGGTGGTAGTGGTTGTGGAGCAATCAAGACTGATGGAACTCTATGGCTTTGGGGTTCTGACAACTTTAGCCAACTTGGAAGTAATACTGTAAATGTCTCTAAATCCACTCCAGTCACCACCTTTGCTGGTGGAAACAACTGGAAACAAATGGAAGGTGGGAATACTTGGAGGATGGCACTCACATACATTGATTCTGTGTTATAATAAATAATAAAATCAATAAACTATGAAAACATTATATTTTCTTGGAGGACTTCCAAGAAGTGGTTCTACTTTACTTGGTTCAATTCTCAATCAACATCCAGACATTTATGTATCACCCACTTCTCCTTTGGGTGATGTAGTGACTGATATTGAAAAGTCATTCAATACTTTAGATATCCAATTCACTTTTGATCGTAAAGAAATCTCTTATAATGTTTATAAGGCAGTTCTTTCTAACTTTTATAATCATATTCCAAAATCAATAATCTTAGACAAACATAGATTTTGGGGAAAGAACCTTGATACTGTTTCAATGTTTCTTTCCAACAAACCAAAGATTGTAGCAACTTATCGTTCTATTCCAGAAGTTCTTACATCTTATATTTCACTTATAGAAAGAACAGGTTATCAAGAAAACTTTATTGATAATCATCTAAGAAAAGATAATCTACCAATCACAAATAATAATCGTGCTGAATGTATTTGGAGATATTATGTTGCTTCTTCTTATGAAAGTATGGTTTATGGTATTACTAAATATCCAGACTGGGTTCATTTAGTAGAGTATAATAACCTTGTAAGCAACCCTGAAAAAGAACTGAATAAAATCTATGAGTTCTTAGAAGTTCCTTCTCATACAAATACTTTTGATAATATTGAAAATGCTTGTGGAGAACAAAAAGATGAAGAATGGGGGATTAGAGGTCTTCACGATATAAGACCAAATCTTTCCAAAATCTCACAAAATCCTATTGATATAATAGGAGAAGACAATGTAAAACTTTATTCTAAATTTAACATATGAAATTATTTGATATATTTAAAACTAATAATGATAGACCTATTGCTAAATGGTTAAATTATTTTGAAATTTATGAAAGATACTTAGAGAGATATAGGGATAAATCTATAAATTTTCTTGAAATTGGTGTTCAAGGTGGTGGGTCACTTCAAATGTGGAAGAAGTATTTTGGAGAAAACTCCAAAATTGTAGGTATTGATATTGACCCAAATACCAAGTTTGAAGAAGAACAAATTTCTGTTGAAATTGGAAATCAATCTGATACAGAATTTTTAAAAAGGGTAGTAGAAGAGCACGGTCCTTTTGATGTTATCATAGATGATGGAAGTCATATTCAATCTGATGTGTTAAATTCATTTTTCTTTTTATATCCTACATTAAAAAGAGGAGGAACTTATATTATTGAAGATACGCATACTGCATATTTTGATGTATTTCAAGGTGGAATTAAATCTGAAGCAAATTCTATTTCTATTTTCAGTAATTTTGTCCACGATATGAATGTAGAATATGTAGATGAACCTTTTGTTCCGCAATTAAAAGATTTATCTTCTATGTCTTTTTATAATTCTATGGTTATTTTTGAAAAAGAAAATGCTAAAGATAGATATGAAATGAACATTTCCAAAGATAGAACAAAGGTTACATCATCCAAAGAATTTTTTAAAATGATAAGATGAAAATTGAAGTATTTTTAAGACACTGCTACACATCCAAAGTTAATCTTTCAGGAGCAAATAGACCAGACTGGTGGGACAAAGAAAAGGTATTCCAAAACTTCAAGAATACTCTGAACCCAGAAACTACTAATTACACAATTATTTTTGATGAATGTTATGGAAAACAGGAGGATACATTTCTCAAAGATGAAAAATCCATCACTATAAACTGTGGTAAGGAAAGTTCTAGTTTTTGTAAGACTCTAGATCATATTCTTTCACAAGACTTTGATGATGATACAATCATATACTTCCTAGAAGATGACTATCTACATCGTCCAGAGTGGGGCAAAGTCCTGATGGATGGATTTACCCTGCCAGTTCAGTATGTGACCTTGTATGATCATAGAGACAAGTATCAGGAGATGTATAAGGACTTTATGAGTAAAGTTCTTATTACAAAGTATTCTCACTGGATGCCTACGCCATCAACTACAAATACTTTTGCAGTCAAGTTTAAAACACTTAAAGAAGACAAAGAAATTCATAAACACTTCTCAACTGGTTATGAACCTTCTGCAGATCACGGTAAATTTTTAGAACTACATAAAAGAGGAAGAAATTTAATCTCAAGTATTCCTGGGTATTCTACACACGCACACAAAGATTTTTTATCCCCTTGTATTGATTGGAGCACATACTTATGAAAGTTACATTATATGCAATTGCAAAAAACGAAGAAAACAATATTAAAAAGTTTCTTCTGAATGCAAAGAAGTTCGATGATGCAGTTGTAGTTGATACTGGAAGCACAGATAGTACAGTTCAACTATTGAAAGATGCTGGTATTAAAGTTTATGAACATCCACAAACTAGAGAAGAGTTTGATTTTTCAGTAGCAAGAAATCAGGCACTCTCTTATGTGGAAACTGACTGGGCATTTGCACTTGATTTTAATGAAGATGTTGATGAGTTTCATCCAGAAGGATTTGGTGTAATTGCTGATGAATTTACTACATTTAGGCATTTAAGATTTGATGATAATGGAACTGGAGAACCACAGCAATCTTATGAGGTTCATACTAGGTTTCATAGAACAAAGAATTATACCTGGAGTAATGCAGTTCACGAAGTTCCAAACTTTGTTCCAACAGAAGATTATTCAAATGAAGTTGGTGTAGATACTACAATTAAGATTACTAAAAAGACAAACAGAACCATAGATAAAGAATTATTCTATTTTAATATTTGTGAAAGAGAACATCAAAAAGACCCAACTAACTGGTATTGGATTTGGTTTATCTTTAATCATTACTTTAATGTAAAAAATCCACAAAAAGCACTTGAATATGGTCAAGAGTTTTTGAATGTATCAAAACCATACTTTGATAGTTTTAGAATTCTTGCATTCATTAGGTGTAGTCAACTTCTTTTTGGTCTTGGTGATGCTCAAAGAGGTGCTAATTATGCATTCCATGCAGTCAGCGAATCTATGAATATGGGTCCAGAACAAATGACCCAAGCATTTCAATACTTACTTCAACTTGGTATTGGAATGGATAATCCAAACATTACTATCTTTGCAAGTGGATTTAATCCAGAAACTGCATCATTACCAAAAAGAATTGATGCTATTAACTTACTTTACAATCAAATTAAAGAATAGATACTAAATTTTCAATATCTTTATGGATATCTTCTAATTGAGTAGAAGTTTGAAATATATGATTTGCCTTAGTGTATATTCCAGTACAAAACCAATCAGCAGAATTTTGTCCAAATGCATAAAATGTTTTGTTGGGGTCATTTAAATTCTGATTAATTGTAGAAAAACAAAATGGACCAGAGTTTTTGCCAATAATTAAATTACAAAAAGTAGATAAGTATCCAATTTGATTCAAATCACATCCTTTAATTTGTGTAATATCATCAGTAAATTTAATATTATCTAAATTAGAATCAAATTTTTGAGTTGGTATAAATGTAATATTTTTATATTGATTTGCAAGTTCTTTTATAAACTCAGACATATCATCATTATGAATTGATTGTCCAGATAAACAAGGACCATTAGATATCAATACTTTTTTAGATTGGTCTTTTTGAATATAATTTTCTACTGTTGAACAATTGACTTTGGAAAAATCTATGCAAGGAAGATACTGTTCTATTGGTTTTAATTTTAAGTTGGTATTAAAATGTAAATTTATTTTTTGATAAATTTTTTCAAATACTTTATAATTAGTTTTTAATGTCACACCAGATTTTGTATATTCTTCATTATTATGAATATATGGCCACAACCAAACATTAATATATAAAATTGAATTCAATTCAAAAAATAATTCATAATAATTATGAGGAAGAATTTGTGTATAACTTACGTTCAAGTCTTCTATTAATGATGAATTGCTGCTATAATGGTAAAGGCATTTTACATTTACATTTTCTGAAATATCTTTGATAAATGCTTTACTATGAACTATATCTCCATTATGACCTGCAGTAAAAAATACAATATACTTCATAAAAATATTTCAATAATTATTATATATAGACCTATGAATTGCCCTCAAATTCCAGTATCAGTTGGAGAACTATTAGATAAGATTACGATTTTAGAAATCAAATCTCAATATACAAAAAATGAATATGTATCAAAAGAACTTCAAGAACTTAATCAAATAAAATCAACTCTTACTCAATATACTTTAGAGTATATAAATCAGTTGAAAGAAGTAAATCAAAAACTCTGGAAAATAGAAGATAAACTTAGAGAAAAAGAGAAACTTCAGGAGTTTGATGAAGAGTTTATAGAACTTGCAAGAAGTGTTTATAAAACAAATGACTTAAGAGCACAAATCAAAAAAGAAATCAACGAAAAAACTCAATCAACTTATCAAGAGGTAAAGTTATATTGATAAATAACTAAAAAGTAATAAGATGTCTGTAATTGCAGAAAACTTCACAATACAACAAGGTGAGACTTTCTCAAAAGATTTTATTCTCAAAAACCCAGATAGTTCTTTGGTTGGTATTTCTTCTTATACTTCCACTGGGTTTCTTGCAAAGTATGCAGGAGACTCAACGACTTATGCATTCACTGTGGATTTTAGAAACACCAGAAGCACTTGACACCTGACCTCAAGTATCTTATAGTATCAAAGTCAGTTCGTTCTTCGTATCTTTGAGAACGAAACTGACCTGCTCTAATGGTGGTAATCAGAGCAGTTAATCAAAATGGAGAGCACTTATACTCTCTTTTTTTGTGTCTTATCATACTTGACAGTAGTGTGTAAATAACTTATAATCAACAAAAATATCCAAATATGAATTTTACAGTTTATTCGAAAGAAGATTGTCCTTATTGTTCTAAAGTTAAAATGGCACTGGAATTGACAGGAAATCAGTTTGTGGTGTATAATCTTAATGAACACTTCACCAAAGACGAGTTCTATGCCGAATTTGGTGAAGGTTCCACATTCCCACAGGTGATTTGTGATGATCGAAAATTAGGAGGATGTATTGAGACCGTTAAATATTTGAAAGAACTCCAAATGGTATAATGTCAAACCTAAATAAAGATGTCACACCAAATCGTGGTGTCGAATTTATGCTTTCAGGGGGGAAAACAAAGAAACCAAAATTATTTCATATCATATTTGAGAAACTGATTTGCATTCTTAAAAGAGAAATCACATTCTATTTTGAATTTTCAATTCAGTCAAGGAAAGTAAATTAACTTCCCAGGAGAAAAAAAATGTTGGCAGCCAGTATAGTCATCGGTTCGTTTGTAACCATACTTTTTTTCATTGTTGGTCTCGTAAC
>Ga0247835_1003345_pt1 | contig 15312 bp, 10 predicted proteins | sample LaCtaG_3_FD_189912 | JGI IMG/M metagenome (GOLD analysis project Ga0247835, IMG submission 189912) | Freshwater microbial communities from meromictic Lake La Cruz, Castile-La Mancha, Spain - LaCruzMarch2015_13.5m | ecosystem: Environmental > Aquatic > Freshwater > Lake | place: Spain: Castile-La... | reverse complement strand
GGTCGATGCCCACCCGGTCGATGCCCACCCGGTCGATGCCTCTGAGCGCGATCTCGGTGCCGGTCAGCATCAGCCCCAGCATCAGCGCCTCGTTGTGGATGCCGGCCACCAGATGCATCAGCAGCAAGGGGTTGGCCGCGCCCAGCCACAGCGCACTGACCTCGGCGACCCCGCAGCGTTGCGCCAGTCGCGGCGTCGCCCAGACGATCAGTCCCACCCCGATCAGCACTACGACGCGATGACAGAGCACTGCGGCGACGATGTTCTCCCCGGTTAGGGCGGAGATCCCGCGCCCGATCCAGAGGAATAGCGGCCCGTAGGGTGCCGGCGTCTCGCGCCAGAGGCTCGGCACCGAGAGGGTGAACACGTGATCCAGGCCCAATCCGGGCGCGGGACCGACGTCGTAGGGGTTCAGGCCGTTGCGGGCGATCTGGCTCTGCGCCAGGTAGGAGTAGACGTCCTTGCTGTACATCGGCGGAGCGATCAACAGCGGCAGCATCCACAGCAGCAGGGTGCGGTCCAGTTGGCTGCGCGACATCCGGCGCGGGCCCAGCGTGAAGCGGCCGAGCATCAGCCAGGCCAGGGCCATCATCACCGCTCCGGTGGTGGTCATCGTCAGCGAGACGGTCTGAATCCGGGAGGGAAGGTTCAGCAGGCGCACTCCGAAGGTGGGATCCTGCACCACCGGCCGGGCACCCGCCCCCAGGGCCCCGATGCCCATCATCACCGTTCCGGTCGCACCGAACAACCGGGTTCGGCGCATGCCGACGAGCTCGGTCCGGGTCAGCGGCGGCGCCTCGATGTCCTCGTCGCCATGCAGCCTCGCAATCGACGAACTCAGGGAGAGTTGCCGGGCTGCCACCACTACCGCACTCTATCTGCCGTCGGACTGCGGCCCGATTGAAGTGAGGGTGCCCTTGCTAGACCGCACGATTCAATTGCGTCACACTGACGTTGTGAAAATCCTTCCGGTCGATTCGCCCGTCTCGGGCGTGCTCGCGGGCCAGGACGGACCGACCCGGCGGGCCATCGTGCGGTTGCTTCTGGAGTCAGGTTCGATCACCGCTGTCGACATCGGCCGCCGACTCGACCTGTCCGCCGCTGGGGTGCGTAGGCACCTCGATGCGCTGGTCGAGGGCGGCGACGCGGAAGCCAACCCCGCGGCGGCATGGCAGCACGCGGGCCGCGGCCGTCCCGCCAAGCGCTACCGGCTCACCGGTGCGGGTCGCGCCAAGCTCGAGCACACCTACGACGACCTTGCGTCGGCAGCAATGCGCCAACTTCGCGAAATCGGCGGCGAAGAGGCGGTCCGAACTTTCGCGCGCCGCCGCATCGACACCATTCTGGCCGGGGTTGCCCCCGCCGAGTCCGACGATCATGGCGCAATCGAGGCGGCGGCGGAAGACGTCGCTGACGCGTTGACCCAGGCCGGCTACGCCACCACGACGACCCGGGTCGGCGGACCGATCCAGGGCATCCAGATCTGTCAACATCACTGCCCGGTATCCCATGTGGCGCAGGAGTTCCCGGAACTCTGCGAGGCAGAGCAGGCAGCTATTTCCGACGTGCTTGGAACCCACGTACAGCGGTTGTCGTCGATCGTCAACGGCGACTGCGCCTGCACGACCCATGTACCGCTGAACCTGATTCCGTTTTCACATTCGACCCCACCGGTCCGCGATGAGCAAGGAGCGTCACGATGACGACCACCCCCGATGTTGCAACCCCCGAGGTTGCAACCCCCGAGGTTGCAACCCCCGAGGTTGCAACACTGAGCCAGGAAGAGACGATCGCGTCGCTGGGTCATTACGGCTACGGATGGTCGGACTCCGACGTCGCCGGCGCCAGCGCTCGGCGCGGCATCTCCGAAGCCGTCGTGCGCGACATCTCGGCGAAGAAGAGCGAACCGGAGTGGATGCTCGACGTCCGACTCAAGGCGCTACGGACGTTCTACAAGAAGCCGATGCCGAACTGGGGTTCGGACCTCGAGGGCATCGACTTCGACAACATCAAGTACTTCGTTCGGTCCAGCGAGAAGCAGGCGGCTACCTGGGACGACCTTCCCGAGGACATCAAGAACACCTATGACCGCCTGGGCATCCCGGAAGCCGAGAAGCAGCGACTGGTGTCAGGTGTAGCGGCTCAGTACGAATCCGAAGTTGTCTACCACTCGATCCGTGAAGACCTCGAAGCCCAAGGCGTTATCTTCCTCGACACCGACACCGCACTCAAGGAGCATCCGGAGATCTTCAAGCAGTACTTCGGCACGGTGATCCCGGCCGGGGACAACAAGTTCTCCGCACTCAACACCGCAGTGTGGTCAGGTGGGTCGTTCATCTACGTGCCGCCCGGTGTGCACGTCGACATTCCGCTGCAGGCCTACTTCCGGATCAACACCGAGAACATGGGCCAGTTCGAGCGCACCCTGATCATCGCCGACGAGGGTTCCTACATCCACTATGTGGAGGGCTGCACGGCGCCGATCTACAAGAGCGATTCGCTGCACTCGGCGGTGGTGGAGATCATCGTCAAACCCCATGCGCGGGTTCGGTACACGACCATCCAGAACTGGTCGAACAACGTCTACAACCTGGTCACCAAGCGAGCCCGGGCCGAAGCGGGCGCCACCATGGAATGGGTTGACGGCAACATCGGTTCCAAGGTCACCATGAAGTACCCGGCGGTGTGGATGACCGGTGAGCACGCCAAGGGCGAAGTCCTCTCGGTGGCGTTCGCCGGCGAAGGTCAGCACCAGGACACCGGAGCCAAGATGCTGCATCTGGCACCGAACACGTCGAGCAACATCGTCTCCAAGTCGGTCGCCCGCGGCGGTGGCCGCGCGTCATACCGTGGCCTGGTTCAGATCAACAAGGGTGCGCACGGATCGCGCTCGAGCGTCAAATGCGATGCGCTGCTGGTCGACACCATCAGCCGCAGCGACACTTACCCGTACGTGGACATCCGTGAGGACGACGTCACGATGGGCCACGAGGCCACCGTGTCGAAGGTCAGCGAGGACCAGCTGTTCTATCTGATGAGCCGGGGCATGACCGAAGACGAGGCGATGGCGATGGTCGTGCGCGGGTTCGTCGAGCCGATCGCGCGGGAACTGCCGATGGAGTATGCGCTGGAGCTCAACCGGCTCATCGAGCTGCAGATGGAGGGCTCGGTCGGCTGATGGCCACTATCGCTCAAGCCGCCGACGCCATCGGTGCCAACAAAGGTGAGCAGTTCAGTTCGTTCGACGTCGATGCCTTCGAGGTTCCCGGCGGGCGGGACGAACTCTGGCGGTTCACCCCGCTGCGCCGGCTGCGCGGACTGCACGACGGTTCGGCGCAGCCTGACGGTCCGGCGCAGATCAGCGTCACCGAGCAGCCCGGCGTAACGGTCGATACCGTCGCCCGCGCTGACTCCCGGCTCGGTGCGGGCGGGGTTCCTGCTGATCGTGTTGCCGCCCAGGCGTTCTCGTCGTTCACCGAGGCGACGGTCATCACCGTCGCCCGCGGAGTCCGCATCGAAACACCCATCGAGATCGCAGTCACCGGGCCCGGTGTCGGGAAGACCGCGTACGGCCACCTGCAGGTCCGCGGCGAAGAACTCTCTGAGGCTGTCATCGTCATCGACCAGCGTGGTAGCGGAACCTACGCCGACAACATCGAATTCGTCATCGGGGACGCCGCCCGGCTCACGGTGGTCTGGATCGCCGATTGGGCCGACGACATGGTGCACGTGTGCGCGCAACACGCGCGCTTGGGTAAGGACGCCGTGTTGCGTCACGTGGCCGTCACCCTCGGGGGTGAATTGGTGAGGATGGCCGCCACCGTGCGTTACGGAGCGCCAGGTGGTGACGCCGAACTGCTCGGGCTGTACTTCGCCGACGACGGCCAGCATCTGGAGTCGCGGCTGCTGGTCGACCACTCCCAGCCCAACTGCACCTCGAATGTGCTCTACAAGGGCGCACTGCAGGGCGACCCGGATTCGGGCAAGCCCGATGCGCACACCGTCTGGGTGGGTGACGTGCTGATCCGGGCCGAGGCCACCGGCACCGATACCTTCGAGGTGAACCGCAACCTGGTGCTCACCGACGGGGCCCGCGCCGATTCGGTGCCGAACCTGGAGATCGAGACCGGCGAGATCGCCGGCGCCGGCCATGCCAGCGCGACCGGACGTTTCGACGACGAGCAACTGTTCTACCTGCAGGCCCGCGGCATCCCCGAAGACCAGGCCCGCCGTCTGGTGGTTCGCGGCTTCTTCGGCGAGATCATCGCCAAGATTGGCGTACCAGAGATCCGCGAGCGTTTGACCGACGCCATCGAACACGAACTAGCCACCACCGAATCGAGAGCTGCATCATGAGCACCCAGAACAAATCAACACTGGAAATCAAGGATCTGCACGTTGCCATCACCACCCCGGACGGTACGGAGAAGGAGATCCTCAAGGGCGTCGACCTGACGGTGAAATCCGGCGAGACCCATGCGGTCATGGGCCCCAACGGATCCGGGAAGTCCACGCTGTCCTACGCCATCGCCGGACACCCCAAGTACACCGTCACCTCGGGATCGATCACCCTGGACGGCCAGGACGTCCTTGAGATGAGCGTGGACGAGCGCGCCCGCGCCGGACTGTTTCTCGCCATGCAGTACCCGGTCGAGGTTCCCGGGGTCTCCATGTCGAACTTTTTGCGCACCGCGGTGACGGCGGTACGGGGCGAGGCGCCCAAGTTGCGACTGTGGGTCAAAGAGGTCAAGGCGGCCCTGGCCGACCTGGATATCGACCCGCAGTTCAGCGAGCGCAGCGTCAATGAAGGTTTCTCCGGTGGCGAGAAGAAGCGCCACGAGATCCTGCAGTTGGGGCTTCTCAAGCCGAAGATCGCCATCCTCGACGAGACCGACTCCGGCCTGGACGTCGATGCGCTGCGGGTGGTCAGCGAGGGCGTCAACCGCTACGCCGAGGCCGAACAGGCCGGCGTGCTGCTGATCACGCACTACACCCGCATCCTGCGCTACATCCACCCGCAGTTCGTGCACGTCTTCGTCGACGGCCGCATCGTCGAATCCGGCGGTCCGGAACTGGCCGACGAGCTGGAGGAGAACGGCTACGTGCGGTTCACCCAGCGCGCGGCCGCCACGTCCTGAGACTGCGGTGACGGCTTCTGCGGCTGAGATTGCCGGACTGGAACGGGTCCGCGCGGATTTCCCGATCCTCGACCGGGTGATGCGCGGCGGGCACCGTCTGGCGTACCTGGATTCCGGTGCGACGTCGCAGAAGCCGATCCAGGTTCTCGACGCCGAACGACATTTCCTGACCACCTCCAACGGCGCGGTGCATCGCGGAGCGCACCAGTTGATGGAGGAGGCCACCGACGCCTTCGAGCAGGGTCGCGCCGATATCGCCGGCTTCGTCGGAGCGCAACCCGAGGATCTGGTGTTCACCAAGAACGCGACCGAGGCGCTCAACCTGGTTTCCTACGTCCTGGGGGACGACAGGTTCGTCGGTGCCGTCGGACCGGGTGACGTGATCGTCACCACCGAACTGGAGCACCACGCCAACCTGATCCCGTGGCAGGAACTCGCCCGCCGCACCGGCGCCACCCTGCGGTGGTACGGCGCCACCGATGACGGGCATATCGACCTCGACTCGCTGACACTGGACGAACGGGTGAAAGTCGTTGCCTTCACTCATCACTCGAATGTCACCGGAACCGGTGCCCCGGTCGCCGAACTGGTGTCCCGGGCCAGGGCGGTAGGTGCGCTGACCGTGCTGGACGTCTGCCAGTCGGTGCCGCATCAGCCTGTCGACCTGCCGTCACTGGATGTGGACTTCGCGGCGTTCTCCGGGCACAAGATGCTCGGGCCGACCGGAATCGGCGCACTCTACGGCCGTCGCGGACTGCTCGCGGCGCTGCCGCCGTTTCTCACCGGCGGATCGATGATCGAGACGGTGACCATGGAGTCGGCGACCTACGCGCCGCCGCCGCAGCGCTTCGAGGCCGGCACCCAGATGATCTCCCAGGTCGTCGGACTCGCGGCTGCCGCACGGTATCTCACCGATATCGGGATGTCCGCCGTCGAGGCGCACGAACATCGACTGGTCGCAGCGACACTTGCAGGGCTGGCCGAGATTCCGCAGGTGCGAGTCATCGGCCCGTCCGACCCGGCGGTGCGCCGTTCCCCGGTGGCATTCGTGGTCGACGGGGTGCACGCCCACGACGTCGGCCAGGTCCTCGACGACGACGGTGTCGCCGTCCGGGTGGGTCACCACTGCGCGGCGCCCCTGCACCGGCGCTTCGGGGTGGCGGCCACCGTGCGGGCCTCCTTTGCCGTCTACAACACGCTTGACGAGGTGGATCGGCTGATCGCCGGCGTGCGCCGGGCGATCGGGTTCTTCGACCGGGGTCCGAGCACATGAGACTCGAGCAGATGTATCAGGACGTGATCCTCGATCACTACAAGCACCCGCACCACCGCGGCCTGCGAGAACCGTTCGGAGCGCAGGTGCACCACGTCAACCCGACCTGTGGTGACGAGGTCACGCTGCGGGTGGCGCTGTCCGATGACGGCGAACAGGTGACTGACGTCTCCTACGACGGGCAGGGTTGCTCGATCAGCCAGGCCGCCACCTCGGTGCTGTGCGATCTGGTGATCGGTGAGACCGTCGGCGACGCGCTGAAGACGGTGCAGGCGTTCAGCGAGATGGTGTCCTCGAGGGGAGCCGATCCCGGTGATGAGGATGTGCTCGGCGACGGCATCGCCTTCGCCGGGGTGTCGAAGTACCCGGCGCGGGTGAAGTGCGCGCTGCTGGGCTGGCTGGCGTTCAAGGCCGCGGTCGCGGAGGCGACCGCATCGGAGGCGACAGCACACCAACGAGAGGACAAACGATGACCGACACAGCCGCCGATGCACTACTGGCGGACCTCCAAGAGGCCATGTACGACGTCGTCGACCCCGAACTGGGGATCAACGTCGTCGATCTGGGTCTGGTCTACGGCATCACCGTGGAGAAGGCACCCGACGAAGGGGCCGGAACGGTGGCACTGCTCGATATGACGCTGACCTCGCCGGCCTGCCCGCTGACCGATGTCATCGAGGATCAGACGGTCAACGCCCTGGTCGGGCCGGGACTGGTCAACGGGGTGAAGATCACCTGGGTGTGGAACCCGCCGTGGGGGCCGGACAAGATCACCGACGACGGCCGGGAGCAGTTGCGGGCCCTGGGCTTCACGGTCTGACGAGGGTGTCGGACTCCGACGTCGTCTCGACCCGGCGTCAACTGCACGCCATCGCCGAGAACCTCATCGCCGGCCCGCAGTACCGCGCCGCCGGAACCATCAGGCTGGCCGTCCGACCCGACGGGTTCACCGGCACCGCGCTTCCGATTCTCCGCAGGGACGGTATCGACGGCGCGAGGTCGGCGGCGCCATGCGGGCGAGATTTCCTGGCCGGGCCCGAGTACGGCCCCCCGGGGTGTGCCCCGAACGGCGGACGCCCCATCCGGGCGACCCGCGGTATCGGCCGGGCGGCTCTGGCCGCGCCGGTCTGAGGCCGCCGGTCGACTGCCCGCCGACTCCCTGGATGAACTGGCCGGCGATGAGTTGGCCGGCGATGAACTGGCGGTAGCCGTGCCGTCGGTGTCGTCCGGGGTGGCCCCGGCGACGCCGAGGGCTTGCGCAGCTTCGTCGGACGTACCGTCCGGTCAGCTAAACATCGCCGACCTATGTTTGCACCACTGCCCCGGCCTATGCTCATGAGGTGATCGATGACCGCGACCGGGATTTGGGCGCCGTGCTGTCCTATCTCGTTGGGCGCCCGGTGCGCACCGTCGAACTCGCCAAAGCACTCGGAGTCGCCCGATCGAGCTACTACGCTGCCCGCGACGAGGGGCGGCTGATCAGCGCCGACAACCTGCTGCGACTGGCGGGCGTTTTCGGGCTCAATCCGGTGGATTTACTGGTCCGATACGGACTGGTAAGCCACGACGCAGTGGTGGAGTACACCCAAGACGCCGGCACCGGCCCTGCGAAGACGACCCCCGACACGGCGGGGCTTCGCCCGCGCATGGATCTGCCGCCGCTATAACCGCTCACCGGCGGGGCAACAGATCCCGGACCCTGCGCCGCCACTGCAGCACGAACGCGATCGCGGTTCCGAAGAAGGCCACATAGTTGATCAGCCACATCGCGGTCCACACATTCACGTCACCCCTGCTCACCAACGCGTATCCGATGACCACGGCGGACAGCGACGCAGGCACCAGTGCCAGCAGCAGAGCACGGTGCATCACTGAGCGCGGATCCCTGCGCAACCGGGCAATCCCGTAGCTGAGGATGAGTCCGAGCAACGCCAGGATCCCGAAGTACACGAGCCAGGACAGCGCCAGCCAGCCGTCCTGCGAGGCGAACGACGGGCCACCGACCGGCGTGGTCAAGGTCAGCGAACTCGCAACGAAGCAAAACACCAGCGCCACACTGGCAATGGCGATCAATGGGGCGATCCGTCTCCTCATGAACGGATCCATTGCCTCATCAGAGAGCAGTCGCAGATATACCGCTTTGATACCGAACGCAGTCGCGGCCAGAAAACAGAACTGACCGATCACGACCAGTGCTAAGTACTTACCGGTGAACGGGAACGGAACCCCGGCGACCACCGGCCACGGCGACGTCAGCCCCACACCCGCGCCGAACAGGACGGTCCCAATGGTGATCGGCGAATCGAAGCGGGACCCGAGGGTGAGGCGGCGTTCCCACAACGCCCACACCACACACACGAGCAAAAAGATATCGGCGACGCCAAGAGCGGTCATTGCACTTCCGGGGAATCGACAAGCTTCATCTCTGGTCCTTACAAGCCCGTAGCCACACCTGATGCCGAGCCCGTGCCCAACTCGCGACGATGATAGCGAAACTGCGTGAAGCACAGGCGACCCCGACGGCAGCAACCGGCACCCGATGGCACTGCCACTGCCCGCGATCTTCCACCCCAAGGTCGGACAGACGCCGTCGGAGTCGAGGGCGCCTTGGCGGCTTGCCTGGAGCCGCCGGGGCCGGTACCGAACTCGTTAGCGGCCCGAGCATTCCTGGTGGGGGAAACAACGCAGTTCGAACCCTTGCTGCTGCTCCGGCGATGCTGCGGTCACGTGCGGCACCCTCAGGCCCTGCAGGATTCCGCCCGACAGCGGTTGCGGATGGTGGTAAATTCCGGGCATGGTGTCCGCTAAACCGGTCACATCGTTCGGGGACATCAACTCCGCATCCCGGCGGTCGTATCTGTACCACTGGTTTCACCTACGCCTAGAGGGAGCGAAAAATGGAAAATAAGAGTGTGCGGGTCGGGGCCCGGGAGCACGCTTTGTTTTCAGCTTCGTCGTTAAAGCCCGTGAGTGTTGCGCGTCGCATGTCAAAGGGTCCTGTGCGCACGATCGAGTATCGGCGTGGCGGGGCGGAGGCGCTCCAACCATTCGCATCCGGCTTTGCTCGTTATATCGGTCGCGTCGGTGCACTGGCGGTCGCCCTGGGTGTCGGTTCAGGTATCGGGGCCCTGCCGATGGCGTTTGCTGACACGACCGGCTCCGCCGGTTCGAGTTCAACGGACTCGTCGGCGGGGACGGATTCGGGGTCTGCTCCGTCGAGAACCAGCGTCAACCGCGGGCCGCGGTCGGCCGTTCGAAGCTCTGGCGATACCCGGTCGGCCGTGCCGAAAGCGGGCTCTGGGGGCTCCCGTTCGTCGAGGGGTTCGTCCATTGAGGCGCGCGGTGAGGTGCCTGTCGAGGCTTCGTCGGCGACTCCGGCGGCCCGCAGCAGGAACTCCGACCCGGCGGCGGCGGACGGTGCAGTGCCGGATATCAGCGGGCCGGACAGGACAGTCGCGGAGAGGCGGGCGCCGGACAGCGCAGCGCCGGAAAGAACTGGACCGTTCAGCACTGGGCCTGTCAGTGCTGGGCCTGAAAGCACTGAGCCGATCAGTGCGGGGCCTGTCGGTGTAGTGCCGGGTGCCACGCCTGGTCGCTCGGCGGTATCGGCAGGGGCCGCGTCGGTGCAGGTAGCCGGTGTCCCGGCCGGTCGCGGGCGGATCGCTGCGCCCGCTTCGGAAGTCCAGTCCGGGTCAGTTGTCGACCCGGCTGCCGCTGTCGCTCAGGCGCCGGCGATGACCGCGGCCCCGCCGCTTGGTGCCGTGTCGGGCTTGGGCCGAAATCTGTTGTCGTGGTTTGAGGCGGGTGGCAGCGGTGGATCGCCAGCGGCCGCGCCGTTGGCGTGGGCGGCGTTGGCCGCTGCGCGTCGGGAGTTGGGGTCTGATCGGCGTTCGGCCAAGGCGGCAGCGGCGACCACCGGTGAGCCCGCGGCGGCGTCGTTGGTCGGTCCCGGGGCGGCGGTGGCGTCTCCGGCGGCGTCGGCGGTCGGCGATTGGCAGCTGGGCGAATTTCTGCGGTTCTTCGTCGGCAGCGGCACGGCGGATAACCCGAATGCGGGGATTTTGTTCGGCAACGGCTACTCCTATACCGCGGCGACGTGCACCAGTGGGGTGTGCAACGGCGGTAACGGTGGGCTGTTCGGTAACGGCGGCAATGGTTATAGCGGGGGTAACGGCGGGTCGGCGGGCTGGTTCGGTAACGGCGGTGATGGCGGCGCGGGGATCAACGGCGGGGCCGGTGGTGACGGTGGCACGGGTGGGTTGTTCCTGGGCAACGGCGGTGCCGGCGGTGCCGGTGCGGTGGCGATCACGGTCGGTGTTACCGGGGGCGCGGGCGGTGCGGGCGGTAAGACCGGGTTCTTGTCGGTGTTCTCCGGCGGTGGTGTCGGCGGTGCCGGTGGTGCGGGCAATGCCGGGGGCGGCGATGGCGGTGATGGCGGCGATGGTGGCCGTTCCTGGCTACTGAACAGCCGCGGCGGTGCTGGTGGTACCGGCGGTGCGGCCGGCGCCGGGGGCGGCAACGGAGGTGACGGCGGTAACGCGGGTGACGCGGGCGCGGTCGCGGTGTTCAGCAAGGGCGCGGCCGGTGGTGCCGGAGGTGCCGGCGCGGGCAGCGGTGGCGGTGGCAACGGTGGTGCGGGCGGCGATGCGGCGTTGCTGGCGGTGTGGGGCCGCGGCGGTGCCGGCGGTACCGGCGGCAACGGTGGTGACGGTGCCGGCGGTAATGGTGGTGCTGGCGGCAGTGCAGCGTTGATCGCGGCGCTCGCGGTGGGTGGCGATGGCGGGACCGGCGGAACCGGCGGTTCGACGGGCCGTGGCGGCAGTGGCGGCGGCGGCGGTGGCGCCGGATGGTTGTCGGTGCTCAATGCCGGAGGTCGTGGTGGTGACGGCGGTGCCGGTGGGACCGGCGGCGGTGACGGTGGGGATGCCGGGAACAGCACGCTCGCCTCGCTGATCGGCTTGGGTGGCGATGGCGGTGTCGGTGGTGTGGGCGGCACCGGCGCGGGCGGCAACGGCGGGGCCGGCGGCGATGCCGGCTTGCTGACGGTGTGGGGTCTGGGGGGTTCCGGCGCGGACGGCGGCACCGGTGAGAGCGGCGGTAACGGTGGCGCCGGTGGTCGGGGCGGCTTGTTGCTCGGGGATTCCGGCGACGGTGGTGACGGCGGGCAGGCCACTGGTGACGGCGGTGTGGGCGGCAATGGCGGCAATGGCGGGAGCACCGGTGTGTTGTCGCTGCTCGGTGCCGGCGGTAACGGCGGCAACGGTGGTGGTGGCGGCGGCGTCGATGGCGTCGACGGGCAGTTGCCCGGCGAAGCGGGCACCGATGGCGGAAGCGGTGGAACCGGCGGTAACGGCGGTAACGGCGGCGAGGGTAGTTGGGTGTTCGGCCGCGGCGGCAACGCCGGTGACGGCGGTACCGGCGGCGGCGGCAATGGCGGTAACGGTGCGGCTGGCGCCGACGGGGAAGACCCCGGTGAAGCGGGCGGTGCCGGTGGTGCCGGTGGTAACGGCGGCACCGACGGCACCGGTGGGGTGGCCGGGCAGGCCGGCAGCGGCCGGATCCTGTTCCGGTGGGCCAACAACGGCAGCGCAGGCTCCGGAGGGGCCAGCGGAAGCGGTAACGGCGGCAACGGTGGTGCCGGCGGTAACGGTGCGGCCGGACGCGACGGCGACGATGCGACGTCCCCCGGTGGGGATGGCACCGCCGGTTTGACCGGTGGGGCCGGCGGTGCCGGTGGTGCCGGCGGTGCGGCCGGCTCGGTGTCGGGCAACGGCGGCAATGGTGGCGCCGGTGGTCGGGGCGCGGTCGGTGGTGATGGCGGTAAAGGCGCCGTCGGGGCCCTGGGCGGCGGGGTCGGCGGGTCCGGTGGCGGCGCCGGAAACGGTGGCGTCGGTGGCATTGGTGGTGCCGGTGGCAGCACCACGAACGGCGTCAACGGCAACGGCGGTGCGGGTGGGGCCGGTGGGGACACCGGCACTCCCGGTGATGGCGGTAACGGCGGGGCCGGTGACGGCCAGAATCCCGACGGTGGTGTGGGCGGTAACAGCGGCGCTCCCGGCGTTATCGGCAGCGGCGGTGTCGGCGGGGCGGCGGGCACCGGCGGCACCGGGGGCAGCGCCGGGGCGCAGGGTGCTGCAGGCACCGTCACGATCGGCGGTAAGGCCGGCAGCGGTGGCGCAGGTGCGGATTCCACCACCCCCGGGGTCGCGGGCGGTAACGGCGCGGCCGGTGGTGATGGTGGCGTAGTTGGCGACGGCGGTGCCGGCGGTGACGGCGGTATCGGCGGTGCGGGTGCTGCCGGCGGGACCGGTGGTCGCGGCGGTGACGGCGGCACCGAATCCGGTGACGGCGGTGACGGCGGTGTCGGCGGCACCGGCGGTATCGGTGGCGGTGCCGGTGGTGAAGGCGGTGCCGGTGGCGATGCGTTCACCGTCGGAAACGGCGGCAACGGTGGTGCCGGTGGGGTGGGCGATAGCGCCGATGGCGCCGGCGGTGATGGTGGTGACGGTGGTGCCGGCGGCATCGTGTCTGGTGATGGCGGTGCAGGCGGGGCCGGTGCCGACGGCACCGGGGCCGGGGCCGCCGGTAATGGCGGCAACGGTGGTGATGCGCCGACCGCGGGCAACGGCGGCTACGGCGGCGCCGGTGGCACCGGCGGTACCGGGCAGGCCGGCGGTGCCGGTGGCGCTGGCGGCACCGGGGGCTCCGAGACCGGCAGCGGTGGTGCCGGCGGTGCGGGCGGTACCGGTGGTGCGGATGCCGGTACTGGTGGCGCGGGCGGTAGCGGCGGCGACGCCACCGGTGTCGGTGACGGCGGTGGTGGTGGTGCCGGTGGTCTCGGTGCGGCGGGCTGGTCGGGCGCTGGCTACGCGGGCGGCGCGGGCGGCGCGGGCGGTGACGGCGGAGTCGGCGGCAGTGCGCTCACCCAGGGCGGGGCCGGTGGTCACGCCGGGGCTGGCGGGGCCGGCGGCGATGCGGTCAGCGACGGCTACGCCGGTGGTGCCGGCGGTGCCGGCGGTGATGGCGGGATCGGTGGTAACGCCTCTGACAAGTACAGCAGCGGTGGGGTGGGCGGCAATGCCGGCGTTGGTGGAGCGGGCGGTATCGGCGCTGCCGGATGGTCGAGCAATCTTGATGGCGGTGCCGGTGGTGCCGGCGGTAACAGCGGTGCCCTGGGACTCGGTGGCACCGGAGGCTTCTTCGGCTCCCGGGCCCAAAGCGGCACCGGTGCTGATGGTGGTTCCGGTGGCCATGGCGGTAACGGTTACAGCTCCGGGAGTTCCCTCGAGGCCGGTGGGGCCGGCGGTGCCGGTGGTCGTGGTGGGGATGCCTCCGGCGCCGGCGCCGGAGGCACCGGCGGCAACGGCGGTGCCGGTGCTGCGGGCTTCAGCGGGAACCGCTATGCCGGTACCGCAGGTGGCGTCGGCGGCGCCGGCGGTGCGGGCGGTAGTTCCAGCACTGGCGCCGGTGGGGCTGGTGGCAATGCCGGGGCCGGTGGCGCCGGCGGTAACGGCGCCAACGGCTATGACGGCGGGAGCAACCCCAATGGCTACAGCGGCGGTGATGGCGGTAATGCCGGGGCGCTAGGACTCGGTGGCTCCGGGGCGTCGGCCGGTCAGGACGGCGCCGGCGCTGATGGCGGACGCGGCGGCAACGGCGGCAACGGCTACAGCCCATTCGGCGGCCCCGGCGGACCCGCCGGCGGTAGCGGTGGCCGTGGCGGCGACTCCTCCGGTGCCGGAACCGCTGGTGCCGGAGGCAACGGCGGCATCGGCGGCGCCGGCTTTGCCGCCGGCCCCTACACACCGGGAACCCCCAACGGTGGTCCCGGCGGTGCGGGCGGCGCGGGCGGCGCGGGCGGTAACGCCACCGCGGCCGCGGGCAACGGCGGTGCGGGCGGCGCGGGTGGTGCTGCCGGCGCGGGCGGTGCCGGTTATACCGGCGTTTCGGGCGCGAACGCCAGCGGCAGCAACCTGGCGGAAGCTGGTGGCAACGGCGGGGCCGGTGGCAACGGCGGCATAGGTGGTGCCGGTGGCGTCGGCGGCAACGGGGGATCGTCAGGCACCAACGGCACCGGCGGTGACGGCGGGGTAGGCGGTGCCGCCGGGGCCGGCGGTGCCGGCGGAGATGGCGGCAACGGTGACGCCACCAACCCCAACGGCGCGTCAGGTGGTATCGGTGGCAATTCAGGTGCCTTGGGCAGTGGCGGCAGTGGCGGTGCGGTCGGAACCGGCGGCTCGGGCGGTGCGGTCGGCAACACCGGCAACGGTGGTGCCGGTGCTGATGGTGGTGCCGGCGGTGACGGTGGTGATGGAGTCGCTTCTGTCACAGCGAGTGATGCTGGCGGTAGCGGTGGCGATGGTGGCGCGGGTGGTTCGTCGTCGGGTGCGGGTACTGGTGGCGCGGGTGGTGGCGGTGGTGCGGGTGCTGCGGGTTACACCGGCACGGCCGGTACTGACGGCACCGGTCTCAGTGGCGGGGCCGGCACTGCGGGCGGTAACGGTGGCGCCGGTGGCGCCGGTGGTAGCGCCACCGGTGGCGCCGGCAGCGGTGGTCAGGGCGGTGCGGGTGGCCTCGCCGGCGGCGGCGGCGCCGGTGGTAACGGTGGTTCCGGGGCCGACGCCAGTGGCGGCAACGCGGCTCAGGCAGGTGGTAACGGTGGCGCCGGGGCTAGTGGCGGCACCGGTGGTGTCGGTGGTGCCGGCGGCAAGGCCGGGGCTTCAGGCGTCAACGGCAGCGGTGGCGCGGGTGGTCAGGGCGGCAGTGCCGGCGGTGCGGGCAACGGTGGCAACGGCGGAAACGGGCTCAACGGGTTCGCCGGTGCTGATGGCGGAAATGGTGCAGATCCCGGCACCGCGGGCAGTGGCGGTGCAGGCGGGGTGGTCGGCACCGGCGGGACCG
>Ga0247835_1003338_pt1 | contig 15346 bp, 18 predicted proteins | sample LaCtaG_3_FD_189912 | JGI IMG/M metagenome (GOLD analysis project Ga0247835, IMG submission 189912) | Freshwater microbial communities from meromictic Lake La Cruz, Castile-La Mancha, Spain - LaCruzMarch2015_13.5m | ecosystem: Environmental > Aquatic > Freshwater > Lake | place: Spain: Castile-La... | reverse complement strand
TAGCTACGACAGAAGCATCCGACCCAAACACTCCGACTTTCGGTTGGCCTACTGCGGTCACAAAAGCTGGCGGCAATCCAGAGGCGTAATCTAGCCCAACATAATTCACGACCAGCGTGGCTAGGCCGCCATCCATCGGCTCGACTCGTGTAGTTTCCACCTGCATTCGGGGGAATGTGTTAAGGCCAGTGAATGTGCTATATGCCGTGTTCCGACCCGGCTCAATGCTTTCAATGTCGGCGCTTCTTATGACATAGGTTTCAGTCAATGAGACAAGGCCGTCCACCTCTGTCGTTCTTTCGCTTTTGCGAAGAACTTTCTGACCAGAGTTTAGTGATGTTCCGACTATAACTGCGCTCAATATGCACTCCTTAATATCGGCACGCCCAGCCGTGCGTTGATTGCGTCGAGGATGCCGTGGACTGTTTGCCTGACCGCATCTACCTGAGTGAATAGGCGATTGTTAGATTCCCGCTGCACGTTGGCCTCCATTTGAGCGAAGCCAGAAATTCTTTCACTTTCAATCATTCTTCTGTCCATACCCATAAAACCACGCTCGCCGGTCTGTTGACCCACTCGGCCAAGCAAAACCTGATCGGTGATCTTTTGCAAATTTTGCCGTTCTTTGTCGATGTTCCTGACAATGTCCTCGCGGCCCTGGCGTTCGGCCGCATTCCTGATCTGGTCAAGCAAGGTGCCAGAACTCTCCATCGCTCGATCAGTCATTTCCTTATTTTGCAGGGCGGCGCTTTTCTCTATCTCCAAGATCCGTTTCTTTTCATCCCGGGCGAACTCGGCATCGCGCATCATGCGATCAAATAAAGTCTTATCCCTGCTGGCTTCAAGTCTCGACGCCTCTTGCAGATCGTATAGCTCCTCATCAAATAGGCTTTTTTCCTGCTTCCTTTTTTCATCGACCAAGTTTTCTTGATCTTCTGGCGAGATTAAGGGAGCGACTTGCGCTTTACCGCCTTGCCCGCCTGCTTCGGCCTGCCTTCTTCTTGAGGCCGCACCGGGGGCGCCTAGCTTAGCCAGATCGCCCGCTAAGCGAAAGTTGCCACCACCCAAGGCCCCAGCCGCTTGGACTAACAGTGTGATCTCTTCGACAAAATCTTGAAACGCCTTGGTGATCGGTATTAATTTTGAAGCCAGCGTGCCAAAGCCAATGGTGAACACGTTTTGAAATTGCTTGATGGCGTCGGATGCTTCCGAGAGCTGCATGATTGTCTCATCAGAGAAGACGCCAATCGCCTCGCCCTGTGCGGTAATCGATTCAGATCCTTGGTTTAATAGCTTGATCAGATCAGTCTGAGCCTTGCCCAGAAGTTCGTTGACGATGATAAACTGACGTCCTTCGTTGGCCCCGCTGGCGAAGCTGTCGGATATCCTTAGAAGAATATCCTCTGGCTTCATGGATTTGAGATTGTCTAAGCTAATGCCTACTTCAGAGAATGTACTGACTAAGCCTTGATCCCCAGCCAGCGCCTTCTGCTGGGCCAGCGACAGTTTGTTTAGTCCGGCCGATACCTGCTCAATCCCGCTGCCAAACACTGACGCCGCGTTGCCCAGGAGCTGCAGCTTGCTGGCAGATACCCCAAACTTTTCGGCAATGTCTTGGAGCTGGTCGCCCTTCTCGATGGCGCTGGTAAAGCCAGAGATGATCTTATTAAACGCAAATCCAGCGGCCAGCGTATTGGCTGCCGTTTTGGCAAAGCTCTTTAGGCTGTTCTGAGCCTGCGCCAGCCCGCGATCCATGCCGGACGCATCAAGGGCCAGTTTAGCAGTGGCGGTTGCGTCCATTATAGTCCCGCCTTTTTGCGCTCATAGTTAGCTATGATGGCGAGTCGTTTGATCATTTTTATCACCTGTATGTCAATAGACCTCTGAATCGTGGATTGACTGATTACGTTGGTGATCCATGGGATTGTATTGGTCATGGATATGAATGGCTTGGCAAAGAGTCCGGCCTTAACCGATGAGCGATCAATCACCCGGCCGCCGCCTGTGTGTCGATAGACCCACCTGGGTATGCCCCTAAATCCGCCAAGTATCCCCGCGCACACCGCCCAGCCTGACTTAGCAATACCTACATTGCCCCGCTTTTCTTTGAAATACTTCGCTAGATCGCTTTCTTTTGTAACGATTTGCGAAACAAATTGATTTTTAGAAACGCGCTTGGATTTGCCAAATCTTGCATTATCGTGCGCTCTGCCACGGTCAAATTCACCCACCCTAGTATTTACATAAGGCTTAGAGCTAATTCGGTTTAATAGCTTTTGTGCTTCACTAATTACTTTTGTTCCGCGTTTGCCTGTAGTTCGGCCTTGCAAAAGTCCGGCCAGTGCAGCTGCCGCCTGCTTGGCGTTCTGCGTGGCGGTCTTGCCACGAGGTAAAGGCAGCGAGGCGATTTCCCTGACTGCCGTGGGGCCAGTCTTATAGACGCGGTCAATGTCTCTGGTGACCGCCTTTTCTCCGATGGCCTTAGCTCTTGCATCCTTTCCGAATGGTTGCGTGGAGTTGGCTAGAGAAACGCAAAGACTGCGTGCTTGTATCCGCATCTCTCTGGATGCCTGTAGTTTTGTGTTGCCGATAAAAGCCTTGAGGGCTTGCTGTAGTTTAATCGGGTTGACTGTTAAGGATACACTCATAGTCCTAATGCTTTTTCCATGTCACGAATATCTGTGCCGACAAACTCGTATGGACGCCTGACTTTTACTCCGTTCATAAACATATAAACGTGCTCAGCTTGGTAGAGCAGGCAGAGCGGGATCTCCCACAGTATTGTCTGCAATGACCACCCGGTCTGCTTTGCCAGGACGAACACGCTAGAGGCGGTCCCCCCTGGCGTTACTCGTTTCCCGGTGGTTGAGGCACCCCAGACGGCACCACGTTCACTCGCGGTTTGTTTGCTTCCGTAAGTATCTCAGAAACTAGAATACTTGCCTGATTGCGCTCTTCCTCGTTCATCGACTCCGACCAATCCATTACACGCTCGCGAAACTCCTGCTTATCCCAAGCTAGCTTAATCGCAGCTTTTTTGTCCTTGGCCAACATAATGTGAATATAGATAAAGGCATAGACAAAGAAGATCGGGCTGTCGGCTTCGTCCCGCACTTGCAACATCAGCAGGCGACTGCCTTCGGTATATGGCGCCAGCTTTTGCTTTTTAAAATTTCGATCTGGTTTGACGAATGCGTCGTCTAGTTCTTGGATTAGATCTTCACTCATAGTTTTTTTAGCATGGCTCGTTTAAGTTCCGGGCTGGCCCGCTCACTGACCAACAGCGTTTGGCCGCCTCGTGAAACCGATAGGATTGGCTCTGCCCTCTTGATCAGGCCCAATAGTGTTTCCCTGTTCTCAAGGGCTGCCCTTACGTATCGAATGGGCGATTCTGGATCTGATTTCATATCCGCCCAGGTGCGTTCCATTTCGGCTTTAGCATCTTCTCCGCCTGAGATTGTGAACCAGAACGTATAGCGGCGGTGGCCGCCCTCCTGCACGATGCAGGTGACCGGATCGGATTGCCTTAGCTTAGCGCCAAAGGCAGAAGCGGCCGCAGCCACTTTGATGTTAGTTGTGCCCCAGAAGCTATCGACCATTGCAGTAGGATCTCATTGTAACCGCCCTTGCGGGCTTAGGACATGTTGGGGAATCGGGTGGCCGAGACGTCCACAGTCACGAATCCGTCAGAGGCTTTATTGACTGTGACGGAATCGACCACGATCTTGCCGCCAGTGCTGGTCGCGTTGGCAAGGGTGGTGAGAACGGCGCCTGCCGTGGTGGCAAAGGCGCCAGTGATAGTGGTGGAGAAGGCGAAGGTATCAGTCGGGTTATACAGCGCCGCCCCGACCACCTCGCCGCTTTGGTTTCTAACTTCCGCACGCTCGACGTTGCGGGTTTCAGTGAAGGATTGGACAAGTCCCCCTGCTTCTGCGGTGATGCCGAAAACAAGGCCAGTAGTTCCGATAGTGGTGGCTGCCATATTGTCCTAAACTTTGTGTCAACTCGCAATAGAGTTGGGTTCGGCAATGACGGAAAGACGGAAAGTCCGGCGGATAGAGCGCTCCTCGTCGTCGGCCTCCGGCTCAACGTCATCCACCTTTGCGTTATAGCACCGGGCCGATCCGATGGCCGTGGTAGCGTTTAGCCTGGCGGCCAGTGACGTGGAATCATAGAACGCCTGCAAGACCTTAGAACATTTCTGGGTGTGGGCGGCCACGCTGGTGTCGTCGTATAGATCCTCGACCACGATCTCGACCGGGACGCTGAATACGCCAGATCCTTGCACCGGCTCCTCCGTGCCCAGGGTAGCTTTGATCACGATGGATGGCGCTAAGTTCTCGGTCTTGTCATGAGATAGGTGGTAGTTCACCCCGGTGACTGTGGCGCTTAATAGCTCACTGAAAGCGGATTCAATCAGGCGATCGAGCATGGTGACGGCGGGCATAGTTATAGATCCACGTCAACGCGGCCGAGCCATGTGTCGCAGTTATCCTGCGCCCACTGCTCCTTCTGCGGCAGAAAGTAGGTCAGGCGATCTTGGCGCAGAGCTGATGCCAGTATGGCCGGGGCTGAGTTAATCGCCATGAATGTGCTGGCGTGTTTGATCGCTTGGGCCATCTCGACTACCGATGCGGCCGTCCAGTGTCGGTTGTGAAAGTAGTATTTCTTTTCGCACATAATGATGTAATTGCCCATGAGCTCGGTGGCTTTTTGCAGGATGTCTAGTGTCGGGTAGTTCCACGATTGGCTAATGCCCATCGGCGCCAGCAGCTTGTAATGATCAGGCAGTCCGGGCGGCGGCCCATCTGGCAGGCGATCCAGCACGATCTTGCGATCAGCCCCTTCAATCGCTGGGTGCTGATAGACAAAATCCATCCACGATAATTTTGACTCTCGAAATGCGTTGTAGCGGTTGGGCCAGATTTCTAGCTCCATCCGTTCCCCTTTGCCCTCCCCTGGCGCCACCCAAGTCGCATAGGAAACTAGATCCATTACTCCTGCGTATTGTGGGAAGCATTCAATCTGCACTTCATCGTGTTGCGCCAGATGTTTGGCGGCCGGCAACATCCGCAGTATGTCACCCAAGCGTTGAGTATAAACTAGGGTAATCATGGAACGCAGTGCACCCAACAGTTCCCAACCAGTTCAATTTTAGGCAACGTTTCCTGAACGGCCTTTTCTACCCCTGGCCAATTAAAGTCATAATCATGCCCAGACAGAATTCCTTTTGATCGGACTTTGGGCAGCCATGCCAAAATATCTGCTTTTACGTTTTCGTAATCGTGAGATGCGTCTATGAAAACGGCATCTAGCGATTGATCAGGAAAGAAATTTGCGCCTTGCAAGCTCGTCAGTCGCAAAGGAACAAGCTGTCTGGATACTGGTTTTACGTTTGCCAAGAATTTATCGTATAAAGTGCCGGAGATGACGTGAGGATCGTTTTGCTGTTCAGGGCTGCCGGCCCAAGTATCGACTGCATAAATCTCAATCTGAGGCGATTTGTTCCATGCTTCGACTAATAAGAAAGAGGTGGATTTCCCCTTCCAGCTTCCAACCTCTACGATCTTCCCGTCGGCTCTACAATTTTGGACAATTCGTCGATAGAGTTCGGCATAATTAAACCAATCTTCTTCAAATTGCGGTTGATGAAAAATATGCTCCATTAGTCCGCACCTCTTTTTATGCATTCGCGTTTATCGGCTTCACTTTGCTTTGATCTGGCCATTATCTCTTGCCCAGTTTCTCCTACCGGCATCCATATCCAGCCAGTTGTAGGGCTGGCACCATAAATTGCGTCGATTGATGGACAGCCAGGGCGAATTGTAACTGGCGTATAAAAAGTCATAACGCTGGGTGCGGATGAAATCGGATGTCATGAAAGCCGAATGGTTTTAAGACTGATTCAGGGACAGGATGCTCAACCGAAAATCTAGCTGCGACTGCGGGCGGGGCATATCGCATCCCTTGCCTGCGCATTTCTTCGGCAGCGTGCTGACAGATAAAAACGTCATCTGGCAAGGCAACCCAAGGCTGGCGAGACAACGCCAGGCACAGGCGCCGACTTCTAAGGCTCAGCCCCCCATTACCAACTCTGCAGCCTTCTGCCACCCATTCCTGTGGCCATGGTGCGCCTATGTAATCATAACTTAAAAAATCATCTTCCCAGCTCGACCAGTTCACTGGGTAGCCGTCAAGCTGGCAGACTAAGGCGTGTGGCGTGTCGAATATCGTGTGCAATTCCAACGAGCAAAAACGATCATAGTGTGATTTATCGGCCACTGCAGGCAGGTCGGATTTGACGGCAATCTTTGCGTCAGATACGTGCTGGCGAATATAGTTACAAAAGTTTTGCACTCGATCAGCCCAACGATTTTCCACGATTACAAAGGTAACGTCTGGCAGGCTAATCACGGATTTCGTTCCTTAAATATCTTCTCTCCCTTTTCATAGTTGGCCTGGGCATTGTGGCGTTTAAATTCCGCGTCCTGAGTTGCCCCGGTGAACAGCGGATTATTGTGGGTAAAGACGATGTCTTTGGCTGGGATGATAACGCCATCCTTGGCCGCTCGGGCCGTGTACTCGTTGTCGGAAAATATGCCGGAGCAGGCGTCGTACTCTTCGGCAAACAACGTGCCCTGCTGTCTGAGCCGGGCCTTGGTTAGAATGGCGATGCACAGCAGGTCGTCTTTACGGTGGCCGTCAGATACGGCCAAGACCGCCGGCTTGCTTAAATCGACCAGGCGCTCGGTGATGATAGTATCCCAATGCAGCGGAGGATCGAAGTCGTCCGATCCCTGCACGATGATCTCTCCTTGGGCCACGGCGGCCGCCCGGTTCCAAGCTGCCACGCATCCGCCCTTGCCTGATATCATCCCCCAGTTCTTTAGCGGCTTGGCTTTCTCGTCGTCATCGTCGCACGAATAGATCCACTCTACCGATGCCGGATCAGCCGCTTTTTTCATCCAAAGGATGCGGGCGTTGATAGCTTCCTGTGGTCGCCCCCGGGTGGCGTGGCAGACTGTGATCTTAATGGGCTTCTGAGCCCTCCACATTTTTTGGATCTTGTCGGCTTCGGTGGTATCGCCCACGGCCTTGCAAGCGGCTAGGTATAGATCGATACACTCAAAGTCATAGACAGTGCGCTGGGCGTTCCATGTCTTGACGCCCGGATCGGGCTGTACCATGGCTGACTTCAGGAGGTGGTAAGCCGATAGCCACGCCCCCACGCTGGCTTCTTCCCGGGCTAGATAGTAGATGGCTTCCCTACGCCCCGGCGCCATCTGGTGCGCCCGGTGGTATAGCTTGATCCGCCGGGATCTGTCAGCCACGGCGGTGGCGTAGTTGCACATGGATTCGTAAGCCAGCGTCGGTTCCTGTCCGGGCCAGATAGCCGCCACGTGCGACCACGGCTCCGACTCTTGGCGTCGGTTGGAAAGGTATAGTTCCTGCTGAAAGTAGTAAGCGTACTTGCCCGCCTCGCTGAGCTGGCCCTGTAGGATGCGTAGGTTGCGCTCAGCGCTGCCTGCCTTGTAGCCACCGGGGTGGTGCTCAATCCATGGCGTCTGCTCGCCGATTGACTCATATCCGGGCAGCGGCAATAGCGCCTCATGAACGGCGTAGTGCCAGCGCCCTGTCCAGCCGTTCTCTAACCGCTTCACCATCCTCTCGCGTACTGGGGTTAATTTGGCGTTTATTACGTTATATACGCCCGCATAGATCCCGACCTTGGGATTTGATTCAAACGTTGCCAGAGCCCTTTTAAACGCGTTTTTGAGGTCTTTAGCGGGTAGGTCATCGCAATCCACCCAGACAGCATAGTCGCCAGTGCAGGCATCCAGCGCGGTGTTGCGGGCCGCGGCGAAGTTATCAATATGCGGCCAGTTGGCCCCGGCTGGACCGTTGTGGTACTCGACCACCTTGGCTCCTGACTTTTCCACGATTGCCCTGGTGCCGTCATCCGGCCGGCCGCCTTGGGCCATGCAAACCACCAGCTCGTCGCAAAGTGGCTGGAATGCCTTGAGGCAGCGGTCGATAAACTGAGCCTCATGGCCGGCGATCAGGTAAATTGATATTTTAGGATCTCGGGTTGCCATCCTAAAACTCCCGCAAACCCAAGACGTAAGAGCCGATTGATGTATCGATGGTGGCAACGCGGTAGCTGACCGAATTGGCTACCAGAACAGACCCGATAGTGGGTGCAGTGGCTAGGTTCGCCACGTCGATGGTGAAGGTAGAGTTAAGATCCAGATCAAATCCGCCCAGCTCGACCGCTTCCTTTCGGGTGATAGTGGAAAGCACGCCGGTGACGCTAGTGGCTCCGATGGTGGCGGCCGTGCCGGTTTGCTCGTATAGAGCGGCCAAACTTTCTTTCAGGCACTCTGTGAATTCAGACATGAGAGGATTTCTATAAGTGGAAAGGGCGGTGAGCCTTTCAGCCCACCGCCCTCCCCGAGTGAACTAGCTTCCGTTGATACGGACCAAGCTCGATGTCTCTCCGGCTTTCACGCCGTAGATCAGGGCGTAGGTGCGTTGGAGTTTCCCGAGAACCACATCGTAATTCTCTCGGACCATGACGGATAGGCCGGTCTTGGGCTCAGTGACCACGCTGATGTCTCCAGGGATGGGGACGCCAGTAGGAACTTCCGGAACGCGGGTGGCGATCAGGAGGGCTTCCTGCTGGGCGAAGAATCCGCCGAGCGTGATGCTGTTGGAAGGCACTGCGCTGTACTGGTTGATGTTGAATCCAGCCACATTGCCGATCCCAGCCGTGCGAACGAGGTCGCCGGTGATCTGGGGATTGGCTACGACGGTCGTGTCATTCAAAAGAGCGCCGTAGAAGCTGGGGTTGAGCACAGCGTAGCGGCCGTTGACCGGCACGTTGGCGTTGTTAAGGGTGATACCAGCCGACACTACCGAGCGGTAGGTGAAGGCCGAGGATGCCACCGTCAATGCGCTGGTGAAGCTGGACGATGTGACGAGCGCGAGCAAGTCACCGACCATCTGCAAGCCCAGGGCGTGAGCGGCCGCACCGGCGAAACGCTCGATCAGGTTGATGTTGGAGCTGGTACGCTCTTGATCATCCACAGAGTAGGAAACGTGCTTGAACTTGTTGAGAGTGATCTGCACGTCCGTCTGAGTGGTCGCAGTCGCTGCGTAGCCGGTGGACTGTGAATAGTCCTGGGCGGTCGTCGCAGAGATGCGGTGGGTAAATACTGATGCGTTATACTTCGCGGCTTCAGAGCTGAAGTCCGTTACTGCATTGCGCAAAAAACTATAGTCCGCTACGAGGATCTCAAGAGCCCTCTGCGCGATTACATTCGCATTCGTTGTTCCGATTGTGTTGGCCATTGTAGTGTTCTCCTAGTGGACTGGATTACAGTCCGAGTTTGCGAAGCATCTCCGTCCTTCGGGCCGGCGATGTCTCCGCGTTGAATTGATTGAGGATTTCAGCCCGGCCGAGCGGTTGGCTCAGTTCAGCGGGTACCGCCACCGCACCAGCGGCGTCGGCCTTGGCTTTTTCCAAAGCGATAACATTCTTGGGCGTCTGGGCACTCATCTCGGACTCTTCGTCCTCGTCTTTTTCTTTGGCCTCGACCTTGGGTGCTTCCGGCTCTTCGTCCTCTTTCATCATGGCGATGAGCTGAGAAAGCATGGCTGCAATATCCGTCAAAGTAGGTTCTGCCATTTTCTCCTCGTCCTTCTTGTACATGCCGTCGCCGAGTTCGGCTTTGGCTTCAGCGGGAGCGGGAGTGGCTTCGGGTTCTGGAGCCGGAGCAGGCACGACAACAGTCGGCTCACTGAGCTCTTTCTTTACTTCAACAGGTGCTTCGTTCATTTGAAGTTTTTTGATGTCAACTGCTGTGAAGGCAGAAAAGATGCCGGCAGGGTTGGCGGCCGGTGTACTGACCACGGAGATGTCGTAGATCTCCGTTACCCTGGCGAATCGGTTGCCCTCTTTTTCCTCGGGCACTCCGCTGAAGGTCAGCGACAAACCAAAGCCCTCGGGCAGTACCTCGGCCAAGTGCTGTACAAATTGCGCTTCGTTGGTGTTGAACAGGGTTAGATCGCCCATCAGTCGGTCGCCCTCGATCCTGAATCCATCAATGAATCCCAAGATATCCATGACCTGCTTAACGCCGTGGCCGTTGGTTACCTTGATCCGGCCCATGGTGTTGGCCACGGCCAGCGCCTGCTGCAGGCTGGTTTGATCGATCAGCAGGTCATGGCCCTTGGCCTCGCCCGCAGTTAAAATTGATACGCTTTTGATTTTGTTGGGCATGTAGCCCAGCACGATGTCAAAGCAGATCGCCGTCAGCTTCTCGGTAGGACTTCTTAACCGTGCCACCAGCTTTCATAGTCAGGAACTTGTTAACTCGGGCAATGGCCCAAGCTGTCCGGCTGTTCGGCCTGCCACCGCCAATCGTCGGGCGAAAGCTGCTGCTAAACGCCCCGGCGCCCCGGCGAAATACCTTTTTGAGCGTGCCGAGGGTGGGCGGTGTTTTGGTGGGGTAGCGCTTTTTATATTCGGCAATCTTGTTTTTCAGAGCCTCTTCGGTGGCGGCCGATATCTCAATATCGCCTGCCTTCGACCTGGTGGACGCGGTGCCCGTGGGATTGGTCTTGCTTCCCTTGATCCGTTCCTTGGGTGGTGCGGGTGTTTGGCTGGCTGACTTCGGCCCTGTCCGAGCCGCCATCTCTCGGCGTTTCATCTGTGCTTCCGCCCAGCTCTTGCCCGGATCTCCGCCCCATAATGCCCACGCAATCCGACCGGCGCTGGGGAATCCGGGTTCTCCCGGGTTAAATCCTTCGCCCTGCTTATCGACTTCATGCCTTGCGAAAAAGCTGGCCATCCTGCCAATCGTTTCGTCAGGCAGATCTTTGCCGTTGGCAATGTCTCGTGCTCGGGCTACTCCGACCAGCGTGCCGCCCCGGCCGTACTTGCGTCGCCATTCCAGGCCCTTCTTAGCCTCTTCCATCATCCCCTTATTGGGGACGGCTAACTCAATTTTTTTTTCTTTTTTTTTAAGATCAAATCCAACGGCGCTGGCCACCATGTCTAGCTCTTTGGAGCTAAGTTTATAGTCCGCGTCGTCCCGCATGGTGAAAGCTTCCGCGGGCTTGGCCGATAGCTCCATCTGCCTCATGCAGACCGCTGAGCGCTGATCGTTTTCTGGGAACTCCGCCACCATCGTGGGGTTGCCCATGCAGCGAGCCATAAACTTGTCGTCAGTTTCACCGGGGTTGCGGGTGGGCAGATCCAGCTCCACCTTTGCCGCCAGCTCCGCATCTGGCCCAGCGTTGGGATCTTTCTCAGGATCGACCGGCGTAGGCTCTTCGATGGCGGGTGCTTCTGCAACAGGTTGCACTGGTGCTTCTTCATCCACCTCTGGCGCAACTTGGCCCATGCTTCCAATGAACTCTTTTTCTTTGGCTATTTGCCTGACTTGCTCTTCCCAATCTAAGCCCATCTCTCCGAAATAATGCTGCAGACTAGATAGGCCCGCCTTATAGTTTTCACGCTCTTGCAAGGCGTCGCGACCTGCATCCACCGTCAGTGACTTCGGCGTCTGCCATGTAACCTTGGGGTAATCCTCAACCGCAGGCAGGTCTCCGTTTGCAATGGCTCTGCCGATAAAGTAACGCCAGGCGCGGTTGCAGAATCTATCGATGAGTAGCCGTTGCCGTTGCTCGAATCTGCGCTGGGCCTTGGCCACGACAAACCGCATGCCTGCCCCACCCACGCTTGCTGGGTCGTAAACGAATTCAACAGGCAACCCGAGTCCCATCGCCACGTCACGAATCAGGAACTTGGCGAAAGGCTCAAAGCCGGCGTGGGGTCTGTTCGGCCCGATCATCTCAATCTTTTCACCGGGTGAAAGGCGCGGGATCGTGGCCGACGATGTGATCTCCTCCCGGGCGATGGTAGGTTCGCCGGTGTCCTGCGCCTGCACTGTCCCAAAGAATCCACCCTGCCCAGCCAGCTCGTCGCCCTGGTCGGTGGTGATGACGGCCGCAATACTGCCCTGCAGTTTCAATGCGTCCTTCTCAAACTCGCCCAGCATCTTTAGATCCCGAACGTGGTTGAGTGCGCGGGCCAGTGAAGATCCGCCACGGATCTGGTCGGGCCGTTCCAGCTCCATTAGATGGATCACAGTGTCGGCCGACAGCTTGCGGTACAGCTCGCCGGTTTGAATAAGGTACCCGGTGGGTTCGCCCAGCTTACCGACGAACACGCCGTCGGCCGTGCCATAATCATCGCCCTCGCAAACGCGGTGGCCTTCAACGATCTGCAGCTTGCCCTGTTCGGTCATGATCACAAACACGTCGCCGTCCACGTCGATGGATCGCGAAAGGGCTAAGAGCATATCCGTCCAAGTCATGCGGCCGGTGACTTCGGGGTTGGGCACCACTACGTCACGCCAGTATTCCTCGCACAGCCGACCAAACTCTTGATCCTCACCGCGGTACTGCGGGCGCAGTCCGGGCCCGATGCTGTAGGTGGCGATGGAATCCACCGCCCCTTTGATCAGGCCGACGTTGCGGTACATGTGGCGAGCCAGCTTGAGCAGCTCCAGCCGGGTGGCTTCGTTTAGATCTAGGCGGGAGTCGCGAGCATGGGCGCCGTAGATGACCGGCCGCTTACGCGAAAAGCCAGCGCCTTCGTAGGGTTGGAACGTGCTGATGCCAGCACCGAATCCAGCGCCAAACGCCTTTACTCCGCGCCCTAGCCTTGCCACTAAAGAAAGTTTCTCGGCCATGTTAGCTGTCCAAAAGATAGGTGAACGATGCGCTGGTACGTGTTACCTGTACGCCGTTTAGATAGTCGATAGCTGCCTGAAATAATTCAACGCGCTCGGTAGGTTTTAAGTCAATTTGAAAACTGGCGGATTGTCCGCCAGCACTTGTTCCAACCAAAGCACGTCCTGATGCCGCCCCGGTCATGGCCGCATTGCGGTCAGCGGCAAGTTCGGTCAGGGCGCTTGCGGTAACTCCAGAGGCTTGTGCCAGGTAGTTCGTCGCAACTGCCCGCGTTAGTCTGCGGGAAATAGCCATCACGACGCCTCAGGTGTCAACGGATCTGCCTCCATAGATGCAGTCGGTCGGATGATCTTTCCGTATACGGCAAAGCCAGCCAGATAAGTTTCGCAGTCATACAAGTGATCCTGCCGGCTTTTGATCCTGATCCATTCGTACAGATCGCGGCCAGTTTTGCGGTTGATCCGATGCACCTTTTTGTGACTGCTCATGTGCTCTTTGTAATCAGGCGATACGTCGTGCGCCACTTCCCACCGCGGCCCCTGCCCTCGGCGTAACCACGCCAGCAGATCTTGGCAGGCCGGCGAGCTAAGGAGCAGGAGCATGCAGCCGGCGTCGGTGGGTTGTTCGGCGGAGTGCACCGACTTCATTCTGCCCCTGGGCGTTTCGATCCAGTAGTTGGGACGCTCCTCGCCTTTCAGTGCCTTGAATTTATAGCGTGCGCAGATGCGGTAGGAATCGTGGGCCTCATAGCCTGTATCCATTGCCGTATGCTTGGGATCGACTCCAAGCGCATGTAGGTGCTGGGCCACGTCCTCAATGGTGCGGGCCCTGCCCTCATCGATCAATCGGCTTGATCCGTCCCTGGCAAATGCCCGCACGACAAACCAGTACTCGTCGATCTGTCGATCTATCGCCGCCAGCTTGATGTGTTCCGTTTCCCAGTTCTGCTTTTTGGCAAAGGCTCCGGCGGGTATGTCCACAGTTTTGTCGTCATCGAACTGATCCTCCCACGGCATGGCACTCCAGCCGTTGACGAATCCCTGCAGGCCGTGCAGGTAGTGCTTCTGGGTTAGGAACTGTTTGGCGCAATCCGCGATAGTTACTGTGGGTGAGTACCAGCTGGGTAGCCGCATGCTGCGCCGGCCGTGTTCGGCGTTGGTATTGCTGGCCACCCACTTGCCCTGCTCCACCGCGGTGCGCTTGTGCGATTCGCTCCACGGCTCGTTGCACTTGGTGCAGTGGTAGCGGGCAGTTTCTCCGACCTTCTGCAGATCCCATTTGCCGTCGGCGTTGCGGGCTTCGTCCGCCCACCGCACTTGCCCGAACTCCATCGCCTGGTATTGCCCACACGCATGGCAAGGCACGTGGAATGTTTCCTGTGTGCCGGCTTGGAAGTTCTGCCAGATGTCGCCGGTGGATAGCGTGGGCGTGCTGGTCAGCACGTGTTTGCGGTTGGGGAAAGCCTTGGTGCGTTCCAGCGCTAGGTTGTAGGCGGCCGCTTCCTTTTCGGTGGGTGGCGCAAACTTGTCCAGCTCATCCAGCACTGCGATGCAGATTGGTCGCGAGCTGATGTTGGCCGGGCTATTCGATCCGACCAGGCTAAGCGTCATGGTGGTGAACTGCATTTCGAGGATCTTAAAATCGTCGCTGTCGTAGGGGAACAGGTCGCGCACCGGCTTGCACTTCTCGAAGATCGGAGTCAGTCGCGTTTCGCTGTAGCTCCTAGCCAGATCCGCGTTAGGCATGACCAGCAGGGCCGGCGCTGGGTCATTGGCGATCCTGTACGCCAGCCACACGGCCAGCGTCAGCGTTTTGCCTGTCTGACTACCCCAGCAAAGGCTAACGGTATGTACGCCCGGATCGGCCAGCGCTTCCAGTACGCCAGCCACGTATGGCGTGTACTTGGTTGAGTACAGTCCAGGGCGGGCAGTGATGCGGCTGTCTAGCTGAATGTAACGCTCGGCCCACTCGATCACGCTGGGGGGTGGTTCGTAGTTCCACCGGGTGCGTTCGCGTTTGAGTAGCTGTTCGGCCGCCTTCACAGCGCTGCCTGTACTTGTCGCATCAGCTGGCCCACTTCGCTCTCCACCTCGCGCTGGATCTCGGCCGCTGTCCGGCCAGCGCAGATCGGGGCTAGCCTCTTGGCCATGCCCTGGAGGAGCGGGATGAGGGCGTTATCGCGGCGGGCAAGGATCTTGTCGGCCTCGTCGATAGGCACCATTTTGCCCTCCGCCTCGTTAATGTCCGGCCGGTCGCCTTTCATTTTTCGCAGTGCCTCGACCACCCGAGTATAGTCGCCGATCAGTGAGGAGCGCTCCGGGCCGCTGGCCTCTTTGGCCGCTTCGCCCAGGGTGGCGGCCAACGATTCCAGCCGGTCGATCTCGCCGTCCAGTCCGATCCCCGGCAACGGCTTCATCGGCTTGCCCTTCACTGCCTGATTTTTCTCAAGCTGGCGCCGGGCTTGGCGCAGGCCGACGCCGGTGGCGGCGGCTTGAGCAAGGATTGCGGAGTTCGGTCGGCGTCCCATAGGGGTCAATCAATGTTTTGCAATTTTACTCAAAAAAACAACGAAGGTCTTTGCCAT
>Ga0247835_1003308_pt1 | contig 15460 bp, 10 predicted proteins | sample LaCtaG_3_FD_189912 | JGI IMG/M metagenome (GOLD analysis project Ga0247835, IMG submission 189912) | Freshwater microbial communities from meromictic Lake La Cruz, Castile-La Mancha, Spain - LaCruzMarch2015_13.5m | ecosystem: Environmental > Aquatic > Freshwater > Lake | place: Spain: Castile-La... | reverse complement strand
GGGCGCCATCTTCATGGGCCGCTACACCGCCGAGGCCCTGGGCGACTACTGCGCCGGACCCAACCACGTCCTGCCGACCTCGCGCACGGCGCGCTTCTCCTCCCCGCTCGGCGTCTACGACTTCCAGAAACGCTCGAGCCTTATCATGGCCTCGCGGGCCGGCGCCGCCGATCTCGCCCGGACCGCCTCCGTCCTGGCGCGCGGAGAGGGGCTCACCGCGCACGCCCGCTCGGCCGAGTACCGCGCCGCCGCGGACAACTGACCCCCCAGCCGGACCCCCTCGTTCCCACGCTCCGCGTGGGAATGCATCCCCGGACGCTCAGCGTCCCGAACCTGGAACCGCAGGGGCCGGCCACACACCGCTACCGAGAACTGCAATGGAAAACCTGATCAACCAACTGGTCCGCCCCGAGATCCGCGCCCTGGGCGCCTACCATGTCCCGGACCCGGCCGGCCTGATCAAGCTGGACGCCATGGAGAACCCCTACACCTGGCCGGACGACCTCAAGGCCGAGTGGCTGGCGGTCCTGCGCGACGCGCCCATCAACCGCTACCCGGACCCCCAGGGCCAGGTGGTCCAGGACGCGCTGCGCGCCGCCATGGGCCTCCCGGCCGACCAGGGCCTCCTGCTCGGCAACGGCTCCGACGAGCTGATCCAACTGCTCGCACTGACGGTGGGGGGACCCGGCCGCAAGGTCCTATCGGTCGAGCCCGGCTTCGTCATGTACCGGATGATCGCGCTCTTCGCCGGGCTGGACTACGTGGGCGTGCCGCTGCGCACCCCGGACTTTGCCCTGGACCTGCCCGCGGTGCTTGAAGCCCTGGAGCGCGAGCGCCCGGTCCTGACCTACATCGCCTACCCCAACAACCCCACCGGCAACCTGTTCGACCCGGACGCGATCGGCCAGATCATCGCGGCCGCCCCCGGGCTCGTGATCGTCGACGAGGCCTACGCCCCCTTCACCGATGAGAGCTTCCTGCCCCGCCTGGGCGACTGGCCCAACCTGCTGGTCCTGCGCACCGTCTCCAAGATGGGCCTGGCCGGCCTGCGCCTGGGCTACCTGGCCGGCCCGCCCGCCTGGCTCCACGAGATCGACAAGACCCGTCTGCCCTACAACATCAACGTGTTGACCCAGGCGACGGCCGCCTTCGCGCTGCGCCACAAGGCCGTCCTCGACGCCCAGACCCAGGCCATCCGCGCCGAGCGGGGGCGCCTCTTCACCGCACTCGCCACCATCCCCGGCGTCCACCCCTACCCGAGCGACGCCAACTTCATCCTGCTGCGCCTGCCCGCCGGGCGCGCCGATGCGGTCTTCGCCGGGCTCAAGGCGCGCGGCGTGCTGGTCAAGAACCTCGATGGCGCCCACCCCATGCTGCACGACTGCCTGCGGGTGACGGTGGGCTTGCCGGAAGAGAACCAGGCCTTCCTGGCGGCGCTGCGGGCGGAGTGCTGAGGGGTCGGCGCGGATCCGGCTAAAGCCTCGACCTCCCGGGCGATCACGCCCGAACCGGAGGTTGAGGCTTCAGCCGGACGGGAGCGCCGCGGTCCGTAGGGTCCGCTGTGCGGACCGCCGCTCGCGCCAAGGCGGCCGGCGTCGAGTGGTCCTGTGGCTCCCGGACGCCCGGCGCCCGGGCTTCACCGAGGCAATCAAGCAGTGGCGTAGGTCGGGTTAGCGCAGCGTAACCCGACGGCCGGCGCCTGGGCGTCGGGTTACGGCGCGCATTCAGCGTCCGTGCTTTCATTGGGTTCCGTGCCACGCGCGCCTAACCCGACCTACAAGGCTGGTCCGAGTGATGCGGCGCGGTGATATCGTCACGGTGTCGATCGGTAGGTCGGGTTAGGCGCGCGCGCCACGACTTCGCGTTTTGGCGCAAAGGCTTATCGCGCGCCGTAACCCGACGGCGAGGGCGTCTGTCGGGTTACGGCGCGCGCGGGCGACAAGCGCCGACGCGCGCCCATCTGGGCGCGCCTAACCCGACCTACGGGCTCCGCGTCCAGCGCCAGACCGGACGCGGAGCGCCCGCGCGGCATTCCCACGCGGGAGCGTGGGAACGAGAGGCCGCCCGCTGTTACGCCCAAGCGCAAACCCCTTGCATGAACGCCCGCCCCCGGTACACTCGCGCAAACGCCAAGAACCACAGGGGAGGCCGCCAGGCATGGCCGGGACACCGAGGGTCTTCATCAGCTACAGCCACGACTCGGACCAGCACCGGGCGCGGGTCCTCGCGCTCGCCGAGCGCCTGCGCGAGGACGGCATCCCCACCGACCTGGACCGCTACGTCAACGGCGGCCCGCCCCAGGGCTGGCCGCGCTGGATGCTGGACCGGCTCGACGCGGCCGACCGGGTCATCCTGATCTGCACCCAGACCTATTACCGCCGTTTCCGCGGCCACGAGGAACCGGGCAAGGGCAAGGGCGTCGACTGGGAGGGCGCCGTCGTCACCCAGACGATCTATGACGCCCGCAGCCGCACCACCCGCTTCATCCCGGTCCTGTTCGACCCGGCGGACGAGCCCTGCATCCCCGAACCGGTCCGCGGCCAGAGCTTCTATCGCCTGGACTCGGAACCGGGCTATCTGGCCCTGTACGACGCGCTGCTCGATCAGGCCGGCATCGAGCCCGCACCGGTCGGCGAGCCCAGGCGCAGACCGCGCGACCAGGCCCAGCCGCTGCGCTTCCCGGACCCGGGCGGCACGGCCCCGGCGCCCCGGATCGACCTCGCCAAGCTCCCCGCCGGCGCTCCGGACTTCCTCGGCCGCGGGCCTGAGTTGGCCATGCTCGACGCCGCCTGGTCCGGCGATCAGGGCGGCGCGGGCCTGCAGATCCTCACCCTGATCGCCCCCGGCGGGGTCGGCAAGACCGCGCTCGTCAAGCGCTGGCTGGACCGGCTGCGCGCCGACGGCTGGCGCGGGGCGGACCTGGTCTTCGGCTGGAGCTTCTACAGCCAGGGTACCGGGGATGACCGCCAGGCCTCGGACGACCTGTTCCTGAGCGAGGCGCTCGCCTGGTTCGGGGTCGCGCACGACCCGGCCGCCTCGCCCTGGGACAAGGGCCGGTTGCTGGCCCAGGCGGTGGCCGCGCGGCGCACCCTGCTGGTGCTCGACGGCTGCGAGCCGCTGCAATACCCGCCCGGACCGCTCGCCGGGCAACTGCGCACCCCCGGGCTCAAGGTGCTGCTCGCCCAACTCGCCGGCGCCGGCCAACCGGGGCTGACGCTCCTGACCAGCCGCGAGGCCGTCGCGGACCTCGCCGAGTACGCCCGCGGACCCGAGAACCCGCGGGGCCCGGTCCTGCCCCACGACCTGGAAAACCTGAGCGACCGCGACGGCGCCCGGCTGCTGCACCGGGTGGGCTGCGTGCGGGCCGGGGCCGCCGCCATCGGGCCGGACGACGCGGAGCTGTGCGCCGCCAGCCGCGAGGTCCGCGGTCATGCACTGACGCTCAGCCTGCTCGGGCGCTATCTGGCGGAGGCAGAAGGCGGCGATTGCCGACGGCGCGATACCGTCGACCTGATGACGGCGGACGACAGCGCGGGCGGCCATGTCGCGCGGGTCCTGGCCGCCTATGAACAGTGGCTTGGTCGCGCGGGCGACACCGTTGAACTGGCCGCGCTGCGGTTGCTCGGGCTCTTCGACCGGCCGGCCGCGGCCGGGTGCATCCGCGCCCTGCGGGGGGCGCCACCCATCCCCGGGCTCACCGAGCCCTTGCTGGACCTGACCCAGGCCCGGTGGAACCAGGCACTGAGCCGGCTCGCCGGGTGCGGGCTGATCGAGCGCCCCGGCCAAGGTCCGGCAACGGGCGCCCCACCGACCCTTCCCGTAGGGTGGATAAGCGCAGCGCATCCACCATCCGAGCCCGCGCCGGTGGATGCGGCGCGGGCGAGCGCTGAGCCCGATCCGCAAGACCCTCAGGCGCGCCTTATCCACCCGACGATCCCGGTTGGCGCCCAGGCCGGCGCGCTCGACGCCCACCCGCTGGTGCGCGAGTACCTGGGCAGGCGCCTGCGCGAGACGCAGCCGGACGCCTGGCGCGAGGGGCACCGGCGGCTCTATGACTACCTCAAGGCCAGCGTCCCCGAGCACCCGGACGGGCTGGCCGGGCTCCAGCCGCTCTATCAGGCGGTCGCGCACGGGTGTCTGGCGGGGTTGCAGCAGCAGGCGTGCGAGGAGGTCTACGATGCCCGCATCGGCCGCGGCGCCGAAGCCTATGCAGTCAAGAAACTTGGCGCATTCGGTGCCGAGTTGGGCGCGGTCGCCTGCTTCTTCGACGAGCCCTGGCAGCGGGTTTCCGCCGCCTTGACCGAGCCCGCCCGGGCCTGGCTGCTCAACCATACCGCGTTTCACCTGGGCGCGCTGGGCCGGCTGACCGAGGCGTTGGAGCCGATGCGGGCGACCCTGGCCTTCAATGTCACCGGGCAGCAATGGGAGAATGCAGCGATTGTCGCCGGCAACCTGAGCGAACTGGACCTGACCCTGGGCCTGGTGTCGGACGCGCTGGCGGACGCCGCGCGGTCGGTGGAGTACGCCGACCGCAGCGGCGATGCCTTTCAGCGCATGGTTACGCGCACGGCCCTGGCCGATGCACTGCACCAGCAGGGCGAACGGGGGCCGGCACTCGGGCACTTCCGCGAGGCCGAGACCATGCAAGCGGAGCGACAGAACCCGCTGCTCTATTCACTCCAGGGCTACCAGTATTGCGACCTGCTGCTGGCCGAACCCGAGCGCGCCGCCTGGCGAGCCTTGCTCGCCCTGTGGGAGCGGCTTCAGCCGCGACCCGAGGCCGCGGCAACCGGCGAGGCCCAGTCGCGGCCGGAGGCCGCTCCCAAAGGGCCTCGGCGTGACCTTGGAGGTCAGGGGTCGGCCGGGTCCGTTGATTGGGGTGACGACAGAGACCCAGCCCCCGCCGACGCGGGCGCCCCGTTGGGCTTCGTTCCTCAGCCCAACCTACGGGTAGAGTGCGAGTCGGTGGTGGAGCGGGCTCGACAGTCGTTCGTCATTGCGCAGCGGACTCGGTGGTTGCTCGACATCGCCCTCGACCACCTCACCCTCAGCCGTGCCGCCCTGTTCCTGGCCCTGCTGGACCCCGCCGGTCCGACCCGCCCCGCGCTCGACCGGGCCACCCGCGACATCACCGCCACGGTCGACGGCCTCCGCGCCGCCGGCCGACAGGACTACCTCCCCAAGGCCCTACTCCCCCGCGCCCTACTCCACACCCTGCTGCAATCCCCCGCCGCCGCCCGCGCCGACCTGGACGAGGCCGAGCAGATCGCCTCCCGCGGCGGCATGAACCTCTTGCTGGCCGACTGCCGCCTGCACCGCGCCCGCCTCCTGCGCGACCGGACCGAACTCGCCCGCGCCCGCGCACTGATCGAGCACTGCGGCTACCGGCGCCGCCACGAGGAGTTGGAAGACGCCGAGCAGGCGGCCCAGACCTGGCCGGACCCGCCGCACCCGGTGCGGTGAGACGGGCAGCCGTCAGATGGGCAGCGCCCGCCCGCGGTGCCCCACCGACCCGTGACGGCATCGCATCCTGCCCGCGCCGGCGTCGGTGGGCGCCGCGGTCCGCACAGCGGACCCTACAGGATCCCCGCGGGCGCCGCAGTCCGCATGGTCCCCGTGGGCGCCGCAGTCCGTAGGGTCCGCTGTGCGGACCGCCGCTCGTGCCAAGGCGGCCGGCGTCGGTGGGCGCTGCGGTCCGCACAGCGGACCCTACAGGGCCCCCGCGGGCGCCGCAGTCCGGAAGGTCCCCGCGGGCGCGGCGGTCCGTAGGGTTCCCGCGGGCGCCGCAGTCTGTAGGGTCCGCTGTGCGGACCGCCGCTCGCGCCAGGGCAGCCGGCGTCGGCGGGGGCTGGTCGCGGGACCAAGGGCACCGAGCCCTATTGGTGTCGCGAGCGCAGTGACGCCCAACCTTGATTACACTGGCGGCCTGGCCAACCAACACCGTGGGACACCACCATGCGTCGAGTCGTCTTCAATCAGAAGGGAGGGGTGGGCAAGTCGACCATCGCCTGCAACCTGGCCGCGATCAGCGCGAAGCGGGGGCGGCGGACGCTCCTGGTCGACCTGGACCCACAGGCGAACGCCTCGCGCTATCTGCTCGGCAAGGCGCTGGACGCGCAGGAGAAGACGCTCGCTCACTTTTTCGACGACATCCTGGGCTACCGGATCTTCGGCGCCCGGCTGGTCGAGTACCTGGTGCCGACGCGCTTTCCCAACCTCTCCGTCCTGCCGTCGGATCCGCGCCTGGAGGAGCTGCAGATCAAGCTGGAATCGCGCTACAAGATGTACAAACTGCGCGAGGCGCTGGATTCGCTCCAGGACTTCGACGAGGTCTACATCGATACGCCGCCCGCGCTCAATTTTTTCACCCGCTCGGCGCTCATTGGCGCCGACACCTGCCTGATCCCCTTCGACTGCGACGACTTCTCGCGCCGCGCCCTGGTGGCCCTGATGGACAGCGTGCGCGAGATCCAGGCCGACCACAATCGCGCCCTGCGGGTGGAGGGCATCGTGGTCAACCAGTTTCAGGCGCGCGCCAATCTGCCGCTGCGCCTGGTGGAGGAGCTGCGCGCCGAGGGGCTGCCGGTGCTGGACGCCTTCCTGTCGGCCTCGATCAAGATCCGCGAGTCCCACACCCTGGCCATGCCGATGATCCACCTCGACCCCAAGCACAAGCTCAGCCTGGAATTCGAGGCGCTCTACGATCTACTGACCGCCTGATCAGGGGGCCGGCGCCCATGAACCCAAATTCGGGAATTGCTCACACAAAGACACAAAGAAAAAACGAATCATTGAACCCGGAATCGGCAATTGGTCACGCAAAGACGCCAAGAACGCAAAGAAGAATAGAACTTCCCGTTAACCGGCAGGTGCGCCGTGCGACAGAGATATCGCATTAAGAAACTTTGCGTCTTTGCGTCTTTGCGTGAAACAAATGCTCTTTCCAGGTTGAAGGCGTTGGGTCGATCACCGCGCAGGCGACCTCCTCGACCAACATATCTCGTTGAAAATATTTGTGATCTTTGTGTGAAAACTGCTCTTTCCAGGATACAGCCTTGCGAGACCCTGCCATGCCCACTTCCCTCGACCCGGCCGTCGTCGCGCGCGTCGCGGCCCTCCTGCGCCGTGCCCGCCGCCTGCTGTTCATCACCGGCGCCGGCATTTCCGCCGACTCCGGCCTGCCGACCTATCGCGGTATCGGCGGCCTGTACAACGACCGACTCACGGAGGAGCAATTCCCGATCGAGACCGCCCTGTCCGGGGCCATGCTGGAACTCGATCCGGCCATCACCTGGAAGTATCTCCATCAGATCGAGGCCACCTGCCGCGGCGCCCGGTTCAACGACGCCCACGCCATCATCGCCGCCTGGCAGGAGGACTTCGAGGTCTGTGTGCTGAGCCAGAACATCGACGGCTTTCACCGCGACGCGGGCAGCCGCAATCTGATCGAGATCCACGGCGATATCCACGACCTGCTGTGTACCCGCTGCGACTATCGGACCACGGTGGCGGACTACAGCGGGCTTAAGATGCCGCCGGCCTGTCCGTCCTGTCACGCGCTGGTGCGACCGCGGGTGGTGCTGTTCGGCGAGGCCCTGCCCCCGGTGGCGATTGCGCACCTGTATCGGGAATTGGAGCAGGGTTTCGATCTGGTGTTCAGTATCGGGACCACCAGCGTCTTCCCCTACATCGCCGGTCCCGTCATGCAGGCGAGCCGGATGGGCGTGCCGACGGTGGAGATCAATCCGGCCGACACCACCGTCACGGGTGTCGTCGACTACAAGCTGGCGGCGGGCGCGGCGGTGAGCCTGCGGGCGCTGCGCGAGGCCTGGCTGGGGGCTGGGGCCAGGTAAGGGCGCGGGCGCGTCCCAAGGCAACGCCCTGGGATAGGGTTGGTTGTGCGGCCTGGCCCTGAAAGGGCGTGACGTAACGGCGGGGCTCCTTATGTCACGCCCTTTCAGGGCTGGGGGCCTTTTTCCCGCATACCCAGGGCGTTGCCCTGGGCTGGTATGTCACGCCCCTTCGGGGCTTGAGCAGGCGCAAGATCAGACGGAATCTGGTACCAGTGGCGGGGGACGGGACGCCCCCTCCAGTGGCGCCTCAGCCGCCGAAGATCTGCCGCGCCTTGGCCAGCAGTTCGTCGATCTCGCGCTCGGCGTCGGCCCAGTCCTCGGCCTCGCTGCCGCCGCTGAAGTTGCGCTTCTCGGCCTTGTAGTAGGCCGCCTCCTGGACCATGGCCTGACGCTGATCGGGCGTCACGTTCGCCAGGTATTGCAGACACACCGGTTTGTCTTCCAGCGGCGGCTGCGGGGCCGCGGCCTGGCTGGGATCGGCGGGATCGGCCTTCCGGGTGACCGGCTTCTTGGCGGCGGCCTTCGCCGGTGCCTGGGCTGAAGCAGGGGCTGAAGCAGGGGCCGGTGCCGGAACCGGTGCCGCGGCGGGCGTCGGCTTCGGCGCGGCCGTCGCAACCTTGGCGGCGGCCGCCGCCGCGGCGGCCTTGGTCATCGCCGGCGCCGCCGGATGGGCCGACACCGATGGCGCCGGAGCCGCGGGCTCGGTGGCCGCCTGTTTCGCCGCGGTCTTCTTGGCGACCGGGGCTGCGGCCGGTTTCGTGGCCGGTTTCGCGGCCGGTCTGGCGGCCGGTCTGGCGGCCGGTCCGGCATCAGGGGGGGCGGACGGCTTGGCCGCCGTCTTCTTGGTTACGATCTTGTTGTCAGCCATGTCGCTCGCCTCGTTGTAGTTGCTTGGCGTGACCGCCGGTGGGGGCCGATCAAGACCCCTACTGGGCTGGATCGGTGGGGATTGATTGACGATACTCGCTGCCAGGTCCATAGAATACACAAGTTTTTGGCTCAATTGCCAATCTCCTGAGCGACGGTCGGCGACTCTCCATTTCAATGGGTCCATAGTCTCAGGAGCGCCGCCGACCCGACCACCCGGCCCGCCGCCGCGGTCGGGACGGGGCACCCGCAGAGGCCAGCGCCAAGCCGCCCGCTTTGCTATCCTTGCCGCCCAACCATAAGCCGCCCGGGGTCCATTGATGATTGCCCACCATGCGCTCGTGCTCAATCTCCACCAGCCGCCCGGCAACCTCCAACACCTGCTGGAGCACCAGACCTGGGAGGCCAAGGAGATCCTGTTCGCCATGGACCGCATCCCGCGGGTCCTCTGGGGGCACGAGTCCCTGGCCCGGGTCCACCTGTCACTCTCCGGCACCCTGCTTGAGACCCTGTCGGACCCCGATTTCCAGGAGCAGGTGTATGGCATCGTGGACTGCGGGGCGCTCCTGTGGCACTTCCAGAACCAGGACCTGTTCGAGGTCCTGGGGACCGGCTACTACCACCCGGTGCTGCCCCTGATCCCGGAGGCGGACCGCAAGGAGCACCTGCAGCGCTGGCTGGGGATCGCCCATCACCTGCTGTGGCGCCCGCGCTTCGCGGGGTTCTGGCCCCCGGAGATGGGCTTCTCCATGGAGTTGATCCCGCTCCTGCGCGCCTGCGGCTACCGCTATGTGCTGGTGGACAGCGAACACGTCGAGCCGGTGACCGACATGAGTTGGCAGGAGTTGCGCTACCGCCCGCACCTGGCACGCTTCGGCGACGACAGCATCACCGTCATCGTGCGGGACCGTGACCTCTCCGACGCCCAGGAGTCCGGCATGGAACTGGACTGGTTCCTGGCCGAGGTGGCCGAGCGCACCAAGTGGTGCGACTTCCCGCCGCTGGTGACCACCTGTACCGACGGCGAGAACGGTGGCTGGTTCCGCAACGTGACCGAGGGGGCCAATTTCTGGTCCGCCTTCTACCTGCCGCTGCTCGCGCGGGTGCGGGCCGGCACCGCCGGGATCTCCCCCACCTTCATCACCGACTATCTCAACGTCCACGGCGTCCACGGCGAGGTCAGGGTCCGCACCGGGGCCTGGAACACCGGCTGGCACCACGGCCGGGACTTCACCCAGTGGACCGGCTCCCAGGCCCAGAAGGACACCCTGGCCGCCTACGCGCGCACCAGCAAGGTCATCCACGATGCACGCTGGTTCAACGGCGAACACGGCGTGACCGAAGGTCCCCAGGTGGCCGCGCTGGACGAGGCCCTGTGGCACCTCCTGCGCGCCGAGACGAGTTGCAACCTGTACTGGGGCGAGGACTGGGTGCCGCGGGCGCAGGAGGACCTCCTGCTCATCGGCGACACCCTGGCGGGCCTCGGCCTGACGGTGCCCCCGGCCGAGCCGCCGGACGCATCGGAGCCGGAAGCGGACTCCGCAGCAGTAGCGCCGGACGCCGCGGACGAACCAAGCGCCGACACCGGGACCGCGGCGGTCGTTGCCGTCGCCGAGCCCGCCTCAGCGCCGCTCGCGGCGCAGGCACCGGAATCCCCACCCGCAGCGCTACCACAGACAGAAGAAAAATAGATAACATCAACCGGATACGCAGGATCGACCGGCCGCGGCAGCGGCCGGCGGAAGCGCGCCGCGAGCCTGCGCATACTGCAACAACCCGAGTTTCCCGTCGTACCACCAGCCGGCCGTTCCCCGCCATCGATCCTGGTACGCCGCTCGCGGCGACCTGGGTTCAGGGATCGCCTCACCCATCCATCGCGCCCCTTACGCCGGGGTCACCCACAGGAGACTACCTTGTTGAATCCACTGCCTGAATACATGGGGGAAGTACCCAACATCAGCGGCCAGGAGGCCAAGGTCGCCGAGATCGTGAAGGCCGCCCGGGCCAAGCCGCTGTTCGCCGCCCGCGGCGGGCTGGATATGGGCAACATCAGGGCCGCCGCCGCCGTGGCGCTGCATCAGCACCAGCCCTTGATCCCGGCCGGCGGCAACGACCTGCACTCCGCCGCCCTGATCAGCAACCTGCAATACATGATGGAGAACCAGGGGATCGGGGACAACTACAATGCCCCGGCCTTCGTCTGGTGCTACCGGCGCATGGGTGAGTTCATTCCACAACTGGTCAGCGAGGGCAAGTCCCCCCGCGTCATGCTCGAATACTCCGGCACCCTGCTCCATGGGCTGCGCAAGATGGGCGAGCACCACGTCATCGACGCGCTGAAGAACATCACCTGCAACCCGGACTACAGTTGGGCCGTGGAATGGCTCGGGATGCCCTGGGGCCACGCGGTCGCGCCTTCCACCCCGGAGCAGGATTTCCGCCTCCACGTCCAGGCGTTCCAACACCACTTCGCCGCCATCTTCGGCTGGGAGGCGCTGGAGCGCGTGCGCGGCTTCTCTCCGTCGGAGATGGCCCTGCCCAACCACCCGGATCTCGCCTATTCATTCGTCAAGACCCTGGTCGACTGCGGCTTCCAATGGGTTCTGATTCAGGAGCACACGGTCCAGCAGGTCAGCAACGGCCGCAATCTGGAGCAACCCCACATCCCCCACCGGCTGGTCTGTACCAATTCCAAGGGCGAGACCGCCGGCATCACCGCCATCATCAAGACCCAGGGGTCCGACACCAAGTTGGTCGCCCAGATGCAGCCCTGGTACGAGGCGCACGGGCTTGCGCGCGTCGAACTGGCCGGCCACTCCATCCCGCCGCTGGTCACCCAGATCGCCGACGGCGAGAACGGCGGCGTCATGATGAACGAGTTCCCCGGCAAGTTCATGGAGGTGGCGCGCAACGCCAGCCATACCGACGTGCCGATGATGAACGTCAGCGAATACCTGGAGCACCTGCACTTCGGTCTCGGGCTCGACGAGGCCGACTTCCCCGCCGTCCAGCCCCTCTTCCACGACCGCATCTGGGCGCGCATGAAGCCCGGCGACGGCCCCGAGGTGCTGGCCAAGGTGATCGAGGAACTGAAGAAGGAAGACGGCCGCTTCCACATGGAAGGCGGGAGCTGGACCAGCAACCTCTCCTGGGTCCAGGGCTACGACAACGTACTCGGCCCCATGGAAGAGGCGAGCGCGCTCTTCTATGAAAAGCTGCTCAAGCCCGGCATCCCCACCGACGATCCCAACTACCGCAACGCCCTGTTCCACCTGATGGCCTCCCAAACCAGTTGCTTCCGCTACTGGGGCCAGGGCCAATGGACCGACTATGGGCGCGAGATCTGCCGGCGGGTGCAGGACATCATCCACTACGATTTCGGCTAACCTAAGCGCCGCTCCCGCGGGAGCGGCGCTTTTTCGCACGACGGCCTCGATCGGCGTTCCGGCCACCGGAGGTCGAGGCTTTAGCCGGTCCGGCGTGAAGTCGCAATTGGTTTCCCTTAGGATACATCGGGAACCGCCACCGGCTAAAGCCTCGACCTCCGGTTGCGGGCGGACTGCCACCGGCCGGAACGATGATCAAGGCCGCTTTTTCCACCCCTGAACATCGGTTCGTGAATGAAGGCTCCACCCGCCCGCCTCTGGCTGCCGACGCTCGTCTTCTGCTCGGCGCTCGCCGCCTGGGAATCGGTGGTGCGCCTGGCCGCCATCCCGCACTATATTCTGCCGGCCCCGAGCCTGATCCTGGTGACCCTGTGGGCCAATCTGGACTCACTCGCCCTGTCCTGGCTCTATACGATCAAGATCACCTTCGGGGCACTCGCGCTCGCCATCGCCAGCGGCATCCTGCTCGGCGCCCTGTTCGCCCTGTCGCGCACCCTGGAGTTGGCCCTCTTACCCTTCGCCATCGTGCTCCAGGTGACCCCGATCGTCGCCATCGCACCGCTGATCCTGATCTATGTGGACAGCACCACGGCGGCGCTGCTGATCTGCGCCTGGATCGTCGCCTTCTTCCCCATCCTGTCCAATACCCTGATCGGGCTGCGGGCCGCCGACCCGGGGCTCAAGGACCTGTTCCGCCTCTACCAGGCCTCCCCCTGGCAACGGCTGCGCTGGCTGCTGGTGCCCACGGCGCTGCCCTATTTCATCTCGGGGCTCAAGATCTCCGGCGGCCTGGCCCTGATCGGCGCCGTGGTGGCGGAGTTCGCGGCGGGGGCGGCCGGGCGTGAGACCGGGCTCGCCTCGCGCATCCTGGAGGCGAGCTTTCGCACCGAGATCCCCAAGATGTATGCGGCCCTGCTCTTGATCGCGCTGACGGGCGTCGCGATCTTCCTGCTCCTGGACCTGCTCGCGCGGGCGCTGCTCGGGCGGCGCTATCCGGCGAGCGGGCACCAGGAACCCTGACCTGGGAAATGACCAGCCGAGGAAGAAATAAACGTTCAGGTCAGACAGGAGGTGAACGGCTTGCCCAGCCGGGCGAGTGTGCGCTCCGCCGCCAGCACGCCCCGATACTGCGCCTCCTCGAAGAGCGACAGGCCGCTCAGATCGGCATGGGCGAAGCGCAGCCGCGCACCGTCGGCGGCGAGCAGCCGGCGGGCCTGGCCCCAGATCAGCCCAGGCACCGGACGCACCATCGCATGGCCGTTGCAAAAGCAGTCCAGTCGCGTCGTCAGTCGTCGCAGGTCCGGGTGGGCAGGCTCCAGGTCGGCAAAGACCTGCTCGGCCCAGACCTCCCGGGAAGTCTCCAGCAGAAGCGCCCTGCCTCGTTGCGGCGTCATCTGGCTCAGTGCCCGGTAATAGGTGATGACAGTGGGACCCTCGGTCATCCGCATCTGCTGATGAGTCGCCACCACATAACCGAGACCGGGGCTGTCGTAGAGTACGTTGTCCCAGGCGCTCGACACCCCGGCGCGCTGCTCCGGCAGCCGCGTCAGGGTGAGATTGGCGATGAGCCAGGGGGCATGGCTGAACTGAGCGGCCGCGGCCCGGATGGCCTCGTGCCCGGCGAAGACGTGCGGGACCGGGAAGAGCGGTGCGGCCCAGATGAGTTGGTCAGCGATCAGACGCCGCGTGCGTTCCTCGCCCGGTAGCCAGCAATCGACGGCCAGACCGTCCGCCACCTCGGCCACCCGGAAGGCAAGCGCGCCGCAGCGCAGGCGCTCACCGACCCGCGAGCGGATCGACTCGGCCAGTCCCTCCGCGAGCCAGGCATTGCCACCCGGGGTGGTGAGCACCGCATCCCCGGCCGCGTCGCGCCCCTCCCCGATCCGGCAGGCGAAGTAATGGATCCCGGCCCAGGCCGAGACCTCGGCGCTGCCGGTGCCGTAGTCGTCGCGGCAGCTATAGTCGACGTACCAATGCAGATGCGGCGAGTCGAGACCCTGGGCCAGGAGCCAGTCGCGCATGCTGAAACGATCGAGTGCCTGCAGGTCCGGGGCCTCGCTCGACAGGTCCATGGGTAGGGCGAAGGCCCGGCGGGCGCCGTCGCGTCGCTGCCGCAGGCCCTCCATCAATGCCTGGAAGCGTCGGTACTGGTCGCGCTCGGCGGCACCGACGCCGAGCAGCGGCAGCAGGCTGTCCTCCCACCAGCCGTCGCGGTACAGGCGCTCCTGGGGCACCGCGCAGAGATAGCGCTCGTCGTAGCGCGGCCGCTCGGCGCGCGGGTCGCCCTCCAGGACACCGAGTTCGGCGAGCAGCGTGCGCACCGCCGTTGCCTCGGGGTTGGGCAGCGGCAGGTAGTGGCCACCCAGGGGATAGCGGCTGACCGCGTTGCGCCCGGCACGGGCGTTGCCGCCGGCGCTGTCCTCCAGCTCGAGCATGAGGAAATCGCCGAAGCCGGCCCGCGCCAGGGTCCAGCCGGCCGCGAGCCCCCCGATGCCGGCACCGACGATGAGGACCGGGATGCGCTCGCTCGCCGTCGGCGGCGGGAACCCCGGCCCGCGCAGCCGGTGCCCGAGTGCGAGCGAGGTCCCGTGCAGTTCACCCGGGGGCAGCGGCGGCCTGGGCGCTGGACCGCACCCCGGGAGCGCGCCCAGGCCGGCCGCGGCCAGGGAGCTGAGAAAGCGGCGACGGTCCATGCGCTAGCGGATCGCCTGCTGCCACTCGTGCTCGAAGTAGCGCACCAGGACCTGGTTGTTGAGCCGGTTGACCTCCGCCGCGACCCGCGCCATGTCCTTCGGAAACTCGAAGAGCGCAGGGGTGGTCTGGGTGTCGAGGAAGCGCGTGGCGACGCGGTAGTCCGCGGGCGGGGTATAGGGCCGGTGTCCGGCGAGCACGAAGCCCCAATCGCCGAACGAGGGCACCAGGGCGTGGTAGGGCGTGGCCTGGAATCCGGCGTCCTCCAGGGTCGCGACCACGCACCAATAGGTCTGCCGGGCATAGAGCGGCGAGGTCGACTGGATCACCGCGAGCCCGTCCGCGGCCAGGTGGTGGTCCAGCAGGCGGTAGAAGGCGGCACTGTAGAGCTTGCCGAGCGCAAAGTTGGAGGGGTCGGGAAAGTCCACCACCACGAAGTCGAAGACCTCGTCGTGGTCCTCGAGCCACACCAGGGCATCCTGGTTGATCACTTGCACCCGGGGCGAATTCAGTGCGTCCGCGTTGAGCCGGCGCAGCGGGGCCGCGGTGGCGAACGGGGTATAGGGTCACCATTTAGCTGACCCCGGTGCGGGCACGACCCAACTCCTCGTGCCCAGACACGTTTTTGATCATACCGCGAAGCGCCGCATGGTCACCGCAAAC
>Ga0247835_1003298_pt1 | contig 15507 bp, 20 predicted proteins | sample LaCtaG_3_FD_189912 | JGI IMG/M metagenome (GOLD analysis project Ga0247835, IMG submission 189912) | Freshwater microbial communities from meromictic Lake La Cruz, Castile-La Mancha, Spain - LaCruzMarch2015_13.5m | ecosystem: Environmental > Aquatic > Freshwater > Lake | place: Spain: Castile-La... | reverse complement strand
GCAGAGGTTGCATCAAAGATTGCTTGCGGATCCTGCTCGAAATAGCCTGCACCTGGCATCGCACCGTTCGGCATCATTCCTGTTACTACAGGCAGGTGGAACTTCTGCTCCAAGTTCGGGGAATAGGCACCCATAGACGAGGTGCGACCACCGGCAGCAGCATCAGTGTTGTTGCCGAAGTTGAAGTTGGTGCCACCGGGCAGGGTGGCTTCCATGTGCGGGGTGCCCTGATTGGTGAAAGCAACATTGAACGCCCCCGGCGCCAACCCCGGCATAAACCCGCGGGAAGTGAACCACTGCTCAGCGTTAAATGTCGTCAACGTTCCGCCAACAGTGGACTGCCCCTGCAACATATTGACGAGATCCTCGACGGAGCTGGTGCAGTCAGCCAACCCCAACGTCAAATCCTTCGTCACCGAGTCGTAGCGGCCTGACGGAACATTCGACAGCAGCGCATCATCAAGGGCTTTCAGTTGCGACTGCATCGGGATGCCGCCAGCTACTGGCATTGAGTCAACGCTGTAAAGCGACGGGTCGAAGTACGGTGGCGGTTCTGCTGCCGAAGACTCCGACCCTGCACTGCCAGCCGGCGGCGGCGGTGCAGGCAACGGATAGCCGCCTTGGGGGAAACCCGGAATGCCCTGCCGCAGCCGTTCAAGATACGAGCTGAACGATGAACCATCGACGCTGCCAAGTGTTCCCGCGCCGCGGCCCGAAGATCCGCCCTGCCGTCTGAACGAGCCCTGCGGAACACTGGGGCGCGGATCTAGGCGGCGCTCTAGGTTTGAACCGACAGCACCGAAACCGTTACCCAGTGCCGCGGCTGACGGTATTTGAGGAATGCCACCAGCACCAGGAACCAGGAACCTTGCTAACGGACTTCTGTTGAGTTGATCAATAAAGAATCTGATCGGCGCAAAAACTCCATCAATAGCGCCCGCGAACCTCTCGCACGCTGCCTCAAGGCCCCGAGCTACCGTAAGCGTGAGTCTTTCGACATTGGTCATCGCGTCACCGATTTGTTGGACAGCTAGACCTATTTCGCTAAAAGCGCTCAACACAATGCGTGCGCCAGCGGCGATGACAGGCATCATTTCGTCTATCTGCTGCAATGCTTCAACAATACTTGGTAATGAATCGTCATTAGCCAAAGCCATGAATGCTTCACCAATGGCGTAGACGGCGTCCCACATCAACCCTAACGCTGTTATGCCATCTTGAATCCAACCCTGAAGCTCGCCCGAGCGGGCGGCTTGATCTATAAAGTTAGCGAAAGCGTTAGCTGCATCAACTGCCGCATTAGCAATTCCTGGTAGGAATCCTGAACCTACCTCAGTCAGTTGTGTGAACGCCCGTATCAGCGGATCGACGGCCGGCGCCAAGTTTTGGAACGCTTGAATAATGTTGTTGACGGTGTTGGTGATCGAATCGAACACCTGTGGGCTCATCAAAGAATCGAACGCTTCGCTAGCCAGCGCGCTGAAAGCGCCCGCAACCCCAACAGTTAGACGTTGCACAGTCGGCAGGTACTCGTTGACCAGTTGATTGATCATCGGGCCGAAATCGGCAAACAACGCATCCTGTGTGGCGTTCTTCAGCTCTTTCAGAGGTTCCATGACAGCTTGTATCGACAAGGCTGCTTGCTGCGCGTTCGGAGATAGGCTCTGTAAAGCGGTTGCAAACTTTTCGGGATCGCCAATATCTTTGATGGCATCGCCGAAGCCCATCGTTGCAAGTGTTAAAGTTCCGACCGCTGCCGCGCCCGCTGTAGCCACGGCAGGCAAAACCAGGATTGCTTTCGTGGCTTGAGCAACGGCACCTGCAATCTCAACAAGAATTGAAGCACCTACCGCAAAAGATGCCGGGATGGCAACGGCACGTAAAGCAGAAATGTATTTACCAATGGAGAGCAGCGACAGGTTTGCGTCAGCGTCAGCTATGACTTTTTCTTGAGCAGCGGACACTCCACTCAACGACGCAATGTGTTCGTTGTTTGCCCTGGTCAACTGCGAACGCAAACTGATCTGTTTAGCGATCTCGGCTGAATGCTCAGAGCTAGCAGCCCGTGCGCGTTCTTGTGCCTCGCTGAGCCTGTCGGAGCTTGCTGACGCGTCGTTTTGCACTCGCGCTAGATTGGCTTGTTCTTCCGCTAAACGTTGAGCTGCCGCTTGGGTACGTCGGCTTTGGTTTTCAAGTTTCGCTTCAGCTTCGGTTTGCCGGCTAATGGAAACGACAACCCGCTCGTAGGCGCGGCGGATCGGCTTCTCATTGAGTTGCATCCCTTTTGCGAACTCGCTGCTGAAAAGATCACCGGCTCTGCGCCCGCCAGCGCCGCCAGCAGCACCCAATTGGTCGTGCATCTGGCGGGCCACCAGATCAATCCTGTTTAGGTCAAGGCCAATAGAAAGGTTGATGTCATTGCGAGCCACAGAGCATCACCTTTCGCCGTGTAGTTGGGCTGAAACCTCAGCGTGCCGCCGCGTCCGCCACTCATCTTTTTCTTGCTTCACAAACTGCTCACCCGGCGACAGATCCAAGTTCGGTTTCTGCCCGCCGGCATGTTCGTAGCGCATCAACGCCAACTCATTGACAATGCGGGCAGCCCGATACTCATGTGACGACCAGTCACCGGAACGCTCACCAGTTTTGGTGGCCGACTCTTCGGGCAGGAACTCCAACAGGTCAAGCAACTCGCTGCTACTCATCACACCCTGATGCCACTCGCGGACATGCCGGTTGTGGAATCGGGACAGGTCGTGTCGGATTTCGCTCGCAAACCGCCGAAAGTACGCGACGGCTATTCGGGTTTTGGGTCCGCGTTATCCTTCGCCAAAAACTCGCGGTTCATCCGCGTCCACTCCAACGCGATCTGGTTGGAACGCCCCCCGCCGGCCTTGTACCGTTCGTAGCCTTCCTGACCCCACAAAGCAATCGCCAAACGCACATTGTAGGGCGGCTTGACAGGCTGGCCGTCCTTGCGATGAGGATTGGTCAGCAGCACACGCTCAGTGCGGTGGCCGACCACTTTCGGTTCACTGAAGGTGCTGCCGTCGGATCGTGTCTCGACGGTGTACTCCACGACCGGAACCTCAACCTCGTCGTGGTCAAAGGTTTCCAACTCCGATTGCAGCTCTTCGAAGCGTTCCTGCTGATCGTCGTCTAGCAGACCCGGGTTGGGGATTTCAAACACTTCGCCGTTATCAACTTTGATATAGATGCTGGCAGTGAACCCGAGATACTCGGCGGCTTGCTGCCGAGCTTCTGCGGGAGAAACTTCGCGGCGGGCTTTGGCCGCCGAAACTGACTCGTTGGGCATGGCTGTTTCCTTTCTTGGGCTCTAACAGGGCTAGCCCCACCATCAGGTGGGGCTCGCTGAGCGACGGCCAGCCCGACATCAGACGGACGAACCAAATCTGATGAAACCGCCGCCCAGCGAGGTTCAGGAGATCAGGAACCCGAAGTGGGGGGGGCTCCTGCGACGCTGACCTGGCTGCGCCAGCCGACGCCGTCACGCACCAGATACACCGGGGTGTCGGCATACGGGCACGGCACGGCGCCGTAGGTCAGTTCGAGGTCGTCGGGATCTTGACGGTTCAGGTTCGACTGTCCGACAGACTTGCGTGCCAGACGCGGGAACACGTAGGCGAACCTTTGGTCGCCGTCCTCAGCGAACGCGATGGCTTGACGTTCCACCATGCTGGCTTCCATCGGCTTGACCACCGTGTAGTTGGTGGCACCGACCGATTGCAGGTTGGCATCCAACGGCAGGTCGAAACGCAAAGCGTCGACCACATTGTTGGACTCGCGGCACGTGAACATCAGTTCGTCGTTCTCTTCACCGATGTCGAACCGCTGGGCGCGGCGGGCCTGAGCGACCCTTACACCCTCAACGCTGAGGTCCGGGGTAATACGGATGCCGTCCTCGGACAGCGCGCCGACGTCGTAGAAACGGCCGCCCGGGAAGTTGGCGCCCGTCAGATCGGTGCGGTACAGCCCGTCGACTGCGTAGGGGCTGAACAGCCCTTTGGTGTTCGTTCCCGATGCGCCGCCGCGCAGGTTGGTGGTGGAGCCTTTGTAGTCGCGGATCAGGATGTTGACAATGATGCCCTTGCGGATACCGAGCGGGTTGAATCCGTAGACATCGGTCCACGCAGAGCCGGTTGATGGATTCGGCATTTGGTGTTCCTATCTGTGTTGCCCACGGAATTCCGCAGGGTGTTTACTTGGGATGGTGAAACTTTGGGCTTGTGCTGCTACGAACCTTGAGGAACTGATCTGAACCGAAGGTCAATGGTGTAGCGAGCGACGAAACGATGGACGGTGTTATCTCCGTAGTCCTGCCAACTGGGCGGGTCTGCGGTTTCTACACCGTCGACAAACACGGTTCGGCCACCAGCAAGTTGGACGCGATACTGTCCAACCATCGGGGGCCCCAACGCCAACATGCGGCGGTGAGTTAACCGTGCCTGCTCTCGGGCCGACCAGTAATCGACGCCGAAAGTATGGATTGAAAATGTGGAACGGTCTGTGACCTTGTCGTCCGCGCCGCCAGGTGCGTCACTGACCCACCGATACGGCAAGCCCTGCCCGCTGTAGCGTTGCGGGCCAACGCCGCCGTCAAGGGGTGCAAGCCACGTCACTAAAAGCTCAACGCCGTCCGGGGCTGCCAGGCTATACATCAACGGGCCGCTCATGCGGCCGGCTCCACCGGTTCATAGCCTCGGGCCCGCCCAGCTCTGCCGGAGGGCCGATTGCTGCCAGTGCCAATCGACAGCCGAGTCGTGCCACGACGCCCCGACTTGTTGACTAAGCCTTGACGTGCAGTGACACCACCCATTGCGCCGAACCGGGTGGCGGTGCGCTGCCGACACGCAAACTCCGGTGTTGGTGTCGTACCACCGGTCCCGTACTCAATCCAATGCGACTTATGATCAGTCGCGGAAATCATTCGGGTTGGCAAACCGTCAGAATCGGGTTTGCCTTTACGGTTAACGATGCCAGCTTTATAGGATCCGGCGTTGCTGTCGGTTTGGTTCCAATGCTTGGGTAGCGGCCCACCGAAGTTTTCGACGTAACGCAAACCACTGGGGTCACCGACGGGGGCGATGCGTCGCCAATACTTGTGCACCCGACGCGAGAACAGCAGCAGTTCGCGGCGCATCGCAGCGTCTTCCCGCGCCCGTTCAAAGATGATGTCCTGTATTTGGCGTGGCGATTCCTTGACCTTCGTGCGCGCCATTTAGCTCGCTTCCCATCGTGCGATGCACCACACCTGGATCGAATCGCCGTCAACGCCGTACTCCACCGACGCAGGGCCCTGCATCTGATAGTCGCGGCTCGCGAACCTCAACACGTCCGTCGACGTGATCGCCACCGTGTCCGCATCAGGTGGCATGAAAATCCACACCAACTCAGTGTTGATAGCAGACAGTCCGACGTTCTCAATTTGGCTTTGCGTTTCCACGTGGCAGCCCTGCTTGACGATCAGTTGCGGCGCCGCCGGCTGCGGGTCGGTGGGCAAGCTCCGAACCGTCGTCCCAGGCGGCTTCTTCACAATGGTCACTTCAAGTGAGCCAGGGATGCGGCTCATCAGTAATCGAATGCCGTGAACGAATACTTAGGCGGAGAGTTCACATCAATACCAAGCATGTCGCGATGCCGGTCAGTGAAATCAAGACCAGCCGAATCGAGGCTGAAAGTACCCGACATGGTGCTGTGACTGGTCTGCTCATTGAACGAACTGAATGGCGCATACTTGTTGTAACGGATTGCATTCGACACAACCTCAGTGACCACCAGCTTAGCGGCCACGCTGTCATTAGAGATTGTTGGCTTCTTGTCCCGAATCCAGTCGGACGCAACCTGCAGCAACCACTCCGCGAGCTGCTGCTCTGAGGGTTTGAGTGGCCGAAATGAGTCAGCGAAATCCTCGACAGTCACAAACGGCTCAGGCACGTTGATTCACCTCACTCACTTGTGTTGTCCAGACGTGTCAAGCACTTGATAAGATCGGGCTTGGTCATGCGTGCCGCAGCGTCACGTTTCACGCCACGGCTGACAGCGAACGCAACCCACGCCTCGTCTGTGTCCTCAACGTGAGGCCAGTCATCAAATTCGGGATCGAACTCGCACTCCGGGGCAGACACCGTCAGCCCAATGTTGTGACGAGTTGTTCTTTTGTCATGGATTCGGCTTCAACCCTGTCAAATCCCTGCACGACTGCGTAGTCAACCCACACAGCTTTTGCGGCCACATGCGGTGGACGCGCACCACGTTGGTCAGGATCGCTGACAGTTGTGTGCGTGTCCACCGCATGTGACGGTTCGGGTGCGTTGACGTCGCTCACCATGCCCGACTTGAGCAGATAGTGGGCATGACCGGAGTCAACGACATCCACCACTGAACCTTCGTAGCAGTGGTGGGTGCGGCCCTCCTCGTCTCGGACCAAAACGAGGGGGGCGCTCACCCGATAAGCCGGCATTAGCTGCCGTTGACGTTGGCGACGCCCGTGATCTTCCAGGCCGCCGACGGCTCCAAAACGATGGGCACGGTGACGCGGCGCGCACGCAGCAGCCACTTATCGGCCTCGTCCTGGCGGATCGTCTTGGCCTGAACACCGACACCGTTCGCTGACACGTAGCCGGGGCCGCCGAGGTTCTCGTCAGCCATGCCACCGAGTGCCCGCGAATCCGCCACCAGTGCGATGGCACCGCTGGTGCCACCGTTCTGAACGTTCGGTGAAACCAGAACGCGCAGACCCGCAACGACCAGATAGGAACCGGTTTGCACAGGGGTGTTCGTCTGCTCGCGCGGCAGGAGCCCCGCGATAGCGGTGTCGGACAGGAAGTTGGCGTACGTCGCATCGTCCACAACCAGGGTGTCGGGTTCGAAACCCTGATTGAGTGCAGCGATGTTGGCCTTCGCCCGGACGACGTCCCGCAAAATCTGCGGAGACGAACCGGATCCGTTCCACGGCGCCAGGCACGCAGTGGTCTGAGTGATGGCCGAGTTGATAGCGGACATCGCCACCGAGTCGACCGTCTTCACCATGTGGTTGACGAGCTTCTCAAACGCCCGGTCGACGGGGTTGATCAACTGCCGTGAAATGGCTTCGTCGGTCACCTCGACATCCGAACCCCACTTGGTGGTTTTCGCCAGCGACGCAGTGCCGTGGCTGACCGCGGTGCGCGGATACTCGGCGCCGGGGCTGACACCATCCGGGGCGGTGTCGGTGTAGATCGACTCGCCCGTCTCGTACAGCACGGAACCGCCCTGCGCCTGCATACGCTGAGTGAGCAGAGCATCCGAGATGAACCGCTGCTCAGCGAGGGTACGCAGACGGCGGGCCACCAAGGTCGGGTTCGCAAGGAACCGGTTGATGGATAAAACGTCACCCGACAGCGACGGGGCTGCGGGAGGATAGGTGTACGGCATGTTCTGTTCCTGCTTTCGTGTGTGCCGGTCAGCCCAGCGTCAGCTTGACGAGGACTTTATTGTTGGCGGCTGCGCCGAGCGCAACCCCGAGGATGGTGCTGTAGTTGGTGCCCGAGTGGGCCGCAACTGCACCGCTCGCAGCTGCCGCCACTGAAGCGCCAGCACTGATCGCGCCGCTAGCATCGACGTTGACGACACCGGCAGTGATGACCGTGACGTCCTCGCCGCTAGCAGCGTCGAAGGCTGCAACACCCAACACGGCAGCCGAAGCCGCCGAGGACGGTGCCACGGTGCCCTCACCGGACACGATGAGAACCTGACCGCCAGTGACGGCCGCCGAGGTGGGACGAGTGAACTCGGCACCCGGCTTGAAAAGAGGGGAAAACTCAGACATGAGATGCGTCCTTTGCGCTCAGGCCGAACAGACGGCCGTACAGGCTGTCGTCGTCGTCGGCTTCGTTGGTGATGGCGTGACCGAACTCGGTCACCGGAATCACAGCCGGCAGGGCCGAGATCACGTTCTGGATGCCCTCGGGGTCGGCCGCCAGTTGCGTCAACCAGTGATCCCGAGAAGCCGGTGCGATCCGGCCGTCGGTAACCGCCGAGTCAACGATCCGCTCAAATGATTCGCGGACCTGCAACGCGCGGGCTTCAGCACCCGCACGGGCCTGATCCTGCAACGCGGCAAGGGTTTCGGAGTTCACCAAAGTCAGGCCGGACTTCGCCGCGATGGCAGCCGCCTGCTCAATGGTCGGTTCCGCCGGGGCGGACGGTTCCACAGCGGCGGTTCGCTCTTCCAGAGCGTCCTTCGCTGCGGTCAGAATGGTCTCGTCGTCAGCGTCGGTGGAAACACCGAACAGCTCCGCGAGCCCCTCTTGCAAGGTGGGCATAGCGCCACCTTCCTTTCTAGGTGATGACTCGGAGCCCGAGTCGGTGGGGTGGATGGGCTGAACATTAAGGGGCTCTGGTGCTTGTGAACGGCCGGCGTAGGTGAACGTCGACAGGTCATAAGAGTTGGTGACGGCGGGCTGCTCGGAGACGCGATCCGCTAAACCGGCGGCAACAGCCTCTTCGGCGCTGTACCACGTTTCGGCAGCCATCACGTCACGCCACTGCTCGACAGTGCCGCCGGCCCGCGACACATACATTGACGCAATGTTGTCGCGCACCGCGTCGAGTCGGTCAGCGAGTTGACGCATGTCGTTCGATCCGCCTGCGGTGGCTGCCCGCGGGTTGTGGATCATCATTTCGGAGTTGCGGTTCATCACCACTTCGTCACCGGCAGTGGCAATGAATGATGCGGCCGACGCCGCCAACCCGTCTACCACTGTTGTGATGCGGGCTGGGTGATCGCGCAGCGCATTGGCCATCGCAATGGCATCGAACACGTTGCCGCCCGAGGAATTGATGCGGACGGTGATTGTGTCGGCTTTGAGGTCGTTGAGGGCCCTGACGAACGGCCCGGACGTTGCCGAGTTGATGTCGTCATAAATGAGGACTTCCGTTGACCCTGCTTTGTTGGTGATAGCGAAACCTTGATCAGACATCAAACAACCTCAAATCGTTCTTGTTGGACAGGGTTTGCGGCGGCGGTTCGACACCAACCTGTCCAGTGTCGGGTGCTTCTTCAACGTCGTCATCTGCTTCTTCGGTGTAAGAAGAATCCGATGCGGGAAGGCCAGTCATTTGACGCACAAACGACTCAAGCCTTGAATCGGGTGTCAGCAGGCCAGCGGCGACGAGTTGCTGCATGGCGACCGCTGTGGCGTCTTGGCGAGAACCGATAGCGTCGAACACCAGGCGGGGGGCGGGCTCGTCCTGGCCGTAGTTCCAGTCCACGATGTCGTCAATGACGTGCGCTTGCGCGACCTCGCGAATGTTTTCCGCTACAGCACCAACAGCCTGCACGAAGGTGTCCTGCTGCACACTTGCCAAAGCGTAGGAGCCGCCCTTGCCGTCAAGGTTCAGGAAGTGCGCCAACGCCACCAACGCCATCTGGTGGTCGTGGTATTCGATGGCCCGTCGAGGATCCATCGGTGAACCTGTCGGGCCCAAGATTTCGAATCGCGCCTCGGCGGGCAAGCCGATGCCCGCACTGGATCCGCCTTGGTAGGCCGACGCCGCTTTCTGATATTCAGCGACCCGCTCAGGGTCGTTCGACTCATCTGGTGGCGCCCACGCTGCGGGCACACCGATGCCGTGGCGTCGAGCAGCGGCAGCCTCAATGCGAAGCAACTCGTCCTTCAGGACATAGTTTTTGTACGCCGGCCGCAGGATGGAGTTGCCGTGCCACACACCTGGGTCCGGGTCACGCACATACACCAGCAGTCGGCTGATTGGGATGGCGGAACGGCCACCAGCAGGCGATGACACACTGAGCCCTGGTGTGACGAACAGGCCCGCCGGCCACTGCTCAACACTGATCAGGCCGCCATCGCGGGCGACGTTCCACCACGCAATGGTTGACTGTGGGCGTGGCGCAAGTTTCGCCAAGTGGATTCGGCCGCCGTCAACACGGTAGATCGTTTCAAAGATTGAATGCCCGAATTGCAGATACGTCAAAGCCTGCTGAAGATGAGAACCCCACGAAAATCGGCCCTTTGACCGGCGATGCGGATACTCTTCGTCGTCACCCACAATGGGCAACCCGAGGTCGTCAGCGACATGCCTGGTCACCTCGTCGGACGCGCCGCACGCATCAATGCGCCACGACGTCAACCTGATCGGCAAGGAGATTGCCTGCAAAATTGAGGACAGGCGCGAGTCGTCGCGGGCCATACGGGTGAACGTTTGCACCGACCGAGGCCACAACAGGTCGTCGTTGGTTTCGAACTGGTTGCCGTCTTGGGACCAGCCCGACATGATTCCGCCGAGCGGATTGACGTATCCGCGCTCAGTCACGGGAGGCGATTTAGCCAACGGTTGCCTCCTTTCTAGAAAGCCGCAAAGACATCAAGTTCTGTTTCGGGGTTACGTGTTTCCACCACGGGGGCTGAGCGTGGAGCTGTCGGTGGTTTCGCAATAGAAATCAGGGCCCAGTGCGCCAACGTCGCCGCGATCAACGGCGCAGTGACAGAACCCTCGGAGTCTTCGTGCCACGCGAAGCCGCCACCGGGCAGTTCACGTTTGCGTGCGTTAGCGGCTGCGCTTGTCAACACCTGCTGATTGCTGTGCGACAACATGCCCGATAGGGCATCGTCAAGGAACCCGCCGCACGCCAACGCCAAATCCGTGGAGTTAGTGACGGTCGGCTCAATGCCGGCGTCGAGCAATAATGGCTCCAACGCCATAGCTGAGGAACGTCGATCCACCACAAGAGCGAGCGGATTCCACTGCGCGATCTTGTCGACAAGATATTCGGCTACATCGTTGTGGGAGCCCTCTTGTACCGGCCCGACCTCGACATGAACCTTGTTGTCTGCGGTGCGCTGCGCCGCGGCGATAGCCCAACGGCGACGATCCCTTGACCGGTGCACCGCAATGGTTCGCGGGCCCACCAACTCGGGGCTGATCTGCATCATTTCTGCCCACGTGTCTGAGGGGATTTGGGAATCAACATCACCCAAAGCGGGCCAGTCACCGATGCTCATGCGTTCAACCGAAAACACTTTCGGCTGATGCGACAGGGCCCGGCGTTCGTTGCGAACGTGCTCAAGTTGGATTCGGTAACCCAACCCAGGATTGCTGATCGCATACTGCTGCGGGTCATCAAGGTCAGCGCCCTGGACGCACGACCATTCCTGCCAGCACAGCGAAGGATCAGCAGCAGAGAGGCCGCGTTCCCTCACCGAAGCGAACACCGTCCCATTAGCGTGAATGGCTTGGTCGACAGCCGACCCGGTGTACCACAACTGCGGGTTCGGTCGCGCACTCATCGTAGGTAGCAGGGCGCCGACCGCGTCGCTTGAGAGGATCATCGCCTCATCCAAAATGATGAGATCCCCGCTCAGTCCGCGACCAGCGGCCTTCGTGCGGGTTTGGAACATCACCCGGGCACCGGTTTTCTTGAACTCCAACGATTCCTCGCCGTGGGAGCGGTTCGCCCTGTACGGTTCACCGGCCCGCGCTAGCAGCATTTCTAGGCGTCGCATGGCCTCTTTGGCGGTCTTAAATTCGTGTGCCGAGTGGACGATCAGTTGCTCACCGAACAGCAGAGCCCCAGCAAGTTCGCGGGCCTCAAGTATTGCGCCCTTCCCGTTCTGCCGGCTGACGACCAAACCAACCTCGAAAGCAGCCCACCGAGAAGGGTTGTCGTCCTTGACGAGCAGCGCATCAGTCAAAACGTTCTCTTGCCAAGGGTCAAGGATCAGCCCAAACGATGCAGCCAACTCAATGGCGGCATCACCCAGACTGTTTTGCGCTGCCGGAAGGTTCCGAATCCGAGGCGTCTGCACCCCGAATAGACTTGAGCTTTCGTGCATATTTGTCAGCGATTTCATCCACTCTTGAAGGTGCTGTGGGCTTCAGTTCCGCAAGCTGGGTGATCACCGCCATGAACTGACGGCTCAAAACTGCAAGTATCTGCGCCGAATCGGTGCAATCAATCTCCAAGGCAAGGCGATCCCGTAACGCCACCAACGCCGCCACATCATCCTCAGCGGCCGCAACACCAGTCGGCTCTACCACGGCATTGCCACCGATTCAGGAACAACAACATTCGGGTTCCGATCCTGATACCACCGATTCGCGACCTGCTTCATCTGCCACGGGCGCTGCTTATCGCACCGAGACAAAACCACGTCCCGGCCCGGGTCGACAGTGACGATCTTCGCCCCCAACCGTTGATAAAACTTGATCATCTTCTCCGACGGCGTCGAATGAATCACATACACGTCCGTGGACTCCCGATACTCAATAGCGGTGTCGATGGCAGCCCTGCGTGCCGCCTGGGTTACCGCAGACACATGCTTGGGGTAGGCGCGTACACCTTCTTGGAGGGGCGTCAGAACCGCTGCGATGGCGTCGTAATCAATTGTTATATCGCCCGATTTAGCGTTCTGTCGCACCCAAGTCGATTTACCTGCCGCGGGAGGCCCCGTCACAAGGAACAACATCACCAATCCATAGCCAAGTCGGACTGCACATCAGGGCAATCCACCTGAAGGCCAGTGACCGCCGGCCGTTTATGGTCCCGGTTGCCGTAGCCGCGCTGCGAGTTACACGTGAAGTGCAACAGCCGGTCAGCGAGCATCCCACCCAACGCGCGGGCCTGCGAATGATCCGCCGCTAACGGCCGGCCATCCCAATTCTTTGTGGGCTCTTTCCGTAAAGCCAGCCCGCACCACCAACACAACTCGCCGTCGATCAGTTTCCGCATCAAAATGGTGCGCTGCTGCTGATGACGCCAACCCAACCCCAACTGGGTTTGGGTTTTCGCCTTACCGCGCATCAACCCGAACCGACTTACTTGACCATCCGGCGTGAGGTTTGACGCTCCACGCCACCCGGCCCGCCGTGCGAGGCTGCCCATCATTGTGCATCTTGATCACCGTGGGCCAGTCCGCGTGATCAACCAACGACGGGAAACAATGAGCCACATCCAACCCGGACCAAGACGCAAATTCGCTGATCCGTTCATCGACCGGCAAACCCTTCCTCCACCCCGACAAGCTGGGCAGCAGATCAGTCCTCACCGCATAAGCAACGCCGTGATACATCCGATCCGACAACACCCAATCCGCATCGTCGCGGCGCGCCGACTCCACAGCGCAGCCAATAGCGGCCTGATACTGCGGCGGCCGTGACTGCCCCAAATACAAGCTCACCAACGGTGCCGGCGCAGCAGTCAAACACTGCTCAAGCTGCCCCCTGAAATCGGGCACAGGAACCGCATCGTCCTCTAAAACCACCGACCACAAGCTCGGCTGAGCTACCAGCCAGCCGTGCACCCGTTCATGGTTTCCTTCACAACCGAGGCGCCCATCATCCATCGACAGGTAACTCGCCCCTACCGTCTCAAACAGTTCGTGGGCGGCCTCAGCCCGAGACGTATGGGCGACAACCCCAATGGAAATCACTCAACTGGTGCTTCCGGCACGTCAACAGGAACCTCAGCAGGAACCTCAGCAGGAACCTCAACCTCGACAACCGGATCGGGCACGATGTCATCCAACGACTGAGCAGCCAGCTTCAACGCCGTCAAGTCAACGACCTCAACGCCGTCCTCAAGCTGGGACTGAAGCTCATCAATCCGGGCCAGCAAAACGTCCCGAACCCCAACCACCTCAAAACGAACCTTCTGCAACTGCGCCGCCACTGCATCAACTGCCTGCTGCTGTCCTGCCATGTGTTTCCCTAACCTCGATTGGATTATCAAAATGAAACCAGCGGCAAAAAGAATCGCCGCATCAAAAAAATAGTCACCGGGCATCAGATTTCCACCTCAAAAAGTCGGGATTATCCTGCATTCGGTGGGAACCGTACTTCGCAATGAACTTGTCTAACTGAGCCCACGTCAACTCATCCCGCTCCGAAGTCGACTGCTCTTTCAAAGTGGACGACTGATCGTGTTCAACAACAGACAAAGGCACAATCATCGGCTCAACACCAAGCTCCGCGGCCTGCTCAATCACCACATCATCGCTGCACCAAAAAGTGACCGAATCATCAAACCCACCCATGCGATCCCACAAATCCCGGGAAATCATAAAGCACCAGCCAGACAAATGCTTGCCAGTAACACCACCAACAGTGTTCTCTTCAAACTCAGATTGGCGTTCATCCCTAGGGCATTTCGGTGAAACCAAAGGATGATCAGCAGCCAACAAACCATGCAACCAACCATCACGAAAAATCAGGTCATTATTAGCGACCAAAATCCAATCAGCGGACCCGCGAGAAGCACCAAAATTCGCAAACTTGTTGTAATTAAAAGCGCCACGCATCTCAAGCGTCGCAGCCCGCTTATACACAACATTCGGGCACTGCTCAAGGACAGCCACACCCAACGGCAACCCATTCGCACCACCAACACACGTATCAATCGTCCGCTGAGTCATCATCTGCAAACCCAAAGTCATCGCATTAGACAAAATCACCACATCAACCAAAGGTTGCAAATAAGGTCGCTCACGCGACCTATTACGCAAATGAGCCTGCGCCTCAGTCGTCTCAAGGCAATAGTCATAAAAATACAAAACCCGGTCAATATGATGCTCAGTCATCAACAACGGCCGCAACAACCGCGAATACCCACTGTCTTCACCATAGGCAAGATGCGGATACGACACCTGGCGGGCCAAATCCCGGCGAATAGCACAAATATGGTTAGGGATCCGCTCATACCCGTGCTGAGTGTTCCGGTCCTCGGTGTAATCCAAGCTGTAATGACACGTCTTAGGGCGATTCCCGTTCAACGAAACAGCCGCCAGGAACGTAATAACGTCAGCATTACTGTCAGTAGCATCCAAAACCGACCGAAACATATCCGGCGCAATACGATCATCGTCATCAACAAACTGCAAATAGCGGCCCTGCGCAATATCAACCATCGCGTTCCGCTTATGGCCCAGCATCATGGATTTGTTATCAACCAACAGCAGAACTTCGATGCGATCCTGGTCTTCGGCAGGCAACGCCGCCAACTGATCCCAAACCTGCTTCTGAATCGCCGGCCCAAACGTCGTAGACCGAGTGTGCGTCGAGCAGATCAACACGGACAAATCAATCACCGGCTCACCTGCTCCAATCCCCGGTAAATAGCGCCAGTAAAAGGGGAACAACACTGCTGTAAAAGGGGTCAAAACGGGGCGAAAACGCCCAGCCCAAAATTACAGCCATGTGTTTCCGCAGGTGAAGCCGTTTTTTTCGGGGGGAGAGAAGCCTCACTCCCCCGCGACAGGTCAGGGCCCCCCCCTTCGAACAATTGTTCGAACTTTCCCATCGTCCCAGGTCACAGGCGGTTTTCGAGCGCCTAGGCCTGTGAACTGCGCTTATGCGATGCGGGCGGGCAGGGCCCTAGGCCGACCGGGCGCCAGCGGGCCGACCGGGCGCCGACCGGGCGCCGACCGCGCGCCGACCGCGCGTGATCCGGCCAGGGCGCCCCGGTAACGGCCGGCGGGCCGATGCGGGCCC
>Ga0247835_1003275_pt1 | contig 15588 bp, 16 predicted proteins | sample LaCtaG_3_FD_189912 | JGI IMG/M metagenome (GOLD analysis project Ga0247835, IMG submission 189912) | Freshwater microbial communities from meromictic Lake La Cruz, Castile-La Mancha, Spain - LaCruzMarch2015_13.5m | ecosystem: Environmental > Aquatic > Freshwater > Lake | place: Spain: Castile-La... | reverse complement strand
GACGCTGGAGCGAAACGTCGAGAAGGGCACGATCGTCTTCCGCGACGAGGACGGCGAACTGACCGAGGTCCACGTGACCGGCGGCGGCGTGAAGATGCAGTGGCGCCCCGACTGGGCGATGCGCTGGACCGCGCTGGGCGTCGACTACGAGATGAGCGGCAAGGACCTGATCGACAGCGTCCGCCTGTCCAACCAGGTCTGCAAGGTGCTGGGCGGGGTTCCGCCGGAAGGGTTCAACTACGAGCTCTTCATGGACGAGAACAACCAGAAGATCTCCAAGACCAAGGGCAACGGCCTGACCATGGAGGAGTGGCTGCGCTACGGCGCGCCCGAGAGCCTGGCCTACTACATGTTCCAGAGCCCCAGGTCGGCCAAGAAGCTGTACTTCGACGTCATCCCCAAGGCGACGGACGAGTACCTGCAGCAGCTGGACGCCTTCAACCGCAAGCGGGAGGAGGGCGCCAACGCCGTCGACCTGAACAACCCGGCCTGGCACGTCCACATGGGCCGGCCGCCGGAGAAGGGCTCTCCGGTATCGTTCTCGCTGATGCTCAACCTGGTCTCGGCCGGCAACGCCTCCAGCAAGGATGTGCTCTGGGGCTTCCTGACCCGCTACATCCCGGGCGCGACGCCGCAGAGCGAGCCGTTGCTCGACCGCCTGGCCGACTACGCGATGAACTATTACGAGGACTTCGTCGCGCCGACGAAGTCGTTCCGCGCCGCCACCGACCAGGAGCGGGCGGCGATGGAGGACCTGCTGGCGCGGTTCCGGGCGCTGCCGGCCGGCTGCCAGGACGCCGAGCTGATCCAGAACGAGGTCTATGAAGCCGGAAAGGCGGGTGGCTTCGACCCGCTGCGCACCTGGTTCCAGGCCCTTTATGAAGTGCTGCTCGGCCAGAGCCAGGGCCCGCGCTTCGGCTCCTTCGCGGCCATCTTCGGCCTCGACCGGACCATCCAGCTGATCGAGGACGGCCTTGCCTCAAAGCTGCTGCAAGCCTGAACCGAACATAACAGGGCGCTCCTGATCGCGTTCAGGCTCGGCCCGCTAGGGTTCTCCTCAACGACGGGCATCGGCTCGTCGAAACCGTTCGAAGGAGAACACCCATGACTTACGCCAGCAGCAGGATCGCCAAGGTCGGTCTGGCCCTCTCCGTGGCCGCCGCCATGACCGCCGCCGTCCCCGCGACGGCCTTCGCCCAGAACGCGGGCGTCTTCCGTTGTGACGCCCCGGGCTCCAAGCAGGAGAGCGGCGCGGTGATCGGCGCCCTGCTGGGTGGTCTGGTCGGCAACCAGGTGGCCAGGAACGAGCGCACCGCCGGTACGGTGGTCGGCGCCGGCCTCGGCGCCGCCGCCGGCTCCTACATCGGCTGCAGGTCGCAAACGAAGGACGACAACAGCCGCGGCGTCTACGCGCGGGATGGCCAGCGTCTGGCCAACTACGTGCTGCCGGCCCGCTTCGAGCGGACCAACGCGCGGATGATCGCCGTGACCAACGTCAGCCTGCGGGCCGGCCCGTCGACCTCGACCGCGCGTGTGGGCAGCCTGCGGCGCGGCCAGACCTTCCAGGCCGCGGCCTATGCCAATGACGGCCAGTGGGTGCTGGTCAGTCGCGACGGTGTCGGCATCGGCTACGTCCACGCCGGCTACATCCGCCCGGTGAACGGCGGCTACCAGCAGGCGGGTTACGGCTACTAGCGCGTTCCGCCGACCAGCAGAGAGGGGCCGGTTCCGCGAGGCGCCGGCCCTTTCGCCTGTCCGCCTACTGGCTGGCCCAGAGGATGCGGGCGATCCAGGCGACGTCCTTCCGCTCCAGGGTGCGGCCGGGATAGTCCGGGTTCAGCGACTTGAGCTCGACGGCCTTGCCGGTGATGCGCGCCACCTCCTTGGCCAGCACCTCTCCGGCGGTCGTCTTCACCACCACCCGGTCCCCCCGCCGCGGTTCGCCGCCGGTCGGGTCGACCACGATGCGGTCGCCCTTGCGATAGACCGGAGCCATCGAGTCGCCGCTGATCTCGAGCGCATAGACGCCATCGCGGGCCAGCCCCGGAAAGTCGATCTCGTCCCAGCCCTGTCCCACGGGGAAACCGGCGTCGTCGAAATACCCGTCGTCGCCGGCCTGGGCGAAACCGATCAGCGGCACCCCCTTGGCGCCCGCCGTCCCGCCGCCCTCGGCCATGGCCGCGAACTCGCCAAAACTGACGCCAGTGGCCGCCAGCACCTTCGACAGGCTCTCGGTAGAGGGCCAGCGCGGCCGGGCGTCGGCGTCGCTGGAGAAGCGCTTGGACCGGTTGAAGCTGGTTGGATCGAGCCCCGCCACCCTGGCCAGGGCCGATGTGGTCATATCGAACCTGGCCGCCAGCTGGTCGATGGCGGTCCAGATCTGCGAATGCGACGGGCGCGACATGGCGAGGCCTGCTCAGATGGAGCTAGGAAAATAGTCCGAAACGATAGGAATGTATACCTTGATCTACGCCGGCCTGCGGCGGATCCAGGCGCCGATCGCCAGCACCAGGGTGGCGGCGAAACTCATCAGGGCCAGGAAGTTCTGCCGGAAGGCGAGGTCCAGGTCCTGGTCCACCCAGCCGGCGACATGAATGGCCAGGGTCATCGCCTGGAAGCCGCAGGCGTAGACCGGCCATGGCCTGGGTGACTTCCAGCTGAGTGCGATCAGACCGATCAGGATGGCCAGATCGATTCCGAACAGGGCGATGGACTCGGTCAGGCCAAAGGTGACGACCTGGGCGATCAGCGTGGCGGTCCAGCCGATGAAGAACAGCGCCGCGCCCCGTCGCTCGATCGGGCCGCCGCGCATCACCGCGCCCGTGACGGTCACGAGCATCAGCAGGATGAAGGCGATCTGGACGGGCGAGAGCAGCAGGGAGGTCATCCTTCGGGGGTGAGCCCTCGGCAGTTCCCGCATCCGTCCCGCCGCGTCAAGCGCGCGGACGGTCAAGGATCACGGCATCGCGATGCTTGACGTTGACGTAAAGGGCATTATACCTCGTGCCCAACGAGAAAAACGTAAGCCAAGGGAGGACTAGAAAATGCCGACCGAACTGCGTCGCCCCGAGCGGACCTTCACCATCCGCCAGCTCTGCACCGAATTCAAAGCCACGCCGCGCGCCCTGCGCTTCTACGAGGACAAGGGCCTGCTGACCCCTGCCCGCGACGGCATGAACCGCGTCTATTCCTACAAGGACCGTGCGCGGCTGATCCTGATCCTGCGTGGCAAGCGGGTGGGCCTGTCGCTGCAGGAAATCCGCGAGATCTTCGAGCTTTACGGCGAAGAAGACGAAGTCATGGCCCAGAACGCCCACTCCCTGAAGAAATTCAAGGAGAAGATCGTCGTCCTCGAGCAGCAGCGCGAAGACATCGACGGCGCCATCGCCGAGCTTCACGAAGCCTGCGCCCGCCTCGAGCGGCACCTGGCCGACAAGCGTCCCGACCTTCTGCCGAAGGCCGCCGACTACGACCAGATGCTGCGCGCCCGTCTCGACGGACACGCCGAGCCGGTCGCGGCCAAGTAGGCGGCGTCGACCACAACCAGACCCCGACCTGAACGGAGCGCCCATGGCCTACCAGCCGCCGGCCCGCGATCACGTGTTCATCCTGCGCGACGTACTGGAGATTGATCGCTACGCGAACCTTCCCGGCTTCGCCGACGCCTCCATGGACGTCGTCGAGCAGATCATCGAGGAGGCAGCGAGGTTCACGGGCGAGGTGCTGGCGCCCCTGAACAGCGTCGGCGACAAGCAGGGCTGCACCTGGCATCCGGACCACTCGGTCACCACCCCGACCGGGTTCAAGGAAGCCTACAGGCAGCTTTGCGCCGGCGGCTGGACGGGCCTTGGCTCCGACACCGCCTATGGCGGTCAAGGTCTGCCGCACGTCGTGAACCTGTCGTTCAGTGAGATGTCGAGCAGCGCCAACATGGCCTTCTCGATGTACCCGGGTCTGGCGCACGGGGCCTATTCGGCCATCCATACCGGCGGCACGGCCGAGCAGAAGCAGACCTACCTGCCCAAGATGGTGTCGGGCGAGTGGACCGGCACCATGAACCTGACCGAGCCGCACTGCGGCACGGACCTGGGTCTGCTGCGCACCAAGGCCGTTCCCCAGGCCGACGGCTCCTATCGCATCTCCGGCCAGAAGATCTGGATCAGCGCCGGCGAGCACGACATGGCCGACAACATCGTCCATCTGGTGCTGGCCCGCATCGAGGGCGCACCCGCCGGGGTGAAGGGCATCAGCCTGTTCATTGTGCCCAAGTTCTTCCCCAAGGCCGACGGCTCGGTCGGCGCACGCAACGAGGGCGTCAAGTGCGTCGGCCTCGAAGACAAGATGGGCATCCACGGCAACGCCACCTGCGTCATGCAGTACGACGAGGCCGAGGGCTACCTGATCGGCGAGGAAAACAGCGGCCTGCGCATCATGTTCGTCATGATGAACGAGGCCCGCATCGGCGTCGGCCTGCAGGGCATCGCCCAGGCCGAGGCCGCCTACCAGGCCGCCCGTGACTTTGCCAAGGACCGCCTGCAGGGCCGCTCCCTGACCGGATCGAAGAACCCCGACGGCCCGGCAGATCCGATCATCGTCCACCCCGACGTGCGCCGCATGCTGATGGACAGTCGGGCCATGATCGAGGGCGGCCGCGCCTTCCTGTTCTGGACAGCCCTGCACGGCGACCTGGCCCATGGCCACGAGGACGAGGCCGTCCGCCAGAAGGCCGGCGACTACATGGGTCTGCTGACCCCGGTGCTGAAGGGCTACCTGACCGACAAGGGCTTCAAGATTTGCGTCGACGCCATGCAGGTCCACGGCGGCAGCGGCTTCACCGAGCACTTCCCGGCCAGCCAGTACCTGCGGGACTGCCGCATCGCCCTGATCTACGAGGGAACCAACGGCGTCCAGGCCCTGGACCTGGTGGGCCGCAAGCTGGCCGCCAACGGCGGCCGGGCGGTGATGAGCTTCTTCGCCGAGGTCGACGCCTTCGTGGAGGCCAACGGCGCCGACCCCGAGCTGAAGCCCTTCCTCGAGGGCCTGGCCGGCGCCAAGGCGCAGCTGCAGGACGCCACCATGTGGCTGATGCAGAACGGCCTGGCCAACCCGGACAACGCGGGCGCGGCCTCGACTGACTACATGCATCTCTTCGGGATCACGGGCCTGGCCTACATGTGGGCCCTGATGGCCAAGGTCTCGCTGGCGAAGATCGCCGGCGGCGACAGCGACCCTTTCTATTCGTCCAAGGTGGCCGTCGGCCGCTACTTCCTCGAGCGGGTGCTGCCGGAAACCGGCGCCCACCTCGCCAAACTCAAGACCGGGTCGGCCACCATGATGGCCCTGCCCGCGGAGGCCTTCTGATCATGAGCGCGCTTCAGGTTGAACGTCTTCCGGCCCTGGCCGAAGAGGACATCGTCATCTTCGAAGACGCCGTCGGCAAGTTCTTCGACGAGTACGCCCCCGAAGCTCGCGTGGCCAAGTGGCGCGAGGACGGCATCGTCGAGCGCAGCATGTGGACCCAGGCCGCCGAGGCGGGTCTGGCCTGCCTGTCGATCCCCGAGGAATACGGCGGCATGGGCGGCGACTACCGCCACGAAGTCGTGCTGATGGAACAGCTGGGCGCCAAGGGCGTCGACGGCTTCGGCCTGTCGCTGCACAACTCCATCGTCGCGCCCTACATCTTCCACTACGGCACCGAGGACCAGAAGCGCCGCTGGCTGCCGAAGCTGGCGACCTGCGAGTACGTCACCGCCATCGCCATGACCGAGCCGGGCGCCGGCAGCGACCTGCAGGGCATCAAGACCACCGCCCGACTGGACGGCAACGAGTACGTCATCAACGGCTCCAAGACCTTCATCACCAACGGCCAGACGGCCAACCTGATCATCGTGGTCTGCAAGACCGACCCGACCCAGGGCGCGCGCGGTACCTCGCTGATCCTGGTCGAGACCGACAATGCGCCGGGCTTCGAGCGCGGCCGCAACCTCGACAAGCTGGGTATGGAGGCCGCCGACACCTCCGAGCTGTTCTTCAACGATGTCCGTGTTCCGACCAGCAACCTGCTGGGCGAGGGTGAGGGCCACGGCTTCTTCCAGCTGATGAGCCAGCTGCCGCAGGAGCGCCTGAACATCGCCGTCCAGGGCATCGCCACCATCGAGCGGGCGCTGGCCCTGACCATCGACTACGTCAAGCAGCGCAAGGCGTTCGGCAAGTCGATCCTCGACTTCCAGAACACGCAGTTCGTGCTGGCCGAGTGCAAGACCGAGGCGACCGTCGCCCGGGTCTTCGTCAACCACTGCATCGAGCAGCACCTGAAGGGCAAGCTGGACGCGGCGACGGCCTCGATGGCCAAGTACTGGGTCACCGACCTGGAAAACAGCATCATCGACCGCTGCCTGCAATTCTTCGGCGGCTTCGGCTACATGGCCGAGTACCCGATTGCCCGGATGTACCGCGACAGCCGCGTCCAGCGGATCTACGGCGGCGCCAACGAGGTGATGAAGGTGCTGATCGCCCGGACCCTGTAGGCCGACGTTTCGGCTACGGATCCGGCGAAACGCCCTCCAATGGCGTCATCGACCTGATCCGGCGGGCGGACTCCGACGGCGCCTTATTCTCCGCCCGCAATGGCGCCAGGCTGGGAGCCGCCTGTTTTCCCAGGGAGGCCTAGCCATGTTGGACGACGTCCCCGCCGAGGTCTGCATCATCAACGCATCCGAGCAGACGATCCTTGGGCGACTGAGAGACGGTCGAAGCCGGAACGTCGTCGTCACCGCCGGGAACGGCGCCAAGGCGACCGCGCGCGAGCCGGTCTGGCAGGCGCCGCTCGCGCGGCTGTCGCCCGGCGAAACGAACTGCATCTCGGTATCCGCCTCGAACCTGGTCGGGCCGAGGCTCAGCCTGTGGACCGACACCCCGCTCCATCTGCTGCCCAACGGGCGGGAAGATTACAGCGATTGCCGGCTTCCTCGCGTGCTTGCGGCGGGGGGACGGCTCACCTTGACCTACAGAGCCGGTCTCATGGGCGGTGTCTGCCGGGCGACGGAGGCCCGCTGATGGCTGACTACGTCGCCACCATCGACTGGTCCCTCACCGCCGCACCCGAGGACTTCCTCAGGGGCCGCTACAGCCGCGCCCACAGCATCGCCTTCGATGGCGGGGTGACCATCCCCGGCTCGCCGTCGCCCAGCGTGGTGTCGGCCCCGTGGTCCGACCCCTCGGCCGTCGATCCGGAGGAGCTGCTGGTGGCGGCGCTGAGCAACTGCCACATGCTGACCTTCCTGCATAAGGCGCGTGAGGCGGGCTACGTGGTCACCGGCTACCGCGACGAGGCCCGGGGCGTCATGCGCAAGACCGCCGAGGGCAAGATCGCCCTCACCCGGGTCACACTGCGGCCGGAAATCGTCTTCAAGGGCGCTGCTCCTGACGCGACGACGCTGGACGCCCTGCACCACGCCGCCCACGAGGATTGTTTCATCGCCAGCTCGGTCAAGACCGAGGTGGTGGTCGAGGCGCCCTGAAGGCCGGGCAGGCGAGGGGCGCCCAAAATGGGCCGCCTACCAGCGTTCTTTCACTGAGTCTTAGGAACGCCGACCGCATCGTCCCGGAAAGAACGGGAACAACCATGTCGACGGGCGAGGCGGAAGACAGGTTCGGACTGCGGGCGGCGGTGCTGGCGCGTCGTCGACATCTGCAATCGCGGGTCCTGACCGCGGTTCTGATGGCCGCCGGCCTCCATTTCGCCATGGGCTGGCCCGCCATGTGGCTCTGGTTCGCCCTCTACCTCGTCGTCCAGATGTTCGAGACCTGGATCGGTCCGCGCCTGCTGGCGCGGCCGCTGGACAGCGCTGCCGCGGCCGCCAATGTCGCTATTGTGCTCTTCATGCCGAGCGCCCTGGTGTTCGGGGGCCTGAGCGTGGCGCTCTGGGGCAATGCCGGCGTCTATGGCCCGGCCCTGGGCGTGTCGGTCATAGCCGGGGCGATGACCAACGTCATCGCGCTCAGCCGCGGTTCGCGGATCGCCTTCGCCGCGTCGGCCGTGCCCTACGGCCTGTTCCTGCTGGCCATGCCGCTCACGGATGTCGGCCGGGTGTCGAGTCCGTTGCTGGCCACGATGATGATCGCGACCGGCCTGATCATGCTCAACGTCATCGGCGCCTGGATCACCAGCGAGGACGCCCGCCGCGCCGAGGATCAAGCCAAGGCCGAAGCCGAGCGTCGCCGGGCCGAAGCCGAGGCCGCGGTCGAGGCCAAGAGCGCTTATGTCGCCGCCATCAGCCACGAACTGCGCACCCCGATCAGCGCCATCCTTGCCGGCGCCGCCGAGCTGGAGCGCAATGGCGGCGCGTCCGCCGGGGCGCCGGCCCGGCTGATCGGCCACGCCGGCCATATGATGCGCGCCCTGCTCGACGACCTGCTGGACCTTTCCAAGATCGAGGTCGGCCGCATGGATGTGGAATCCATCCCCTTCGACCTGCGTGCAACGGTCAACAACGCGCTGAAGATGTGGCGCCCCCAGGCCCGCGAGAAGGGCCTGCGCATGCGGGTCGAGGGCGCCCGGGCCCTGCCGGCCCATGTGGTCGGCGATCCGACCCGCCTGAACCAGGTGCTCAACAACCTTCTGTCCAACGCCATCAAGTTCACGGCCAGCGGCTCGGTGACCGTGCGGATCGAGAGCGCCCCGGCGCCCGGCGGCTGGGCCGTTTCGCTGAGCGTGGCCGACACCGGCCCCGGCATGACGCCCGACAAGGTCGGCCGCCTGTTCATGCCCTTCGAGCAGCTCGAAGCGGGCGCCGCGCGCATCCACGGCGGCTCGGGCCTGGGCCTGGCCATCAGCCGCGAGCTGGCCCGACTGATGGGCGGCGACCTGACCGCGACCAGTGCGCCCGGGGAGGGCGCCGCCTTCACCCTGCACCTGACCCTTCCGGCCGCGGAGGCCGCCGCACCGCCGGCCGAGCCCGAGACGGTCGAGGCCCGGGTGCTGGTCGTCGACGACCACGTCGTCAACCGTCAGGCCCTGACCCTGGTTCTGGCCCCGCTCGGCATCACGCCGGTGACCGTCGGCTCGGCGGAGGAGGGGCTGGAGCTGCTGGCCCACGAGCGCTTTGACGTGGTGCTCATGGACGTCTACATGCCCGACATGGACGGCCGCGAGGCGACCCGCCTGCTGCGCGCCCGGTCCGGCCCCAACCAGTTCGTCCCGGTCATCGCCATCACCGCGTCGGCCACCGAGCGCGACTGGGAGGCTTGCCGCGCCGCCGGCATGACCGGCAATGTCGCCAAGCCGATCGAACCGGCGCAGCTGTACGCCGCGCTGGAGGAAGCGCTTTCGGGGGCGGCGGTCAGGAAAGCGGAAGCGGCCTGACCCACTCCGTGTTCCCGGCGAAGGCCGGGATCCATGGTCACCCCTGGCTTGCGGGATTGCCTTCGGGATGCGGTGAACCCGCATGGGCCCCGGCCTTCGCCGGGGAAGCGGGGTCCATGAGAAGCCGCTCAAGCCGCTCCCCCAGCGCCGCCTCGTCCTTAAGCTCGCATTCCCAGATCACCGCGACGCGCCAGCCCGCGGCCTGCAGCGCCGCCTCCGACGCCTCATCCCGCGCACGGTTCCGTCCTACCTTCGCCAGCCAGTAGTCGCGGTTCTGCTGCGGGACCCTCGCCCCTCGCCCGCAGTCATGGCCGTGCCAGAAGCAGCCGTGGACGAACAGCGCCAGCCGGCGGCCCGGCATGACGATATCCGGTCTGCCGGGCAGGTCCTTGCGGTGCAGGCGATAGTGGACGCCCAGCGCGGTCAGCAGTCGGCGGACGGTCTTCTCCGGCCCGGTGTCGCGCCCCTTGACCCGCCGCATGACGGACGAGCGCTTCTCGGGCGTGAAGACGTCAGTCACAGGGGGCTCCAGCCGGGGACACGCACTGAAGTGCATGTCCCCGATCCTACAGGCCCTCGAACAGCGCCGTGCTGAGATAGCGCTCGGCGAAGCTGGGGATGATGGTGACGATCACCTTGCCCGCGTACTCGGCGCGGCTGGCCAGGTCGAAGGCGGCGGTCAGGGCGGCGCCCGAGGAGATGCCGACCGGCAGGCCCTCGGTGCGGGCCGCCTTGCGGGCCATCTCGAAGGCGTCGTCGTTGCTGACCTTGACGATGTCGTCGATGACGCCGCGATCCAGGATGCCCGGCACGAAGCCGGCGCCGATGCCCTGGATCTTGTGGGCGCCCGGCGCGCCGCCGGACAGGACGGGGGAGGCCTCGGGCTCGACGGCGATCATGCGCAGCGACGGCTTGCGGGCCTTAAGCGCCTGGCCGACGCCGGTGATGGTGCCGCCGGTGCCGACGCCGGAGACCACCGCGTCGACGGTTCCGGCGGTGTCGTTCCAGATTTCTTCGGCAGTCGAGACCCGGTGGATCAGCGGGTTGGCCTCGTTCTCGAACTGCTGGGGCATCACCGAGCCGGGGATTTCCTCCAGCAGCTCCTGGGCCCGGGCGACGGCGCCGCGCATGCCCTTCTCGGCGGGGGTGAGCTCCAGCCGAGCACCGAGAATCAGCAGCATCTTGCGCCGCTCGATCGACATGCTGTCGGGCATGACCAGCACGATGGGATAGCCCTTGGCGGCGGCGACGAAGGCCAAGGCGATGCCGGTGTTGCCGCTGGTCGGTTCGACGATGGAGCCGCCGGCCTTCAGCAGGCCCTTGGCCTCCAGCCACTCGATCATCGACGCGCCGATGCGGTCCTTGACCGAGCCCATCGGGTTGAAGAACTCGAGCTTGGCCAGCACCTCGCCCCTGGGCTTCAGCTCGGCGGTCAGGTTGGGCAGCCGGATCAGCGGCGTGTCGCCCAGGGTGTCGATGATGCTGTCGTAGATGCGGCCGCGACCGGCGCGTTTGAAGCGGGCGGCGTCATAGGTGGTCATGGGTGGTCTCCGGCGGGAGCGTGTTCTGTTGGGCTGGACCCTAGAACCGACCAGGGGGGATGTCAGCGCTCATTCGGCTGCGAGCGGCGTGAAGGAATCTCGCAGCAGCGGCTCGAGCAGATGCGCCGCCAGCCAGCGCACCACGGGAACGGCCACGCCGTCGCCGATCACATGGAAGGCCGCCGTCGAGCCGGCCGGCAGGACGTAGCTGTCGGGCAACCCCATCAGCCGGGCGCCCTCCCGCGGGGTGAGCAGGCGGGAGCGGACGCCGCCGCCTTGCGCCACCACGATGGTCTGGCGAGAGGAGCCGCCCCGGGCGGTGCGCAGGCAGCCGGCAAGGCCGTCGGTGCGCACTTCGGCCTGGGGCGTTCCTGCCCGGGTGCGGCGATAGACTGCGCCGACCGTGCGGCCGGGCCCGTCCAGGCGGGCGCGATGCAGCGGCGTCATCTGGGACAGCAGACGGGCGGTGTCGGCCTGCGGCTTCCAGACTAAGGCATCGTCATCCTCCAGCAGGGCGGCCAGGTCGGTGTTGCGGGCCGGCGGGGTGGGCAGGTCCCACCAGATCCACGAGGCCTTGAGGGCCTCGGGCAGCCGGTCATGGGCCTGGACCACGGCCTTGCTGTGGAAGCCGCAGCGGCCGGTCCGCGCGCCGGCGGCCTCAAGCGTTGCGATGACGAAGACGCGTGGCCGGCTCTGCGGCGTGAAGGCGGACGCGTCGACCTCCAGCGCCCCGAAGCGATAGCCCTGACCGGCCAACGCCGCACACAGGGCCTCGAAGTCCTCGCCGCCGTGCGAGGTCAACAGGCCGACGACGTTCTCGATCACGATGGCGCGCGGCGCGCGGCCCTGGCTGTTCAGCGCCTCGACCAATCGCCAGAAGCCGAAGAAGGCCGATGAGCGGCCGCCGGTCAGTCCCGCCCGCGCGCCTGCGAGGCTGAAATCCTGGCAGGGGCTGGAGGCCCAGGCGAGGTCGGCGCGACCGGGCAGGTCGTCCGGCATCACGGCCCAGACGTCGCCCCGCCTGAAGTGGGCCTCGGCGCCGTCGTGGTTGGCACCGTAGGTCGCCGCCTTCACCGCGTCGAAGTCGTTGGCATACAGACACGACCAGGCCTCGCCCAGCCCGAGCCGGGCCATGCCCCCTCCGGCGAAGAATTCATAGAAGCCGAGGGGAGGATTCCGACTCATCGCAAAATGAGTCTAACCTGCCGGCGACCTTTCGAGGAGAAGCGCCATGCGCCGCACCGCCGTCCTGTTCGCGTCCGCCCTGTCCACCCTGATCCTCGCCGCCTGCGCGCAGGAGGCGCCCGGCGGGGCCGATGCGCCCGCCGAGGCCCCGGCCGCACCGGTCAGCGAGTACGCGGTCGACTTCGGCGCCCGCGGGACCGAGCCGTTCTGGCGCGCCGATGTGAAGGGGACGACGATCACCATCACCCGGCCCGAGCCGCCTGAGGTCGTGGCCACCAACGCCGCGCTGGGGACGTCCGGGACCACCGGGACCTGGACCGCCCAGGCCGGAACCACCCCGGTCGTGCTGACGGTGACGAAGGCGGCCTGCAGCGACGGCATGAGCGACCTGAAGTACGACTACACCGCCGAGCTCCGCGAAGGCGACGCCGTCTTCAAGGGCTGCGCCTTCCCGCTGAGCGCCGAGCCGAAAGAAGGGGCGTAGCGCTCGTTAACATCCGGACGCCGGAGGCGATCCGGGACCGGGCCGATGCCGTGCGTCCTTCGACACGCCGCGCAGCGCCGTAGGCGCGTGTCGAAGCGCCCAGGGCGCCTTCCGGCTACCCCTGACCTACCGCGACGGTCTGGATCCGGGACACCTTGGCCTGCGACTGCTGGCCCGGGACGGGCAGCAGAAGGGCGATGGCGACGGCCGCGGCGGCGGCGATGGCGAAGACGGCCTTGACCGCCATGGCGGGGGCTCCCCTGGAGTCGATGCGCGAAGCTTGCGCCCGGCGGGTTAATGAACCGCCAAGGCCGGAGGCTCGCGCAAAGCAAAGGCAGGATGAACCATCGGTCCATCCTGCCTCGCTGCAGTACGTTAAGGGATTGATCCGGGCCGGCGGGTCAGCGCCAGAACCGGATCAGCCGCCTTTGCCTAGTAGATCTCGAACAGGCCGGCGCCGCCTTGCCCGCCGCCGATGCACATGGTCACCACGCCCCACTTGGCGCCGCGACGACGGCCTTCCTGCAGCAGGTGGCCGGTGCAGCGCGCGCCGGTCATGCCGAACGGGTGGCCGATCGAGATCGAGCCGCCGTTGACGTTGTACTTCGCCGGGTCGATGCCCAGCTTGTCGCGGCTGTAGAGGCACTGCGACGCGAAGGCCTCGTTCAGTTCCCACAGGTCGATGTCGTCGACCTTCAGGCCCTGGCGGGCGAGCAGGCGAGGCACGGCGAACACCGGGCCGATGCCCATTTCGTCAGGCTCGCAGCCGGCGACGGCCCAGCTCACGAAACGGCCCAGGGGCTCGAGACCGCGGCGTTCGGCTTCCTTGGCTTCCATCACCACCACGGCGGCGGCGCCGTCCGACAGCTGGCTGGCGTTGCCGGCGGTGACGAAGTTGCCTTCGCCCTTCACCGGGGCCAGTTTGGCCAGGCCTTCCAGGGTGGTGTCGGCGCGGTTGCATTCGTCCTTGTCGACCACGTAGTCGACCAAGGTTTCTTCCTTCGTCTCCTTGTTGACCAGCTTCATCTTGGTGGCCATCGGGACGATCTCGTCCGCGAACTTGCCCGAGGCCTGGGCCGCGGCCGTGCGGCGCTGGGATTCGAGGCTGTACTCGTCCTGGTACTCACGGCTCAGGCCGTAGCGCTTGGCGACGATGTCGGCAGTGTCGATCATGGCCATGAAGATCGCCGGGGCGATGTCCATCAGCTTCGGATCGACCGTGCCGGCCCCGCCCATGCCGCCGCTCGGGATGGAGATGCTCTCCACGCCGCCGGCCACAACGCAATCGGCGCCGTCGGCGCGCACGTAGTTGGCGGCCATGGCGATGGCCTGCAGGCCCGAGGAGCAGAAGCGGTTGATGGTCACGCCGCCGGTGGTCACCGGCATGCCGGCGAGCAGGGCCGCCAGGCGGCCGATGTTGGCTGCGCCGTGGGCGTTGTTGCCCAGGTAGCAGTCCTCGATGTCGGCCGGGTCGACGCCCGACTTGGCGACCGCATGCTTGATGGCGTGGGCGGCCATGCTCATGGGCGGGGTGACGTTAAATCCGCCGCGGCCCGCCTTGGCGAGGCCGGTGCGGGCGTAGGACACGATGACGGCTTCACGCATCTGGCGTTTTCCCTTTTGTCTCAAACACTCGTTCGAATGGTGCGCCGCACCCTAGGCGAACCCTGCCGCAAGGAAAAGATCACGCGCGCGTCAACCTGGGGGAGGGGTTCCTGGAGCGCTGCTTGCCATTCGGGTCCGCCGCTGGCTTTCTTCGTGTTGACCTCCGGGAGACTCCCTCTTCATGCGCACCCTGATCCTCGCCATCGCCGCAGCGTCGGCCCTCTCCACGCCCGTCGTCGCCCAGGATACGCCCGAGGGCGGGGCCTGGACGGACTGCGCGGTGGCCGGCGTGGCGCTGCTGCGCGACCGGATGGTGGTGAAGTGTGGGGGGCTGGCGGGCGCCGATACCCCGCGGATGTTCGCCATGGAGAGTAACGACCGACTGCTCGATCCGGTGCTGCGCATCGCGCTCGACGCCAAGGCGCGCGGCCGGCCGATGGGCGTTCTGTACGTGAAGTCAACGATGGCAAGCCCGGCCGGCTGTCTGCCCGCCGATTGCCGGCGGCTGGTGGCCGTGGAGTCGAAATAGGCGCCGCACGCCTTGACCTGCGCGTCACCCGGCGGGACGATCCTGATCAACGATAAGAAGCACGATCAGGGAGTGATGGCATGGCCGAGCACGCGTTCGATCTGGTGATCCGGGGCGGAACCGTCCTCGACGGCTCGGGCGGAGCGCCCTACGCGGCCGATGTCGGGGTCAGGGACGGCCTGATCGCCGCCGTGGCGCCGAACCTGCCGGGCGGCGCACAGGAGATCGACGCAACGGGCCGCATCGTCACCCCGGGCTTTGTCGACATCCACACCCACTATGACGGCCAGGCGACCTGGGACGAGCGGATGCAGCCCTCGTCCTGGCATGGGGTCACCACGGCGGTGATGGGCAACTGCGGCGTTGGTTTCGCGCCCTGCAAGCCGGAGGATCACGACCGGCTGATCCGGCTGATGGAGGGGGTCGAGGACATTCCCTTCCCGGTTCTGACCCAGGGCCTGCCGTGGAACTGGGAGAGTTTCCCCGAATATCTCGACAGCCTGTCGGGCCGGTCGTTCGACATCGACATCGCCGCCCAGCTGCCGCACGCGGCCCTGCGGGTCTATGTGATGGGTGAGCGCGGGGCCAACCGCGAGCCGGCGACCCGGGAGGACATCGCGCGGATGGCCGTGATCGCCAAGGGCGCCGTAGAGGCCGGGGCCCTGGGCTTTTCCACCTCGCGCACCCTCAACCACCGCACCAGCGACGGCCAGCCGACCCCGACCCTGACGGCCGGGGAGGACGAGCTGGAAGGCATCGCCCTGGGCCTCAAGGCCGCCGGCAGGGGCGTGCTGCAGTTCGTGTCCGACTTCCAGCAGCCGGCCGAGGAGTTCGCGATGTTCCGGCGGCTGGTCGAGAAGAGCGGTCGTCCGCTGAGCTT